>JAABVA010001610.1_pt1 | contig 23824 bp, 22 predicted proteins | sample 5560331 | NCBI WGS metagenome assembly JAABVA01 (sample SAMN12812661, study PRJNA571458) | rock metagenome | isolation source: Antarctica rocks | place: Antarctica: Victoria Land, Mt New Zealand sud | collected 2016-01-07
GGCTCCGGCAGTGACGGCAGCGTCATGGCGACCGCGTTGGGCGCGGTGGCAGCGTGGACGAGCATCGTCGGGTTGCCGTGGGCGTAGCGCGGGTACATCGCCACCACGGCGTCCACCAGCGAGTCCACCGCGCCGGGCACCTGCGCGCTCGTCACCGGCCCGGCGAGCGACGCCGCATGCTCGGCCCACCCCGGCGTGGTCTCCAGCTGGGCCAGCCGCTCCCGTGCTCCCTGCTCCTGATGCGCCACCCGCGGCACCGTGTCCACCAGCGCGGCCGCCGGAAACACCCCGCGTGGACGGACGGTCGGCACCCGCTGCCAGCGCGCGGCCCAGTAACCCAGCGCGTGCGCCAGCTCGGTGACCCGGGGTGTGGATTCGGCCTCCTGCAGCGCGCGCACGGCGTGCCCGACCCGGATCACCCCGTGCGTCGCCCCAGCGGCGATCCCTGGCAGCAGCCGCGGCCACCACCGTTCCAGCACCTGCGCCCAGGCTCCGTCGTCCACCTCGTGTTGGAGCAGCTCGATCCAGTCACCGATCCTGCTCGCATCCCCCAGCGCCTCCTGCCACAGCGCCGGATCGATCGGCCACCGGCTGAGCGGCAGCTCGTCGAGTCGCTGCACGTAACCGTCGGTCCAGCGGTGGATCGTGGAGTCCCGGTCACGTCTGGCCAGCGCCTCGACCACCATCGGGCCGTGGTTGGACAGCCAGCCGTCGAACTCCGGTCCGGTGCGGTGAAAGCGTTGCAGCGCCTCGTCGTACGTGCCCGTGGTGGTTAGCATGACACCAGTGGACGACATCAAGTGGACTTGAGGTCAAGAGCGTGGATCGGTTGGATCTGTTGTCGATCGGCGAGGTTGCTCGGCGCAGCGGGCTCGCCCCGTCGGCATTGCGCCACTACGAGAGCCTGGGTCTCATCGCCAGCTCGCGCACCGCCGGTGACCGCCGCCGCTACCGTCGCGCGGTGCTGCGTCGGCTCGCCGTCATCAGGGCGGCTCAGCACGTGGGGCTGAGCCTCGAGCAGGTCGCGGTGGCGTTCACCGGTTTTGCCCCAGAGGCCGCACCGACCCAGAAGCAGTGGACCAGGATGGCGGCAACCTGGCGGCCGATGCTCGACGAGCGGATCGCCAACCTGCAGAAGGTGCGCGACAACCTGAGTAGCTGCGTCGGCTGCGGGTGCCTGTCGATGACCCAGTGCCGGCTGTACAACCCGTCGGACACCCTCGCGGGCAGCGGTTCTGGCCCGCGGCGACTGTTCCCCGAGCTCCCTGAGCTCCCTGGGCGCTAGGAGCCGGAACCCAGCGCGTCGAGCTCGGCCACGTCCTGCACACCGAGCTGCAGGCCCGCGGCGGCCACGTTCTGCTCGAGGTGGCTCAGCGACGACGTGCCGGGGATGAGCAGGATCGCGGGAGAGCGCTGCAGCAGCCACGCCAGGGCCACCTGCATCGGGCTGGCCCCGAGCCGGGCGGCCACCGCGTCCAGCACCCCGGACTGCAATGGCGTGAACCCGCCCAACGGGAAGAACGGCACGTAGCCGATGCCCTCGGCGGCGCACCGGTCGACCAGCGCGTCGTCACCGCGCAGCACCACGTTGTAGGCGTTCTGCACACAGACCACGGACGTCACGGTGCGGGCCTCGACCAGTTGCTGCGTGGAGACGTTACTGACGCCAAGCTGCCCGACGAGGCCCTGCTGGCGTAGTTCGGCCAGCACGGTGAACGGCTGCTCCAGCGAGCCGCTATGCCCCTCAGGAATCCGCAGGTTCACCACGTCGAGCCGCTCGACGCCCAGGTTGCGGAGGTTGTCGTGCACGGCCGACACCAGCTCGTCGCGGCTGATCGCCGCCGGCCAGGCCGCGTCCGCGGTGCGCCGCGCGCCGACCTTCGTCACCACGGTGAGTCCGTCGTAGGGATGCAGGGCCTCGCGCAGGATCTGGTTGGTGACGTGTGGGCCGTAGAAGTCGCTGGTGTCGATGTGGTCGACGCCCAGCTCGACAGCTCGGCGCAGGACGGCAACCGCGTTGACCCGGTCGGCCGGCGGACCGTAGATGTGTGGCCCGGACAATCGCATGGCGCCGTAGCCCATCCGGCGCACCTCGCGGTCGCCCAGGTTGGCGCTGCCGGCAGCGGTGGCATCGGGGGTGGGCGCGGGTTCGGCGGTGGTCATGACACCACCGTGGACCCGCTGGTCGACGAACGCCACCGTCGGAGCGGATCAGGTCGCTGGGGTCAGCGGCACTGGAGAGGTGGCGCACGCTGACAGCAGCGCTGCGCCCGGGTTGCGCAGCGCGGCGGCGTGCGCGCGAAGCTCTGCGGCGGACACCCCTGCGGCCGACCCCCCCACGGCCGACACCCCTGCCGGCGTGGCCAGCAGCAGCCGGTGCACGCGGGCCAGGCGGCGCTGCAGCAGCACCAGCGGGTCGAACTCGGCGCGGCCCAGCTCGGCGCCCACGGCACCTTCCACATACTGCACGGCTGCGGCCAGTGCCTGGCGGCTGAGCGGGTCGTCGTGGTCACCGGCGGCGGCAGCGCGCGCGAGCTCGTCGAGGGCGCCCGCGACGGCGCCGACGGCCGAGGCGTCGACGACGGTCGTAACGGTGCGGGCGGCAGTCGGGTCAGCGTGGGGTAGCGGCAGGTCAGCCATCGTCGTCTCCTCTGGCGAAGTCGTCTCCCCGAGCCAAGAAGGGGACTGACGTCGACGGTGCACCCCGGCACTGCGCCACACGAGTGGCTGTTCCGCCACCGAGCGACAAGTATCTGCCATACTGCTGGGGTGCTGACGAACGTGGTAGCCGTGGTGTACGACGGGGTGGGTTCGTTCGGGCTCGGCGTGGTCTCCGAGGTCTTCGGTTACGACCGCACGGGCGACGGCCTGCCCGGCTACGACTTCGCTGTCGTGGCCGAGCGGCCAGGTCCGGTGCGCACCGACACGGGGCTGCTGCTCATCGCCGAGCACGGCCTCGAGCGGCTGGCTCAGGCCGACCTGGTTTGCGTGCTGGGGTGGGAGGACCCCAGCGTCGCGCCCCCCGAGACGCTGCTGCAAGCCCTGCGTGACACCGTGTCCCGCGGCGGCCGCATCATGAGTCACTGCACCGGAGCCTACGTTCTGGCCGCCTCCGGGTTGCTCGACGGACGCACGGTCGCCACGCATTGGATGCACGCCGAGGAGTTGGCTCGCCACTACCCGGCTGTCACCGTGAACCCCGCCGTGCTCTACGTCGACGACGACCCGATCTTCTCCAGCGCGGGCACAGCCGCCGGCATCGACACCTGCCTGTACCTGGTGCGGCGCGAGCACGGTGCGGCGGTGGCCGCCAGCATCGCCCGGCGCATGGTGGTACCGCCGCACCGCGAGGGCGGACAGGCCCAGTACGTGCCCGCACCCGTCGCGGAGGTCGACGACACGTCACGGCTGCGCGAGGTGCTCGCGTGGGCCCAACAACACCTCGACAAAGCGCTCAGCGTCGAGGAACTGGCCGCCCGCTCGCTCATGTCGACCCGCAGCTTCGCCAGGCACTTCCGCGGCGCCACCGGGGCGACTCCGCACGCGTGGCTGCTGGGTCAACGCATCGGGCTGGCGCGCGAACTCCTGGAGCAGACCGACCTGCCGGTGGACGAGGTGGCTCGCCGGGCGGGCTTGGGTGCGCCGACGACGCTGCGCCACCACTTCGCGCTGCGCATGGGTACCTCGCCGCAGGCCTACCGCCGCACCTTTCGCGGACGAACGCGGGCCGACGAGCTCGTTACGCTAGGTAGTCGGCTTGGCGGCCCTGGACCTCGTCGGGCGGGGTGAGGTGGTAGCGAGCCACCGGTGTTCCTCTTTCTCGGCCTGCAGCTGGGCAAGGTCGGTCTCCAGGGCGAGAACCAACGCCACCCCAGCGAGGTTGAGGCCCGCACCAAGGAGGTCGCCGATCCGGCGCAGCCGGGAGAGGTCCGCTTCGCTGTAGCGGCGGGTTCCGCCCGCGGTGCGGTCGGGCTCGAGCAAACCACGGTGTTCGTACAGGCGCAGCGTCTGAATCCCCATGCCGACCAGATCCGCGGCCACCGAGATGCCGTACACACCGCGCGCGGACTCAGGCTTGGGCAGGTCCATCGCGATACGTCCCAACTTTCGTGCTGGCGGGTCTTGCGACAGTGTGCCACTGGTGGTAGAAAATCTCTATCGGTCGCCAGAGATGAATCGCCGTCGGTGGCCGGTAGCAGCATCAGGAGACTGACGATGGAGGTGGGAACAATGCTGATGCGCACCGATCCGTTTCGTGAGCTGGATCGGCTCACCCAGCAGGTCTTCGGAACTATCGCCCGCCCTGCGGTCATGCCGATGGACGCCTGGCGTGCGGGTGACGAGTTCGTCGTCGAGTTCGACCTGCCCGGGGTCAGCCCGGACTGACTCGAGCTCGGCGTCGAACGGAACGTCCTGACCGTGACCGCCGAACGACCGCCCCGTGACGGTGAACATGAGCTGGTGGCGGCTGAGCGCCCCCGTGGCGTCTTCAGCCGTCAGCTCATCCTCGGGGATAACTCGACACGGACAAGGTCGCCGCCCACTACGACGCTGGCGTGCTCACCCTGCGCATCCCGGTCGCCGAGCAGTCGAAGCCCCGTAAGATCACGATCAACAGCACGAGCGGGAACCAGCACGCCATCGACGCCTGAGCCCGCCGGCTGAACCCGCGGCATCTCCAACGCCCGCGAACGACGAGGACCGCCCGGCGGGTTGCCAGGCGGTCCTCGTCGGGCGTTCAGCCGCGCTTGGGGAGGTCGAGCCGCTCTTGGGGGCAGACTCTCATGGGGGCAGACTGCAGACGCCATGAGCGAGCCGCCGACATCCTCAGCACACTCGGCGCGGCAGGTCCCCGACCGGGGCGCGTCCCCTGCTGATCCCAGTTCGGCCATGCCACCCAGGATGAGCACCCGCGACGGCATGGATGCGCTCGACGCCGTGACCCTCCGCGCCGCGTTCGGCCGCTTCCCGAGCGGGGTCGTCTCGGTGTGCGCCGTGGTCGACGGCCGCCCGGTGGGACTCGCAGCCAGCACCTTCGTGCCGGTGTCACTGGATCCCCCACTCGTCGCCTTCTGCGTGCAGAACACCTCCGCCACGTGGCCCCGACTCAGTCGGCGCCCACGCATCGGGGTGAGCGTGCTCGGCGAGGCCCACGAGGCAGCGGCGCGGAGCCTCGCGGCCAAGACCGGTGACCGCTTCGCCGGGCTGACGCTGGAGACCACCGAACGGGGCGCGGTGTTCCTCGACGGCGCGTCGGCCTGGCTGGAGTGCTCGGTGGAGCAGGAGATACCCGCCGGTGACCACGCCATCGTGCTGCTGCGGGTGCACGCACTGCAGACCGCCCCCGATGTGCAGCCGCTGGTGTTCCACGGCAGCGCATTCCGCCGGTTGGACCAGCTCGCCCCCACCGACGGCAGCTGACCACCGGGCCTCACCCGAGCGGCTTGCGCAGGACGTCGAAGCGCAGGTTGTCCCGCTGGGGCACACCGAACCGCTCGTCGCCGTAGGGAAACGGCCTGCGCTCGCCGCTGGACCGGTAACCGCGCCGTAGGTAGAAGGCGATCAGCTCGGTGCGCTGGGTGATCACCGTCAGCTCCGCGCAGGTGCAACCGAACTCGGCGGCGGCCACCCGCTCGGCCTCGGCGAGCAGCGCCGACCCCACGCCACCACCCTGCCCACTGGGTCGCACCGCGAACATGCCCAGGTATGCCACCCCGTTGGCGCGCGACTGTAGGTGACAGCAACCCAGCAGCCGACCGGTGTCGTCGACGCTGAGCAGCACGCGGTCCGCGGCGCCGGACACCGCAGCCGACACCGCGTCGACGTCGGTGCGCTGCCCGTGCAGCAGGTCGGCCTCGGTGGTCCACCCCGCCCGGCTCGCGTCGCCGCGGTAGGCGGACTCGACGAGGGTGACGACGGCGGGCACGTCCGCCGCCGTGGCGCGCCGATGGTGGGTGCACACGACCGCAGTGTGGTGCAGTGCAGCGGAATGCCCAGTGGCGGGTGCCCGCACGAAGGCCGCCTACTGGTGCTGCTGGGTCCCCTGCTGCTGGGACCCCCGCTGCTGGGACCCGTCCTGCTGGGACCCCTGCTGCTGTGCACGCTCATCCGCACCAGCGGAGTTCTCGCCGTCGGGTCCGTTCGCGTCGGCCGCGGTCCGCGGCTGGTCGGAGCGGGGGCCGATCGGGGTGGCCGCAGGGAGCACACGACGACTGCCGGCCAGCGTCTGCCAGCTGATCGCCAGCGTCGGCTCCACCCCGGTGGGGACCACCCGCGGGTCGGGCTGGGCGCTGGTGGGCGTGGGGGTCAGGTAGAAGTCGGCCTGCACCCGCTCGGGGGTGACGTCGACGAGGGTGAATCCGTGGCCCACCCCGTCCAGGTACCGCACCCACGGGCTGGCCCCCTGCACCGAGGCGGTGATCCCCCTGGTTGCCGCCACCTGGGCCTCCGTTGGTTGCCCGGCCAGGGCCTTGGCCACAGCCTCGTAGAACCCGTCGCTGGTCACCGAGGGGCAGACGAACTCCACCCCCACTGAGTTGTTGGTCGCGGCGTAGGTGCCGTGGTCGGCCGGGATGTCGATGGCCCAGGAGGAGTGGATGTCACCGGTGAGCACCACGGCGTCACCCGCCGATCGCGGCTGCGCTCCCAGGTGTGCGACGAGGGCGGACTGGTCGGCCTGGTAACCGTCCCACTGGTCGGAGTTGAGCAGGGTCGGCACGGTCGGGATACCCAGCGCGGCCCCGGGGAAGCGGACGGGGGCGAACACCACCTGGTTGCCGATCAGGTGCCAGGGGCCGGTCTTCGCGGCCACCCCGTCCTTGAGCCACTGCAGCTGCTGCGGCTCGGGCAGGTGCCGGTTGGGGTCGGCGAGCGCGGCGTTGGTGGCTGGGTCGCCGGCCGGGATGAAGCCACCGCCGCTGGTGGAGAACGGCGGGACGTCGATCTGCTTGCTGCGGTTCTGCCGGGTCTCCACGATCGACAGGTCACCGAGCGCGCCGAAGGTGAAACGCTTGAAGAACCTCAGGCCCTGGTGCGGCACCACCTGCTGCTCCGGCACCCGGAACGGCATCCACTCCAGGTACGCCTGGTAGGCCTGCCGGCGCCGGGTGGCGAAGTCGCCCTCGGCGCCGGGAGTGTGGTTCTCCGCGCCGCTGTCCCAGGTGTTGTTGGCCACCTCGTGGTCGTCGAAGATGGTGATCCACGGGTGCTGGCGGTGCGCGGCCTGCTGGTCGGGGTCGGCCTTGTGCAGGGCGTGGCGCAGTCGGTAGCCCTGCAGGTCGATGGTCTCCGTGGCGGGTTGGGAGTCGCGCTTGCCGACGAGTGATTTCGGGCCGTAGCGGTCGGCCCCGTTGCCGTACTCGTAGATGTAGTCTCCGACGTGCAGCACGAAGTCGAGGTCGGTGCGCCGGCCGATCACCCGGTAGGCGGAGAAGTAGCCACCGGTGTAGTTGCTGCAGCTCACCAGGGCCATACGCAGCGCGTGAACTTTCCCGGCCTCGTCGGGTGCGGTCTGCGTGCGGCCGACGGGGCTGGTCTCGCCGCGCGAGCGGAAACGGTAGAAGTAGCGGGTGTACGGACGGAGCCGATCCACGTCGATCTTCACCACGTGGTCGGTGGCGGCGGAGGTCCGCAGGGCGCCGTTCCGCACGACCTGGCCGAACCGCTCGTCGAGAGCCACCTCCCAGCTCACCGCCAGCGCCGCGCCCAGCCCGCTGCCCGGGGTGGCCACCGGGTCACCGGACCGCTGCGGGGGCGGCGTCGCCCTCGTCCAGATGACGACGGCGCCAGCGGTCGGGTCACCGCTGGCGACGCCGTAACCGAAGATGCCCTTCGCCGCGGGCGCAGCGGCGGCCTCGGCGTCGAACATGCGCAGCGGAGCCGCGGCGGTGGCTGCGGCCACCACCGCCCCCTTGAGAACGGCGCGGCGACTGAGGGTGCTGGAAGTGGTCACCAGCGGAGGGTGCCACCGTGACGTGAACGCCACCCCCTCCGCGGGGTGAACAGAACGCGGCGAGGTCAGCGCCTGCGGAAGCGCTCGGCCAGCACCTCGTCGGTCTCCCACCACAACGCTTGCGCGGGTGCCGGCCGCTCGGCGTCGACCGGTGCGCGGAGTTCGGCCTCCAGTGATGCCCGGTCCGACTCCACGTCCACCACCCTCGCCCGTCGTTCGTCGTCCCGCATCCAGCGCAGCAGCAGCACGGCCAGGAACGGTAGCCCGGCCACGTCGCCGCCGATCCAGAGCACGCCGGCGCCGGCCACCTGATCGATGTAGGTACTGGGCCCCCAGGGCCGGGCGAGCGCGGTGTAGAAGGCCGGTGCCACCGCGGGCCCCTGCCACAGTGCGACGCCCAGGAGACCGTCCGCGATCGCCTCGGTGAGGCTGATGATGAACGACACCAGGTGTGAGCCGTCATGCGGGGTGGGGTCGAGCTGCACCCGCGTCCAGAAGTACAGGAAGCCACAGCTGGTGAGCACCGCCCGCATGCCGAAGCCGAGTGCCTCGTGGCGCAGTGTCAGCTCGTACAGCGGCGAGAGGTACAGCGCGACCAGCGGACCCACCAGGACCACGGTCATCACCAGCGGGAACGTGAGGAAGCGCAGCACAGGCCCCCGGCCGACCCGGCGCAGCCTGGCCGCGACCGGTTGCGGCGCCGTGGCCAACACCAGCGTCAGCGGCGCGCCGAGGGCCAACAGCAGCGGAACCACCATGAGCGAGAGCATGTTCTGCGTGGCCCGCACCCAGAACAACACGTCGCTGTACACCCCGAGGAACGACGTGCCGACGAGCAACAGCAACACGACCCCGCTGCCGAAAGCGACGACGCGGTTGCGCGGCCACGGCAACCCCGCGGCGCGTATGCGGTGGAGTCCGAGCGCGTAGCCGCCGCCGAGCAGCAGCGCCAGCAGCACGGTCGGGCCGTCGAACGTCCACTCCGTGACCAGCCGCACCAGCGTGAGCTCCGCGGGGCCGCGGTAGCCGTCGGCGAGCGTCATGGCCGCCAGTGTGCGCCCGAGCCGTGGCCCTACGCTGTGCGGATGACCGGGACCCGGCTCCACGACCTCGTGGAGCACGAGCTGGCGATGCTGTTCCGCCTCAACCGGATGCAGCACTGATGGCCGCGGTCGGTGTGGTCGGCGCCCGGGTACCGGGCACCGAGCTGGCCGCCCGGCTGGGGGTGCCGCTGTTGCTGGTGGTGTCGGTGCTGGCGCGGATGGCGTTGACGTTCGGCATCCCCAGCGGACTGAACATGGTCGATCTGCGGGTGTACACCTACGGCTCCGCTGCGCTCATGCGGGGCGATCTCTACACGTTCACCTACGCCGACCTCACGCCGGACTTCCCGCTGCCCTTCACCTACCCGCCCTTCGCTGCGCTGCTCATGCTGCCGCTGCACTGGGTCAGCTCGTTCGCCGTGCTCGGCGTCCTCTGGCAGCTGGCGACCATCGCTGCGTTGTGGGGTGTGGTGCGGCTGAGCCTGGGGCTGATGCTCGGGGAGCGGGCCGGTGAGCCCAGTTGGCGGCGGACAGCCGTGCTGTGGACGGCGATGGGCGTGTGGCTGGAGCCGGTGCGCACCACGCTCAACTTCGGTCAAGTCAACGTGTTCCTGGTGGTGGGCGTGCTGCTCGCCGCCAGCACCAGCCGCTGGTGGATGGCCGCGGGGCTCGTTGGCCTGCTGGCCGGGGTCAAGCTGACGCCGGCCGTCACTGGCCTGTACCTGTTGACGCAACGCAACGTGCGGGCGGCAGTAGGCTCCGCCGTGGTGTTCGCCGGGACCGTGGTGGTGAGCTTCCTGGTCATCCCCGCCGAAACCGGGGCCTACTTCGGTGGGATCGGCGCCGACGCCAGCCGGGTCGGGCCGGTGGGGTCGGCCATCAACCAGTCGCTGCGCGGCGCGCTGAGCAGGCTCGTCGGCTACGACGTCGGCACCGGCCCGCTGTGGCTGGGTGCAGCAATACTGTCCGCGCTGCTGGCGCTGCTCGCGTGGTGGCGGCTGGACCGCGACGACCGCCTCGGGGCGTTGCTCGTCGTCCAGCTGTTGGGGCTGCTGGTCTCGCCCATCTCCTGGAGCCACCACTGGGTGTGGCTGGTGCCCGTCGCGATGTGGCTGCTGCACGGCCCACTCGGCCGCAGCCTGGCTGCGCGGGCAACTGCGGTGGTGCTGTTGGTGGTGCTCGCCGCCGACGTGATCACCCTGCTACTTGCTCTGCAGCCGACGATCTGGGAGATCCCCCGCCCGCTGCCGGTCGCGGTCGCGGGCACCGTGTACCCTGTGGCCGCGGTGGCGGTGCTGCTGCTCATGGTGCGGGGTGACCGTGCCGAGGCGCACCCCCGTTCTCTGCAGCAGGGGCCGGAGCTCAGCTCGCGGCCAACAGCTCGCTGATCCTCCTGGCCAGGGCGACGTCGAGCTCGGTCAGCCCGCCGACGCTGTGCGTGGTGCACCGGAACGTCAGCGTGCGCCACCGGACGTCGATGTCCGGGTGGTGGTCGAGTTCCTCTGCGGCGGCACCCACCTGACCCACCACAGCGATCGCGGCGGGGAAGCTGGGCAGCTCGGCGATGCGCAGCAGGGCGGGGCCGTCGAGTTCCCAGCCGGGCAGCTCGGGCAGCGCGGCGCTGATCGCGGTGGAGGTGAGCAGAGTGGGCATGGCGCCCAGCGTAGTTCTGCCCCGAGGTTTCGCTGGGGTACTTGGCTCCGCGGCGCCCTGCGCTCGGTGGCTGTCCTGCGGACTCGCTGGGCACGGGCGGGCACCGGCGGTCGGTTCCCGCCCGGTCCGCAGGTCTGCCGCCGCCGAGGACGTGGTGCGGCTGGTCGTGACCGTGATTGGTGTGCCGGTAGCGCCGACCGTGGCCTTGCGGTCGGCGTCGTTCGGCGTCGCCGGCGTGGAGTTGCTGCGGGGCCGGCTTGGAGTTGCTGCGGGGCCGGCTTGGAGTTGCTGCGGGGCCGGTGGGCCGCTCACCTGCGAGCTGCGCGTGGATGCCGCTGGGCCGCTGGGCCGCTGGGCCACGTGCTTGGTGCGGTTGCGCCGGATACGTGGGTCGCGCCGGCCACGTGCTCGGTGCGGTTGCTGATGCGACGAGCAACCACGGGGTGGCCGGCGCGCTGACGCGGGCTGCTGTGCGGCTGCGCGATGCGCGCGAGCCTGGTTCAGGTTGCGCGGGCGCGCATGCCCACGTTGCGCATGCTCACGCTGCGCGGGCGCGCTTGGTGGCCTTCTTCAGTTTCTTGCCGCTCACTCCGGCCGCCCGCAGCTGGGTCACCCGCAACGCCACGATGGGGCACGAGGCGCAACGCGGCAGCGAGCGGCAGCACTTCTTCTTGACCTTGGGCATGGACGCCTCCACCTCACTTCCTCATCGAGGACGCGTCAGCTCGAACTCGACTGTAGGTGAGCCTAACCAACTCCTGGCGAAACGTGTGCGCGGTCGGGGCGGTGCGCGTCGGGGTGGTGCGCGGGCTGAGCGGTCGCGGGGGATCTGGGTGGTCTGCGGGTGGTCTGCGCATACCCCTCTGCTTCTGCGCGCGGCCTGCGGGCGGTCTGGGCGGCCTGCGGGCGGTCTGCGCATACCCCGCTGCTTCTGCGCACATGTCCCGCAATGTGCGCGGACCCCGACCGATGTGCGCAGAGCGGGGGGACGCACCCGCAGCCCGCAGCCCGCAGCCCGCAGCCCGCCGCCACCCCGCACCCCGCAACCCGCAGCCCGCAGCCCGCCGCCACCCCGCACGCCCGCACGCCCGCATCCCACCGCCCCGCACCGACGCCCGCACCCCGCCGCACGCCCGCAGCCCGCCGCCACCCCGCACCCCGACCACCACGAGGCGGTGACCCTGGACACGACTGGCAGCCGGGTACGCTGATCCCCAGCCGTCGCACCTGCGCGGCACGCTGCCGTACGTCCGAGAGTCAGCGCGCCCAGGACCGGTCACCCGACCTCACACCGGGAGCACTCCCGCAGTGAGGTACCAGTGAGGTACCAGCAAGCTCAGGAGACCGTCCCAGTGAGTGCCCCCACAGCGTCGAATCCCACGGCGTCGAATCCCACGGTGTCCGCCCGCACCGTTTTTCGCAACGTGGCCATCGTCGCGCACGTCGACCACGGCAAGACGACGCTGGTCGACGCCATGCTCCGCCAGTCGGGGGCGTTCGCCGAGCGTGCCGAACTGGTCGATCGGGTGATGGATTCCGGGGACCTGGAGCGCGAGAAGGGCATCACGATCCTGGCGAAGAACACCGCGGTGCGCAGGCACCAGCACCGCGACGGGGTGGACGAGACAGTGGTCATCAACGTCATCGACACCCCCGGCCACGCAGACTTCGGCGGCGAGGTCGAACGCGGGCTGAGCATGGTCGACGCCGTCGTCCTCCTCGTCGACGCCAGCGAGGGCCCCCTGCCGCAGACCCGGTTCGTGCTGCGCAAGGCCCTCGCCTCGTCCCTGCCGGTCATCTTGGTGGTGAACAAGACCGATCGCCCGGACGCCCGCATCACCGAGGTCGTCGAGGAAGTGCACGACCTGCTGCTCGACCTCGCCTCCGACCTGGAGAACGAGGCCGCGCACGCCGCGGAGCTGGCGCTCGACCTGCCAGTCATCTACGCCTCCGCGCGGGCCGGCAAGGCCAGCCGCACCCAACCCGCCGACGGCAGCGTGCCCGACGCCGACGACCTGCAAGAGCTGTTCGACCTGCTCATGGACTACGTGCCCGCACCGACCGGTGACCACGACGCGCCGCTGCAGGCCCATGTCACCAACCTCGACGCCTCGAGCTTCCTGGGGCGCCTCGCGCTGGTCCGCATCCACGCCGGTGAGCTGCGCAAGGGCCAGCAGGTCGCATGGCTGCACGGTGACGGCGAGGTCACCCGCGTCAAGATCACCGAGCTGCTGCGCACTGAGGGGGTGGAGCGGGTGCCCGCCCAGTACGGCGAGGCGGGTGACATCCTCGCCATCGCGGGCATCGGCGAGATCATGATCGGCGACACCCTGGCCGACGTCGACAACCCCGTCGCCCTGCCGCGCATCACCGTGGATGAACCCGCCATCTCCGTCACCGTGGGCATCAACACCTCGCCGCTGGCCGGCCGCAACGGTGGCACCAAGCTCACTGCGCGGCTGCTGAAGAGTCGCCTCGACAGCGAACTGGTGGGCAACGTGAGCCTGCGCGTGCTGGCCACCGAGCGCCCCGACACCTGGGAGGTGCAGGGCCGCGGCGAGCTGGCGCTGGCCATCCTGGTGGAGCAGATGCGCCGGGAGGGCTTCGAGCTGACCGTCGGCAAACCGCAGGTGGTCACCCGGATCGTCGACGGCCACGTGCACGAGCCCTACGAGCACCTCACCGTGGACGTCCCCGAGGGCCACCTCGGGGCGGTCACCCAGCTGCTCGCCGCCCGCAAGGGCCGCATGGAGGAAATGGTCAACCACGGGACGGGCTGGGTGCGGATGGAGTTCGTGGTGCCGGCCCGCGGCCTCATCGGGTTCCGCACCACCTTCCTCACCGACACCAGGGGCACGGGCATCGCCAACACCTACTCCGCGGGTTACGACGTCTGGGCGGGTGAACTCCGCAGCCGGCACTCCGGCTCCCTGGTCTCCGACCGCACCGGGGCCATCACCCCCTTCGCGATGATCCAGCTCGCCGACCGCGGCACGTTCTTCGTCGAGCCTGGCGCCGCAACCTACGCCGGTCACGTGGTGGGGGAGAGCCCCCGCGCGGAGGACCTGGACATCAACGTGTGCCGGGAGAAGAAGCTCACCAACATGCGGCAGTCCTCGGCGGACGTGATGGAGACCCTGGCCCGCCCGCGGGTACTGGGGCTGGAGGGTGCGTTGGAGTTCTGCGCCACCGACGAGTGCGTCGAGGTAGGCCCCGGCGTCGTGCGGGTGCGCAAGCTCGTGCTCGACCCCACCGAACGCGCCAGGGCGACCTCGCGCGCGAAGGCCCGCGACAAGGCGGCCGGCTGACCCTGCGCTGACGAACCCGGTCAGCACGACCCCGGGGGCCCGTCGTCCGTCCGTGGCACGATGGCCGGACAGGTCGCCGCGGAGGTCCGACGGGGGAGGTGTGCAGGTGCGTGGTCGCTGGTCGCTGGGGTGCCGGGCGGCCGGGTTGGCCCTGCTGCTCATGGTCACCGCCTGCACCGCCGACCCGCCGCCCGCTGTCGATCGCTCCCAGCAGGTCGTGACCACCACGGCTGTTGCAGCCACCACCAACTCCGTGGTCATCGCGGTCGATGATCTCGGCACAGGCTTCAACCCGCATCTGCTCGCCGACCAGTCGCCGGTGGGTACGGCCGTGGCCAACCTGGTGTTGCCCAGCGTGTTCCGCCCGGTTACCGACAGCAGCGGATGGTCGCTGGACACCTCACTGGCCGTCTCCGCGCAGGTCACCGGGACGGCCCCGTTCACGGTGACCTACGTGCTGCGCAGCGAGGCGCAGTGGTCGGACGGCGCACCCGTGGCCGCCGAGGACTTCCGTTACCTGTGGCAGCAGATGAACAGCCAGCCCGGGGTGGTCGACCCGGCCGGTTACGGCCTCATCGACGACGTCAGCTCCTCAGGCGGCGGCAAGACCGTCACCGTGACCTTTCGCGACGCCTACCCCGCGTGGCGTCAACTGTTCACTGGGTTGCTGCCCTCCCACCTGCTCAAGGACTCACCTGGCGGCTTCACCGACGCGCTCGACAACAACATCACGTTCTCGGCCTCGCGCTTCTCGGTGGCCTCCGTCGACCGCAACCGCGGCGAGGTACTGCTGCAGCGCAACGACCGGTTCTGGGATGCCCCGGCTGCCCTCGACGAGATCCGGCTGCGTCGCGGCGGCACCGCCGGCCAACTCGGCGAGTCGCTGCGCACCAACGACGCGCAGTTGGCGATGGTGCGGGCTGACGCGGGCACGCGCACCCAGGTGCGGGCAATCCCGGGGTTGCGGACGAGCGAGGTGCCGCAGCCGGCGGTGATGCAGGTGGCCGTCGACACCGCCGATCCACGGTTCACCGACGCGTCGGTGCGCCGGGGCCTGCTCGGGCTGCTCGACCCCACCGCGCTCACCACCATCGGCACCGGGCTCGATGCGACCTCCGACCCCGGGGCGTCGCGGGCTCGCGCCCAGATACTTGCTCCCTCGGAGCCGGGATACGCAGCCACCGCACCGCCGCGGCTCACCGTGACCCAGGCCAGGGGCTTGCTGACCGACGGGGGGTACACCTTCTCCGGCGGCCGCTACCGGCGCGCAGGTCAGGACTTGGCCGTGGTGGTGGGGGCCGATGTGGCCGACCCGGTGGCCACGGCGGTAGCGCAGGCCACCGCCGATCAGCTCACGGTAGCGGGGGTGGACGCCACGACCTCGCTGCTGCCGTCGACCCAGCTCTACGGCACCGCGCTGACGACCGGTGCGGTCGACCTCGTGGTCGGACGGGTGGCGGCCGGCGGCGACCTGGCCACCACGCTGGCGTCGCGGTTCGGCTGCCCGGGTGGCGCGGCCGGTCGACCCACCGGCCCCACCGGTGCGACGGCGACCACAACGCCCACCACCGCGCCGGCGCAGACCGGCGCCAGGGCCGCGGTGCGCACCGGCAACGTGTCGGGCCTGTGTGACCCCGGCATCGATGCGGCCGTGGCCGCCGCGCTCACCGGTGCACGGGATGCGCGCGAGGTGGTGGACCAGCTCGAGCCCACGCTGTGGGCGATGGGCGCGGTCCTGCCGCTGTACCAGGACTCCGTGCTGCTCGCGGTGCGGCCCAACGTGACCGGGGTGAGCCCACCGGGTCCGTTGCTGGCCGGGCCGGTGGCCGGTGCCGCAACCTGGAAGCGGACGGGCGGGTGAGCCGAGGCGCTGTCGACGGCCGACGGTTGCTGCTGGTGCACGCACACCCGGACGACGAGACGATCACCACCGGCGGCACCATCGCGCACTACTCGGCCATCGGCGCGGACGTCCACGTGCTCACCTGCACGCTGGGTGAGGAGGGCGAGGTGATCGGCCGGTGTTGGGCGGGACTCGTCGCCGCGCAGGCCGACCAACTCGGTGGCTACCGCGTCGGTGAACTCGCCGCCGCCCTCACTCACCTGGGCGTGCGCGGGGGCCCACGCTTCCTCGGTTGCGCCGGCCGCTGGAGGGACTCGGGTATGGCGGGCGCCCCGGCCGCGGTGCACCCGCGCAGCTTCGTGCAGGCCAGCGACGAGGCGGTGGTGGAGGCGATGGTGACGGTGTTGCGGCAGCTGCGGCCGCAGGTGGTGGTGACCTACGACCCGGCGGGCAGCTACGGCCACCCGGACCACGTGCGCGTGCACCAGGCCACCACCGAGGCGGTGGCCCGCGCCGGTGACCCCACGGCCTTCGTTGCCGCTGGTACGCCCTGGGAGGTGGCGAAGCTGTACTGGACGGTGACCGAGCACACCGCCCTGCTGCGGGGTGTGGCTGCGATGACCCACCTGCCGGACGGGTGGCGGATGCCGGCCGAGGGTGAGTTGCCCAGCGCGCCAGACGACGAGGTCGACGCCGTCGTGGACGCGCGCCAGGTCGTGGCGGCCAAGCTCGCGGCACTACGCGCGCATGCTACGCAGGTGACGGTGGCCCATAGTGACACCGAGTTCGCGCTGTCCAACAACGTCGCCCAGCCGGTACTGACCGCGGAGCACTACGTGCTGGCGAGGGGTGTCGCCGGTCAGCGCGGCGCCGACGGGCGTGAGCATGACCTGTTCGCCGGGGTCACCGGATGCTCGGCGTGAGCGGATGCTCGGCGTGAGGAGTGCTCGGGGTGAGGAGTTGCCCGGCGTGACGGGTGCTCGGGGTGAGGAGTTACCCGGGGTGAGCCAGCCGGTGCGTCAGCGGCCCGCCCTGCACCTGCCGGCCGTCGTCGAGGTGGCCTTGCTGGTCGTGCTCAGCGCGCTGGTGGCCGTCCTGGAGGTGCTCTACCTCCCCGTGCACCTGGGTGCCGTCGCTGTGCCGCTCGGAGCGTTGGCCGCTGCGGTGACCAACCCGGTGCTCGTGCTGGCCGCGGGAGAGGGCACCACCCGCACCGCGGTGGCCGGCGCCCCGCTCGCCGGGTGGGTGCTCACGGTGCTGCTGCTGACCTTCGGCGGTCCAGGCGGCGACGTGTTGGTACCCAACGACTGGCGGGCACTGGTCCTGCTCGCGCTGGGGGTGGTGCCCGCGGCCCTTGTGCTGGGTGGGCACCTGGGGCGCTCAGCGCTACTGCGGGCACAATCGGCGCAGTGACCTCACCGACCCCCACCGACTCCGCACTTCGCCGGGCCCTGCGGCGCGCCACGGACGGGGTGACCCTCGACGCGGGGGAGGCACAGACCCTGCTCCATGCCCGCGGTACCCAGCTGGACGCACTGTGCGCGGCGGCGGCCAGGATGCGCGACGCAGGTTTGGCGGCGGCCGGTCGGTCGGGGGTCATCACCTACTCCCGCAAGGTGTTCATCCCGCTCACCCGGCTGTGCCGTGACCGCTGTCACTACTGCACGTTCGTCACCGTCCCCGGCAAGCTCACCGCCGCGGGCCAGAGCATGTTCCTCGAACCCGACGAGGTAGTGGACACCGCCCGCCAAGGTGCGGCCCTGGGGTGCAAGGAGGCGCTGTTCACTCTGGGTGATCGACCCGAGGCGCGCTGGCCGCAGGCGCAGGAGTGGCTCAGCTCGCGGGGGTACGACTCCACCCACGCGTACCTGCGCGCCATGAGCATCCGGGTGCTGGAGGAGACCGGGCTCCTTCCGCACCTGAACCCTGGCGTCCTCAGATGGGAGGAGATCGCCCGGTTCAAGCCGGTAGCGCCCTCGATGGGGATGATGCTGGAGACCACCAGCCTGCGCTTGCACGCCACCCCCGGCCAGTGTCACCACGGCAGCCCTGACAAGCACCCGGCCGTACGGCTGCGCACGCTCACCGACGCGGGGCGCCTGTCGGTGCCGTTCACCACCGGCATCCTGGTGGGCATCGGCGAGACGTTGGCCGACCGCGTCGATTCCGTGCTGGCGATCCGCAAGGTGCACAAGGCGTTCGGACACGTGCAGGAGGTGATCGTGCAGAACTTCCTGGCCAAGGACGGTACCGCGATGAGCGCCGCGCCCGACGCCGACCTCGACGACTACCGAGCGACCATCGCCGTCACCCGTTTGCTGCTCGGTCCGAAGATGCGGGTGCAGGCGCCGCCGAACCTGGTCGACCTCGCGGAATGCGACCTGCTGTTGGCCGCCGGGGTGGACGACTTCGGCGGGGTGTCACCGTTGACCCCGGACCATGTGAACCCGGAACGGCCCTGGCCGCAGCTCGACGCGCTGGCCGCCGTGACGGCCACGGTGGGCTTCACCCTCACCGAGCGCATCGCCGCCCAGCCGGAGTACGTGCTGGCCGGCTCCCCGTGGATCGACCCACGCATCAGTGCCCACGTCGCCGCCCTGGCCGGGCCCGACGGGCTGGCGCGGGCCGACGCCATCCCTGTCGGCCTGCCGTGGCAGGAGCCGGACGCGGAATGGGAGTCGAGCGGGCGCACGGACCTGAACACCAGCATCGACACCGCGGGGCGCACCACCGAGACCCGCTCCGACCTGGGCAGCGCGTTCGGTGACTGGGAGTCCATCCGTGAGCAGGTGCGGGCGATCTCCGCCCCGGCGGTGTTCGGCGGGGACGTCGCGGCGGCGCTCCGGGCGGGTGCCGACGACCCCGCCGGGCTGAGCGACTCCCAGTACCTGGCGTTGGCGACCGCCGACGGGCCCGCGTTGGACGCGTTGTGTGCGCTCGCCGACGACCTGCGGCGGGACGCGGTGGGCGACGACGTCACCTACGTCGTCAACCGAAACATCAATTTCACCAACATCTGCTACACCGGCTGCCGTTTTTGTGCGTTCGCTCAGCGCAAGGGCGACGCCGACGCGTTCACCCTGAGCCTGACCGAGGTGGCTGACCGCGCGCAGGAGGCGTGGGAGCTCGGTGCCACCGAGGTGTGCATGCAGGGTGGCATCGACCCCGACCTGCCGGTGACCGGCTACGCGGACCTGGTACGCGCGGTGAAGCGGCGCGTCCCGGGCATCCACGTGCACGCGTTCAGCCCCATGGAAGTGGTCAACGGAGCCGCTCGGTCGGGTGCCAGCGTCCGGGAGTGGCTCGTGGAGCTGCGCGAGGCGGGCCTGGACACCATCCCCGGCACGGCAGCGGAGATCTTGGACGACGAGGTCCGCTGGGTGCTCACCAAGGGCAAGCTGCCCACGGCGTCGTGGATCGAGGTGATCACCACGGCGCACGAGGTGGGGCTGCGCTCGAGCTCGACGATGATGTACGGCCACGTCGACCACCCGCGGCATTGGGTGGCGCACCTGAAGGTGCTGCGCGACATCCAGCGCCGAACCGGGGGGTTCACCGAGTTCGTGCCCTTGCCGTTCGTGCACACCTCCAGCCCGCTCTACCTGGCCGGCGCGGCACGTCCCGGTCCGAGCCACCGCGACAACCGTGCTGTGCACGCGCTGGCCAGGGTGCTGCTGCACGGCAGCATCGCCAACGTGCAGACGTCCTGGGTGAAGCTGGGCGTCGCGGGGACGCAGGTCATGCTCACCGGTGGAGCCAACGACCTGGGGGGCACTCTGATGGAGGAGACGATCTCCCGCATGGCTGGCTCGCAGCACGGCTCGGCAATGACGACCGCGCAGCTGCGGGCCATCGCGGCGGGCATCGGCAGACCCGCCCGTGAGCGAACGACCACCCACACGCTCCGTGCTGAGCACACCTCTCCCGCAGCCTGACGAAGGAGCCATCAGCAGTGTCCGACCCGATCACCGACACCCACGTCGTCAGCGTCCTCAAGGTCGTCGTCCGCGGCAGCGGTCCCGTGCTGGATGCACTGACCCGCACCGATCCCTTCGGCTGGAAGAAGCGAACCCATCGGCGCGGCAACCAGCCCGAGGGTGTGGACCTCAACCTGAGAAACCGCGCGGTCGCCACGGTGGTCGACGCGTTCTACAACACCGAGTACCCGGGTACGGCAGCCTGGGAGCGGCTCAGCGTGGCGCAGCGGAGCCGGTGGTGGGTCAACCGCATCGGACGGTTCACCACCCTCGTCGTGTCCATCCCGGGCCTCGGCGGCATCGTGGCCGACCGCTTCCCCCTGCAGAGCACCCTGGGGGCGGCGAGCCAGGCGATGGTGCTGTGCGCCGTCGCGCGGGAGCACGGGCTCACCGACGAGGCCGACCAGGTCCGGTTGCTGGCCCACGTGCTCAGCCGGCGCGCGGTCAGCCGTGAGCTGGTGGAGGGCACCGCCGCGCGGAGCGCCGAGCAACTCGACGCCGAGGGTGTGCGCGCCGAGCGAACCGGTGGTGGCCGCTCCACACTGGTCACCGCGGCCCGGGCGCTGTGGCGTTACGGTCGGGTGCTGCGCTCGATCCTCGGCGAGCTGGACAAGCGCCCGCAGGGTCGGTGGGTGCACCGCGCGCTGGGCAAGCTGCCCGTGGTGGGGCTGGGCGGCGACTACTTCGGTGAGCGCTCCGCGATGAAACGCGCCGTGCGGCAGGGCGAGGAGTGGATCCGCACCCACCGCGACACCCTGGGCCCGCGCAAGACCCTGGGCTGAGCTTGGTGGAACGTCTGTGGGTTGTCCGGCGTCTGAGGTAACGTCCGGAAAGTCCACACAGGGGAGGGGCGGCTCATGGTGATGATCGCGGACATGGGTGATGGTGGGGGCCCGGGGTCGGTGCAGCTCACCGTGCGGCCGGAGAAGCTGCGGGAGGCGGCGAAGGGCTTCGCCGAGCTGGCCGATGATCTGGAGCTTCGGGTGTTGGCCCGGCTCAGCTCCACTGTGGTGGAGCCCTGTGGTATCGATGCGGTGAGTACTACCGCCGCTGCCTGGTACAACCACCAGATCAACGGCGGCGCGGGTAGTGGGTACTGGGCGGTCGATCAGGCGGTGACCAACCTGCGTGAGTCGGCTCGGGCGTTGGCGGCGGCGGCGGATCGCTACGACGAGCAGAACCAGGCGCTGGCTGACGCACTGGACGCGGGGCCTCGGGCGTGAGCTGGGTTCTTGCTGTGGTGGGTGTGGTGGCGGTGGCCGCGACTGGGTGTTCGTCGAGTCAAGCGGGCCAGGCGGAGGCGAGTGCGCCCTCCGCGGCAGCAACCTCGTCGTCGGCTGCCCTGTCGTTACCGCCCCGGCCGGCGGCGTTGTCGACGGCGGGGGTCGATTCGTGCACCTTGCTCCCCGAGGCTGAGCGCGCAGCCCTGGAGATCGACCGGCCACCCAATGTTGGTGGGCCGGATGGTGTGGTGGGCGGTTCGTTGTGCGGGTTCTCCGTTGCCGCGTGGGGGATCTACGGGGTGGATGCGACTGCGGACTACACGGCGGCTCAGTGGCTTCAGCACACCAATCCGGCGGACAACACGATCTCCTCGGTGGGGGGCTATCCGGCGGTGGTCACCTACAAGCCGATCGACCCGAGGTCGTGTTTCGTGGTGGTGGACACCTCGGACACCGGTTTGTTGTACGTCCCGATCAGGGATCGGCGCGCCACCGCCACCGACCGGGACGACCTGTGCGGTCGGGCACTGAAGGCGGCGGGGATCGCGCTTGCCACACTGCGGGCCAAGCAGTAACGCTGATCTGCGAACTCAAGGGAGCACGGCACCATGGGAACTGGAACGAACTGGGCGGGCATGTCCCTCGAGTCGATGTTCACGAACATCAACGGGGGCGCCGGTTACGGGAGCACGAGTAGGGCTGCGGCGATGTGGAAAGACGTCGCCGGCGAGCTGGCGTCGGCAGGAGAACGTGTTCGCTCCATCCTCGCTTCGACCACGGTGGAGTGGAGCGGTGCGGGCTCCGACGCCATGGTGGCGTCGCACAACCAGTTCGACACCTGGGCCGAGCATGCGCGCGAGCTGTCGAAGCGTGCCGACACCGCCGCCGCTACCCAGGCGTCGTTGTTCACCGACACCAAGCCGAAGAATTCCGCACCGGGTAACGCCGATGCGAACCGGGACAATTTCGTCGAGAAGGGAATCGCCTGGATTCCTGGTGTCACCACCGACCAGGAGAAGTTCGAGGAAGGGGAGCGGTCGAAGCATGCCGCCGCTGTCGCCGCGATGCAGAGCTACGACGATTCCGTGTACTCCGGCGCCAGTCGGGGCTACTTCAGCAGCCCACCTGTCTTGGCCGCGTCTGTCGCGCCCGCTTCGGCGCAGCCCGTCGCGCCGGTCGGTCCGCCGCAACCCGGAGTCGGGTGGGCGACAGAAGGATACGGCGGCGGTGACGGCTCCTACTACGGCGGCTCCGGCTCGGCGCCGAACCACGCGATTCCCGGGTCGCCCGCGGCGTCGAGCACATCGGTCGGCATGCAGCCCGCCGCAGCGTCGGGCCCGGGCACCGTCTCGTCCGGCTGGTCGCCCGCCGGGTCCGGGGGCACCTACACCCCAGGTCAGGGTGCTGGGAGCCGCGCCTGGGGCGTGCCTGGCGAGCCCCAGTTCGGCGGTCCGGCGGCGTCGGTCGGCACCCAGGCAGCGGCGAGCGGTTCGCCGGTCCGAGCTCCAGCGGTCGGATCGGACTCCGGTAGTGGTGCGGCCGCGCTCTCTGGTGCGGGCGCTCCGATCGGCAGCGCCTATGCCGGTGATCAGGAGCGCAGCCGCGGCGGCGTCGGCTCGGGCCTCGGCTCCGCTGCGGGCTCCAGCGCAGGCGGCTCGGGCGGCTCCGGTTTCGGTGCGTACGGCGGCGGCGGCGGTGCGTACGGCGGCGGCGGAGGTGCGTACGGCGCTGGTGGGCGCGGTGCGTACGGCTCCGGTGGGCGCGGTGCGTACGGCTCCGGTGGGCGCGGTGCGTCTGGCTCCGGTGCTGGGGGTGGTCGGAGCCCATACGGCGGAGGTGCGGGAGGTAGGTACGGCGGCGGCGCGGGAGGTGCCGGCGCGGGAAGTGGTGGTGCGGGAGGTAGGTACGGCGGCGGCGCGAAAGACGGGTACCGCTCCAGTGGCGGCGTTGGTGGTTCCTACAGCGGCAATGCCGGCGGGACGGGCTCGGGTGTGGGCCCGGGTGCCGGAGTTGGTCCCGGTTCGGGTGTGGGCCCGGGTGCCGGAAGCGGTCCCGGTTCGGGCGCGGGCAGTGCCGTCGCGGGCGGTACGGGCGCGACCGGGACGTCCGCGGGCGCCGCCCGCGGAACCACCCCAGGCTTCATGGGTGCTGGCGCCGGGCGCCGGGGTGAGGGGGACAGCGAGCACGAGACGCCCGACTACCTCAAGCACTTCGAGTACTTCGATGATGGCCGGCTGATCGCTCCGCCCGTCATCGGCGCCGACGAGTGAGTGCACCCAGGATGGTGCTCGAGGAGCGGGAGTGCAGCCTCACCGGGCCGGAGTTCGAGCTCGCCTGGACAGCGTTGGGGTTGCAGGAGTACCCGCTCGTACTCGAGCTCACCTCGCACGGCGAGACGTTCGACGAACACGCCAGGCTGCTGGAACACGCCCGGGCGGGTTTGAGCGAGCGCGGGATGTGGGCCGCACACGGGCCCACCCGGCGCCTGACCCGCCTGCTGAAACCCCTCGCCTCACCCGACAGCGAGCTTGACGTGCGCGGGCGCGGGCCACACGGCCGCTGGCGCGCGCTCGTCGCCAGTGACCACCGCTGCACCGTGCTGGCGGTGCACCGTAATGGGGTGCACACCCTCACCCCGGTGACCGCAGGGTCGGCAGTAGCGGCCGCACTCAGCACGCTGCCCGCCGCTCCGGCGGGTAAAGGGCAGCTCAACGCCCCCAGCACCGCACTGCAGGAGGCTGTCGGACGCGCCGGCAACACCCCCCGGGCGCTCGTGGCCGAGCTGCGCGGGCTGGGCGCATCGGCGCCCGACGCCACCGCCCTCGC
>JAABVA010001611.1_pt1 | contig 23802 bp, 18 predicted proteins | sample 5560331 | NCBI WGS metagenome assembly JAABVA01 (sample SAMN12812661, study PRJNA571458) | rock metagenome | isolation source: Antarctica rocks | place: Antarctica: Victoria Land, Mt New Zealand sud | collected 2016-01-07
ACGACCAGGACCCGGAGAAGCCGGCAGACCGGCAACACCCGCACGACCCGAACAGGAACAACCCCCTCAGCGAACCCGCAACCGACCGATCACCACCCACTCCAAGACGACGGTGGATCCGGGCTTATGGACCCTGACGGCCGGAAGCCCACGAAGTACACCCGGCGCCGACCAGGACCAACCCGACCGACTCCAGGACCCATCTGGACAGCGTGAGCACCCCGGGTCCTCCCTGTCGGTCGGTCCGTTGTCAGCCCCGCGCGGCACCACGATCGGGCGCCTGCACCGGGAGTTCCCACGGCTGACCAGTCCGCGACGGGCCTGCCCTGTCCCGTGGCCGGTCAGCGGCTACTGGCGGTAGGAGACGGTGCTCATCATCCCCGCTGACAGGTGGTAGGTGTTGTGGCAGTGGTAGGCCCACTGGCCGGGGTTGTCCGCGTCGAAGTCGATGCTGACCTGCTGCTGGGGCAGGACGTTGACGGTGTCCTTGCGGACCCCGGCGTGGTCGGCCAGGGCGAAGCTGTGCCCGTGCAGGTGCATCGGATGCCACATGAGGGTCTGGTTGCGCATCACGATCCGTATCCGTTCACCGGAATGGACATCCAGGCGTGCGGCGTCCCCGCCGAGGGTCCATCGGTAGCGGTGCATCCCGCCGAGCAGGTCCACGGTGTACGAGCGATCCACTGTCCGGGCGGGCAGCCGCTGCGCCACGGTGGGGACGAGGTCGCCGTAGCGGAGCAGCCGCCGGCCCAGTTCGGCGGGCCGCGTCCCCGGCGGCGGGGCGGGCGTGCTCCGCGCGTCGGTGGTCCGCAGCACCGCTGCGGCGCCCCCAGGCTTCCCCTCGGCCGCGGCGTACACCGGCCACACCCCCGAGCGGGCCACCAGCTCCACGTCGTAGCGCTCCCCCATTCCCAGCAGGACGGTGTCGACGGTGACCGGGACCACCGGGCGGCCGTCGGCATGGGTCACCGTGAGCCGGTGCCCGCCGACCGCGACCCGGAACGCGGTGTCCGACCCGGCGTTGACCAACCGCAGCCGGATCTTCCCGCCCGCGGCGGCGGTGACGGTCGGGCGGTCACCGGGTGGGCCGCCGTTCACCAGGTACAGCGGGTAGGCCACATCACCGGCGTCCCCGCCGAGCGCCGTGGACTGGTTGCGACCCGTCCCCGACCCGCCCATCCCGGAGCCGCCCATCATCGTCCTCGACGACGGTCCCGACCCCGAGCCGTCCATGCCCGAGCCCGTGCTCGTGCTCCTGCTGAGGGTGTCCAGCTGGTCCTGCGGGGTGCCGCTGATCCCGTCGAGCCAGTCGTCCAGGACGAGCACCTCATCGACGTCCACGCCCGGGTCGGCCGGGTCCTCCACCACCAGCGGGGCGTAGAGGCCCCGGTCGAGCTGGAGGCCCTGGTGCGGGTGGAACCAGTAGGTGCCGGGGTCGGGGACGGTGAAGTCGTAGCGGAACCGGCCACCGGGCGCGACCGCCGCCTGGGTCATCACGGGGACGCCGTCCATGTCGTTGCGCAGCGCCAGACCGTGCCAGTGGACGCTCGTGGCCTCGGGCAGCTCGTTGCGCAGCAGCACCCGCAGCCGGTCACCAGGGCGGACCCGGACCACCGGCCCGGCGAGTGCCGGCTGGTAGGCCCACGTCGACACGTGGCGACCCGCGAGGTCAGCGGTGACCGGACGAGCGGTCAACTGCACGCCCACCGTCCGCCCGCTCGACCGGCGGCGGGCCTCGGCGCGGGCGACCGCCGACCCCGCCGGGGACACCGCCCCTGACCGGTCGGGGCTGGTCGCGACCGACCCGACCCCGCCGCTGCCGCAGGCGCCCAGCACCCCACCCGCGCCCAGGGCAGCCGCAGCCGACAGGAGCACCCGGCGGGTCGGTCCAACAGTCACAGTCATCTCCACTTGTGGTCGGGCGGACTCGGGAGCCGTTCAGCGACGGTCAAGAGGACATCCCTGCGGGCGCTGTGGGCACTTCTTGGGCCGGCGCCGGCGCTCACGCCGCCGTGGCGACCCCGCGCGGCGGGCGGGGCGCGGGTGACGTCCTCGACTCCGATCAGGTCAGCGGTCAACCGACCAGACGGGTGACCACGAGCCGGCGCCGGTCAGGACCGGACGTGGTCGATCAGGACGGCAAGACGATCGGTGTACTCGCCCTCGCTGATCTCCCCCCGGGCGAAACGGGCCGCGAGCAGCTGCTGCGGCGTCTGGGCCGGCCCGGCCGTGCTTGCGCTGTCCTCGACACCCCGCAGGCGACCCGGGCGGCGCATCAGCAGCACAACCGCGTAGATCACCAGACCCCAGAAGGCCATGAACCCGATCATCATCAGGCCGTAACCCCAACCGGTGACACCGTGACCGAACCAGCCCATTTCCGACTCCTCCGCCATCAAACCGCACACCGCAGCCACAACCGGTCGGTACCGCCGGTGCTCGACCCGACCAGGCCAGCGTGGGCACCGCAGCGGCCACCGGCAAGAGGCTTTGGTCCCGTGGCCGATCCGCCCGGCCGGCTGCCTGAACGCCCGGTGGCCAGACCGCTTCCGGTCGAACTCCGACACGAGATCTCGCTTCGGATCCCTGGGAACCTTCTCCGTGTCGGCGGGCGTCCAAAACTCGTGATGGTGGTGTGGAGGATTCCCGGCCTGTTGCTGCTCGTCGCGGTGCTCACCGGGTGTCCGAACGGTACCGATCGGATCGTCGACTGCGCTCCCGGGTACCACAACCAGGCCGGGCCCAGCAGCGACTGCACCCCGGACAGCCCGTCTGGGCGACCGACGAGCCCCTCCTGATACCAACCGGTGACGACATCGCGCGTCGGCCTCCAGCTCCGAGGCGACGGCCGCGCTCGCGCCCCGGGCCGCGGCGCCTCACCGACCCCCGCGACACTCCCGGCGGCCGTGGGTCAGCGGATCGGGGCCGATCGAGCGGTGCCGGGTGCGGGCCCGGCGGAGCAGGTGCAGGACCACCGAGGACACGAGTCACCCGAGCCAGACGAACAGGTGTCCCCCGGTGAGGACGCTCACCGCCACGGTGGCGCAGACCCCGACGAGCACGACCAGCCCGATGCGGTTCGCACGGCGTCCACGCGGCGGGGCGACCACCGCAGACCCCGCCGCCCCGAACCCAGGCCGGGGGGCCGGTCGCCGGCCGCGGGACACCGGCCGGGGGCAGGTCCGCGGTCAACGCGGTTCAGGTCTTCGATGGTCCGGGCGTCGAGGCCGTCCCGGCGCGGTCGCTGAGCTCGTCGTGGTCCGAACGGCCCTCGGAGCGCGCCAGGCGGAGCCGGTCCAGGGCCTCGTCGCGATCGGCGTCCGACGCGCGTGTCAACCACGCCTCGACCACCGCCCGAGTGTGATCCAGACCCGCCGCGCACACCACCCCTCACGCGGTGCGCAGACCCGCGACTCCGCGACCCTGCCGAGCCCGCCGGGCCAGCTGGCGCGGAGGTGGCGGCGGACGGCGGTGCGGATGACGTCGGACAGCCGGAAGGACACCGCGAACTCGTCCCGGGACCGGCCTGGGGCATGGGGGTCGCGCAGGCGCAGCTCGTCGACGCGGACCGCCTTGGACACGACCACGATCCGGTGCAGCGGCTACTGCCCTGCGCTGTCCACGGCGGCCGCGAGGACCGTGCCGGGCTGGTCGCGATGGATGCTGTGGCCCGCACCCAGCACGGTCCGCACCGTCAGCCCGGGGTTCGCCGAGGTGAGCTCCGCGCCGAGGCCGGCGCGGAACGCCGCCCCGAGTGCTGGATCAGCAGCCAGGACGGTGGTCGGTACCGTCGTGTCCCGGACCATCCCCGTGAACTGCCAGGGTGCGTTGTCGAGCAGGCAGTGCTCGACGACGAAGGCGCTCGTGGCGACGGCAGCGGCGGCCTTCAGCGCGATGTCCTGGCTGTGCCAGCTGGGATGTGCGGCCCGCTGGGCGGACACGTCGGCGGCCGTGCGCAGCTCGGCGAGCTGCTCGGAGACCACCTCGGCCAGCTGGGCGGCGGGGATCTCGAACACCGGGTCGAGGAGCAGGACACGGGTCGCCCGCCCGGGTGCCAACGCGGGCGCGAGCGCGGTGGCGACGAGGCCGCCGAGGGAGTGCCCGACGACGAGGTCCCAGTCCTGGTCCAGTTCTGCGAGGTCCGCGACGTGGTCGGCGAGGCGGTAGGTGGCCGTACGGGGACTGGTCCCGTGTCCGCGGAGATCGGGGGCGACCACCCTGTAGCCGGCCCGCGCCAGCCCGTCCGCCAGGCGCCACCACGTCGCTCCGCTCGAACCGAGCCCGTGGATCAGCAGCGCCCGCCGTGCCGCGCGCCGCGCCCCCCAGGTCAGCGCCGACACGGTCACCGGGACGGCGTCGTAGGCGAGGGTCTCAGCAGGGGCCATGTCGGCACAGTAGGAGGGCTGGACAGGTCCCCGAGGGCGCACCGGAGTGGCCCTGACCGTCGACCGTGCAGTCCCCGATCGGACCTGGCGGCCGACGGCCGGCGTGGTGGGTCGAGTCCCGGCGGCGCCGGACGGGTGCGCCGCTGCGGGACTCAGACGTCGAACAGCGACGGGATCGTGGCGGCATCCGACGCGACTCCCAGGCGGACCACCTCGGCACGGACCACCTCGGGACTGACCACCTCGGGGACCACCTCGGGAGGACAGCGGAGCGTGGCCTGGTCGAACAACCGGCGGGGCAGGCCGCACCGGGTGGCCAGGGAGTCCGCGTCGACGCCCTCGGCGGCCAGGAGCTCGACGGCCCGCGCCAGCAGGGACGGCCGTTCGGCAACGGTGGTGGAGCCCGGCTCGGCCCGACGCCACCCGCGGGCGGAGATGGTCGTCATCGCGTTGCGGTAGGAGACCTCGCCCAGCACACCGAGGCGTCGGGATCGGTACAGCAGCGCCTGCATGCTCACCCCCCAGTGCTCCTTCAGCATGCGCAGGTCGGCCCAGACCCTGCCGCCCATGGTCGCCGGGAGGAGAGCACGGATCTCGTCGGCCGGCATGAGGAGCTCCGCGGCGAAACGGTGCGCCTGGTCCTCCACCACCCGCCCGCCCGGTTCGGCGTCGGCGTGCATCATCAGGTGTCCGAGCTCATGGGCCACGTCGAAACGCTGCCGGTAGGGGTCGCGGGTGATCGGGTTGAGCACCACGACCGGACGGGGTCCGGCGTCGAAGGAATAGGCGTCGACCGAGGCCGCGTACAGCGGGCTGAACACGACCAGGACCCCGTGGACCTCTGCCAGCCGGATCAGGTGTCCCAGCGGGCCGGGGCCCGTCGACCAGGCCCGGCGCAGCAGCTGCGCGGCGAGCTCCGGCCCGTCGCCGTCCCCGTTCCCGGCCTCGACCGCCGCACTGACCGACGTGCTCGGGCTGCTCGGGCTGACCGGGCTGGTCGGCAGCGAGACCGGCGGGAGCTCGACGTGGCGTTCGAGGGCGGCGGCGACGTCGGCCACCACCCGGCCGTACGCGGCGGCCTGCTCGCGCGCGAGCTGGGGGGTCGACCGCAGCGACCGGAAGTGCGGCGGCGGGAGATCGGCAGTGGCGCCCGCTCGGCCGGCGAAGAAGGCCGGGTCGACGGCGAGGACGAGGCACAGCCGGGCAACGGCCGCGGGGCTCGGTCGCTTGACGCCGGACTCCCACCCGGCGACCGCGGTCGCCGTCCGGTCCACCCGGCGGGCCAGGTCGGCCTTGCGCAGCCCGGCCAGCTGTCGCGCGAAGGTCAGCCGGCCGCCGTCGAACGCGCCCGCCGACCGGCCGATCCCGCCCGGGCCCCCGGTCACCGACCCGTGCTCGCGGTCCCGGCTCCCAGCTCCCCGGCGCGGGGGCGCAGGTGCACCGGGGCGTCCGGGACGCCGTCGGGAACGCCCACCGACAGCGGCCCGGGCGCCACCGTCGCGTGGCCGGCGGGTACGTGCGGGAGCAGGTCGCGCCGCCAGTGCCAGGCCGCGGTGTTCCGGCTGTTGGGGCGCGGGCTGCCCAGGACCAGCTCACGGGACCCGTCGAGCGGGTCGAGGGAGTGCGCGACCACGAGCGTCTCCCCGCCCGGCTCGGCGGCGTCGCCGAAGGCGGCGAGCAGACCACCCACCTCGCCGGCCGCGAGATGGTCGAACAGGGACTCCTGGTCGCCGCTCGGCGTGTGCTGGTTGGCGATCCGCCTCTTGGTCGGGCTCATCTGCGACCACGCGAGGGCTTCGATGCGGCCCGGCGCGCACGACGCCAGCAGCCATCGCCACTCGTGCCACGCCCACCCCGGGCTGCCGTTCAGGTCGGCGCGCCCGACCAGCTCCGGCGCGAGCAGCGGCATCGCCGCGACCTCGTCCTCGGTCAGCTCGGCCCGGAGCACATCGAGTCCGGCGGCCGGGTCCGAGCCGGGCGGGACGGCGTACCGGCCACAGGCGAAGACCCGGTCGAGACGGTCCCGGAACAGCACGAACCGTGTGATCCCGAGCCAGGTCGCGTCGTGGCCGGCGGCGTCGGAGTGGTCGGCGAGGACGCGGTCGGTCGCCGCGAGGTAGGCCCACCGGATGCCGGCGAGCACGCCTGCGGCGTCCAGGTCGCCGACGACGGCCGGCTGGTCGTCCATGGGCAAACGGTACACCCGACCAGCAGAACATGCGCCGGAATGAACCAGTCGCCGGTGGCGTCGAGCGTCCTACGGGACACCGCGCGACGCAGCGGACCCGGCCGAAGCCATCACACGGGTAGGCGTCCGCACGGCGTCCGATCAGGGACTCGAGAGACGGGACGGGACGCGCCGGCTCGCCTCTACTGAGGGCCCGGTGTGGAGCTGAGGGGATTCGAACCCCTGACCCCCTCCATGCCATGGAGGTGCGCTACCAGCTGCGCCACAGCCCCGAACACGCCCGCCGGGCGACCCCCGGACTATACCGATGCAGCGTCCGACCCCGGACCGGCCGCCGGCCTCCGGGTACCGAGCGGCCGACGCGGGTGGGTCAGGGCCCTCCCGTGGGCGCCGGTCCGAGCGGCGCGCTGAGCAGAGCAACGGGGACCTCAGCCGCGGTCGGCGGCAGGGCCGGCGGCAGACCCGACAGCAGAGCCGGCGGCGTGACGCTGAGGTTCCAGCCGTCGACGACCCAGCCCGGCGCGCGGCCGAAGGCCGAGCTCGCCGCGTCCGCCGCCGGGTCACCGAGCTCCACCCACGAGCAGTTGCGCAGCCCGCCGAGCAGTCCGACCCGGTCGATGGGCAGACCGACGAGCCGGGCGGCGCCGGCGCGGAGGGAGGCGCCGTGTCCGACGACGACGGTCGTCGCATCCGGCGCAGCGGCCGCAGCGATCGCCTCGAGGGCGGCAGCGGTCCGCTCGGCCACCTCGGCCCTCGTCTCGGCCCCGCCGGCCCGCACGATGTCCTCCCCGGCGAGCCAGCGGCGGTGGTCCTCCGGCCAGCGCCGCTCGATCTCCGAGGCGGTCAGTCCCTCCCAGTCCCCGGTGAAGATCTCGCGGAGGCGAGGGTCGGGGTTCGGCGTGAGGCCGGTCGCCGCGGCGAGGTAGTCGGCGGTCTGCACGGCCCGGGTGAGATCCGAGCACCAGAGCGCGAGCGGTGTGTAGCGGGCGGCGACAGCGCCAGCCATCCACCGCGCCTGGTCGCGCCCGGTGTCGTCCAGCGGCACGTCGGTCTGGCCCTGCCAGCGGCCCTCGGCGTTCCAGGCCGTCCGACCGTGGCGTACGAGGACGAGCCTGCTCACCGCACCGATCCCGGCGCCTCGCCCGCCAGGTGCCCCGCCGCCGGCCCGACGTCGCCGAGCCGGTCGACCGCGAGCCCGTCCCCCGTGAGCTCGTCCTCGTCGTCCGCGTCGGACGCCGCCCGCCCCGCGGCGACGCGGGCGAGCTCGGCGTCCAGCTCGTCATCGTCCAGCTCGTCCAGCTCGTCCAGCTCGTCCTCGTCGTCGGACCCGTCGAGGGCGTCGGGGGCGGACGGGCCGTCCGCGTCGGGGAGGGCGGCCTGGTCCGGTCCGGCGTGCGGGATCGGCTGACGTGGCGGCTGCTGACCGGCGGTGACCGTCTCCGGCAGCTCGATCGACGGGCAGTCGCGCCACAGCCGCTCCAGCTGGTAGTACTCGCGCTCGTCGGTGTGCTGGACGTGGACCACCAGGTCCAGGTAGTCCAGCAGGACCCAGCGACCCTCCCGCTCGCCCTCGCGCCTGGTCGGGCGCAGGTCGACGACCTCCCGCAGGCGCTCCTCGATCGCGTCGACCACCGCGCGGACCTGCCGATCGCTCGGTGCCGAGCAGAGCAGGAAGGCGTCGGTGATGACGAGGTGGTCGGACACGTCGAGGGCGACGATGTCGCGGGCGAGCCGGTCCGACGCCGCCTCGGCAGCCAGCCTGGTGAGCTTCACAGCGTTCTCGGATGCGGGCAACGCGGTCCTTCCGGTGGTGCGTGGGCGGTCCGACTGGACCGGGGGCTGTCGGTGCGGGGATTTGGACGTGCGGTCGCCGTCCGCCCGTACGTCGTCAGGCGAGAGGCCGCGACCGCGTCAGGGTCAGGGTGCGACGGCGATCCGGACGCCGCGCCCCACCGGCTCACCGGGCTCTGCAGTCTCGGTCTCGGTTGCGGCCGCGGTCGTCGCTGCCGGCGGCTCGGCATGGTCCGGCGGGTCGGTGTGATCCAGCGGCTCGGTCAGGTACAGGCCCTCCTTTGCGACGTACTGGACGACGCCGTCGGGGACGAGGTACCAGATCGGGTCACCGTCACGGACCCGGCGCCGGCAGTCGGTGGAGGAGATGGACAGCGCCGGGATCTCGAGCAGCGTGATCCGGTCCCCGGGCAGGCCGGTCACGTCGAGGGCGTGGCCAGGCCGGGTGCAGCCGATGAAGTGGGCGAGGTCGAAGAGGCGGTCGGCGTCACGCCAGGACAGGATCTGGGTGATCGCATCCGCGCCGGTGATGAAGAACAGCTCGGCATCGGTGCCGTACTCCGACCGCATGGAGCGCAGCGTGTCCACGGTGTACGTCGGCCCGGGCCGGTCGGTGTCGACCCGGCTGACGGTGAAGCCCGGGTTCGACGCGGTCGCGATGACGGTCATCAGGTAGCGGTGCTCGGCCGCGGTGACCACCGTCCCGGCCTTCTGCCACGGCCGGCCGGTCGGGACGAAGACGACGCGGTCGAGGGCGAAGCGGCTGCGGACCTCGCTCGCGGCGACGAGGTGGCCGTGGTGGATCGGGTCGAACGTCCCGCCCATGACGCCGATCCTGAGAGGACCGGAGCGACCCTGTCGGGCCGGGACGACCGTCACCGCCGGTCCGGACGTCCCCGTCCGATCGCGACCAGCGCGAGCAGCATGGCGACGAAGACGACCATCGAGAAGATGCCGTAGCCGATGGCGGGCATCGGCATGTGGTCGTGCTCGGCGAGCTTGTCGAGGATCGTCACGTCCCGGATCCTACCGGCCGGGCCGGCTGGGGCCCGGTCCGACGGTCCGTCCGCGACCCGGTCCGACGGTCTGTCCGTGCCCGGTGTAGACCCAGGTCGTCGTGGTCAGCTCGGGCAGGCCGAGGGGGCCGCGCGCGTGCAGCTTCTGGGTGGAGATGCCGATCTCGGCACCGAAGCCGAACCGGGCGGCGTCGGTGAAGCGGGTCGAGGCGTTGACGGCGATCGCGGCCGCGTCGACCCCGGCGGTGAACGCGGCGACGGCGGTCACCGAGTCCGACACGATCGCCTCGGTGTGGCCGGTGGAGTACCGCCGGATGTGGTCCAGGGCGGCGTCCAGGCTGTCGACGACCGCGACCGCGATGTCGAGGGACAGGTACTCCGCCGCGAAGTCCTCGACCGTCGCGCGCGCCACCTCGCCGCTGTCGGCACCGGCGAGCGCCCGGGTACGGCTGTCCCCGTGGATGCGCACCCCGCGCGCGGACAGCGCCCGGACGGCGGCCGGGACGAAGGTCGCGGCGACGTCGGCGTGCACCAGCAGGGTCTCGGCGGCGTTGCAGACACTCGGCCGGTCGCACTTGGAGTCGACCAGGACGTCCAGCGCGAGGTCCTCGTCGGCTGCGGCGTCGACGTAGACGTGGCAGTTGCCGACACCGGTCTCGACGACCGGGACGGTGGCCGTGCGGACCACCTCGGCGATCAGCCCGCCGCCGCCGCGGGGGATCAGCAGGTCGACCACCCCGCGGGCGCGCATCAGTGCCAGCGCCGGCTCCCGACCGCGGCCGTCGAGCAGGCACACCGAGTCCGCCGGCAGCCCGGCTCCGGCCAGCGACGACCGGAGCAGTCCGACGATCGCCGCGTTGGTGTGGGCAGCGCCGCCCGAGCCCCGCAGCACCACCGCGTTCCCGCTCTTGACCGCAAGGCCGGCGGCGTCGGCGGTCACGTTGGGGCGGTTCTCGTAGATGACGGCCAGGACGCCGAACGGCACCCGCACCTGACGCAGCGTCAGCCCGTTGGGCATGGTCGAGCCGCGGACCACGGTGCCGACCGGGTCCGGGAGCCCGGCGACCGTCTCCAGGCCGGCGGCGATGGCGTCGATGCGCGGACCGTCGAGGGCGAGGCGGTCGAGCACGGCGGGGGTGGCTCCGACCCGTCCGGCGGCGTCCAGGTCGAGCACGTTGGCGGCGAGGACTCGCGCGGTGCCGGCCCGCAGCCCGGCAGCCGCCGCCCGCAGACCCGCGTCCTTCACCGCTGTCGTCGCACCGGCGAGTGCACGGGCGGCGACGCGCGCCCGGGCCCCGATCTCGGCGACGAGCGCCGGCGCCGCCGCGGCGTCCAGCTCGCCGTTCGGCACCGCGCTACCCGGCTCGGCGGTGGGCACTGCGCTAACCGGCCCGTCGACGGTCACCGCCGTGTGCGCGACCACCTCACCCAGCGTCACGGCCATCGGGTCACTGTAGGAGCGCCCCGACCGCTGCCGCTGCCGGCGCCGCGGCCGGGGGCCGATGCCGGCATGAGCAGTGCCAGGGCGTCACGGTGGACGAGCTCGCGGGCGCGACCGGGCCCGAGGCTCGCGAGCAGCTCCGCGGACGACCTCCCGAGCATCGGGCGGACGTCGTCGGAGTCGAAGGCCACCAGCCCCCGCGCGAGCACGGTCCCGTCGGGCCCGGCCAGGTCGACGGGATCGCCGGCCGAGAACCGCCCGTCGACGCCGGTGACCCCGGCGGCGAGCAGGCTCGCGCCGCGCCCGGTGACCGCGGCGGCGGCACCGGCGTCCAGGTGCAGGGTCCCGGCGGGTCGGCTAGCGTACGCGAGCCAGGCGGTCCGGGCGCGGAACCGGTGCCCGCGGGCGGGGAACGCGGTACCGACCGGTCCCCCGGCGAGCGCCGCGGCGGCGTCGGCCGCCGCTGCCAGGACGACCGGCACCCCGGCGGCGGTGGCGATCCCGGCGGCCTGCACCTTGGTCGTCATCCCGCCGGTCCCGACGGTGGACCCCGGTTGCCCGAGCCACGCCGGGTCGATGTCGGCGACGTCCTCGACGACGTCGAGGCGGTGCACACCGGGCTGGCCGGGACGCCCGTCGTACAGACCGTCCACGTCGGAGAGCAGCAGGAGGGCGTCGGCGCGGACGACGTGGGCCACGAGGGCGGCGAGGCGGTCGTTGTCCCCGAACCGGATCTCCTCGGTGGCCACGGTGTCGTTCTCGTTGACCACCGGGAGGACGCCGAGGCCGAGCAGGCGGTCCAGCGCCCGCTCGGCGTTGCGGTAGTGCGAGCGCCGGACGACGTCGTCGGCGGTCAGCAGGACCTGCGCCACCGTGCGGGCGTGGCGGGCGAAGGACCGCGTGTAGTGCGCGATCAGCTCGCCCTGCCCGACCGCGGCCGCCGCCTGCTGGGTCGCGAGGTCCCGCGGCCGGACCACCAGCGACAGCGGCGCGAGCCCGGCCGCGATCGCCCCGGAGGACACCAGGACCGTCTGGGCGGCCGGTCCGCGGGCCAGGGCGTCGACCAGGGCGTCCACCAGCGACACGTCCAGACCGCCCGCGGGACTGGTCAGCGACGACGAGCCGACCTTCACGACGATCCGCCGGGCGCCGGCCAGTGCGGCCCGGGCACCGGCACCGGAGGCGGCGGCGGTCACCGCGGCCTCACGCCCCGGAGCGGCGGGCCGGGTCCAGGTCGTGGTGGGCCACCGACGACCGGCGCGGCGGGCTGTCGGCCGGGTCCTCTCCCGGACCGGGACCACGCTCGACCACCGCGTCGCGGTCACCCTCGGCGCGGCTCCCGGCGCCGTTCCCGGCAGCCGCGGCGCCGTCGATGTGGAGGTCGTCGCTGATGTCGTCGTCGGTGCCCGGGTCCGCGCCGGGATCGGCACCGGGGTCCGCGGCGTACCCGTCGAGGCGGGGGTCCTTCCCCCGGGGACCGCGCTGGACCTGCCCGCCGACCGTGCCGAGGTCGACCGGCACGTTGGGGGCCCAGTCGAACACCACCGGCCCTCCTCGGTCGGAATCGGCGCCGATGGCGACGGTCGCACCGGCCTGGGCACCGGCCTTGCGGAGGGCGTCCTCGACGCCGAGCTTGGCCAGCCGCTCGGCGAGGTAGCCGACCGCCTCGTCGTTGGAGAAGTCGGTCTGGCGGACCCACCGCTCGGGCTTGACGCCGTGCACGCGGTAGACCCGGGACTGCACCGGTCCCTCGACGGTGACGGCGAAGCCGACGTCGCCGCGGCGGGGTCGCAGCACCGTCGGCACCACGGGGGTGACTGCGACGGCGGCCGCCGCCCGGTCGGCCGCGACCAGCTCGGCCATGGCGAAGGTCAGCGCGCGGATGCCCTCGCCGGAGGCCGCAGAGATCGCGAACACCCGCAGCCCCCGGGCGGCCAGCTCGGGCTGGACCAGCTCCGCGAGGTCGCGCGCGTCCGGGCTGTCGATCTTGTTGAGCGCGACGAGTCGCGGGCGGTCGGCGAGGTCGGACCCCGTGGCCTCGCCGTACGCCCGCAGCTCCGCCTCCAGGACGTCGAAGTCGGAGACGGGGTCACGGCCGGCTTCGTAGGTGGCGCAGTCCAGGACGTGCACGAGCGCTGCACACCGCTCGATGTGGCGGAGGAAGTCGTGGCCGAGGCCGCGGCCGGTGGCTGCGCCGGGGATGAGCCCGGGGACGTCGGCGACCGTGAAGACCACCTCGTCCGCGGTCACCACCCCGAGTGACGGTATGAGGGTCGTGAACGCGTAGTCCGCGACCCTCGGGCGCGCCGCCGACAGCGCCCCGACGAGGCTCGACTTGCCGGCGTTCGGGAAGCCCACGAGGCCGACGTCGGCCACGGTCTTCAGCTCGAGGGTCGCGGTCACGACGTCACCGGGCTCGCCTAGCAGCGCGAACCCGGGGGCCTTGCGCAGGTTCGAGGCGAGCGCGGCGTTCCCCAGACCGCCGTGTCCGCCCCGGGCGACGACGTGGCGCGTGCCGTGACCGACGAGGTCGGCCACCTGACGCCCGCCGATCGACACCACGGTGCCGGGAGGCACGCCGAGTACGAGGTCCTCGCCGTCCGCGCCGTCGGAGTTGTTGCCCTTGCCCGGCCCACCCGAGCCGGCCTTGCGGTACGGCCGGCGGTGCAGCTCGATCAGCGTGGTGGTCCGGGCGTCGACGACCAGCACGATGTCGCCGCCCCGGCCGCCGTCCCCGCCGTCAGGACCGCCGAGGGGCTTGAACTTCTCCCGGTGGACCGACGCGCACCCCGGTCCGCCGTTGCCGGCAGCGAGCTCGAGGACCACCCGGTCGATGAACGACGGGACCGCCACTCAGCGCTCCCGCAGCGGTCGTCGGGAAGCTCCGGCCGGGCTGGGCGGACCAGCCTTCGACCTCCGGTCGAGCACCGTCAGACGGCACCCGCCGGCGCCAGCTCCGGCGTCGAGGCGACCTCCAGGTCGTCGGCGGCGGTCGGGTTCCCGTCCGGCACGGGCACCGGCGACGCATCGGGCGCCAGCCGCGACACGACGCTGACGACCTTGCGGTCCCGGGCCCGACCGAACTCGACGGCACCGGCGGCCAGGGCGAACAGCGTGTCGTCGCCACCGCGGCCGACGTTGACACCGGGGTGGAAGTGGGTGCCCCGCTGGCGCACGATGATCGCGCCGGCCTTGACGACCTCGCCCCCGAAGTGCTTCACGCCGAGCCGCTTGGACTCCGAGTCGCGCCCGTTGCGGCTGGCCGCGGCGCCCTTCTTGTGTGCCATGTCAGGTCCCCAGTCGGAGGTGTCGGCGGTTCGAGAGTGTCGGACAGATGGTGGTGAGCAGCTCAGCACTGCGGCGCTCGCGCGCCGCGGCCGATCGACGCCTGCGAGCGCAGGCTCGATGCCGACGGCGGTGCGTCAGGCGGGCAGGCCGGAGATGTCGGTGATCGTCACCCGGATGTACTTCTGGCGATGGCCCGAACGGCGGCGGTAGCCCGTCTTGTTCTTGAACTTCAGGATCGTGATCTTCGGGCCCTTGACCAGTCCCTCGACCTGCCCGGTCACCGCCACGTTGGCGAGGGCGGCCGCGTCGGCCAGCACGTCGGTGCCGTCGACGACGAGGATCGCCGGTAGTGTGAGCGTGGCGCCCGGCTCCGCCTCGAACAGGTCCAGGTCGAGGCGGTCCCCGACCGAGACCCGGTGCTGGCGGCCTCCATTGCGCACGACGGCATACACCGCGATTCCTCTCGTTCGTCGATCTCACTCGTCCGACCTGGTGGTCCAGGCTCGTTCGTGCAGGTGACCAGCTCGAACCCGGAGCACCCGACCATCCAGTATTGCAGCTGCTGACGACCTCAGCTCCGGGCGACCGCTTCCTCGGCGGTGGCCCCGGCGTCGGGCGCCTCGCCCGGCTCGGCCTCCTCGATCGGGTCGCCGACGTCACCCAGCTCGGGGTCGTCGACCAGGTCGCTCACGTTGTCCAGCTCTGGTCCGGTGAGTCCCGCGGCCGGTACCAGCTCGGAGTCCTCGGTGTCGACAGCGGGTGTCGCCACCGGGACGTCTCCGGCGGGTGCCGCCACCGCTACGTCGCCGACCGGGACGGCCGCGACCAGGGTCTTCAGGTGCGCCCGACCGGTGTTGCCCGGGTTGGGGATCCGCGGCGGCGCGGGCATCGTCGAACGGGTGGTGTCCGCGTCGGAGTGGACGGTGCGGCCGTCGAGCTCGACCACCATCCCGCGTCCGTGGCACGTCTCGCAGGTGTGCCCGAAGACCTCGAGCAGTCCGCGCCCGATCCGCTTCCGCGTCATCTGGACGAGACCGAGGGAGGACACCTCCGCCACCTGGTGGCGGGTGCGGTCCCGTCCGAGGCACTCGATCAGCCGACGGATCACCAGGTCCCGGTTGGCCTCGAACACCATGTCGATGAAGTCGACGACGATGATCCCGCCGATGTCGCGGAGCCGCAGCTGGCGGACCAGCTCCTCCGCCGCCTCGAGGTTGTTCTCGGTGACCGTCTCCTCGAGGTTCCCGCCGGAGCCGGTGAACCGGCCGGTGTTCACGTCGACGACCGTCATCGCCTCGGTCCGGTCGATGACGAGCGACCCTCCCGAGGGCAGGAAGACCTTCCGGTCCAGGGCCTTGACGAGCTGCTCGTCGACCCGGTGCTCGGCGAAGACGTCGCCGGGACCGGTCCAGGCCTGCACCCGGTCGAGCAGTCCCGGTGCCACCGACCCGATGTAGGACCGCACCTCCTCCAGGGGCGCCCCGCCGGCGACGACCAGGGAGGTGAAGTCCTCGTTGAAGATGTCGCGGACGACCTTGATGGCCAGGTCGGGCTCGCCCTGCAGCATCGCGGGCGCGGTCGCCGTCGCGGCGCCGGCCTTGATCGTGTCCCACTGCCCGGTCAGGCGGGCCACGTCGGCGGCCAGCTCCTCCTCGCTCGCACCTTCCGCGGCGGTCCGGACGATGACGCCGGCCTTGGCCGGGATCAGCTCGCGCAGGATCTTCTTCAGCCGTGACCGCTCGGTGTCCGGCAGCTTCCGGCTGATCCCCGACATCGACCCGTTGGGGACGAGGACGAGGTACCGGCCGGCCAGGGAGATCTGCGAGGTGAGCCGGGAGCCCTTCTGGCCGATCGGGTCCTTGGTCACCTGGACGAGCACCGACTGCCCGGACTTCAGGGCCAGCTCGATCCGCCGCGGCTTGCCCTCCATCCCGAGCCCGTCCCAGTCGACCTCGCCGGCGTAGAGCACGGCGTTGCGGCCGCGGCCGATGTCGATGAACGCGGCCTCCATCGCGGGCAGGACGTTCTGCACCCGCCCGAGGTAGACGTCGCCGATCATGCTGCGGTCACTCGGCGCAGACTCCTCCGCGACGTAGTGCTCGACCAGCAGGCCGTCCTCGAGGACCGCGATCTGCGTCCGCCCGTTCTTCGCGCGGACGAGCATCGTCCGCGCGACGGCCTCGCGGCGCGCCAGGAACTCTGACTCGGTGAGGATCGGCGGCCGCTTCTGGGCGTCGCGGCCGTCGCGTCGCCGCTGGCGCTTCGCCTCGATCCGGGTGGACCCGCGGACCGGGGTGACCTCACTCGCCGGAGCGTCGCGCCGGCCACGGCCGCGGCGGGCCTCCCGGACCCTGACGACGGTGTCCGGCGGGTCGTCGGCGGCGGGGGCGTCGGTCGCGTCGGCGCCGCGACGGCGACGGCGGCGTCGACGCCGGCCGGTGCCGTCGGTCTCGCCGTCGGCGTCCCCGGTCGCCTCGGTGTCGCCGGGGGTGTCGGTGCCGTGCGTCTCGTCGGTCTCGTCGGTGTCGGTGGCGCCGTCTGCGGGTGTCGAGCTCCCGACCTGGGCGCCGGCGGCCAGCTCGTCCCCCTCGACACCGCTGGCGCTGTCGAGGGCGCCCGCGTCGGTCCACTCCGCCGCCGGGTCGGTCGCACTGGCCTGGCCACGGCCGCCTCGCCGGGACCGTCCGCTCCGACCGCGCCTCGGTGCGGCGGCGTCGGCGCCCCCGTCCGCCGGGCCGGTCGCCGACCCGTCGACGACGTCGGCTTGGTCGTCCTGCTCGGCCGGGTCGAGCGTCGACGCAGTGTCCGCACCGTCGAAGGCTGTGCTGTTAGCGGCACCCGCCTCCTCACCGTCGAGGTCGGCGGCGCGGTCGGCACCGCCGCGGCGGCGCCGGCCACCCCGGCGGCGTCGGCGACGCCCGAGTGCGTCCGTGGTGCCGTCGTCGTCCGGGCCTTGTCCGTCGACGCGGCCGCCGGCGAGGGCGCCCGCGCCCGTCCCGTCCTCGGCGCCGGCCACCCCGTCGAGCACCGCAGGCTCTGCGGCCGATGACTCGGTGCCGCGGTCCGGCTGACGAGGCCCGGCGTCTCCGCGACCCTGTCCGACCGCGGCGAGCAGTCTCTCCGGCGTCAGGTCGGTGCCGGCACCCGCCGGCCCCGGTGCGGGGTCGACGGTCCGGTCGGCTCGCGGCCCCCGGGCGTCGGGCAGGAAGATCTGCGGCGACCGGCGTCGGGGAGCCGGCTCGAGCGCCGCGCCGGCCGCCTCTAGGCCACCGTCGGCGACACCGCTCGCGTCCTCGTCGAGCTCGACGTCGGCGTCTGCGTCGTCGTCCACGTCGACGACGTCCGTCTCGGTGTCGAGGTCGGGCGCGGTGTCGGGCTCGGGATCGGTCGGGTGCTCGGTTGCCGCCGCCGGCGGCTCCGGCGGCGCGGCCGGCCGCGCCGGGACGGCGAAGGGGTCACTGAACACCGGCGCTGTGAGGCTGAGCAGCGCGAACCCGGCGTTGACCGGCGCCGTTCGGGCGGCCACGGGCACCGGCGCGGCTGGGAACGGTGACGGCGCGATCGTGGCCGCAGCTCCGCGGTCCGGGACGGTCGGCGGGTCGGCCGCAGCCGGCGCCGGCGAGCGCCGGGCGCGCGGGCGCGCGGGCGCCCCGGACTCTGCCGACTGGTCGTCCGTCGAGCCTGCCGACTGGTCACCCGTCGAGCCGGTCGTCGCCGGGTCGACGACGTCGGCCCCTGCGACCGGCACCCGCCTCGTCCGGGCTGCTCGCTTCCGCGGCGTCTTCGGAAGGTCTCCACCGTCCGCGACCGGCGCGGCCGAGTCGAGCGACGGTCCATCGGAGGACGAGCCGACCGGTGCCCCGAAGAGATCGGCCACCGGCTCGTCCGTCGTCGCCGGGGTCGCCCGGCCAACGGACCCGGTCCGGCGGCGGGCCGCCTTCTTCGGCGGGGTCGGGTCCTGGATCGGCGGCGCGGGGGCGCCGGCACCACCGGTGCCGCGATCGGCCGGTTCGGGGGCTCCGGCACTGACGGCAGGTCCGGCCGTCTCGTCCGGCCCGGCCGCGACGGCTGCACTGGTGGTGTCGGTGCTGCCGGCCCGGTCGTCACTGTCGGTCGAGCCGACGGCGTCGGGGGCGGGGATGGTGTCGATCGAGTCGGTCGGGGCGTCCTGCTCGGGGTCGAGCATCAGGTCTCCGTTCGCCCGCCGTGGCTACAGGGCGGGCTGGTCATCGCGCACGGGGGCGCTCAAGTCTGGGGGACCGGGCCACGCCGCGACTGCGGACTGCCGGCGTCACGACACCTCGTCGAGGTGCCGGCGCACAACCACCGCTGCCGGGCGCGGACCGCCGAACCGACCTGGTCCCGTCCTCGGCGCCGCACTCGCGCGCCGGCGGCCAGCGGACCGATCGGGTCTGCGGATTCCGGTGGCCGGGCGGTCAGGTGCATCACCCGGCTCTCCCGATGGTCCCACACGGGATGCCGTGTCGCGGCGCGCGACCTGCCCCGCGCTGCCGTGAGCTCCCTCAGACGAGCTCGGGGAACCACAGTCCGATCTCCCGGCGAGCCGAGTCGACGGAGTCCGACGCGTGCACCAGGTTCTCGCGGTTGGACAGCGAGAAGTCGCCGCGGACGGTGCCCGCCGGTGCTGCGCGGCCGTCGGTCGGACCGATCAGCGTCCGGACCACGTCGACCGCCGCGTTTCCGCCGAGGACGAGGGCGAGCAGCGGTCCGGAGGTGATGAACGCGCGCAGCGGAGGGTAGAAGGCCCGCTCGAGGTGCTCCGCGTAGTGGCGGTCGGCGAACGCGCCGTCGATCGTCCGCAGCTCGGCGCGGACCACGACCAGCCCCTTCGACTCGAACCGGGCGAGGACCGTCCCGGCCAGGCCGCGGCGCAGGGTGTCGGGCTTGAGCAGCACGAGGGTCTGCTGCCCGCTCGGATCGGCCACGGCTGGTCCCGTCCTCGCTGGACGCGCACGCGGGGGCCGGTGCGCCACCGGGTCGGCGACCGGCCGCGGCGGCGCGAACCTAGCCGGTCACTGCTCCCGTACTGGCGGTCCTGCCGCCACGGCGGCCGCTGCCCGCGCCGCCTTCTCCGCGTCCATCCGACGGCCGAGGACGAACGCCGCGGTGTAGAGCAGGGCGAACAGCGTCCCGAGGACGTACATCAGCGGCGTCGCCAGCCCGGCCAGGACCAGCAGCGGCTGGACGGCGAAGCCGAGGACCCGACCGGTGCGACGGCGCAGCGATCCCGCCGCGAGGACGAGCAGTGCCACCAGCACCCCGCCGCCCACCCCGGCGACCAGACCGGGCGTGTGCGACACCACGATCGCCGGCGCGATCGCGAAGGCCATCAGCAGGGCCTCGAGGGTGAGGATCGCCGCGCACATCCCGCGCACGGCTCAGATCCCCAGCCCGTCGTAGGGGTCGCCGTGGCGTCCGTCCACCGGATCGGGCCCGTCCTCGACGGGGTCCTCGCCGGCGGCCGCCGCTGCTGCGGCGGCCTTCAGGTCGGCCGGGCGCTCACCGACGATCGAGTCCGGGCCCAGCAGCAGCTCGCGCGCCTCGCCCGCGGTCACCACGGACCCGGTCACCAGCACACCCGCGGTCCCGCCGGCGGCGTCCGGGAGCGTCCGGGCCGGGGGGCCGTCCTGGGCCAGGCGCCGGGCGACGGTGATCGCCTCCTCGAGGTCGGGCACGAGGTGCACCGCCGCCTCCGGCCAGACGTGCTCCGCCAGCTCCGCGAGGTCCTCGGCGGCCATCGAGCGGTCGGTGGAGTTCTCGGTGACGACGACCTCGTCCAGCACGTCGGCGAACGGCGCGAGCAGTCCGGCGGCGTCCTTGTCCGCCATGACCGCGACCACCCCGACCAGGCGCCGGAAGGCGAACGCCTCGGTCAGCGCGGCGGCCGTTGCCCGGGCGCCGTCCGGGTTGTGGGCCGCGTCGAGGAGCACCGTGGGCCGGTGCGCGACCAGCTCGAGACGCGCGGGGCTGCTCATCACGGCGAAGGCGTCGACGACCGCGTCCTGGCGCAGCGGGCGCGACCCGCCGCCGAAGAAGGCCTCGGCCGCGACGAGCGCGCACAGCGCGTTCTCGGCCTGGTGGGCACCGTGCAGCGGGAGGTAGAGGTCGGCGTAGGTGCCCCCGATCCCCCGGATGGTCAGCAGCTGGCCGCCGACGGCGACGACGCGGGACTCGATGTCGACGTCGCGACCCGCCCGGTACAGCGTCGCGCCGACCTCGGCGACCCGGGCGTCGATGACCTCGTCGACCTCGGGCAGCTGGTGCGCGCTGACGACCGCCGCGCCCGCCTTGATGATCCCGACCTTCTCGGTGGCCACCTGCGCGGGCGTCGACCCGAGCAGCTTCGCGTGGTCGACGTCGATCCGGGTGAGCACGGCGACCCGCCCGTCGGCGACGTTGGTGGCGTCCCACGTCCCGCCCAGGCCGACCTCGACCACCGCGACGTCGACGGGAGTGTCGGCGAAGGCCGCGTATGCCATGCCGGTGAGCGCCTCGAAGAAGGACATCCGGTGGGCGGACCGGTCGTCGACGAGCCGGAGGTAGGCCTCCACGTCGTCGTAGACCTCGACGAAGCGCCCCCGGGACAGCGGCCGACCGTCGACCGCGATCCGCTCGCGCAGCTGCTGCAGGTGCGGGCTGGTGAACACGCCGGTCCGCAGACCGAGCCCCCGCAGCAGGGTCTCGGTCATCCGGGAGGTCGACGTCTTGCCGTTGGTGCCCGTCAGGTGGATCACCGGGACGGCGTCCTGGGGGTCACCGAGGACGTCGCAGAACAGCCGGATCCGGTCGAGGGTGGGGTCGATCCGCGCCTCGGGCCAGCGGTCGAGCAGCGCGGCCTCGACGTCGCCGTACCGCTCGGCCGCCGCGTCCTCGTCGGCGTCGACCGCGCCGTGTCCTCCAGGCGCCGCGCCGGCAGCCGGTCCGCTGCGGCGACGGGCCCCGCCGTCGCCCGGGCCGTCGTCGGGGCTGTCCGGGTTGTCCGGGCTGTCGAGTTCGTCATCCGAGTCGTCCGAGTCGTCCGGCCCGTCGAGCTCGTCCAGCCCGTCGAGCTGGTCCGGTCCGTCGAGCTCGTCCGGTCCGTCGACCGGACCGCTGAGGCCGTCCGAGCCGAGCGCGCCGCCGCGGTGGTCGGGGAGTGCGCGGCGACCGTCGTCTGGGGTGGACACCCGCCCACGGTAGGGCGGCCCGCAGGGTCCGCAGAGTCCGCAGAGTCCGCAGGGTCGGCCGCCGGCGGCGGACGGGGCCGTCGCTGCGGCCACTTCTACGATGCGGCCTGTGACCAGCGCGCCCGCCACCGCCCGCGCGCCCCGGGGGGTGCCGGACAAGCCGTCGCTGGACGGCCTGGAGGCGTACTGGTCAGCCGCCTGGGAGGCCGAGGGGACGTACGCCTTCGATCGGACGGCGACCCGCGACCAGGTGTTCTCCATCGACACCCCGCCGCCGACGGTGTCCGGCTCGCTGCACATCGGCCACGTCTTTTCCTACACCCACACCGACACCGTCGCGCGCTACCAGCGGATGTGCGGCAAGGAGGTGTTCTACCCGCTCGGCTTCGACGACAACGGACTGCCGACCGAGCGCCGGGTGCAGGACGTGTACGGGATCCGGTGCGACCCGACGTTGCCCTACGACCCCGACCTCGCCCTCCCGGCCACCGGGGCGGCCACCGCGCGCGGGGCGGTCGCGGTGTCGCGGCGCAACTTCGTCGAGCTGTGCGTGCAGCTGACGACCGAGGACGAGAAGGTGTTCGAGGCGCTCTGGCGCAGCGTGGGCCTCAGTGTGGACTGGGGTCTGCAGTACACGACGATCGGCACCGTCGCCCGGGCCGCCGCCCAGCGGGCGTTCCTGCACAACCTCGCCCGCGGCGAGGCCTACCAGTCCCAGGCGCCGACGCTGTGGGACGTCACCTTCCGGACCGCGGTCGCCCAGGCCGAGCTCGAGGACCGGGAGACGACGGGCGCCTACCACCGGATCGCCTTCGCGCGCGTGGGCGACCAGGGCGCGGCCGGTGACCCGGTCTCCATCGAGACCACCCGACCGGAGCTGCTCCCGGCCTGCGTGGCCCTCGTCGCGCACCCGGACGACCCCCGCTACCAGCCGCTGTTCGGGACCACCGTGCGCACCCCGCTGTTCGAGGTCGAGGTGCCGGTCGTCGCCCACCGGCTGGCCGCGCCGGACAAGGGGTCCGGCATCGCGATGATCTGCACCTTCGGTGACATGACCGACGTGACGTGGTGGCGCGAGCTGTCCCTGCCCACGCGGACGGTGATCGGCCGCGACGGCCGGCTGCTCGCCGACCCGCCGCCCGGACTGGACTCCGACGCCGGCCGTGCGGCCTACGCCCAGCTGGCCGGGCTGACGGTGTTCTCGGCGAAGAAGCGGGTCGTCGAGATGCTCGCGGAGAGCAATGCTCTCGAGGGGTCGCCGCGGGCGATCGTGCACCCGGTGAAGTTCTACGAGAAGGGCACGCACGCACTGGAGATCGTGTCCACCCTGCAGTGGTACCTGCGCAACGGCGGTCGGGCCCCCGAGCTGGCGCACGAGCTCCTCGAGCGCGGCCGGGAGCTCGACTGGACACCGGACTTCATGCGGGTGCGGTACGAGAACTGGGTGCGGGGTCTCGTCGGCGACTGGCTGATCAGTCGCCAGCGGTTCTTCGGGGTCCCCTTCCCGCTGTGGTACCGGGTCGGCCCCGACGGCGAGGCGCTGTACGACGAGCGGCTGCTGCCCGACGAGTCCGAGCTGCCGGTGGACCCCGCATCGCAGTGCCCACGAGGGTTCACCGAGGACCAGCGGGGCGTCCCCGGCGGTTTCGTCGCCGACCCCGACGTCCTGGACACCTGGGCGACGTCGTCGCTGTCGCCGGAGATCATCGGCGGCTGGGAGCGAGACCCGGACCTCTTCGCCCGCGTGTTCCCGATGGACCTTCGCCCGCAGGCACACGACATCATCCGCACCTGGCTGTTCTCGACGGTGGTCCGGTCCCACCTGGAGTTCGGTCAGCTCCCGTGGGCCCGCGCGGCCATCTCCGGGTTCGTCGTCGACAACGACCGCAAGAAGCTCGGGAAGTCCAAGGGCAACGCGGTCGTCACCCCGGCCGACGTCGTCGACCGGTTCGGTGCCGATGCGGTCCGGTGGCGGGCGGCCTCGGTGCGTCCCGGCGTCGACAGCCCGTTCGACGAGAGCCAGATCAAGGTGGGCCGACGGCTGGCCACGAAGATCCTCAACGCCTCGGCGTTCGTGCTGGGGCGGGCGTCGACGGCCGACGGGGACCGAGTAGACCCCCGCCCGGCCGACGTGACGCACCCCCTGGACCGGGCCGTGCTGGCGCGTCTCGCCCGGGTCGTCGAGGAGGCCACCGCGGCCTTCGACGCGTTCGACTACGCCCAAGCCCTCGAGGTCACCCAGACCTTCTTCTGGTCTTTCTGCGACGACTACCTCGAGCTGGTGAAGGACCGCTCGTACAGCGACGACCCGGCCGGCGGTGGTTCGGCGAGAGCAGCGCTCACCCTCGCGCTGTCGGTCCTGCAGCGCCTGTTCGCGCCGGTGCTGCCGTTCGTGACGGCCGAGACGTGGTCGTGGTGGCAGTCGGGCTCGGTGCACCGCGCCTCCTGGCCCACGGCGCACGAGCTCGTGGACACCGACGCCCTGCTGAGCGTGGCCGGCGACCCG
>JAABVA010001612.1_pt1 | contig 23796 bp, 25 predicted proteins | sample 5560331 | NCBI WGS metagenome assembly JAABVA01 (sample SAMN12812661, study PRJNA571458) | rock metagenome | isolation source: Antarctica rocks | place: Antarctica: Victoria Land, Mt New Zealand sud | collected 2016-01-07
CTTCCAGTGTCTTGTCACCCATAACGTATTCCAGAATAAGGCCGAGTACCATGCCTGATATTGCACGAATCGTCAGCCTTATATTGATAGGCTTGATGATATGTTGTTCTGCCCACTGCTGAAAGTACATTTCTGCCATTGTCATAGTGGGTTCAAGAATCTTTCGGTAGTGAAGCTCTCTCAGTTCTTTGTTGATCAAAATCTCCGAAACGACGACCCTGAATAGCTCAAAGTTATCCGCTTTGAGTACCGTTAACCGATGTCGCAAATAGGCTTTCATAAAACTGCGAAAGTCTCCTTCGGTAAACGTCGAGAAGTCTTCATCTCGCTGATCCGTTTCGTTCATACGGTCAAGAATGCCGAGCATCAGTGCCGTTTTGTTCTCAAAGTAGTTGTAGATGGTGCCATCTGCAATGCCTGCCTCTCTCGCAATATCCTTGATCGTTGTAGCATGAAAGCCTTTTCCGGCGAACACCTTTGTTGCAGCATCAAGAATCTGGTTTCGCCGAGCCGCGATAAGCATTTCCTGTATAGAGTCTTTGATAGATTTCCCTCCAATGAATAGATATTCACTAAAATGAACGGGTATTCAAAATCTATCACAACATATATCGCTTGTCAAGTACTTATCTCGCTCATTGGGTTCCTTGTGAAGTGGAACAATTTTGTGTATTTGGAAAGAAGTTTTTCTTAGGAAGGAGAGGACAGCAGATTTTGTATATCAGCAATGGCTTGCTCTGTATTTTTGAACTGAATTGCGAACATCCCAAGTTGCCGGGCAGCCTCAACGTTTTGTGCCTTATCATCTATAAACACAGTCTCATACGGCTCTAAGTCAAGCCGTTCAAGTGTGAGTCGGTAGATACGCTGATCGGGTTTGGACACTCCTTCTTCGCCATCGTAAACCATGAGATCAAACAGTGTATCGAGCTGGAACTTGCGATTTAGAGCCTCACGTGAACCACCATTGCAGATTGTCACGGTTTTGCAGTGAGGGCGTAGGCTTGCCACAAATTGAGCAAGTTGTATGTTCAGTTGCTCATACTCGTAGGTCAAAATATCCTTTTTCTGTACCTTGTCTGCTTGGTATCTGTTCCAGTCGATATTGAGCAGTACCCCGCCGAGGTCGAAGATAATCGCGCGAATTGCCATACTTCCTTCAGCTTCCACTACTTTTTTGCAATGTAGTGTCTATAACCATCTCCCCCGACCACATCCAATATATTCAAACATGCCTCGACCAGCCAACCGCGCACCTGTTCGTCTGTCGGATAGTAGTGATAGCCGCCGTGATGAGCGTATTCACCATAGACAAGAGGTAGATTTAGTCGCTTACCTGCATCGTAAGCAATACGTAATTCTTCTTTGGTCTCTATCTCCACCGTCAGGTATACATGTCCGTCAGGATGCAATGCGTTTACAAAGTTTTTCAGCACTCCAGGCCAATCTTCGGGAAAGACATTCTCCATTGCATCCATACACATCACTCCATCAAACACATCTAAAAATGCTAATTCCTGTAAGCCAATATGTTCAACAGATACATGTGAAAACTTAGCATGGGCACGTTGCAGCATCTGCTGTGATTGGTCAGTTCCTACAACAGAAAACCCACGTTCTAGCAGAAGAGGCCAATATTTTCCGGTTCCACAGGCCGCATCGAGAATATGCCCATTGGGTGGACAGAGGCTAAGGAAACGTTCTACCATCATGGTATGAGTAGGGTTGATGTAATTGCCCCATTTCTCATCATACTGGCGAGCATCAATCGTGTCCATACGTACTTCATTCCATAGGCGACGCTCTTTTCGCCACTGTGTACGGTCCATAGAGGAGAGTTTCCTTTCTTACTTTGTGCCAATCACCGCAAGTTCTCGAAAAAGCTTGATATCCCCCGGTTCAATTCGCGTACTGGTGAAACCCACCTCTGCTAGCATTGCTGCAATGTCCTCTCCTCGATAGACACGGCAATCCGCTGTACCCTCACTATCGCCAGGCCATCGCTCTTTAGGGAGCAAGGTCAAAACAACGATTCCTCCTGGCTTGAGGACGCGCAGCACTTCCGCAAAAACCTTCATAGGGTCAAGCCAGAAATAAAGCGAATGAATGCTCAACACCTTATCGAACGTATTATCGGCAAAAGGCAATGTTGCGGCGTCTCCATACCTTAGTTCGACTCGCCCTGCTTTTACTGCCTGGGCATTACGCCTGCTTGCAGCACGTACCATTGTACGAGAAAAATCAACACCTGCTACGTGCCCTTCTGTCGCAAGAGTTGTAATTCGTTGGATGGTTGCTCCTGCCCCAAATCCCAGTTCAAGAATGCTATCGGTAGACTGTATGGAAAGTAATGAAACAGTCCAATTATTTTCTGGCTCGTGTTGCTGCACCATACGATTTCCAGCGATACGACCGAAGAAGCCTGATGGCCTCCTATAGTGGTTTGAGATGTGGTTGTCCATGAGCCTTTTTGCTATCATTTTTTGTATATCCTATGACTATAAGAATTATGATCATCTTCTCTACAGAATCAACTAAAGGAGAGCATACAAGAGATAGATAGATTTATCAAGCAGATAAGAGCTGTAACAGTTATTAAAACGTTCTATTATTTTTTATTTATATGTAACCTCTTTACGCTCGCATTCGTGTATGGGATTGTAACGAATGTAATGATTGAAGCGAGATACGTATGAGAAGTATAAGCATTTCTCATCTCTAGTAGAGTTTTCCCATTCAGAAAGGAATACGATCATGGCAATTCAAAGTCCTCAAGACTTGTTTCTTATGCAGCTTGCTGAGATGTACGACATCGAACAGAAGCTGGCTCAGGTTTTACCAGAGTTGGCACGTGAGGCTCAGGATCCTCAAGCGAAGGAAGCGTTTCAGCAGCATGAGCAAGAGACACAGCAGCACGCTCGCAATATCGAGCAGTGCTTCCAAATCCTGGGTCGCCAACCTATGACAGTGGAAAACCATGCAGTTATGGGGTTAAAGCAAGATCACGACACCTTTGTCCAGCAACAGCAACCATCAGGTGCCATTCTCACTATGTTCGATCTCAATGCCGGGTGCCAGAGTGAATACCTGGAAATGGCGAATTATAACAGCTTGATAGACGCGGCAAACAACCTCGGCTATCAGCAATGTGTTCCCCTCTTCCAGCAAAACCTGCAACAGGAAGAGGCTGCGGCGAAAAAGCTGGCAACCATAGCGCATCAACTGGGACAAAAAGGTGCGTAAATTGTTTGAAAGTTGTACCGTCTCATACATATCGTGGAAGAAAGGTGTATCTTTCTTCCACGATAGCCTTGAAAGGTGTAGTAGGAATGCTCCTACTGCGTGTCGCTCTCTTTTGAGGCAGATTGAAGGCCCTTTGGCGTGCCCAGGCTCTGGGAAGGAACGTCCTGCCCTCTCACATGAGCGCGTTCGAGTGGTAGTTGCTGATGATGATAGATACGATTAGAGAGCAAGGCGTGATTCGAGGTCATCGTCACCTGCATAGACTCAATAATGTGTTCCAGCCGCTCGATACTCGTAAACACATCCTGCATATTGGCAATTGCGCCAGTGTCACTATTGTCATTCATCGGCAATACAATACGCTCATTATTGATAGCGTTTTTACGCCCTTGTACTAGTTCTTCACGTACCTGCTGCATCTTTTCGGAAAGGTAGTTCTCGACATCTTTCACTGAAGAGTGTAGCGATTCATGAAGAGAGACAAAACGCTCGTCAAGTACTCTATTAACGGCATCTACTAGCTCATCCCAGGGAATTTCGGTCTGCACCTCTATAGCAGCGAAATCTCCTGATTCATTCACAGCAAGAGAGGGAGACTCATCAACAACGGTAAAACGCTGACTGATGAGTTGATCGAAAGAAACGAGTTGGGTGTCAAGGGCTTGTTCTATAATTTTTTCAATCTGCTCTTTAGCATCAGGTCCACTCATAGCGGTTGAAGAGAGATGCGCCTGTGTATCCAGCTTTTGGCCTACTGTCTCTTTTAACTTTCTCTGTTGCTCGGAAAGATGTTGTGCTAGTGTACGTACAAGTTCTTGCTGAGTAGAGGCTAAACGCTGTTCGATCTCGCGTTTGAATACATGCATGCGTTGATCAAAATTGCGCTCTAGTTCGCGCTTTTGTTGCGCTAGTTTCTGATCCAATAGCGTACTAAAAGATTGGAGTTCGCTTTGCGTAAAAGACATGCTATTTCTCTTGCTCCCTCTTACCTTACCTTACATTCTCCACTATGACTCCCATATTGCAGTATAAAGACTTCTATATAGCTATGTCAATGAACAATGCCCAAGTTTGCTAGTCATTGGAGAAGCAGAGCAAGAGCTGTAGGTCTTCTGTCCTACTTTTGTGCAACCAGCGCAGAGTCAACTGCCGCAACAAGCACATCGAGCCTGAATGGTTTTTCAATAACGTTTGCATGTGGCGCGACACGGAGAGCCTGAGCAATATCACTAGCACTTGACGCAGTGCAAAAGACGAGAGGAAGCATACGAGCCTGTGGATGCATTTGCAACTGTTGCAATACCTCGATACCCGTCATTTCCGGTAATTGTAAATCAAGAATCAATACTTCTATTGGTAATGCAGATGGAGCAACGGTAAGCGTGCGTAGTCTTGCATCACTCTTCAGTACAGGTTGCGTCAAAGCGTTCAAACATGTTCGCGGATGCTCATATACCACTACAGAATGACCAACAAATTGCAACATTGTCGCACAAAGCTTTGCGATTCGGGCATTGTCTTCCAGGAGACCTACGCGTGCCATACACTACTCTTTTCTCATACATTTATATCCTATCGTAAGGATTGTAATATTTCTATATGATGAATGTCAAGAAAAACTTATCAATATAAGCTCCCCTCGACGCTCGTTCCAGGATGCCGTACAATACATATGATGATTCTCATTTCTACAAAAAAAGATGGATGTCTTATGAGCGAAAATGAAACGACTAGAAAATCTCCTATTAGCGTTGTACGTTATGGTATGGGAAAAGAAATACAACTTTTTGCAGATGAACTGGTGGTGACTGCACAGGAGGAAGACCTGGAAACGCGTGTACAACTTGCTGCGATTAAGCAACTAACCCTTATTCCTGGCGACCCTAACCCTGGCAAGCTTATTCTCATGGCGGACCTGGATGACGGCAGCACGATTATTCTGGTGGAGGGTATGAGCAATGCTCGCGATTTCCGCGCCATGCTGCCACACCTCCTTGAAATGCAACCAGCAATACAACTCGACCCTCCCGATATGGGCGAACAACTACGACAGGCGTTGAACACGAAACGCGCCTGGACGCTCACTTGCTACGGCTCGTTCTTGCTCATTTGTGCCTTTCTCTCGGTGTTATACTTTGTCGTTGCCTATATTGGGGCACATCATTAGTCCTTTATAAAGATATAAAGAAAGAGAGTATACATACGTATGTCAATGGTAGAACGTCCTTTTTTAGTACCGGGTATGAGCAACGATGCTCGGATTCGCGTGTATCGACGTGTCTTTGCGCCAGAAGAAGATCAACAAGAAAAGATGGAAGTTGATTCTTATGTTGTCGTTACCACACGTTACGTCGTTGTACTTGATACGCTTCTCTGTCCAGAGGATATGGCGGCTATCATGAATGAGATGCGGAAAGAAATTATTGGGCGAGAACTGCTTGTTGTCAATAGTCACGCGGATTGGGATCATTGTTGGGGCAATAACTATTTCACAGGAAATCGAAAAGCTACGATTCTGGCCCATGATTATTGCGTTACACGAATGCAATCTGATGAGGCCAAAGCTGGCTTGCAAGAGTATCAAAACAAGTATTCATACTTTCAAAATGTTACCCTAATTTCACCAACAATCACATTCTCTGATAGGCTAACTATACATGGCGGTGACTTGACTATTGAACTTTTCTCCGCCCCGGGACATCACCCTGATCATATTGCAGCTTGGATTCCAGAAATACACCTACTGCTTGCATTTGATGGAGCAGAAAAGCCGCTCCCTCTCATAGGAGATGTAGATGGTATCCAACCTATGTATAACACATTGCAAAGGTTCATTGCTCTACATCCACAAAGAGTGCTTTGTGCTCACGGCAAGACGACAGATATTACTATAGTTATGCAAAACTTGCACTATATGCGGGAGATAGAGCAACGTAGTCGCGCTTTGCTCACAACGCATCGGCCTACTGATAGTGAGTTGGAACATGCTGCTACACTTATTCACTATTCTTTCAATGATGTTGTGGAAACACAGAGCGATATAACTGACGCTGATCGTGAATTTTATACTTGGGCGCATGAAAACAATGTCGCGTATATACTACGGTGGCTTATGCACAAGCAGGACTAGTCTTTCTTTGGATGTATATTCGCATCACCCACAGGTTTAAGCAGTGTTTTACGACGCCTTACACCACGTTGAGCAATAAAAAAGAGTAGCACAAACAGTAGCAGCGCAAGCAATAATGTTATTACTCGTGTGGGCGTAATTCCACTGTTACTCCCTGGAAATACATAGACATTATTGACCGCTGCGTATAACTGGGAGGCATTGTCGCCTCCAATCACGAGCGCATAAACGGGAGTGTGTTCAGGTAGGCCGCCCCCGACGCCGCGCCAGTTTTGGCCGCTATCATCGCTGCGAAACGCTCCGAACGGTGTTCCAACGTACACAGTGGCAGCATTCGTGCTACGATAATCAATCAGAACATGTTGAATAGACACGCCTTGCAACAATTGACCCGCGGCTGTCCAATGCATACCTGAGTCAGTTGAGCGAAAAATACCGTGTTTCGTGCCTGCATAGACCTGTGCAACATCTCCTCCTGCATTGGCTGCGGCTTGTATCGTAGTAACACCATCAGCGACTGATAAACCAGTATTCAAGGCGTTCCAGTTTGTGCCTTCGTTATCCGAACGGTAGACTCCTGATGAAGTTGCAGCCCACAAACGATGTTGCACACTATCATATGCCAATTCGTTAATAGCAGTGTCGCGTGGAAGTGTACCGCTGATTGATTTCCACTGCTCCCCATCGCTAATCATAAATACCCCATGACGGAGCGTACCAAGATACAAGCTTTTTTGCCCATCGAAAACCAGCGTCGTACACGTATCAACAGGTAAGCCCGATTTCGCTGTATTCACGCGGTTCCATGTTTGGGCTGCATCACTACTGACAAGAAGTCCATCGCTAGCAAGCGCATACAGTGTCTTCCCAGAGGGTGCTATAGTAAGAGAGAAGAGTGTTGTAGCGGTTGAGGAAATAGACGCCTGTTTCGTCCAATGCAGTCCGGCATCACTCGTCTTGAAAATGGTGCCATCTTCATCACCAGCATAAAGCGTTTGTTGATGAGTGGGGTCTACCGCAAGTGCATGGATATGTTGCCGTGTCAGACTAAAGGCTTCCCAACTACCACTGCCTAGAAGGTTTGTAGTTGGGGCACAGGCGGAAAAAAAAGTGGATGCAAAAATAAGCCACAGAAGAGGGAGAAACCATGCATGCAAGCGACGTTCACCTATACTCATCGTAGTATCAAGTGGTGTACTCTGTTGTATTTTCCTCATAACATCCTTGCACCGTCAAGAAAGCAGTTCAATCTCTTCCCCTAAGCCCTGTTTCTTCGCTAAGTCATAGACATAGGCAGCCGTCACAACGTCTTCAAGGGCAATGCCTAGCCCCTTGTACAGGGTAATCTCTTCTGCTGTCTCGCGCTGCAGCCCTTCATCGGCAACAATTTCTTGTAACTCATGTATATTATCCAACTGAAACAAGCCCTCGTTGGCTGGAATTACAAAATCTCCTGCTTCTACATACGCCTGCTCAAGCGAGTCGGTCACGATGAGAGTGCTACGTTGAAGCGTTGACAAATCTAGTTCGCGTCGCTGCACCCAGTTCGAGCCAATAGCGTTGATATGGCACCCTGGCTTGAGCCATTCGCCATGCAGAACGGGATCACGCGCCGAAGTTGCCGTGATCAAAATGTCTGCATCTTCAACCGCTTTACGTGCATCGGGAACAGCAGTCACTTCAATGCCAAGCAAACGTGACATTTCGTGGCAAAACAACGCGCGTTCAGGTTCTCGGCGACTATAGACGCTCACTGACTTGATTGAACGCACAGCACACACGCCCATAAGCTGAGTTACCGCTTGTTGACCTGCACCAATGAGACCCACATTTCGTGCATCGGCTCGCGCCAGATACTTTGTAGCAACCGCGCTGGTGCCGCCAGTACGCATGGCACCGAGACGATCCGCCTCGATAATCGCGAGTAACTCGCCGTTTGCCGCGCTAAAGAGCATTACCACAAAACGCACACCTTCACGGAATGCGGTATACGTCTTGAAACCAAAGACACCAAATGTAGGGGCAGCAGCCGCAAGAACGGTCAAAACGCCATTAGCAAATGAAAGTCTAGTACGAGGCTGGTTCTTCACCAAACCTTGCGCTTGAGCGTAAAATGCCCCCTCCAGCACCGTAACAGTGTCACGCATACTCAGCAAATCCCGCACCTGTTTTTCACGCACAATCAACGCCATACCAAACACCTTACATTTTCTGCGCCTCTAATCCTCGCGTCGAATTACACGGCGCATATAGACCACTGTTTCGTGAACTTCGTAGCCTTTCGGGAGTTTCTTGTTGTTCTGTGGTAGTAAAAGGTCTTTGATACCTGTAAGTGCTGGTAATGCCCTATCGACGGACCGCGATGGCCTAGCAAGACGGGCAAGCAGGCCGCGACGCAGCAATTCTAACCCAACGCCTGCGGCAACTGCACCTACACTGGCGGCAACACCACGCGCTACCGGCAAGTTATATGGGAGAGCTGGTAGATTTTTTTCTACGGTCACAAGACCTGTTGAAGAGATGGCAAGGTCTGCCCCACATTTGCTGCAATAAATGTCGTCTTTTGTAATCTTTGCATTACATTCAGGACATTTCATATACATTCCTCCTGGAGTAAGAGATAAATTTCTCTATAACAATAGTGGTCTCAAACGAAGTATAGGCCACTACTACACATACTTATGTGTATTTACGTGTTACGCTATTATCGAAGAGACAATAGATATCACACCCTATTGTACCGTTTTTGGCGCAGTGCGTCTACACTTTTGGCGAGCAATACGGACGCGCGTTCTACTTCTGCGGCTGTAGACCAACGTCCAAGTGTCAAACGAAGGGCACCGAGCGCACGCTCGCGCGAAATTCCCATCGCCGTAAGCACCGACGAAGGCTCCGTATTACCTTCGTGACATGCTGAACCAGTCGAACTAGCAATTTCAGGTGTAGCGGCGAGTACCTCTTCACCGCTTACATCGTCAATGCTTATATTCAACGTGTTTGGCAAGCGTTCTGTAACATGCCCATTAAGATGAAGAATATCAGGTAGTCGCTTTTCAAGTTCATGCTGAAGCAAGTCACGTAGCAACCGCAAACGGGGTTGGCTTACGTCAAGTTGTTCAAGTGCTAGCTTGCTTGCCTCACCTAAAGCTACCATGTAGGCAATATTTTCCGTACCAGACCTGTGTCCCTGCTCTTGTCCCCCACCATAGATTGCAGGTTCAAGAGACAGCCCACTACGGACGTACAAGGCACCAATGCCTTTAGGAGCGTACAATTTGTGGCCTGCAATCGTCAACATATCTACACCCAATTCATCTATAAAAGTTGGAATCTTGCCAACGGACTGTGCAGCGTCGGTATGTACAATCACGTCATGGCGATGCGCGATCTCTGCAACCTCCGCGATGGGTTGAAGCGTACCTGTTTCGTTGTTCGCGTGCATAATCGTTATCAACACGGTCTGATCCGTTATGGCCGCCTCGACATCTGCGACGCTGATACGCCCCTGTGCATCGACGGGGAGATAGGTCACGCGAAAGCCATGCAGACGTTCAAGGGCATTACAGATATTCAACACGGCAGGATGTTCGGTTACTTGCGTGATGATGTGGTTGCCACGCTTTTGAAATGCAAGAGCAGCCCCACGAATTGCTAGCGTATCGCTTTCAGAGCCACCACCGGTGAAGATCACCTCATCTGTTTGGCAATGGAGCAGTTGACCGATGCGCTCTCTCGCTAAACCCATCGCCTGTCGCATAGGAGCGGCGTAGCTATGTCCACTTGAAGGATTGCCAAAGTGCGTCGAGAGGTACGGCAACATAGCATCAACCACAACGGGGTCAACGGGCGTCGTCGCATTATAATCAAGATAAATGGGGCCATTTTGTAGCCCCGAATGCATCGTCATTGCTATTTCCTCTCGCATACGTTAAGGACGCTTCGGAATGCCCCATAGCACATTTCCTACAACTTGAAGCGACATTACACCATCAGGATACTCTTTGAGTAGTATCTTCTTTGCCTCACGATCAAATGCGGCAGCCATCTCTCTCTTCATACATTCCCTTGAAAAACCGTTGCGCGAATGAAACGACTCGATATAGTCGTCTAGGGATTGAACAAACGAAACAGGTTGCGTTACTTTCTCACCAACTTTTTGAAAGAGTCCGCGTGTTTCCAGTTCGTCTATCAAATCGTATGGTTGATATTTTACATTCGTCGAAAACTGTGGAATAATTTCCGCCAACTGGTCGTGCCATGCTTTAGAGAGCGTATCATGTCCAATAATAGCGAGATAGCCCTTTGGCGTCAATAGCTCACGAAAACGTGGCAAAACAACATCCCAATCCATCCAATGTAAGCTTGCGCCCGCTGTAACTAAGGCATATGGTGGTTCGAGCGTGACATCTTCTACACGTCCATATATCCAATGGAGATGCGGATTGTCGCCATTAGGGAGTTTTTTCCCATGCTCAATCATGTTTTGTGAGAAGTCTACCGCGTCGAGTCTATCTACTTTATCTACAAGGTGACGCGCGATAGCACCAGTTCCACAACCAATATCGAGAACATGACGTGGTTGCTCAGTGATAAGAGTATCCAAAATTTCAAAGATTTCATCAGGATAGGGTGGACGGTACTTATATGCCTCTACCATGCTATAATCTTTGAACTGTTCGCCGTATTCGGGGGCGAGATGTGCTGGTTTTGGTCGCATAACCACTACCTTTCTCTATTTGCTTAACCTTCCATTCATAGAAATTGTATCTCAGTGGCTACCCGTCTAGCTAACAGCATTTTGTGTGATGAGTATACTGCAAATAGGTTAATGTTTGTTTATAAATTTGTCTTCTTACAGAGAAGCGGGTAGTTCTCAAACCAAGTGAACTACCCGCTTCTCTGTGAGTTATTTTCCGCGAGTGGAGTTATGTATTCAAAGGCTATAAGAATATATTGAGAGAAAAGGCAAAAGAAAACGGCTTGTAGTTACTCATTAGCTACAAGCCGTTTTCTTTTGCCTAAAAAGGAGAGTTACGCGGAGAACTTTGCGGCAAGTTCGCGTGCGCTCGGCTCAACAAGGACGGAGCCGTCGGGGAAAACAATGGTTGGCACACTACGGGCACCGTTGTTCACTTTCAGAACGTATTCTGCTGCGTTGTCGTCTTCCTCAATGTTTATGTAATCATAGGCCACACCGTGCGAATCGAGCCAGCGTTTCGCCATACGACAATCGCCACACCATGTGGTGGCGTACATAACAACTTTCTCTCCACTTTGTGATGTTTGCGTTGTAGATTCGCTCATGATAAGCTCCTGCTGTGTATATGTATAAAGTAATTTCAAGACAATCTCTACTTACTTCAACACGGTTTAGCAAGTCAGTATTCCCATCATCTCATGCTACTTCCTACGCGTTGTCTGCTGCCAGATAGACATATATCAAGGTAAACCATTGTGATGCCTGCTGTGCCGACTCAAACGTAGGCTGTCCAGAAGTATCAAGCTGTACATTATACGCTCTTGCACCATTCGGTCTCTGCCGCACAAAAGAGAGAAGTTCTTGCGTGATTTTCTCTTTGTCATCATGAATTACTTCTGCATTCCCTTTCACTTTTTTTCCCTGCAAGTACAATGTGACCGAAGGGTTTTCGCGCAGATTCTTCCACCAACCATGATCGGTAAACAACGTTACAGTATTGCCCTGCCTTGTGAAGCCCAATGGTGTCGTATAGGTTTTACCACTCTTACGACCAGTAAATGTCAGTAGCGTTAATTGATTGCTCAATGGTCCCGGCAAGCGCAGGAGAAGCGACATAATCTGGTTCAGGAGCTTCGGCGGTGTTCTGGGAATATGCTTAGGAGCGTTCTCTATGGACATATGAATATACCTTTTATTTTATTACTATACGTTTATAAAACGCCAGAGAAATGTTTAATTTTCTCTGGCAGAGATTATCCTTCGGCTGGAACCAATGTTGGTTTATTGATGCGTTCGAGCAGTATGTCGAGAAACTTCCTGCCACCTGTCGCGACAAGGCCAGGGTTACGCGCGAGAATACCCATGACGAGACCAGTGTTGAAGTCGCCACGCAAAGCCTGTGCCATTTGAGTAGGCGTCAATCGCTTCATCAGGTCAAGCGAGTTGTCCCACTGCTCATCGCTATAATTGGCGATACGCTTGTTTATCATGTACGAGATATCCATGTCGCGCCCAAATTTTGCACGCCACTGTTTATCAAAACGTTGCAGGAACGAAGCCGATGTATTCCCTGCTTTGACCGCATCAGCAGCTACTTTTCCCGCCATTTGACCAGAGTAGATAGCAAAACGAATGCCTTCACCAACCAGCGTCGAGCCGTGACCACCTGCATCTCCTGCTAGCAGTAGCCCATTGCGTGAAAAGCGTTCCAACGCTCCCTCTGATGGGAAGAGACCCGTATGATACTCGACAGGACTGGCACCTTTGAACTTCTCGGTCAACTGGGGAATGTCACGCACAATGCTATCAAGATAGACGCGTGCATCATCGTCGCTATCGGGATGCAGCACGCCGACACCGAGACGTACACGTCCGTTGCCACGTGGAAAGACCCAAGCATAGCCACGCGGCGCAAAGGCACTGCCCATGATAAGATAGAGTTCGTCTTGCGGATAATTGGGCGCGTACATGTCGTACTCAGCCCCATAACCATAGCGATGAAACGCCTTACCCATCTCGGTACGCACCCCAATGTGACGTGAGAAACCGCTGGCATCAATCGTGACAGGAGCAGTGAACGTGAGTCGCTCGCTGACATGGTTCTTCGCCGTGACGCCTGTCACATAATCATTCTCAAGTAGCGTCTGCTCAACTGTGTGGCGCATCCGTAGTTCTGCACCAGCCGTGATAGCACGTCCCGCGAGATGCTGGTAGACACCACGTACATCAATCACACAGGCGACGGCGGGATTGTAATGTAGGGGAACCTCGCGCTTAGGTGAGAGAAATACAACCTTTGTAATGGGATGATACAAATGCTCCGGTATATTAAGTGCCTTCATATCACTGACCCAGCTACCACCGCTGGTATGCACCGGATAGCCGATCTCGTTCTGTCGCTCCAATACCAGCGTGCGAACACCTTGCTGTGCCGCCGCCTCTGCCACCGCCAGTCCAGCAGGTCCGCCACCCACAATTAACACATCATATATTTCTGTCATGCTCTTACTTAACCTTTGTCTACTACATTTCGCAAACACCTGCTATGTATAAAAAACTTCATTAATACTCATTAACATGATAGGTGTCTATCGCGATGGTTGTTAGTTCTGTTCTCTGTTGAGAGTCAAGGTTTATTGTAGCATATTGAGCTAGAATAGCTCACGCGCTTTACTCCACACAGCGTGTATTCGCTGCGAGCATTCTTATTTGGTTTTCTCAGTAATATGTATGTAGCATTACAGGAGGCAAGAGGACGTTTGATAAAGGCGTCATTCTCTTGCTCTATGCAACTCTCTCCATTGAAAGAAGATAGCGCATGTTCAAATCTTTTCGCCTAAAACTATTTCTCGCTTTGATGCTACTCATGAGTCTTGTCACAGGAAGCACGTTATTCGTTTCAAAATGGACCTCAGCTCACGCTACCAGTGCAAAGGCATCGGAAGCGAGTTGGTCGATGCTTGGCTATAACGCACAACATACAAATTTCAACTCGCAGGAACACGTTCTTAACTCTTCAAATGTAGCTGGATTACAGCTCGATTGGAGCTACTCTTCCGGCTCCCTACGATTCGCTACATTCTCTCCTTCGCTAGCAGTTGCAGATGGAATTGTTTTCACAAGTTCCTACGACAACAAGCTCTATGCGTTGAATGCCCGAACAGGACAACGCAAGTGGAGTTACTATGCTGGCTCTAGCATCAATCCTTCGCCAGCAGTAGCCAACGGTATTGTTTACTTTAGTACATCAGGATATGCTTCCGGGCAATACCTTAGTAACAACCTCTCTGCAATAGATGCTCTAACAGGTCAGTTAAAGTGGAGTTTTTCAGTAGCAGACACTTTTTACACATCCCCGACAATTTTTAATAACGTTGTGTATGTTGGCGCAAGTCACACTCATAGTGCTAGCGGAATTGTCTATGCATTAGATGCTCTAACAGGTTCTGTGAAATGGAGCTATAGCACAGAAGGTGGCATTTTCGATCCTCCCACAATTGCTAATGGTTTTGTGTATGTGGGCGGTGAGTTCGATAGCAACGTCTATGCATTGAATGCACTGACAGGGACCGTTCAGTGGCTTTACTCTACAGGAGGGAACATTCTCTTTCCAACCGTGGTCGTACATGGTATTGTTTACGTCGATTCAGTAGGTGACAACCTCTACGCGCTGAACGCACTGACAGGGAAGGTGAAATGGAAAAATCCTACCACCTCGTCCTCTGCACTTGCAGTGGCAAATAATGTTATCTATGTAGCAGCAGAGCAGTCCCTTGATGCATTAGACGCGAATAAGGGAACGCTTAAATGGAGCGTAGCAAGTAATAATGCTAGTCCTGTAGTGGCAAATGGAATTGTGTATGTCGGTACCTATGGTCAATTAAATGCAATCAGTGTTCAAACAGGTGAAACGCTGTGGTCTTACTCATCAGGTTATTATTTCACTTCACCAGTAGTAGTCAACGGCATGGTCTATACGAGTGCGGATAACAATACACTCTATGCCTTCCATCTACCTCACATAACTAGCTAAATTTCTCATACCTATTATTTGTTCTCTATGAGGAAAAGGGCCATCCTTTCTTGCTTGAAGCAGGAAAGAATGGTTCCTTTCCTGCAATACATTCATATCAATACACTGAACTACCCTCAACAATTCTCACTTCCTCTTTTCTTCGCGTCCTTTGTGCCGATAAATCACAGTAGAACACTGCACCAGTGCAGCTATCGACACAACGACACATTTTTTTAGAGGATATGAGGTTTTAAGTAATGCGAGTCAAATATCTTTCGAGTCTCTTCTTAGTTCTTATCGCGGGGCTAAGTCTCCTGGCAGGTCATATGCTTCTGCCGTTGTCAGCGACACACGCGCATCAGCAGCGTAGCGCAACGACAAAAGGGATGCTACAAATTCTTCCTAAAGCGGTGTCGCTGCGGCGAAACGCGGCTAATCTCTCAGTACATGCATGGAGTACCGTGCCGACAACGACTTCGCTCTACGAGGCGACGACCGATGCTCAAACCATGTATAATCAGGGATGTAATGCGGCACATGCGGCGGCTGGCCTGGTAATTCTTGACTGGGGGCAGCCAGTATATCTCGGCAATGGTGTTTATGGGACCTATGATTTTGGCGGACACGATGATTCGGATACAGCAATTCTGCACGCGGGAGCAAATTTCGCGCTCGGTGTTTGGGCCTGCCGCACATCATCAACAAATATTGCCCTTGCACTTGGTGAGAGCAACTACTACTCTGGCAATGCCCTCCCACTCACTCAAGCTGCATGGTATGCCGACGGGCAACAGTGGGGCTACCTTGTCAATAGCCTCAATAGCTATGTGGTCAACAATCGCTACACCTCGGTACTAGGCATCTATGGAGCAGGCGATCTTGAGACCGGGTGGCAAGGTTTCGCGCTTACAAGCAGCATTGTGAACGGCTACAACAACACCTCATCGCGCGTCTACTTCGACTTTGGCGATGATGCCCCCGGCAACTGGACGAACTATCAGACATGGTACATCGCCTATGGTGCGCCCGACAACCTGCCATTACCTGAAATCTACTACAATGCAGACGCGACATATGACTGGCAAGTATTAAACAACTGGTCTTGCTCATACATGGGTGGACCAATGTACATTCGAGGAGTCATGTCTACCTTTATCGGTAATACACCTGCACAGGCATGGTCGGCGATGTATCAGGCAACAGCATCGAATAGCTGTACAGCGAAAATACTGCCCTGGATGACATTCTCGACCTACATGCTTTAACACAACTTGTTTTCGCTATTGAGGGTTCATCATATGCCTCATACGGTACATATGAACCCTCACCCTTAGTTCTTAAGGAGATGCACATACGATGCAAAAGCACACGATGATAAAAAAGAAAACTACATCAGCACGAAGCCTTCGCTTACCCTTGCTACTCACGATTGCAGCATTTACCCTTGTTCTACTCAGCGTATTTATCACGTGTACGTTCCGTTCGCAAGCCGCACAAACCCAGAACGCTATTTCAACTCAAGATACCAGCCAGCAACAAGCACAGACCGTAATAGCAACCTCTGTTCCGACACAAGTACAGAGGAAAGCAAGTACACAGGTAGTAACTCAAGTTCCGACAAGCACGCCTGTTCAGAAGGTGCAGGCAACGCCTACTCTCATCCCATCAACACCACAATCAACGCAATACGGTGTGTTTCCTCTGTCTGCGGGTGGTCCGCTACCTGTACCTGAAAGTATTCTGCATCCGACAAATATTGCACGCATGCAGTTCAACTCAACCCTGATTTCGGTGTATGCTGGCTCTATGACACATAATCCGCAGGTAGGCATTCTGTGTGTACTACGTGAAGATGTTACAACGGGACAGGTACAGATCAAGATGTATCAAGCTCCACAGGCAAAAGGTGCATTGACCATTCTCGCGGTACAGAAAAACATTCTTACTATTACTGATAGCACAAAAGCTGTGGAAACCTTCGATCTCAACACGAATCAATTTCACTGATAGCCAAAAGGAGTTCAGGCAAGAGGATCAATCCCATCCCATGTGCCTTGAGAGGCAAGGGGGCGAAAACGCGCGAACAACTCTTCACGATACCATTGCTCGCGCCTTGTGCGCCGTATCACATCGATATGGGGAGTTGCTCCATACGCAAAAGTGGTAAAAGAGGGTAGCGTGCGCCAGAGGCTAATCGTTGCCTGATAGAGCAGCGGTGCCTCGCCTACACCAACAGAATTGATAAGGTCAGGCTGTTGTAACAGGTGTTTAGCGACGGCAGGAACAGCATCGAGAAAGGGGCGTATCTTCGTCGGGTAAAGCGTGGCACGAGTCAAGACAACCCAGGGACCGGGTTCAGGTGGTTCTACAGGTATCATTCCTGCCAATGGATCACGTCCACCCCATTTGCCGTGCCAGGTGACAGGGCGCATATGCACCGTCCATGCTTCGTCCGCGCGTTGCTGAATACGACGCATAACCGCTGAATGTTCCTCGAACTGTTTAAGAGCAGCATAAGAATCCCACACAGTGAAGAGTGCATAGCGTTGCAGGTCGGCGTATGGGTCGAATACACGTCCCTTGCCGACGCCGAGCAGACGCCAGAAACGAAGGCCAGAGGTAAGAGCAAGGGGAAGACGGTCTAACCCTAGGTGTGACAGCGCAACAAGGCTTGCACGTTTAGGGTAACGTGCCAGCGTAAAGGCTACAATTGGTTCGTTTTCGGCGATCTGCATACTTACACTATTCTAGCTGCGATGCTCAGGATTCACTTGTTCCAGAGCTTTCTCTTCGTCCTCGCTCTGTGGCTTATAGTCATCAGATGCCTCTTCAATTCTCCACACAGTCCCCTTGACAATGATGAAACGCCACTCAAGCTTTGCGTCATTGTTGAAGTCAGCAGGGGTCGCGGTCTTGAGCAGATCAAGTACGTCATCCGGCGCAGGATTATGAATATTTAGTTCGCCACTTTGCACCTTGTGGATATAATCTTTCACCAACCCCTCTGGGTCTGGACGAAAGATCACACATTCCATATTACTAAGATTTTGTTCCGCTGCATGACGATGCTCTGGAATGTCAATATCGTGCATGATATGGCGTCGTAGAGCCTCGAAGTAGCTATACTGTATAATACCGCTACAGATAAATTGTAGCACATGTGTTGCATCCGATTGTGACTCGTCCCATTTCTTGAAAATGTCGGCAATGCCCTCGGCTGCATCGGCAACAATTGGTATTCCACCAAGATGGCGACGCGCAGCGCGAGCTGCGTATAAAGCGGTAAGCTCCACTACCGTTTTATTGTCATAGAGACCATTGATCTGATCTAATGCGATGCCGCGCACATGCCGCAAGTAACCGATACCATGAACATCTTCTGGATCGCTTGGGTCATGACGTACATGCTCATGTGGCGTCTCCACGTACCAGTCAAGCCGAGGTCGTTTAATACCCACAGTGAATCTATCAAACGGCACAACCTCGTTGCGCCAACTTGCAAGATGTACCCCTTTTGTCCTCGCCTCGATTAAAAAGGTGTTGTCATATCCTTTGTCAGGGTCACTCAACAGGTAAAGAATCGCTGAATGGCTCCATTTGCTCCCAGTCCCGATGCGTATCATATGGGCAAACACTTCTTTCGGGTCCTGATTTGCCCGCAATACAACATCAGAGACGCGTAGAAACGGTCCTTCATCATTCGTCTGCAAGAAGTAGCCCAATGGATCGTTACTAACATGTATGGCACGATAGGCCATGCTTTCTTTCCTCCTACATAATGGCTCCTGTCATAAGAAGATTATGCACATATTGAGGTCTGTTTGCAAGCAGTTAGTGCCGATGCAGCAATATCACTGGAATTTGACGCGTCGTCTTCGTCTGATGTTCAGCAAAAAAAGGGTATGAGAAACTCATCTATAGCATACGTGACTAGCTATGTGCTACACTTAGCATGGTCATTCCTTTCTATCATCAAAATAGTTATGAAGAAATGAGGATTATCATTATGCAACGACGCGTTCTCCTCCTTCTCGCATTGTTCGCGCTTGTGAGCGGCTTTGCGGTCACATCCTCTAGCATTGCACACGCTCATAATACGAGTAGTTGCGTGCAAACTGGTGGCACAAACACGTTACAGGGAACTCTTCACGGAGCAAACTACACTATCGCGGTTCCGTCGAACTGGAACGGCACGCTAGCACTCTACAGTCATGGCTATGTATTCTCTACCCAACCACTGCTTCATCCCGCACCGGATGCCAGCGATGCAGCAAGTGGCGCGGCACTGTTGAGTCAGGGCTACGCACTCGCAGGCTCCTCATACAGTCAGAATGGTTGGGCAATTCAACAGGCATTCCACGATCAAATCGCCTTGCTCAATTATTTCGACGCGACCTGTGGTAAGCCGTCACGTACCGTTGCATGGGGCGACTCACTTGGTGGCATTATCACTGCGGGCTTGACACAGTTGTATCCCGACCGCTTCACTGGCGCACTACCTATGTGTGGCGTAGTTGCGGGCGGCATTGGAACATGGAATCAGGCACTCGATGGTGCTTTCGCCTTCAACGTTCTCTTAGCAGGTAGCACGCTACCACTTGTGCATCTTACGAATCCTACTGGCACCTTTAATCAAGCTGAGGCCATTCTACAGGCCGCGCAAAACACACCTCAGAGTCGTGCGCGTGTCGCCCTTGTCGCGGCACTTGGCGACATCCCCGGTTGGTTCAATCCAGCATCGCCTGAGCCAGCACCGCAGGACTACACAACGCGGGAGCAGAATCAGTATCTGTGGGAGAGCCAGGTTGATTTCGCATTTGCCTTCGGTGCCCGTGCCGAGCTTGAGTATCGAGCTGGCGGCAATCCTTCATGGAACACAGGCGTTGATTATAGTAAACAATTGAAGCTTTCCGTAGATAATAGCGAGGTCAAAGCACTCTATAAGCAAGCAGGGTTGAACCTGGATACTGATTTAGATGCACTCGCGAAAGCACCACGTATCAAGGCTGATTCAGGAGCGAAAAAGTATCTGAACAAGTACATTTCGTTTAATGGCGACCTAGATATTCCCGTACTCACGATTCACACCACTGGAGATGGGCTGGTCGTCAACGAGGACGAGCAGGCGTACAAGAGCGTAGTAAAGGCAAACGATGACTCCGCTATGCTACGTCAAACCTTTGTACATCGCGCTGGTCACTGTACCTTCACCCCTGCCGAAAAGCTGACAGCATTCGCGACATTGATTCGTCGCCTGAATACTGGCAAATGGGACGACTCTACAGACCCGACGCTACTAAACCTCGAAGCGGCATCGTTTGGTCCGAGCCTGAACCCAGTACCGCCCGCGTTCATTCCGTTCAAACCTGCACCGTTCTTGCGTCCGTATGACGAGCGAAACTAGACAAGTGCGAAAAACGCTACCTTATGGACGTGTGAGGCAACTAACAAATCCATAAATAACGCGACAATACAGAGTTCAAGATGAGGGGCAAATTCGCTAGCGAATTTGCCCCTCATCTCGCTTGTAGCAACGCTTGAAACTATTTGACGTTACACACTTTATATGGTATAATTAGAACAAGATTTCAATGTAATTTGTACACTATGTAGGGACCGATGTATCGCGTCCTTTGCGTGAGCATCTGCCAACGAGGACGCGATACATCGGTCCCTACAACAGTCCTTCAAGTGCTTTTTCGTAGTTTCTAAACACTTCATATAGATATATAAACCAATGATTCCGTGAAGGGAAAGGGGTTGTCGCGCATGAGTATTCTGCAGCTTACCCAAACTATTCATCTTGTTCCCTCGGCACAAAGTCACCCAATGCGGCGTCCCGTACAACAGCCACAGCTACCAGGAATGGAGCTAGCAGCAGTTGAAGAGCCAGTACAGGTGACAAATCGCCAGATTGCCGAGGTGCTTTCTAAAATTGCCGACCTCTTAGAATATCAAAATGGTAATCCGTATCGTATTCAGGCGTACCGTAACGCGGCACGCGGCGTACTGGACCTCTCAGAGCCAGCCGCCGACATTCTCGCACGCAATGAGCAACTGCCTATTCCGGGACTTGGATACCGCTTGCGTACACGTATCGCGGAACTTGTACATGGTGGAACTATGACCTTCCACGATGGCATCTTCTTACAGTCGCTACCCAAAGATGTACGCTCGTTGATGGAGGTCGAGCATATTGGTCCCATCACCGCGATTCGTTTGCACGAAGAGCTAGGCATCGATACGCTTGAGAAGCTATGGAACGCGGTACAGCAGCATCGCATTCGCTCTATCCCAGGCTTTGGAGTCCGTAGCGAGGAGCGTATCAGGCAAGGGCTAGAGCCGCTTATCAAGAGCGACAAGCATTCACCGTTGCCGAATGTAGCATAAAGTTAGAGAAGCACACACTGTATCACGATGTGATACAGTGTGTTTTTTTGGAGCAAACGACGATTGGACAGATTTCCTATTCCTTATTAAAGTATTGACTTAATTAAGAATATGTTTTATAATATCTCATATGGATATGTTTGTTGCACTTGCAGATCCGACAAGAAGGACCATTTTGGAACTACTTGCTAGCAATGGTGAGTTATCGGCTACTGCTATCTACGAGAATTTTTCTGTCAGCCCACAAGCGGTCTCACAACATCTCAAAATCTTGCGTGAGGCACACTTAGTGGAGATGGAAAAACATGCACAGAAGCGCCTGTACCGCCTCAATCCGCAGACCCTGTCTCAATTTGAAGCATGGGTGACGCAGACGAAGCAGAGGTGGAGTGAACGCTTTGAAGCATTAGATACAGTACTCGAACATGAAAAGCAAAAGGAAGGGGAATAACATTCTATGACAGCAAATACGACGAATATTCTTGCAGAGCCAGGGAAACAGGAAATACTCGTAACGCGCGAATTTGATGCTTCGCGAGAGCTTGTTTTTAAGGCATTTACGGATCCCAAGCTGATACCGCAATGGTGGGGACCGAGAAACCTTTCAACCGAAGTTGACGAGATGGACGCGAGACCCGGTGGTCGATGGCGCTTTATTAATCGAGACGCTGAAGGAAACGAATACGCGTTTCACGGCGTGTATCACGAAATTCTCGCACCTAAGCGAGTTATTGACACCTTTGAATTTGAAGGATTACCCGAAAAAGGCCATGTGGTCTTGGAGACGATGAAACTTGAGGCATTGCCTGGTGGAAGAACCAGACTAACCGCTCAATCTGTTTTCCAATCGGTCGCAGACCGTGACGGTATGCTACAAAGTGGCATGGAAGATGGAGTTAATGATACCTATGATCGTCTCGAAGAACTTCTGAAAAAAATGTAGAAGTTTTTACAGCAATCTTTTCTCGAAAATCAGGGGGAGCTTTCGCTCCCCTTTCTTATTGAAAAGATATGCAACATTCATATCAAAAACATTGGAAGCCAATGTGATAAAATAAAGGGAATAGCATAGGTTGCGTATCATTATTTACTGTATACCCCAAGCAAGCAGGAGGCTTCTATGTCCAACACTCAAGAATATCTCAATCTTCCGGGTCCAAAGTCGCAGGAGTTGCTGGCACGTCGCCAGCAGGCGGTGCCACGCGGCGTGAGTTCGACGATGAACGTGTTTGTGGCAAAGGCAGACGGCGCGATCATCGAAGACGTGGACGGCAACCGCTTTATTGATTTCGCGGGCGGCATTGGCGTGATGAATGTCGGGCATGCGCATCCAGAGGTGACGAAGGCTATCATAGAGCAGGCCGAGAAGTTTACGCATACCTGCTTTAGCGTGATGATGTACGAGCCATACATCGAACTTGCCGAGCGGCTCGCCAAAATCACACCCGGCGACTTTCCTAAGAAGGCCATGTTTTTCAATAGTGGTGCCGAGGCAATAGAGAACGCAGTCAAGATCGCTCGCTATGCTACAGGGCGGCCCGCGATTGTCGTATTCGATAATGCCTATCATGGGCGTACACTCATGACCATGACCATGACGGCGAAGGTCAAGCCGTACAAACATCGCTTTGGTCCCTACGCACCAGAGGTGTATCGCGCACCATTTCCCTATGCCTATCGTATGAACATGTCACCTGAAGAGGCATCGCGTGCCTGCATTCAGGAACTAGAGCGCATGTTTGTCGGTGAGGTGGCACCAGACCAGATTGCCGCAGTAGTTATTGAGCCACTACAGGGCGAAGGTGGCTTTATTCCCGCTCCAGCAGGCTTCCTACGCGACCTGAAAACACTCTGCGAGAAACATGGTATCCTGTTCATCGCCGACGAGATTCAAACGGGCTTCTGTCGCACTGGTACGATGTTCGCAGTTGAGCATGATGGCGTTGTCCCTGATATGATCACCATTGCGAAGTCGATGGGTGCAGGTATGCCGATCAGTGGTGTCACTGGACGTGCCGACATCATGGATGCACCACCGCCCGGAACACTGGGCGGTACATATAGCGGTAATCCTGTTGCCTGTGCCGCGTCGTTGGCTGTTCTCGACCTCTACGAGAAAGAGGACCTTGCCGCCCGTTCACGCGAGATTGGTGAGCGGCTCACGCAATTCTTTACGCACTTACAGGAGCATCATCAATGTATTGGCGATATACGCGGTCTTGGTGGCATGATAGCGGTCGAACTGGTCAAGGATCGCACCACCAAAGAACCTGATGGTCAGACCACAAATGCTGTGCTGGCAGCCGCACACAAACGCGG
>JAABVA010001613.1_pt1 | contig 23795 bp, 8 predicted proteins | sample 5560331 | NCBI WGS metagenome assembly JAABVA01 (sample SAMN12812661, study PRJNA571458) | rock metagenome | isolation source: Antarctica rocks | place: Antarctica: Victoria Land, Mt New Zealand sud | collected 2016-01-07
GTTTTATAGTTAAGTTGATTTACTCATAAGATATTTTGTAAGCATAAAGCTGTTACAGTCTTCTTAACCTAATGGCTAAAAGCTATAACTTTAATGATAAAACTATGATGAGAGAAGAATGAGTAAATGTAAAAGCTATAATGACTACTTAAATAGTAGCTAAGTAACTCACTAAGGTACATGATCAGATTTATGTAACTAAATAGCTAAGTAAACTATTCATCTAATAGATAAAGATGATAATAATGAGATAAGCTGTAATTAAATAATAATTCTAACAAGTATTACAAATAAAAGAAACTACAATGTTCTTATTGCTATATCTTTGTCTGAATAGTCTGTGCTTTATAGACTTAAAAATGTGATGATGATGCTGAGCTTATAAGATAATGTTAAGATGTTATGACTGATGACTCAATGATGATGTGATAGTAAGATATCTTGAAATTGATTTAATGATGAGATGTTAATGAGATGATAGTGTGAGTAAAATGCTTGTTTAAGTTGTGAACTGTTAAATAAGACTTTGTGCTATAAAAAGAAGATGTAATGAGCTTTTTTTATATAAATATAAAGTTTTGTGAAGTCTTTGTGTCATGATGAAAATGATTGTATAGGTTAACAATAATAAGATGTGATATGATGTTTGTGTGATGATTTAATATAGTATCTTTACATAGTAAGATAAGTAATAAGATACTTAAGACTGTCAAAGCTGACAATTTATCTTGTTGTAGTGATGTTTTAACTTGAAATTGACTTAAAAGAGTGATGTAATTGAGTCTTTGTTGATGAAGAATTTTGTATATAATAGATTGTGTAATGATATGCATATTAATAGAGTTTTAAGATGTTTTAAAGACTAAATCAGTCTCTTAATAGTCTATAGTAAGTTTATTTTGTTTTAAATCAATGTTAATCTCTTCTCTTATTAAGGTATTCATTTCTAATAGAACTTTGATGTGAAGATTATTCACTAGATAAACTATGATATCTAGCCTTATTGATAATGTTAATGTGACTATATAAAGTAATAATTTCATCAATTAATCAAGTATCTGCTTTCTGAAAAAGCCTTCTGTCATTATAAGAAATGTTTATTTAATTTTAGCCTTATTCACTAGACTTTGATCAATAAATGTAGTTGTGCTTTTAGTATCTAGACAAATAGTCATTTTCTACTCAGCATCATGTCAAAATAAAGTTGCTTTAACAGCAGTATATTTATGAACTGATGATTGTAAGATGACAACAACATTTTAAAGAGTGTACTTAATATAATTAACTTGCTGAGTAGCTGCTCTAGTGATATTGAAATGAGTGTCAACTTTATATTAATTAAAAATGTAATTTCAAAGGTTTTTGCTTGTTTCTAGAGACATTTTACATAAACAACATGAATAGAGTGAATCATCATATTGAGTAGGCTGCACAGAGTTGTTAAAGAAGACATTACTGTGATGTAGAGATTTAAAGATATTGATATGATGTAAAGATTCATTTTTAATGTTGTTATTAGCAGACAATGTATTATTTGACTTATATACTTTATATAACTTATTTATTTCAATGAAATAGATAAGACAAGATAACAATAAGACTCTGTTTCAACATTTAAATTATAATTTATTTTATTAATCATTTAAATACTCAGAGCAACAAAGCTGTCAGTCATTACTAGTAAAATTATATGATGATATACAATTTAATTATTATGTTTTATAGTCTCAATTATTTGTTTTATAGTCTCAATTCACAGCATTTTTGAAGGCATTATTTGACAAGTAGTTAAAGTGATAAGACTGTTGATTGTTATCAGCAAAATTGTATAATGATGATTAACTTTAAGATTGCAATTTATAGTCTTACTGTTCATATCAGTATGAAGACTAACTAAACAGACATTTTTATATATCTTTGTGTTTCTTTAGCTGTTTAATAAAGCTAGTCATCATTGTGTCATATCTAAGCTGCAGAACATCACATTAAAGTTTAGAATTGAGCTTGTTTTAAACTAATGACAGCTAATTTAACATAAATAAGTCAGTGTTTCTTTCATTTTAAATCATTGCTTGCACATAAGCTGTAAGGTTAATGTGATTGTTTTATAAGTCATTAAGAATAAATTATAAAGCAAGTAAGACATCTAAGATGACTTGTTCTGACTGTTTAAATTGAGTCATTAGAATTTATACTCAGTTTTTAATGCTGAGATCTTTATGTAAACTGTTTCATTGTAGATCTGACAGTTCAATGACATATTATTGTTGAGTAAAGTCACAAAGACAAATGTAAAGATTAATGTAAATAAGATGTATACTCTTAATTATGATGATGATCTTTGCTTAACTCAGAAAGAGATGCACATTGCAGTAATATATATTCTTTTTTAGCTGAATGAAATTGTTCTTTTTATATGCATCATCAAGGTGTAAATTAAAATAGTCAATATTCTCTGATTGAAAGATTAGTGATGATGTTGTTAAATATATAATTCATGATAGCTGTGACTAAAAGTGTAATGCTTACTTTTGACAGATTATGAGCTCAGATTGATGTAATAATATTAAATATATATTGATTGTCTTACTTACATAAGCTTAAGATTATAAGTTTAAACTATATTGCATACACATTCTTTTTATTTATGAGAAGCTAAGTAAGCAACATATGAGTGTGCTGACTAATTGTGAGTTAAAAAGAGTGTTAAATATATAACTCATAATAGCTGTAACTAAAAGTGTGATGCTTACTTTTGACAGATATAGTGATAAGAGATAACATGAATTCTTAATAGTAGTTATATTTAAGCTCTTTTTTCTTTCTATCATCAGCACACTTATTGCTCATTTCTTTTATATTATAGTCACTGTTATAATCATTATTCTGTCTCAGCTCAAAAGCAAATCATCTTATATCAGACTTAAAAGCAAATCTTTTTGTTAAGATAGATATAAGAGCTAAAAGATGTAAATATAATAAATTAATTGTTGTTAACTTCTTAGCTTAATGAGATTAATTAGATAATTTTAAAGAGCTAATAAATCATTGTAACTGTAATCTTAATTTAAAATAATAAAGCAAAGTAATTAAAGTTTCTTACATGTCACTCATTAACTTATTTGTCATATAAGTCTGTCATTTCAAGACATCTAGATGAGCAGATTTGCTAGATAACTGTTTAACTTTAAAAGAAGAAGACAATGAGACTTATATAATTAAAAGACTTTCTTTCATATCTTTTAGATTGAGAGACTCATTTTAAGCAAAAGAGTCAGGTAAATAAGCTGAAGACATAGCTTTATATTGATATGAAAGTAAAATAAAATAATAATGTTTAGCTTGTTGAAATACAATGATCTGAGTGAATGTAGAGTAAAGAGATAGAGTAGTGAAAAGATGATTAGATAAATAAATAAATTAATATGTTGTTGATGTTTTGATGAGATTGAGAAAGGTAGTGAGATATTGAGATAAGATGAAAGTGAGATGAAAGCAAAGAACAAAAAGATTATTAAATATAAAGATTTAATGCTGAGTCTTTAAGTTAATGCTATCATATTGTTACAGTCTTCTTAACTTAATGACTAAAAGCTATAATTCTAATGATAAAACTATGATGAGAGAAAGATAAGTGAATGTAAAAGCTATAATGACTACTTAAATAGTAGCTAAGTAACTCATTAAGACACATGACTGAGTTTATATAACTAAATGACTAAGTAAACTATTTATCTAATAGGTAAAGATAATAGCAATGAGGTAAGCTGTAATCAGGTAATAATCTTAACAGAAGCTTAATATTTTATTTAGATTTTCTATCTTTTCATTTATGCAGAGATAATAAAGAGTCATTGTTTTATGTTAAGTTTTAAGCTTTTTCAAATAGTAAGTCACAACATAACTGAGAAAGTTCATATTATTATTAAATAGTAACTTTCTTGATGAATTATAATTCATAAAGATTTCATTATATAGAAAATCTACAACTGTTACTTTTATTGCATTCAGAACAGCTTTAGTCACAGATCAGTCTGTAATATAGTTAATTGTCATTATAATTCAGCAGTTTTCTCAGAATGTTTAAGATAATATGTTTATTATATTGATTTTTTATCTTTTAAACAATAATAAGTTCTTGCAAGCTAAATATAAATGTTCTTTAATCTTTTAATGTTTTCAGAGTCATTAAGCAACTTAACAGTTAAGATAATGCTTTATAAATAATTTAATATTCTGCAATAATTTATGTCATTAAACTCAAAGTCAAATAACTTTTAGCAGTCTCAGCATTTCTAGATGCTCATATTTAATATATATATATGTTTTAAAAAGTCTACACAGTACTAAAACTGTAGAAATGACATTTCATTATTGTTTTATTTTTAAATTAAATATAAGTTGTTCAATTTCAAATCATAATGTAGTCAAAATTAATTCATCACATCATTTTTACATATATACTTATAAAACAATGACTTTTCAAATTCTGTATCATCTTTTAAATATAATATCATTGCTTTTTTTCATTTCACATTATTTAGTCATCATAGAGCATCTAAGAACACTTTATTTGCTAAATTTTTCTTTATAAAATTAAATTAATGATTAATCAAATTTAATATGACAGTTTAAGCTTTAAATTAATATTAAATGTTAAGATTATATTGCTGAAATTCATTGATTCATTGAGCTAGTCATTTAAATGAGTGTGATGTATTCTTTAAATATTGTAGATCTTCATGATTTATAATAATAATTATAGTATAATTATTTTTAATATAGTACTGTTAAGTTCAAAGTGCATACTTAATGATCAATAACTTCTTTTTATAAACAGAATAATTAAACTCTGCATCTTGTAACTTTTAATCATCATAAATAACTAAATAAAGTTTTTCATTCATTTCATTCTACATCAAAGCACAGTCAATTACCTATTTGAAAGTGTTCATTTTGATAGTAAATGATTTGTGTACAATTATTTAAATAAGTATTGATTTAAATATAAATACATTCTTAAGCTGTTGAAAGACACTGTTACATAATGTATTTTAGACAATGAGTCAATTCTTCTTTATACATAACTTAACATTATTCTTCTTAAACAAATTTAATAGCAGTGCTGCAATCTATGCAAATTCTTATACAAACTGTTGATAATATAAAGTCAGTTTAAGAAACTGTTATACATAATGTGCTATCTTTAAGATAGATTAATTCTTAATGACTAATATCTTAACAGAGACTGATTATAGTGTGTTTTGTCTCATAATATATTTATAAAACTTAAGAATTTTTATCTCAACAGTGCACTTATTAAACTTAATATATAGCTTATATTTCTTTAAAATATTAAGAATGATCTGCAAGTGTTTTTGATGATCTGAAATTGAGTCAGAAAAGATCAATATATTGTTAAAATATATTAGATAAAATTTGTTGAGTAAGTTCTGTAATATAGAGTTCATCATTAACTGAAATATTGTCAGAGCATTGTATAGCTTAAAGAATATAGTTATAAACTTATATTTACTGTAATGAGTGTTGAAGACAATCTTTTTTATATTATTTTTAGTTATACAAACTTAATAATAATTTAAAGTAAAATTAAGCTTAATTAAATATTAAGCTTTGTCAATTTGATCTAGACATTTCTGAATTTAAAAGAGTGAATATTCATTCTTAACAGTAATGTTATTTAATGCTTTATAATTAATGTATATTCATCATGTATTCTTTTTTTTTTTAACAAACAGAATCAGAAAGTCTCATAAATTTATAAATTTACAAATTAAATCTTTATTCAGTAACTTTATTATCTGTTTAATCTGTTCATTCAGCTGTAGCTGTAACAGAAGATAAGCATTTATATTGACAGACTTAATGTCATTGATGTTAATGTTATGTTTAAATATCTATTTAAATGATAATTTATCTAATAAAGTTGATCTGAATATGAATTGAAACTCTTTAATAATAATTTATAATTATTCATCTATAATAATTAACAATTCAACTTCTGACTTCTTTAAGTTCTGTTGAATTACTAATAAGTATTTGATAGTTCTATACTTTTGAAGTATCTTCATAGCTGTATACTCTTTGATTACATTTAATGTCAACTCATTTACAGCTTATTGTCACTTTTTTAGAAATAGATAATAATGTTTTTATTGTCAATTCTAAATTGTCATACAGCTTATAGCTTAATTAATTTGAGAATTAGTGACTTTCAGTTAAATTAATCTCAGAATGAGATTATATTCTTAAAGATTCACAATTTATACTTTTAATCATTGTTGAAAGCTATTTATCTTAAAATAAAAAATTAACTTTACAGTTAATTAAATGATCTGTCTGTTTAACAAGAATATTTTAAGTAATTTGATTTTATATTGATTATTAATTAATATTTAATTGATAACTATCAAGAAAATTGTTGAGAAGTGATGTTCTAGCTGCTTCTATAAAGTAAAATAGAACTAGTGTCAGAAATTAAATAAAGACTCTATTTATATTAACTGTAGTCAACATTCTTTTTACTTCTTCTGTAACTCTCTTGATCAAGATGTACTCATAGACAACATAGTTTAAAGATTTCACTAAATAACATAATATAATATAAGTATCTACTTTCTTTCAATAAATTATGAGCTCAAGTTAGCAAGAAGCTTCTTAGAGAAAGTGTATACTTTTAATGTGATGATAGTTAAGTATGTTGACTTTTAAGATTCATAAAAGATTTATAATAAATCTGACTTTAGTAGAATCAGCACATTGATAACAGCTGTATATATTAATTATTGAGATTCACAGTTAATTCAGCTTTAACAGTATTACTGACTATTAAGATTTGTAATAAATTTAACTTTAGCAGAATCAGTATTCTGCAGCAGTTAAGTATGTTTAACTTAAAAGATTTATAGAGAATTGATTTCAGCAAAAATTAACATTTATAGTTGCTCAGAAAGCACTGTTCTTCAATAGCTTAATATAAATCATTAAAATGAATAAATATTACTGTTTTATAAAACAAGAAATATAAAAGCTTTCTATTTATTTTATTTATATTATCTTCAATGCATACATTGTTATTTTACTTTATGCACTTCTTATACTATGTATTAATTATCATCATTATGAACTTCAACAACTTCTTTATAAAGCAACAACTCATTTCAATTCTCATTTACAAAAACTGCAATCAATAATTCATTCTTATGAAAAGATAACTGATAAAAGAAGATCTATAAAATATTATTAAAGTTTTAGCAATTAATATGTTGATCAATAAATTCTTAAATTCATTTTTTCTCAGCAGTCTCAGCTTCAGAAGTTAGAAAACTGATGTAAAGATTTTATATTGACTTATTATCTACATAAATATAGATAATTAAGAATATCTGATGAACAAAATCAGCACAAAGAATGTTTGAAATGTGTTAAAGTTTAAGTATAAAAAGAAGCTGCAAATAATTAAAAGACAATGTTTGATGAAGTTTGTTGAATATAAAATGTCAGAAAATATATTTATTAAAAAAGTATAAATTTATTTGAGCAAACTCAGCAAAAAGATTGCTGTAATTCAGTCTGACATGATTGAGTTGTTTAAATCAGAATGATGATTTTAGATGTTGCTTTAAATACTATTAATTAAGTACATTGTAATTTATAATGTCATCAATACTCAGAACAATTCAGACATTAAAAGAAATTTATAAAAGCTTTAGAAAAAAGAGACACAATTTAAGACTGATGAGATTGTTATTGTTTTGTGAATAGATAAATAGAAAGAAGATTAATATTTAATGAATTAAAATTGCAGTTCATTAAATCACTGTATAATTAATATTAAGCAACACTATTATAGATCATTCAGCTTAGACAGTAATTATTTTTCTTGCTGCTTTATTAAATGCTTTCTTTGCAATAACTTTTACTTCATTAAAGATTATGAATTTCTTTTTGATGTTAAGTAAAATACTTAAAAGAAGATAAGCAGATTAACTGTAATTAAGTTGTACAGATTAATTGCAGTTAAGTTGTATTAAAAGTCAGTTTATAAAGAAAAAGAAAAAAGATACAGAATCTTTGATACAGAAGTTAGTAACAGTAATGATGATGATTTCTTCTTTAAATTTAAAAAGAAAAAGAAAATTAATAATAAAATTGCTGCTCTGTTTAAGAAGACTATCAGTAAGATATTTAAATTTAAATAAGTTGCAGACTTTAAATTCTTCTTATATATAATTAATTAACTTTAACTTTTCAGTGACTTTCTTATATGAATGAGATGTCAGCAAATTAGAGTTAAAAAAGAACATTTATACTCTTATTATTGTGAAATAATTATTATACAAGTTAAGTTAAGAAATTCTGTAAGACTGAGTTCAACACTTTATATATTTAAACTTGAAGTTAATCTTCTATCAGAAAAGTAAATGTACAAAATGAAACTGCATAAAAGCTTTAATTAACACTGTCTTTAAATGTATAATAAGCACAGCAAAACTATAATAGAAGCATTAAAGTAAGACAGAGTCTATATAATTAAGTATATTGCAAAGAGTTTTAATGAATTTATTTTAATATTTATAATGTATATATTATATTCAGAGATCATCTTTTCTGCTGCTGCTTTAGATATAAGTCTGTATGTTTAGATTTATGAGTATGATCTTATGATTAACTTCTTAGATGTTGACACTGCATCATTAAATAGAAAGATGAAGATTTACAGACTTTGACATTGATAATTTGTTCATATTAATTTTATAAAGTTGCATAATCTTCACAAGATGACAATTCTTAAAAAGTCAATTCTCATTGTTGAGAACAACAAAAATATGTGTAAGATTTATGCTTTAATTAAGTTCATCAATAAATGAAATTACACTATAAGCAAAAAAAAGATTAACATTCTTATTCTTATCTTCATTGATATATACAGCTCATTATTCTTGTTATTTAATGAATATCAATACTTTCTGAAAATAGTAGATAATTACTTCTGAAAGATATAAACAATACTGTTAAAGTGATGTGATGAGATCTTATAAACATTATAAGAATGATGATTGAAGACTGAATTTCAGATTGATGTAAAGATTTTTGCTGTATAAAGTGACAATAAAATGAAGTTAAAGTTCATTTTAAATGACTGATGCAAATCTCTTAACATTATACTGCAATACATGATGCTCTACATGTCAATTTAAAATGACATTGCTGAAAGAATTATTTAAATCACTGAGAACTCAGTATACATCATGATTAAAGAAATATAACTGTCAATAAAGTTCTAAGTGCAGACAGTACAGACAGATATTTATCTTTGTAATTAAACAGCAATTAATTTCTTAATTAAACTGAGTGTAAAGTTAGATCAGATCAGAAAAAAGTGCATTTAACCTGAACTTGCACTAGAATTCAGATCAGATTAAGTTAAGTTTGTGTATAGATTAATTCTACTTATATCTGCATAGATTAAATCTGAGAACTTTAAGCTAGTTATTATGAGTAAGGTCAGAGCTAAAGCTCAAAAATGTGAAAGCTTATTGATATATTAGTTATAATAAATTACATCTTAACTAGTCATATAGGGATAAATTACATGGTTGCAAGATATATTACTGAATAAGTTATGAAAAGCATGACTTTTTGTAAAGGTGTGTGTTAGAAACACACATTAGTAAGCATGTGTATGCGCTTAGTAAGCACATACACATGCTTACTAAGACTATATATAACTCACAAAAAACTCATAACTCTATACAGATCAGATCAGATTAACTTACACTTAACTCAGCTAAATAAAAGTTAGTCTAACTTGACCTAATATCTGAACTCAACTCTGACTTACATAACCTATAGATAACTTATGCACTCAGTCTATTCTTGATTAATGATAAGTAAATAACTTTTAAGAAAGCTTTCATCAGTGTAAAGTTATTCATTAATTATATTTATATATAAGAATGCAAGTACTACAGCTACATTGATCTCAAGTTACTATTTAAAGACAGATGTAACAAATTTATGAATTAAAAATAAGTAAGAGTCTTTATAAACTATATTGAGAAAATCACAAAGTAATATCAGTTTTAAGCTTCAGATCTTAAGCACATCATTAAGAATTACACTGTGAAGTTTGCTGAAAGTGAGAAGAAAGACATTGTTAATCTTAAACTGTAATAATAGACATTAAATGTTCTTCTAAATAGAAGATTCATTAAACATTTATAGAAGAAGTTAATCATTATGAAGATTACAGCTTCAGATTAAATATTTATAACTTAGAATAGTAAGATGTAGTTTAACTTAATTATGATTAAGATTAATAAGTCTTAAAATAAATAATATGAGATTAAGTTGACTGCAGTCAATCTAGATGAGTTGTTAAATAAAAAGATCAACATTAATTAAATTAAGACAGTGACACTTAAAAAAGTCAGAATCTTTCTGTGCATTAAGATCTTAAAATAAAAGAGAGACAACAACAACAATAATTAAGATATAGATAAGCTCTTAATTAAAATATTAAAAGTTATACTGACACTTATAGCATTCTTTACAGACAAAAAAGACTCTGTAACCAGATCTGACATTTTAATATCTGTTATCTATGCTGAAGCAGTGAGAAACTCAATCTGAAGAGAAATGTAAAAGAACATTATTTATGCAGAGCTGACAGTCTTGACAGTAAATGAAATATAGAAAGAGACTGTGTCATTAAGAAGAGTTAATATTGTAATTAATAAATGAGTTTTTAAACTTAAGCTAAACATTAATGAATTTTTAAACAAGCTTAAGACAAGATTTGTGACAAGAGACTTCTCATAAATATATTATATTAATTATAAAAATATCTTTACTTTCACTGTTAAGTTTAACACTCTGCAAATCTTTCTGACTATCATTGCACTCAAGAATCTAAAGTGTCATTAAGTAAATGTTAATAACATTTTTATGAAATTCTTTTTAAAGAAAACAATCTATATAACATCTTCTTTTAAAGTTAATATCACATCTAATCATGTTCTGCACATACTGTACAGTCTTTATGATCTTAAGTAAGCTGCACAGAACTGATATAAATAATGTATCATTAAATTACTTAAATTAAGTTTTCATTAAAGCAAGACTGATCTCTGTCTTCTTCTTTACAGCATTAAAAGAATCATGCTGCTTCTTTATATAAATAATATTGTTATGACTTCAGTAAATCTATTATACATTCTTTAATTTAAGCAAGCTCTTGTGAACATATTCAAAGTTAAGAACTTAAAGAAGACACAGAAAATTTTTAATATTTAAATTATATATAACTGCAAAATGAGAATTCTGCATCTAAATCAGACTCATTATATAAATAAAATATTAAAGAATCTTTATATGCAATCTAATAAGCATAGAGTCATCAACATTTTACTTAACAAATATGATGTTTTTTGTCTCATTAACTTAACTGATTAAAGAATAGATCAAAGACAGTATTAACAGATAATTGAAAGTTTAATGTATGTAATAATTTATATTTAATTAAACATTATCTTCACATTAAGTTAATTAAATTAATATCTCAGCAATTCTGTAAAGCATTATGAATACATACTTAAGAAATTACTGTGATACATAAGATTAATTATTAATCTTAACATCATATACAATTTTAATGAAAGTTAAGCAATGCTTAAATACTCTGACTTTAACTATGCTTCAAATAAGCAGAATCAGAAATCAATTTTAAAGCATATTTATATGCTTGAAGATGAATCAGTGTTGTAAATAAGTTAAAAACAGAAGTTTATCATTATCTTAATTATTGAGGTCAAATACATAATTATGTCAATGTGTATAAAGATTAAGATCTGACTTAAACAGATATTAAGAGATATAAATATAAGCAAATATCTTGAAGTTAACTTACACTGTATAAGCATTTAAGAGAATAAAGCTCATTAAATATCTTTATTTATTTAGTTTAAAAAAGACAATCAAGTTATCTTGATTTTAATTAAGAAAGCATATATACATAAATAATTAAAGCACATCAATGTCTTTTACTACAACATCTGTGATCTGCATAAGCACAATCAGATTCAGATAGACTTTGTATTTAATTAAAAGATAATTGTTAATGAACTTATTAAGTCTCTGTTTAGACAAATCTTTAAGCAATTTATTGAATTTATAAAACTCATTATTAATGATTAGTTAAATTCTTAAATAATTTGTTGAACTCTTAATGATGTGTTTAGTTATCTGATGTTTGTTGTCAGTGAGAGTCAATAGATGCAGTCTTACTAAGTAAGAATGTTAAGAAGTAATGTTTTAGCTGTTTTTATGAAGTGAAGTAAAATTAATATTAAAGATTAAGTGAAAACTCTATTTACATTAATTGCAGTCAACATTCTTTCTATTTCTTCTGTAACTCTCTTAATCAAGATGTGCTCATAGACAACACAGTTTAGAGATTTCACTAAATGACATAGTATAGCATGAGTATCTACTTTCTTTCAATAAAAATATATATTTAATTTATATTTAAATTAACTAGTACTTTTACATTTATCTTGTTCAGTTTGTCTTGAATGCAGCTTACAAAAATATATAAATTTAAATTGAAAGTGTTGATTTAATTGAAGATTATACTTAATAATAAGAATTTTAAGTCATTTTGTGTAAATACTTCATTTAAGTTATTATTGAGTTAAATAGAAGCTTCTGTCAACTTGTTCATAAATACTTCTATATTTATGAATAATTTTAGTTTTTTAAATCATTTAAATCAACTTTAACAATCATCAGCTTCTTCTTATCTTTACTTTTTTCTTATTTTTATTCTTACTCTTATCTTTATTCTTATCTTTACTCTTATCAGTGTTCTTGTTGTCTCAGCAGTCTTTAGATATATGTAAGAACTTTTTATAATAAAAGTACACTTTATTTTTTTTATATTAGATTTAATAAGCTTCTGTATTTAACTTATTTAATTTAAATGTAGTTGATCTCTCATAGCTTTGAGATTGATCTCAAGAATTATTTAATGAGTTATTATAATTTAAATTTAAATCATTAAAAACATTAAGATAATTCTCATTATGTATTTCTTAAAGACTTTATTTAATTTAATTAACTTATTAAATTAACTTATTAAAAGTAATCACTTTAATCTCTGAATACTTTCAGAATTTAAATTAAATCTTTTACTTTAAATTTTAAATAAACTATTATTTCTATTTATATTTAACTGATATAGACTGAAGAAGTTATACAATCTTTGTAAACTTTACTTTATATTATTGAACTGATTTTGTTTATTTCAGTGTCTCATAATAATGATGTTGATGTTTTATTTTATTAATATTTTTAAAGATCAGTAGAAATGCTAAAAAAAAGTTATTTATATTTTAAAATTTAATATTTAACAGATCTTCTTTAACTTAAAGTTGTTCTTCTTTTTAAAGTCATCATACTTTGACAGTATCTTTTAAATAATTAATCATAACAGTAATTTTTGCTTCATCATTTAGAAATTAATTCATCAACATTTTATAAAATTGAAAATAAGCTTTTATTTTAAGAATCTACATCTCTACAATGTTTATTTTTTGACTATTTTTATAAATAAATGATGTCTTTATCTTTAAAGAATTCTTAAACATTATTGTAAAAAAAAACACTATTACAATAAATATTTTTAAGTCTCTGAAGCTGCATTAAATAAAGATGTGATCTCAGACATAAAGCTAAAAATTAATTAATTAGTATAAATATTTCTTAATTAAGTCTGAATAAATGCAATTTAACTTGTCATTATTTTATAATTAACTTAAAAAGTCATTTCTGACACTGCTAACTGACTAATAATAGTGAGTTTGTTCATTATTATAGAAATAAAGTTGAGCTTCATACTGAAAGATTGTAAATAATTAAAAATATTAATTAATAAATTAATTCTGATTTGATTTAAATTGCTGTCAGACATGTTATGATATAAGAAAAATAGAATTTTTCTTTATATAATACAATATAAGAATTTATCTCTTTATTCTGTAGTCTTAACACTGAAGTAGTGATGAGCACTGAAAAGAAAGTGAATATGTAGTTTATACATTACTGCATTAAAACTTTTATGATTAAAATATAAATTAAATTAGTTTAAATTAAAGTTTAAGCTTTAAAGCTGTTTAAAAGTGTGTCTTAAATCTTTAATGTTATCAGATGTAATTTATTAAGATAACTGTTAAGCTTATTTAAAGCTAATTTTTTGCTTATTTTGCATGTCTTGTTAGCTGTGAACAATCATAATGACAGAAACTTTAAGAATTTGAATAAAACTTTAGCTGTGTGCATTAAGCTTAAAGTGATCATCAAGTTAAGTTAACTTAACTTAATCTGAACAGAGCTTTCAGATTAGATTGAGTTAAGCTTCAATTGTCAGTCTGAGAGTCTGAGTTAAGCTTAAACATTAAAGTTTAATTTGACTTAGAAGCTCTGTTCAAATTTTAAGAATTCTGAGACTGATTAGTAAGTAAGCTCTTGAGACTTGACTTAAAAGTAAAGATTATGAGCTTAAAGATTATTGATACATGAGTGTTATAAGTGAGCATTATATATACATAGTTGAACAGCTTTCAATTTAATTTATTTATTTACTATATTGAGAGTTAGATATTCTCAAAATAATCTAGTAATGATTACTTTAATCTGCATCTTTAAATGTGATGTTTCAGTTATGTATGTATCTCTTAATAAGAGACATATTCTTATGCTGAATAATAATTTACTTTACATAAATTGCAGTCAGATTAATATCTACATTCTGTTAACTGATAAATAATAATTACTGTACAGTTCATTAAACATATTTTCAAAGAAAATAACAATATATGCTTTTACTGTCTTCTGCAGACTGTTAATGACTGAGCTTTAAAAGTAAAACATCTTATGCTGAGAGAAAACTCTCTTTAAATAATCTTAAATTATCTTGCAGCAAAGTCTTTAAAAGAATAGTTTTGCTATCAGAAAATCTGTTGATCTTTAATAGCAACATATTTTATAAAGAACAACAGCTGTAGAACAGAGCATTATTATTAAACATTATATTGTATATTAAAATTAAGCTTACTGTCTAACTTTCAGTAATGAGCTGACTTAAATACTTCAATATTTTCTTCTAAATCTATAGCATTATTTTCTTTCTTCTTCTTATTAATATCAATTTTTTCTTTTTTAAATATCTTTCTAAATGTTCTTTCTGCTGCTGCTGTCTTCTCTTCATTTAATAAAGTCTTTGTAGCACTGTGTTTTGAAGTTTTCTTGATATGTGTCATGATGTGATATAATGATACAATAATGCTTTAAAATTAAGTTAACAAAAGCATTATAAAAGAACAATTTAAATACATCTCTGAATGACAATGAGTTCTAGAGTGATCTTGTAGTTTGAAGATGCATTGTAGTTTGAAAGTGTATTGTAGTTTGAAAATGTGTAGTTAAAAGATGTGTTGAGAGCTTTTAGATGTTAGCAATACTTAAATGTTAAATTGCTGATAAACAACACATTTACTCATGATATGTACATCAATGTTATGAATAAATATATCAACATACTCACTTCTAACACTCAATTTAACACTTTCTTATCTTCATCTCTGTCACTCAATCTATTACATTCACTCTGTCTCTACTCAGTCTCTACACTCAGTCTCTACACTCACTAAATATATTACTTAATGCTATCACTTATTTTACTGCTCATTTCTTAAGATTTAATCTTATACATTGCTTTTATACTTCACTCTAATGTGCAGCTGTAATGCATACATATAATGCTTGATTATATCACTCAGTATAGAACTCAGCAGCTAACTATATATTTTAAATTTTCATCATAACAATTTAGACACTAAGCTTTCACTGTAAATTGCAAAATATTTAATTTTTAATTCATTCTCAATCTTTAAAGAAAGATCTGATCACTGTGACTGTTTACAGAAGTCTATATATGATTTAAAAAAGACATTTAGTAAATACTTAAATAACTTAAAGACTGTATATGCAAGAAAGAAATGACAGAAACATATAAAGAATGAGAACTTTAGACAAATTAAAAATGCAAAGATGATAAATTGTGAAGCTGTAAAATAGAAAAGAGATGCATTGAAAAAGATTGATGCATATTAGACTGTAAACTCAGCATTGAAGAAGATTATGAAAGAGAAGATTAAAGATGAGATCTTAAAGAAGTAATATAACTGTGAAATTTTTTGTAAAACTTCTTTAAAATTATTATGCTTAATTATATTGCTTTTAATTATCTGCAGATGTCTACTACAAAGATGAGTTGAGAAACAAGTTAATGAAGAATAAGAACTGAGCTTAACTTAAAGAGAAGACTGAGAAGAAAATGTTATTTGCTGAAGCTTTTGCATTAAAAGAAGAGCAAAAATTCATAAAAGTAAAATAAAAAATATGTTATATCTATATTTTTTATAGACTCTTTAACATTCTTTAGAATATCAATAAAGATGAAGTTATTCAGCAGAAGCACATTAACATTAATTATTAAATTGAGAAGCATCTAACAATTGTAATTAAACATTGAGAATGAGTTCTTAACAATACAGAAGAACAGAAATTACATAATGCTGAAGATTTTAACTTTATTAAGATTATACATTACTTTTATAATGAAGTTCTTGATTCTAAACACATCAATGACTTCAATTATATATAAATATTATATCACTCAATTATAACACTTCTCAACTCTGACATTAACTAGTTACATTTAAGAGCCTGTATTTGATCAGAAGAAAGAAGATAAAAAGAGTGTAATTAAAGATGTTGATGAAGCTTATATAATGATGTCTGAAGATGAGAAATTTTTAGATGATGATTTCATTAATAAATTTGTTCTTGATGACTTGATTAATGATGATGAAGATAATGAGAAGAATGTTGAATCTATTAATGATGAAGAGAGTAGTGAGAAAAATAGTGAGTAATCATTATTAATTAAATAGAAAGTTAATCTTTAAAGATTAAAGATGTAAAATAAAGAATAATTAGATAGGTCTTTAATTATTAATTAAAGATTTTTTAATGAGAAATCTCTTCATTGATACTTAATATTTGCTATATATAGTAATTTTCAAATAGTATCTATTATAATTGATATTGTAAAAAATTCATTTTACATTTAGATACATATTCTGTTACATAACTACAATCTTATATATACTAATTTTGAAACTCTCACAACATACTATCATTAACACATCACTTAAAGTACAACAAAATATCATTTATTTGCTTAACTTACTACAATAACTCAACATCATGTCTTTATACAGCTCATCATTCAGTCAGATCTTAAATAACTTAAAAAGATTATTTTGAAGTGCTTTCAGTGACAAAACTAAGTTATCTTAATTAAGTCAATCTTATTCTTTAATTCTTGTAGACACTTTAAATTCAAAGTATATTTTTTAAAGATCTACAACAAAGTAAGAGTTTCAAGACTGATGAGAAACAACTGTATAAAGTTAGAACACAGACATAAAAATTAAAAATTATACTTAAATAATATAAAACAATTCAGCTTGTTCAGCAGAGGTCTGGCAGTTCTTTGCTGAAGTAGCTAATAAATATGATGAAAGATTAAATGTAATGTGTGTTAACTGTTACAATATTATAAATCATTCAGTATTAGAAAATAATGAAATAACTATCATAAAACATTATCTGAAAAGCAGCAGTTGCTGAAAGATAAAATCAGCATCAGAAAGATAGATTTCAATCTTTAAAGTAATAAACTTAAAGATATGTTATGATTTTTAATTATAATGCTTTAATATAACACTCACTGTTTAACAGACAGCTTAAAAAATTATTATTAAATTATTTAACTTTATTTTTAAAGTCTTTAATCAGCAGATTCTTCAATTCATTATAGTACTCAATATATTCTTTTGTACTGTTGAGCATGTAAAGTTCTAAAAGCTCATCTGAATGTATTGTGCTGATATTAAGATTTTAAATTAAAGCAAAATTGCATAACTTTTTAAGCATTGTGCTGTGAATGTCTGAAAAGATGTGCTTGCAGAGCTTAAGACATAGATTAAAGTCTTTATTGTATTTAGTGAATAAAGCAATTTAAATTATCTTGCATTTCTAGATATTACTGCATACTTTATTAACACTGAGTAAAAGTACACAGAGATATTTTTAGTTTTTAAAGAACTAAAAAGTTAATATAATGATGAAAATCTTGCTGAGTATATTCTTAAGATGTTGAAGAAGTGAAATCTGACACATTAATTGCTGATAGTCACAGTAGATAATGCATTCAACAATTATACATTATAATGTTATTTAAGTTGATTTCTGAGTTAGAAAAATATTATTTAAAGTGATGAAACTGAAATCATAAACTGTATAATATATGTAATTCAGCTTGCAGTCAGTCAGCTACTTACATATTTGAAAGTGAATGTAAAGAATGTTTAGCTCATCATTATATTTAATGATGATGAGCTATAAAATTTCACAATTGACAAAGACTACTTCTTTAACATTATACTGAAAAAGATTAGTATATCTTTTATAATGCTTTATTATAATGCTCATATTTGTTGAGTTAATATTTTAACAAAAATCTCATATAAATTCAATTACTAACTATTGTCATTATGACATCATCACAGTGTCTAGAGATGTTCAAAGATTTGTAAAAGACAAATTCATGAGATATAATTGAGAATGTAAAGATTTGATGAAACTCTTTATATAATATGTTGAGTCAAGCATATAAGTTATAAACTGAACTTTCTCAATGAATAGAACATTTAACTTTGACAATAAGCAGAATGAAATTTTTTAGATGCAATATAAAAGAGTAACAATATATTAAATATATGCTGCATCTTCTGAAGCACTTCAAGAACTGAACAGAGACAATGAATGTTATTAGTGAATTAATAATTTATAAGTTGTAATATATATACAATGATCTATTTAATTATCTTAAAAAACAGAATGAAGCAATCAGAAAGTTTAAATTGTTCTTTAATGTTGAGTTGCAGAATGTCATTAATGCATTAAAAAAGAAATTAACTGAATATTATAAAAAGATAAAAATCAATGAAGAATTGTTCTGTAATCTTGATGTCATATTGAATTTATGTAATAAGCTTAACATATATAATGTAAAATATTCTCAGTTCTCAATAAATATTACATAGCAAGACTGACATATTGTTTCAATAAAAAGAAGACTGAGAAGATCTATATTTAAAGTATAAACTTGAGTTTCAACAATATTATAGAATCAATTATCAGCACTTGAAGAAAGAATCATTAAATGATGATTTAAGAATTCTTGACTCAAAGAAGAAGAAGATAATAGCAATGATAAGTTGCATAAAAAATGTAAAAAAGCATCAAAATACATTTGTGACAAAAAAAGTCTCAGATTATCTGTAAAAGTCTTCAGTGTTAAATGTGAACATTTTAATACTTGATTACTGAAAGCTGATAAAGAACTTAAAATCAGCAATGATACAATTTGTAAAAGATATACTTGCAATTTCTGCAGCAGATATTGAAGTTAAATGCTTGTTCAATACAGCTTAAGATGTGATTATATATTGTTGAAATTAACTGAACTCAGACATTATTAAGAACATTATACTGATTAAATATTATAATATGTTTATTCTTGCAGCAAAAGTAATAAAAATAATTAAAGAGAAATCTGTATTGACAATGATTGTCAATAGTGATGAGAAAGATTCATCAGTAAATAAGCTAAATTTAACAGCAACTAAATTATGTACAGAGCTTTTATCAGATCACTATTTCAGTGATAATGATCTTTATGATGATAATAATTATAAAAACAACATTAATTTTAGGCTTTGTGATCATAATTAAGATAAGAACATTGACTTAAGACTTAACAACAATGATTATGATTAAACTTTAAATATAAAAGTGATACAATTAAGTATTATAAATATCTTGAACAGCACATACTCAGAATATGTAATTACTGATGATGATCATAATTATGAGTTAAGAAAGATTAAAGATTATATGAATTCATTATCTGAAAGACTCACTACAGTAATTGATGCATCAGCTATTAAGATCATTAATGATGACTTAATAATTACTGATTTTAATTTTTAAATTATTTATTTAAACAATTCTGCTCAGAGTACATTGACTATCAATATACATGCAGTCTTGAATACAACACAACATTAATTAAGAGAAAAAAGTCTTCTTTATTAATAAAGCAGAAAATTGTTAAAAGCATTGTATTCACACTTAAAAGTACAGATAAAATACATTAAGTTTTTAACTGCTTCAGTATCACAATTTCATAAAAGAAAGAATCTTTTGTCTGTTAATATCATTAATGATTGTTTAAAATTAAGAGAAATTCATTCTTTTTTATCTGAAGATGATGTTAACATTCATTAATTTAAGCATCAACAATCTCAATAAACATATACTTAATATGATTTCTAATTTAAACATCAGATCTCTTTACTCTTTTTATGCAGTTTATAAACACTTTAATTTTCTTAAATTTCTTGTAATAAGCACAAGTTACATGTAAGCTAATAATATTGAGTGAAGTATTAGAATTAAACATGCTTAAATGTAAAAAACAATATTTAAAAGTCTTTAAAAACATTCAGCTTTGTTTAAAGCATCAGGATTCATTTTTATTCTTTGTATTTTTATTAACATTATTATTATCATCATCATAATGATTTTTATTCTTCTCATCATTATTTTATATCTTCACTAAGTCTTCTGTCTCTTGATCTGCATCATTAGTGAAGATTAAAGCTTGTAATGTTGACAGTTAATCTTTATTGTTGATTTTAATTTATAAATATAGTTAATCAGCAAGAAGCTAATAGACAATTGTAAAGAGCATTATAATAAAGTAATATAATTATATTTGATTAATTTGTATCTTAACTTCATCACTCTTTAACATTAAAATAGCAGTCTATGAAGTTTAAAATTTAGTTAAATCTCTGATAGATAAACAGTGCAGAATTAATATATTTTATTTTTTTTCAATATTGTTTTTCTAATATCTGCATGCATAAGTTCATCAAATTTAAGAAAGATGTACTCATCATTAATGTTTTTATTCAGCATTACTTAAACAGAAAAAATTACTATAACTTTACTTTCATCATTACTTAATATCATCTCTGCTTCTTTATTCTTATCTGCAGAGACATTGAACACTGTTGAGAGTTAATAACTATAAAATGAAATAACATTAGCTTTTGTCTTCAGAATCATTATAAAAAAGTATTAAAAGTATAATATATATTAATGATTCTTCTTGTCTGTTATGTGCTCTGAATTAAGTATGCTGCTATTAAAAATCTGTATAATAAGATTTAAATTCTCATCTTTAGCTATAGTAAGTTATTTATAGCTGTTAAATTGAATAATTCATTCTTAATACTTAACTACTTCATTTAAACAGTTATCTCAACAACTTTAAATATATTTGTCTACTTTTTCAATCTAATCATATCAGCACAGACTAAATGTCAAATAAAGTTAATATATCTTTTCTTTAATTATTGAGAAAGCACTTTTTGCTTTAAGAAGCTTATACAGAGCTTGTGTTTCTTTAGCAGCTATAATTAAGTTATTTTATTAAGCAGTATCTTCATTCTTCTTTTACTCAGCAATTACATTTTAATCTATAAAAAAGATCACTACAAATGAAGTTAAAGTCTGATATAAAACATTATAATTATTTATTAATACTCATTATATTTATTCTTTACATATCTCTTAGCAACAATTTTCTTTCTTATCTTAACTACATATTTTGTTCTTTAAATCTTCATCTTAAGCTTCTTATATTCTGAATTATGTTTAAGATCTATATTCAATCTATTCATTATCATATTATTCTGCTCTTAAGTCTCTTCAATATCAGCATTTATGAATATATTAATCATTAAAGAATGTGATGAAGTCAATTTCTGAGTAATATTAGAACATAAAGAACTCAATAAAAGAATAAATAAAGAGTTTTTAAGTTCTTGAATACAATTTAGTCTCTGATTTAGTATACATTTTGTGCATTATAATTGAGCATTATAATAAGTGAAGTTATGTACTAAATTTTGAGTCAAAAGAAGTAAAAGAAGCAGCTAAAGTACTTTAAGGCAGTGCAGCATTGAGTATGAATTCAGAATAATTAATAAATGTTTTTATTCTTTTTTATTGATCAGCAAAGTCTTCTTTCTTCAGATATGCAGCAATGTCTAAGACAGATAAATTAATTTCATTGATCTTTTTCTTTTTCTTCTTCTTAAATTGAGATGAAAAATCTAATATATCAATAGAATGTGTTCTTTTACTGATGAATTGTTTTTATTCAGTAATAAAAGATATGAAGCTTAATGCTTTTACTATGTTGATGAGTTAATTCAATTCAATAATGAGAGATATGAAGTTTAATACTTTTGCTACATTAATGAAAATAATCTTTGCACTTAATTTTCTCTGTTCTGATAATGTATTTCTAAAATGAAAATCAGCATCATATTTCTTCATTACTTAGTTTACTTACATGATGCAGAAAGAAAATATAAAAAGCTTAATATAAAAAGTAAGATGTTCTGTAGAAAGAAAATGTAAAAAGTGTTATATTAAAGATAAATGAATTTGTTAAGCTTCTATACTATCAGTCTATCATTTGTTTACATAAATGCTGTGTTTTTGTTATCAGTGAATTTATAGATAATTAAGATCAATTTAAATCAAGCTGTACAATTATTTAAATTTATTAATTTATGATCATTTCTTCTTAAGCTACTATTTAAGAAATTTAAAGCAATACATACAATTTGTAAAGTGTAGTATCTCAATCATGTTAGTTGCAATTTCTTTATTAAGTATAGATCTTCTTACAGTAAAGAAACTGACATTAAAATTATGTTATATAGCATGACAGAGTCACAATGAAAGTCAAAGTTACAAAGAAATATTAAGTAGATCTTAAAGCTTGTGAATTTGACAATACAAGATTTATTGAAGAGAACAGAATATGAATTACAGATGAAGATGTATAAGACAGAATTAAGTTTATAAAATGAAAGTAAAGAATGAGTTGTTAAGCATGACATCTTTAAAGAAGAAAATTAAATTATTAATAATTCTTTTTTTTTAAATTAGTTTCTGCATAAAAAGAGTTAAGTGAGTTACATGATTGCATTATTAAACTAAATTAAAATGCTCAATTTTAACACTCTTTGATTAGCTCATACAATGCAGCAATAACAATATTGATAAAAGCTGCATTCTTTCATTTTAAATTTAGAATTCTTCTCATTACTGATTAAAGAGATTTCTAATCAGTATAATGACAGCTTAAAGTAAAATTAGTTAGTCATTACAGATTTGCAGAAAATAAGTAAGACATATCTTTGTATATTTTTTAAAAATATAAGTTTTTACATATTAAGAATCTCTTTCATGACTTATTTATGATATAGTTGCTGAGCTATATAAAAAAGAAAATCTGATAATATTAAAAAAATTATAAAAGATGAAAGCAATCTTTTATACATTGCAGACTTACTAAAAAGATAAAGTGTATTAATTAATGTATTTTTGCTCTGTAAAGAATGAGTGATCTGATAATTAAGTTAATAATGCTTATATATAATGCTTATAAAGCAGACATGTAGTTAAACAAAAAGAATTGTGTACAATGTTAATTA
>JAABVA010001614.1_pt1 | contig 23786 bp, 15 predicted proteins | sample 5560331 | NCBI WGS metagenome assembly JAABVA01 (sample SAMN12812661, study PRJNA571458) | rock metagenome | isolation source: Antarctica rocks | place: Antarctica: Victoria Land, Mt New Zealand sud | collected 2016-01-07
TGGAATAATACCTCGTCTCTTCCTCAGAGTCAAAGGTCCACTTAAAATAAGAAATGACACGCTGCGCAGAGAATTGACCATATGGGATACTTCCTAAGTCAACGTACAGGTACAGAATCATGGATATCGCCTTTAAAACGCTCAGAATTGCGGAACGGAGCAATAGTCCCATAGTCTGGATGCCTCAATTTCATGTCTAGTGTTGTCCACTTTATCCTTTCGTGATTTCTTAGCTGCAACCGGCGCGGACGCAGAACTTTTCCATGTGAAGCCTCGTTTTGTTCCAACCCCTCCATCTTTAGTCTCCCGCTTGATCTTCGCCTCAACAATGTCGTCATAGCTCATCACCTTGGCTTTACCAACGACAGTTGATTTGGCAGACCCGCATACTGCTCTCATTGTTCTGCTCAATAAGAGCCTGTTCTTGTCAAGGAGAAAGGAACACTCAGCGAAAGCCTTTTCAGCGGCATTGCCCACTTCTGCAGACGGACTTTAGCCTAGGCTAGGTGTAGGGTTGGGTCAGGTCAGAAAAAAGTGCACCTGACCCGGACCCGCGCTAGGGTCTGAGTCAGGTCAGGTCAAGTTTGTGCACAGACCAATCCTACCCATACCTGCGCAGATTAAACTCAAGAACTCTAAGCTAGCCATTATGGGTAAGGTCAGGGCTAAGGCTCAAAAATGTGGAAGCTTATTGATATATTAGTCATAATAAATTACACCTTAACTAGCCATATAGGGATAAATTACACAGTCACAAGATATATTACTGAATAAGTTACGAAAATCATGACTTTTTGCGAAGGTGCACATTAGAAACACATGTTAGTAAGCATGTGTATGTGCTTACTAAGATTATATATAACTCACAAAAAATTCATAACTCTATACAGATCAAGTCAGGTTAACCTGCACCTGACTTAGCTGAATAAAAGTTAGTCTGACTTGACTTAATATCTGAACTCAACTCTGACTTATGTGACCTATAGATAACCTGCACACTCAGTCTACTTTAGTCAAACTATTAAATATATCAACATGCTGCTCAACTTTCTTGCATAACACTGATAAAGTCTTCAATGTCATCAGTGTTTGCAGCTAGGCTGATCATCAGGTCAAATCAGACTCAGATTTTAGAACTTAACTTAACTTACTGAGCTTTACTTTACAATCTGATCTGACTCTGTGCAGAGTTAAGTTTCAGATAAAGTTAAGTCAAATTATTCTTGACAGTTCAGATTGAATTAAAATTAATTAATTTTTGTTATTAAGCAGCTTTATATTGACAGCAGCTATTATTGTAACATTTTTAATTAATATTGCATATAATTCTCTTTGTTTGACTACATGTCTGCTTTATAAACATTATATATAAGTATTATTAACTTAATTATCAGATCACTTATTCTTTACAGAGCAAAAATACATTAATTAATATACTTTATCTTTTTAATAAGTCTGCAATATATAAAAGATTGCTTTCATCTTTTACAATTTTTTTAATATTATTAGATTTTCTTTTTTATGTAGCTCAACAACTATATCATAAATAAGTTATGAAAGAGATTCTTAATATATAAAAACTTATATTTTTAAAAAATGTATAAAAATATATCTTACTTATCTTTTATAAATTTATGATGATTAACTGATTTCACTTTAAGCTGTTATTATACTGATCAGAAATCTCTTCAATTAACTGTGAAAAAAAATTTAAATTTAAAATAAAAAAAATATAATTTCTGTCAATATTGCTGCTGCTGCATTGTATGAACTGAGCATCAACACTGAATGTCAAGATTCTACAGAGTAAAATGCTGAGTGAGGAAATCTTTTGCAGTTTTAGTCAACAAGAACATAAGAGAATCTGAATTAGACTACAGTTCTTTAAGAGTCTGATTTCTTCTCTGTTTAAGTTCTTTAAGAACATTAAATGCCTTAAGACATGAACTAACTGTTTAAAATGACTAGTATGCTTAGATCTGTAAGAAACACTCTTTATAACAATGAAGAAGATAGATATCAGTATAAATCAGAGTGTAGACTCAGCTCTGATATAGAAAAATGAGATCATGTTTAAGTCTATATTGGTAAACTCTGCTTGTTGAATTGATCTGAGATATTAACAATTATGTATCTTTGCTATGCACTATCACTGTAAAATCTCAAAAAAACTCAGCAGAAAGAATCTTTTGACAAAGCTCAGAGTCATGTCAGACACAATGAGATTGTGTAAGATGACTGATCTTATTAATTATTTAGAGTTTAAGTTATCTGAGATTACTGCCTTAAAGCAGTTTTCAAAGTCAGCAGACTCATCAATAATAAGAGAAAATGAAAGGCCTGTGCTTGTCATGAAGGGTTCAGGGAAAATTAAAAAAGATAAATGTGAAATGTTACATGTTCAAAATTATGAAGAGAATTGCAAGTTTCTGTTTATTTCTCATTTACATGACAATAGAGATGAACAATTCAAGTAGGCTGAGTGTAGAGTTGAGTTGGGTTGAAAAAAAGTGCACCTGACCTGAACCCATGCTAGGGTCCAGGTCAGGTCAGGTCAGGTTCATGCACAGATCAACGCTACCTACAATCTGCGCAGGTACCCGCACGCGGGTGGAGCTAGCCATTATGGGTAAGGTCAGGGCTAGGGCTCAAAAATGCAGAAGCTTATTGATATATTAGTCATAATAAATTACACCTTAACTAGCCATATAGGGATAAATTACACGGTCGCAAGATATATTACTGAATAAGTTACGAAAATCATGACTTTTCGCGAAGGTGCGCGTTAGAAACACACATTAGTAAGCATGTGTATGTGCTTACTAAGCGCATACACATGCTTACTAAGGCTATATATAACTCGCAAAAAACCCGTGACCCTATGTGGGTCAGGTCGGGTTAACCCGCACCCGACCCAGCTGGATAAAAGTTAGCCCGACCTGACCTGATACCTGGACCCAACCCTGACCCATGTGACCTATAGGCAACCCACGCACCCAGCCTAAATTCAAGAGAGTCATGTTCTACTTCAGACTAAGATTCACATACTTAAAGTTCTATGAGATGCTGAATGACTTCAATTCACAACAGCATCTCACTACAGTGACAGAAGAATTATTATCTCTGACTTTCTGTCTGACTTGATTGGCTTATTTGTCAAGTGAAGATCAGACATGAGAGGTTGAGCATATGAAAGTTGATGAAGAATAAACAGAAGATACAATGATGCAGAATAAAGAGAAAGAGAAAGAGAAACAAAGATCTCTGTTTCAAGCAGAGAATGCTCTTGCACAAGCAACAATGATGCAATGACAAAAGGTCTTGTTTGATGCAGATGTGCTTGAAAAAAAAGAGTATAAACAAGAGCAATATTGGCAGAAGCTTAATGGGAATGCAAATGCTCTCATGAAAGAGAAGCAAAGACTGAAACAAAAATGACAAAAGCTCTTGTTCAATGCAAGCACACTTGAAAAACAAGAGCAAGAGCAAGAACTTCATTGACAGCAACTTGTATGAGACACAGATACAATCAGAGAACAAGAGCAGAAGCAAGAACAGTGATGACAAAAGCTCTTGTCTCATACAAACATACTTGAAAGACAAGAACAAGAACAAGAACAATATTGACAGAAGCTTATAACAGATGCAAGTGCATTTGAGAATCAGGATCAAGAAAAGAAACAGCAATGACAAAAGCTCTTGTTTGATGTAAGCATGCTTGAAGAGCAAGAGCAAGAGCAAGAACAGTACTGACAGAGGCTTGCAAGAAATGCAATTGTACTCAAAAAACAAGAGCAAGAACAAGAGTGACAAAGACAAAAGCTTGTCTTCAATGTAAGTGTGCTAAAAGAAGACAAGCAAGAGCAATATTAAAAGAAATGAATACTCATGCTATACTATGCTGTCTAGTGAAACTTCTAAACTGTGTTGTCTATGAGCACATCTTGATTAAGAGAGTTACAGAAGAAGTAAAAAGAACATTAACTGCAGTTAATGTGAACAGAGTCTTTACTCAGTTTCTGACATTAATTTTATTTTGCTTCATAAAAGCAGCTAAAACATCACTTCTTAACACTTTTACTTAATAAGACTGCATCTATTGACTCTCATTAACAACAAACATCAGATAACTAAACACATCATTAAGAGTTCAATAAATTATTTAAGAATTTAACTAATTATTAACAGTAAATTTTATAAATTCAATGAATTGCTTAAAGATCTGTTTAGATAAAGACTTAATAAGTTTATCAACAATTATTTCTTGACTGAGTATAAAGTCTATCTAAATCTGATTGTGCTTATGCAGATCATAAATGTTGTAATAAAAGACATTAATGTATTTTCATTATTCATGTACATATACATTCTTAATTAAGATCAAGACAACTTGATTATCTTCTTTAAGCTGAATAAATGATGATACTTAATGAGCTTTATTCTTTTGAATGTTTATGCAGTGTAAATTGACTTCAAGATATTTGCTTATATTTATATTTCTTAATATCTGTTTAAGTCAGATCTCAGTCTTTATGCATATTAAAATAATTATGTATTCAGTCTCAATAATTAAGATGATGATGAACTTCTGTTTTTAACTTGTTTACAATATTAATTTATCTTTAAACATGTAAATGCATTTTAAAATTAATTTTTAATTCTGTTTATTTGAAGCATAGTTGAAATCAGAGTATTTAAGCATTGCTTGACTCTCATTAAAGCTGTATATAATGCTGAGATTAATAATTAATCTTATGTACTGCAGTAATTTCTTAAGTATGTATTCATGATGCTTTATAGAATTGCTGAAATATTGATTTAATTAATTTAATGTGAAGACAATGTTTAATCAAATAAAAATTGCTGTATATATTAAACTTTTAATTATCTATTAATACTGTCTTTAATCTATTCTTTAATCAGTTAAGCTGACAAAACAAAAAGCATTATATTTGTTAAATAAAATGCTGATGACTTTATGCTTATCAGATTACATATAAAGATTCTTTAATATCTTATTTATATAATGAATCTGATTTAGACACAGAGTTCTCATTTTATAATTATGTATAACTTAAATGTCAAGAATTTTCTGTGTCTTTTTTAAGTTCTTAACTTTGAACATGTTCATAAGAGCTTGCTTAAATTAAAAAATGTATAATAGATTTGTTGAAGTCACAACAATATTGTTTACATAAAGAAGCAGCATAATTCTTTTAATGCTGTGAAGAAGAAGACAGAAATCAGTTTTGCTTTAATGAAAATTTAATTTAAGCAATTCAGTAACATATTGTTTATATTAATTTTATGCAGCTTGCTTAAGATCATAAAGGCTGCACAGTATGTGCAGAACACAATTAGATGTAATATTGACTTTAAAAGAAAGTATTATATAGATTGTTTTCTTTAGAAAGAATTTTGTGAAGACATTATTAATATTTACTTGATGATACTTTAAATTCTTGAGTGCAATAATAGTCAGAAAGACTCACAGAGTGTTAAACTTAATAATGAAAATAAAAATGTTTTTATAATTAATATTATATATCTATGAGAAGTCTCTTGTCACAAGTCTTGTCTTAAGCTTATTTAAGAATTCATTGATGTTTAGCTTAAGTTTAAAGACTCATTTACTGATTACAATGTTAATTCTTCTTAATGACACAGTCTCTTCTCATATTTCATTTGCTGTCAAGACTGTCAGCTTTACATGAATGATGTTCTTTTACATTTCTTCTCAGATTGAGTCTCTCACTGCTTCAGCATAAATGATAAACATTGAAATGTCAGATTTAATTACAGAGTCTTCTTTATCTGTAAAGAACATCATAAGTGTTAGTATAACTCTTAATATTTTAATTAAGAGCTCATCTACATCTTAATCATCATCATCATCATTTCTTTTTCATTTTAAGATCTCAATACATAAAAAGATTCTGACTTCTTTAAGTGTCATCATCTTAACTTAATTAATGTTGATCTTCTCATCTAATGACTTATCTAGATTGACTGCAGTCAACTTAATCTCATATTATTTATTTTAAGACTTATCAATCTTAATCATAGTTAAATTAGACTGCATCTTACTGTTTTAAGTCATAGATGTCTGATCTAAAGCTGTGATCTTCATAATGATTGACTTCTTTTATAAATATTTAATAGATCTTCTGTTTAAAAGAACATTTAATATTTATTATTGCAGTTTAAGATCAACAGTGTCTGTCTTCTTGCTTTTAGCAAACTTTAAAGTGTAATTTTTAATAATGTACTTAAGATCTGAAGCTTAAAGCTGATACTGCTTTGTGATTTTCTCAATATAATTCATAAAGACTTTCACTCATTCTTAATTCATGAACTTACCACATCTGTCTTCAGATAATAACTTGAGATCAATGTAGCTGTAATATTTGCATCTTTATATATGAATGTAATTAATAAATAACTTCACATCAGTGAAAGCTTTCTCAGAAGTTGTTTATTTGTCATTAATTAAGAAATTAATTACTATTTAATTGCAAAGATAAACATCTGTCTATGCTGTCTGCACTTAAAACTTTATTGACAGTTGTGTCTCTTTAATCATAGTGCACACTGAGTTCTCAGTGATTCAGATGACTTTTTTAACAACATTATTTTGAATTGACATGTAGAACATCATGTATTGCAGTGTAATGCTAAGAGATTTATATCAGTTATTTAAAGTAAACTTTAACTCTGTTTCATTGTTGCTTTATACAGCAAGAATCTTTGCATCAATCTGAAGTTCAGTCTTTAATCATCATTTTTGCAGTGTCTATAAGACTTTATTATGTTACTTTAGCAGTATTGTTTACATCTTTCAGAAATGATTATTTATTATCTTTAAAAAGTATTGATATTCATTAAATGAAAAGAGTAATGAGCTGTATATGTTAATGAAGACAAGAACAAGAATGTTAGTCTTTTTTTTGTTTACAATGTAATCTTATTTATTGATGAACTTAATTAGAGCATAAATCTCACATATGTTCTTGTTGTTCTTAATGATGAGAATTGACTTTTTAAGAATTGTCATTTTGTAAAGATTATGCAACTTTGTAAAATCAAGATGAGCAAATTGTTAATGTTAAAGTCTATAAGTCTTGATCTTTTCATTTAATGATAAAGTGTCAATGTCTAAGAAGTTAATCATAAAATCATGTTCATAAGTCTAAACATGTAAGCTTACATCTGAAGCAGTAACAGAGAAGATAATCTTTAAATGTGATATGTATATTACAGATATTAAAGCAAATTCATTAAGACTCTTTGTAATGTACTTAACTATATAGATTTTATCTTACTTTAATGCTTCTATTATAGTTTTGCTGTGCTTATCACACATTTAAAGACAGTATTAATTAAAGCTTTTATACAGTTTTATTTTGCACATTCACTTTTCTGACAGAAGATTGATCTCAAGTTTAAATATGTAAAGTGTTGAACTCAGTCTTACAGAATTTCTTGACTTGACTTGCATAATAATTATTTCATAATAATGAAAGTATAAATGTTCTTTCTTAACTTTAATTTACTGACATCTCATTTATATGAGAAAGTCACTGAAGAGTTGAAGTTAATTAATTATGTATAAGAAGAATTTAGAGTCTGCAACTCATTCAGATTTAAATATCTTACTGACAGTCTTCTTAAACAGAGCAATAATTTTATTGTTAATTTTCTTTATCTTTTTAAATTTAAAGAAAAAGTCATCATCATTACTGTCATTAACTTCTGTATTAAAGACTCTGTATCTTTTTTCTTTTTCTTTATAAACTGACTTCTAATACAACTTAACTGCAGTTAATCTGTACAGCTTGACTGCAGTTAATCTGTTTGTCTTTTTTTAAGCATTTTACTTGATATCAGAAAGAAATTTGCAATCTTTAATGAAGTAAGAGTTATTGTAAAGAAAATACTTAATAAAGCAGCAAGAAAAATAATCATTATTTAAGCTAAATGATCTGTAATAATGTTGCTTAATATTAACTGTGCAGTAATTCAATAAACTACAATTTTAATTCATTAAATGTTGATCTTCTTTCTGTTTATCTGCTCACAAGACAATGACAATCTTATTAATCTTAAATTATATTTCTTTCTTCTAAAACTTTTATAAATCTCTTGTGATGTCTAAATTGTTCTGAGTATCAATGACATTGTAGATCACAACATATTTAATTAATAATGCTTAAAGCAATGTTTAAAATTGTTGTTCTGATTTGAACAACTCAGTCATATTAAATTGAGTTACAGCAATCTTTTTGTTAAGCTTACTCAAATAAGTTTATGCTTTTTTAATAAATACATTCTTTAACATTCTGTATTTGACAAACTTCATCAAATATTATCTCTCAGTCATCTGCAGCTTCTTTTTGTACTTAAACTTTAGCATATTTTAAACATTCTTTATGTTAATTTTATTCATCAAATATTCTTAATTATCTACATTTATGCAGATAGTAAATCAATATAAAGTCTTTATATTGATTTTCTAATTTCTAAAGCTGAGACTGCTGAGAAAAAATGTGTCTGAGAATCTGTTAATCAGTATATTGACTATTAAGACTTCAACAACATTTTATAGATTTTCTTTTATCAGTTATCTTTTCATAAGAGTAAAATATTGATCACAGTTCTTATGAATGAAAATTAAGATGAATCATTACTTTATAAAGAAGTTGTTAAAGTTCATGATGATGATAGTCAATATGTAGTATAAGAAGTGAATAAAGTAAAATAACAATGTATGCATTGAAAATAATATAAGTAAAATAAATAAAAAGTTTTTGTATTTCTTGTTCTGTAAAACAGTAATGTTTATTCATCTTAATGACTTATATTAAGCTACTGAAGAATAATACTTTCTGAGCAACTATAAATGCTGATTTTTGCTGAAATTAATTCTCTATGAATCTTTTAAGTTAAACATACTTAGCTGCTGCAAAATACTGATTCTACTAAAGTCAAATTTATTACAAATCTCAATAATCAGTGATACTGTTAAAGCTAAATTGACTATGAACCTCAATAGTCAGTGTACACAGCTATTATCAGTGTGCTGATTCTGCTAAAGTCAGATTTATCATGAATCTCAATAATTAGTGATACTGTTAAAGCTGAATTAATTATGAATCTTAAAAGTCAGCATACTTAGCTGCTGTCAATGTGCTGATTCTGCTAAAGCTGAATTTATTACAAATCTTTTATGAATCTTAAAAGTCAACATACTCAGTCATTGTCACATTAGAAGTATGCACTTTCTTTAAGAAGCTTCTTGTTAATTTGAGCTCATAATTTATTGAAAGAAATGAATACTCATATTATATTATGCTGTCTAGTGAAACCTTTAAACTGTGTTGTTTATGAGTACATCTTGATTAAGAGAGTTACAGAAGAAGTAGAAAGAACATTAACTGCAGTTAATGTAAATAAAGTCTTTACTTAGCTTTTAATACTAGTTCTATCTTGCTTTATAGAAGCAGCTAGAACACTGCTTCTCAACAAGCAAGAATAGATGTATCAAAAGCTTATAAGAAACATTGATGCTCTTAGAGAGCAAGAGTGAAAGTGAGAGAAACAATGTTAAACTCTTGTGAGAAAAGAAAAAGAGCTATTGAATTGAAAACATAGGCAGAAGAAACAACAACAAACACTTGTGAAGAATGTAAGTAAGCTAGTTTTACAAAAGCAAAGGCAGAAGAAATAAAGAAACACTCTTGCAGTGATTGCAGACAAGCTTGTGAATCAAGAGCAAAGACAAAAAGAATAGTGACAAAAGCTTACAGCAGACATTAGTGAGCTGCACAAACAAGAGAAATGTCATAAGATGTTAAAGAGAGATAAATTGAAGCAGAAATGAGAGCAAAAGAGTGTAAAGCTAAAGATATTGAGAAGTAAGCTGAATAAGTTAGAGACAATTAAGAAGTGAAATGAGTAAGATATGAAGAAGCTACAAAGACAAGATCAAGAAGAACTGATAGATCTTGAATTGTCATCTTTCTTAGAGCTTGAGTATGAAGAAATAGATGTTGATCAAAATGTGTCTGAAGTATGAGTGCAGAACTATTCAATGGACACAGTTCAGAAAGATGATACTTAAGTGAATGTTTCAGCACCTGAAGGTGAACATAGTTTGGCACAAGAGCATGAATCACAACAGAATAGAGCACAAGTGAAGAGTCAACAGAAAAGACTAATAAAGAAAGCTCATGAGCATAAGGTCTAAAAGAGAGGTCAAGAGCATGAAGTGCAAGAGAGAGAGTGTGAGCATTAAATGCAAGAGAATGAGCAAGAAGATAGAGCATATGAGAATGCAGCATATAATGATAAGGCTGAAGGTAATAGGCAAGTGAATGAAGCTCAAGGTGTTGTGCAGAAGGTTAAAGCACATAAGAAAGAGCAAGATGATGATGTGTATGAGAATGATGTATAAGAGTATTGACTCTTGAGCACAAAAGTGCTGAGTAATGACTGAAGAGAGTGATGATGATGCAGCACTTTGAGCACAACAGATACAGAAAGAACAAAAACCTGTGAAAAAGAGCAAGTATCAATGGCTTAACAGATTTAGGTCATCAAATTGTGATGTGAACCTGAAAGGTAATTTGTTGATGAATGAAACTGAAGAGAGAGATATCACTCTTATGCAAAGAAACAAGACTTAGACACCACATCAATAACAAAGACAGAAATTGCAGGCACAGCAAAGGTCTATAAATGCAATGGTAGAAGTGAAAATAGAAAACACAAATGATTTAATGAAGTTAGTGTTTTATATAGGCAGTATTTATATAATCTGTGTGCTGACAAGATCACATTCAGAAGTGCAGCGCCTCTAAATTGAGTTAAGCTCACTTGCTTTGTTCTGTGTCACCTTAGTGTTGTGCTTGACCTCATGTATAAATTCAGTGCCATTTCTTCTTTAACTCTCTTGCTCTCACTCTTACCTCCTCATTTCTCTCTTTTCCTCTTTCTCACACTCACTCAAACCATCTCAGGCAGACCTGCTTCAATTGCTATTTACTGCTTCACTGTCTCTTTCTCTTTTGTCAAGGCATAATTGTCTCATCATGATCATTCTCTTACTCATAATGCATCACTTAAGTCACTCACCTTCTCATTGCATTGATCAATGAAGTTATCACTTTGCATCTTTGTCTTTCTTTATGATTGCTGAGTGCAATGAACATAAAGAGTAATGGGTGATATCATGGCCTCAGAATTGAGACAACCAGATTCACAGATTTCTCAACTTGAGTGAACAGATAATCAATGCATTGTGCACTCAAGAGAGATTCTGTTGTTCTGTTAGTTGCAAGGCAAAGAGTCATGTAAGCATTATGAGTTGTGTCCATTTTGCAGCTATAAGTTCACAATTCATTCTTGCAACATTAACTCACCTCAATGACTACAAGCAGCATAAATGCTGCACTTCTTAAGAATCAACTACTTTTCTTAAGTCTCTGATGTGTTGAGCAAGAACCTATTCTTAAGTTCTGTGAGCTGAGAGGTCAGGGGTCTGTGTCACCATGCAGGTTGAGAGCTTCATGCTATCTGCTGCTCTGTCAAGCATGCATACAGACAGATAATGTGTCAACTGAGCTGAGAAATGCCTTGTATTAATAAGAATGCCTGCTGTTGCAGTGCAGTCTCACAATGTTTCTCATAAGTCAATGGTGCAAGCCAACTCAGCCATGTTTCAAAGAAGATGAACTGCAGACTACCTGAGAGATTGAATGTGTGAGTGATTGAGGTTGCTCTTTAAGAATGAATACTGAAGGCAACTTTAATGATGACATGCACTTCACTCTTACTCTGCCACCACTGACCTTGCAACAGAAGCCTTGACAAAGATGATGATTGAAAAACTTTGTCATCATTAACTGATTCTGATTATGCAGTCAGGTCATAGCCTCACTCTGACCTCTTTAAGAATTGATTCTCATGTCATCTTTTTGATCAGTCTGTTCTCTGCAATTTATCTTGTTTGATGAGGCATATTTCTACAGAGAAGTCTGCGCAGCAAGTAGATCATGTCTCAAGATGTATAGCAAAGCATGAAGAGCATGAAGTGCAGAACTTGTACATATATTCTCTGATTGACTGATCACTTTCTTGATACACTCTTCTTTTCTCTCAATGCTTCAGGCAATTTGTGATGATAGATGTGTTCACAACTTTCAAATCCTCCTCATTCTTCAGTTATTGAGTCTATTTCAGATCCTCACTCATTTGTGAATACTTCAGCTTATACTTCACTGCAATTAAGACAAGTCAAATCATGTAACAGGTGAGTCAGACACACCTAGACAAGCATAATAATGAAGCTTTCATCAATTGTTGTATGACATCAGTCAGAACATCATCAGTGACTTCTTAAACAGATAAACTTAAAACCTTTTCATGTGTTGATGAGTTGCTCAGTTGTGTAAAGCAATGTGATCTTCTTCTTATGAATGATTGACTGAATAAGACAGAGTGTGAAAGCTTAGATATGTATAACACTCTATATCACTGTTTATGTAACTAATCAATGACAGATCATTCAATCATTGTCTTAGACAATGATTATGAAAGCAGCAATGATGAGAAATGTTAAGAAGAAGATGATTTCAGGTCTTGATGAAGGCAGTCAGTACAATTTTGATTTTTGTCAAGGTTTTTTGAGTGTGAATTTTGAGATGTTGAAGAGAACATGAAGAAGAACACATGTGATATGAAGTCTACAGTTCACTTAAAGATATCTTGCAATCAAGACTCTGTCAATGATAAGTTTGTTCTCAAAGATTATAAAAGTGAACACTGTCAGTTCTGATTGATGATGCCAGCACTCTTGAAGCCTGAGTATCTGAATATTGACAGCTTTAAGGTAGACATTACTTGAAAAGCAAGATCTACTAACAGCTGAGAGCAACCTTATGTTGAGAAGTTCACTGTTGATCAACTTCTCAATGAGGTTCAAGCAATAATGGCTCATGTTGAGCTTGAAGGTCAAGATGTTCTTAAGAGAGAAATATTGAACAGTGAAGTTGATTCTGAAGAAAATGATGATTTATCTCATTGTTTCACATCAGTCACAGAGGTTGCAGCTAATTCAATGACTCAACAGTCAGATATTATAATGATGTCAGTATCTGAATGTCAGGATCCTGAAAGCTCAGCTGAGCTTGATACTAATGATGATGCAGCAATTCTTATAAACATTAAGCTCAGTAATAAAGCTGAAGATGTCTCTGCATCTAAAAGCTTTCTCATCACAGAGCTTCAATCTATCAGGAAACAAGATGATCAGAAGCATGAGATCAACAATATTATTGATAAAGAAGAGAGCAATGATGAGCTGTACTATTAAGTGAACTGAACTCTGACATTGATGCTTTTAAGTGCATTAGAGAAGGTGAGTGATCTTGTTGACAAGTTTAAGAGTTAACTATCAATGCAGTGTTGACATGCAAAGAGGTGACAGAAGCAGATGAGATCAGGTTCTGATTGTGATTGTTAAGTCATTATAAAAGCTCTGTTTACATCTCAGAAACTGCTGTGCCTGTTGTGACTACTGACAGCAACTCAGCAAGCACAGTGTGAGATTTCAGCAGAGATACAGAAGCTGAAATGAAGTTGTTCTTGAAAGTAAATATGATGTCAGGCAGATTGACCTACAATGCTCAGTTTTATGAAAAGGCCTTGACCTGCAAAGAAAAACATAAACAGCAATAAGAATTTGATCTGCTTCTGATGAACTGTGATTTTCTTTCTGTTGTTCAGCTATGCATTTCATCACTGATTTGACTTGCATTTCTAGCTAACTTGACACCTAAACAAGTGATTGTCTCATTGAGCACAATCTGAATCATTACACATTTCTTTCTTTCTATGCCAAAACTTTAAGTCAGTCTATACTGCTTTTGTCACCTCACTTCTTGTCTAATCTCTTAGTCTTTCTCTTCTTCCTACTCTCTGCTTCTGCAAGCTTACCTTAATCACCAAATCTTTTCACCTTCTTCAGTCACTTCTCTCTTCATCAATCTCACTCATCAGCTTTCTCTTGCATTCTCTTCCCTCATCAATTTTCTTTTCAAGTCCCTTGATAATATGTTTCTTCCTTCATTGTCTTCATCAGTCTCTGCTTTCACCTCTTGTATCTCTTCATGTCTGAGTCAAGTTATAATCAACTTATAACTTAACCAAATCATTAAAAGAACAGCTCTAGTGAACTTTCAGCTTTCTGTTAATTGTTGCCACTTGAAGCAAATAAGAAAATCTCTTTGCTTCAGCATTTAACTCAGTATGAAGATGATTTGTATTATCTTTCAGATCCTGATTTAAATTATACTTTGTAGTCTGACTTCTGTGATTTCAACCAAAACACACAATACTGTCTCTTTTACAGGCCTACTTTTGAGATATGAGGTCAAGTGTGTCACTTGCTCTTACAGCTATTATTCACCTTCAGCTGCTTCATAAGTTCTGTGTGTCATTGCTGACTCTCTATCTTCTTCTAAGCAAGTAGTTACTGACTCTCTGCCTTCTTCTGAGTAAGTTGTTACTGACTCTCTTTCTTCTTATGAGCAAGCCTCTCATCTCATTCAGCAAATAAGGCAGCTTGCTGTTTCAGCAGTTTCATGAGCTGATCTATTTTAACATTTAATGAGGCAGCTTGCTTCTTCATTTTCTGCCTGAGCCAATCATTCTTCTGTTGCAGCATGGATTCGCTTGTGCTGACATTTAATGAAGTTTACTGTTTCAGAATGTTGACTTGTTCAAGAAGTTGATTGACTCAATTCTTCATCTCACTGATTTTCTTCATCTGTTGATCAACCTTCTGCTGTAGCATGACTTTTAGTGACAGTCTTGACTTCTTAAAGTCAGTGATGTCATAAGATGAAGAAGCATTCATTATTGTTTTCTATGAATTAATCAACTTCAAATTGTTCTCTGTGCCAGTAATGAATATGAATGAGTCAGATTTTGAATCAGGTAACTGAGTGATGACACTTTGAATTCTTTTTAAATGAATTGAGACAAAATGATTGTAAATCTTTTAAACAAACTCATAAGCTGTTCATTTATTTTTGCCATCATATGTGGTAAAGTCAAAGCTGTGAATAAGATGACAATGAAAGGTGGTTTCATTTTCTTTGATCAAAGCATAGTGACTGTAAATCTTCACTGAAGTGTGATTGTGTAAGATTGAAAACACAAGAATCTTTTGATGAAATTTCTCTGCTCAAGACATCATTCAAGGTTCTAAAAGGACTCTTCTTCTTCTCAATAAAGTTGAAGAATTGCATTAACTGCTATATTGATGCTGTAAGTGTTCTGTCAGTCTGCAATATTAAGTCTGTTCTTGCTGCACTAAAAATTAGTGAACATGAAATGAGACTAGAGATCATGGGTCTTACCTTCACCTCACACAAGAGAAAGAAGAAGTAAAGGTTCTCAGTAAATAATGTTGACTTCTGAAGCGCCTTGTAATATTTAAGCTTCTCTATTTCAATGTTGATAAAGGCAGATTGCAGAAGGCCAACTGCAAAATTAGGTTTTGATTGAGGACTGGCAAGAGAGATGCATTTACTTTATTCTGCATTAATTTCTTTTGTCAAATATTCAAGACCCAATATATCACATGTACAAAGAATCTCAGCTAAAGAGACAATATACAGCATGATGTCTCTTATGACTCTTGCTTCATTTCTGCTACATACTCTGTTCAGAGTGATTCAAAAGAAGTTGCTTTGAAAAAGAGTGTATTTTAAGAATTTATAGTCAGCATTGAGTAAAGTGATGCAAAGCTTCTTAGAAGTATCTGAAATAGTAGCATGTCTCAGGTGTTTGTACATAAGAATATCAGTCTTTACAAGAGTATTCTCATATTCTGAAGTATAAGTGAGTGAGTTGTCACCTTCTTTGATGCTTTGTGTGTAACTCATATCAGAGCTGAAATGCTTTCTAGAGAGTGATTGACTCATTTTTGAATTTGACTTGAAATATTTCTTTGATTAGCTTTCTTGCTCAATTCAGTGTTGAATTGTGTGTTCACTTTAATTGCTGTTACTGCTTGCTGCCTTCTTGTCTTCAGCAGCACAGCTTGCTATTGAGGTTTGTGCTTGTTTCTTAATTGACTTCTCTTAAACTTACAAAGTTAAAGATTCAGCTTTCTGCAATTGCTTTTGCTTTTAATCAAGCTGTCAATTGGTCTTGTGCCCATTCTGACAACACAGATGCTGAAATTTGTCAAGACTTAAGTTTAAGATGAATCTTTATGGCTGTTCTAGTGAATCTGTGGCTTTAAGAAGGACACACAAACTTTGTGTGATCTTGACTTCTGTCAGCTTGAGAATAGAACATGAAGAATAGCCTACATATCTCTTTGCTCAAAGTGTTGCTCATTAAGAAAGAGAAAAATAGATGCTTTAACTCAGTGTTCTTGTCCTTGCTTTCTTTCTGCTGATGTAGTGTCTCTTTCTAGCATGCAACTTTGTGAGTGAATCTTTGCAGTCACTGTTTCTTTATGCCTTGAGGTTGTTTTCCTGTTAATAGTCAGCCAAGTAGAGTAGTTATAGAAGATGTATGTTCAATCTTAAGTTCTTGATTGCTGCTCAGTTTGTTTAATGTTTGATTTTGCTTGACTGCAAGCCATGTTGATTGAATGAGAGAGTGTACAATATAGATATACTTAAGTTGCTGTTGACTTGAAACTGAGACAGAAAGTGAATGTGAGTAAGTAAATGTTCTTATCTCATTAGTGTGTTGAGACAATGACAGAACTTCATTCTCAGTGAATTATTATTCTAGCAAGAAAATTTATCTATCATCTTTTCTATCTTCATGCTACTTCATACACAGTGAAGCCCATTACCTGTAGTATCATAGAGACAATTAGACTGAGTATAGAGTTGAGTCAAGTCAGAAAAAAGTGCACTCAACCTGAACCTGCACTAGAGTTCAGGTCAAGTCAGGTTGAGTTTGTGCACAGATTAATTTTACTTATATCTGTGCAGATTAAACTCAAGAACTTTAAGCTAGTCATTATGGGTAAGGTCAGGGCTAGAGCTCAAAAATGTGAAAGCTTATTGATATATTAGTTATAATAAATTACATCTTAACTAGTCATATAGGGATAAATTACACAGTCACAAGATATATTACTGAATAAGTTATGAAAATCATGACTTTTCACAAAGGTGCACATTAGAAACACACATTAGTAAGCATGTGTATGTACTTACTAAGACTATATATAACTCACAAAAAATCTATGACTCTACACAGATCAGGTCAGATTAATCTGCATCTGACTCAGCTAAATAAAAGTTAGTCTGACCTGACCTAATACTTGAACTCAACTCTGACCTGTGTAATCTATAGACAATCTGTGCACTCAGTCTAGAGACAATATGATCTCTCTTAAGAGCTACCTTAGTCTTCTTCTTGAAGATCTTGCTGAAGATGAGTTGTATGTGTTTTACTAGGCTCTTAATTAGCTGAAACCTATTACAGAAATTGCATATCTAATGAAGCTATTCTTTCTAAACATTTCTCAGCTTCTAATCATGAATTACTTGTTTTCACAGAAGCCTGAGCTTCTTATGGTTGATATCAGTGCTAAAACTTATTGCATCAACAACATTGTTGTAAAGTCACCTAGAATTGATGACAAAGACTTTATTACCATGAAGAACTTCAAAGTCATGTGCAACAAAGTCAGTATCTATACTCTTCTGAGAGAGCATTAAGATATAACTAAATGTTTAATTGTTGGCTCTGCAAAAGACTACATAGTACTAGAGTATTATTCTAATGACACTCTCAAAAATCACATTAACAAGTATCAAGCAAAAATCACAGATGCAAATTTAAAGTGCTGAGCTTGTCAAATTATCAAGAGTGTTCATTTCATTTACATAATGAGTGTAAGGCACTCAGACTTGAGGCTTAATCAGTGGCTGCTGAATGCTGATTTAAATTCTTGAGTCAGTGATTTCAATGAATTGAGATATAATTCAGCAGCAGCACTGAGCCTGAAGAGAAGCAAAGTGTTAGAAAATAAAATTTCAAGTCATTATCTGCTGAGAAATTCAATAATGAATAATAAAGTTAAATCAAACTTGTTTACATTGAGTTCTGTGCTCTATGAACTTGTGACAGAGCAAAGATCATATGAAAGTCTGAATGATGAGACTATTGAGACTCTGTATATGCATAAAATATTTCTCAGCATTGAAGAAATTCTATTGAGAGACATCATTCTGAGATGCTGAAAGAGGCAATTTTCATCTGCTCAGAAAATGTTACTTAAACTTTAGGGAAAATTGTGCAGAGAATGTATTATTATGATCTTGCCTTCTTCAGTTTCAGGACTCATGACAAAGAATCTGTATGAGAGCTCTCTTTGATTGAAGAATAATATCAAATGAATGTTGTCTTGAAGTCACTGAAAACTATCAAGCTTCCTTGTGACTTACATGCTTTAAGATCAGTTTATTGTTGCATCTTTTCAACACTCAGATATCAATGGTTGACCATGTTGAATCAGGTCAATGCAGATGGCATCATTTGTCATTAGTCAGAGTAAGAGATGTTTAGTAACTCAATGCAGAAGAGTATAACACTCTGAATAGTTCAATGTTAGTGTAAAGCTCAGTCATATGATATATTAAAGTGCTTTTAACTTACTGACCTAAGTGGTATGAGATGAGCTACTACTCTCATCAGCATGATTATGCTCTGAGTGTGAACTCTTTTTTCTACTCAATGCTGCATGAATCATCTCATAATTGAGACAGTGTCAGATACCAGTGACTGGCTTATTATTATACAGTTCAGTCATGTATTGTGTTTTATCACAACTTTCAAACTTGCAGTCAGCACCTTGCCACATCATAATGGTTTTGAATTCTTTGCACATGTTTTTTTGGTTGAGAGGTTGAACAGAATAATTAAAGATACACTTTAAGTGTAACTAAAAGACAAATTCACTGTGTCTGTGCTAGAGAACTTTGATCAAAGTTGAATAAAGTCTCTTGATTGTACAGAGTGCAGTATGAGGTTTGTGAGATCTAGGCTGAAAAAGCCAGCTTCTAAGTACTTAGTGTCAGCAAGAACAAATATGAACTAATAGGTATTCTAGAGTTGTCTAGGTAATGAATGCACAATCAGCAATACATTGTCAATTACTATAAGACTTGACACTTCACATTAACATAAGGCATTCATCACTTCCACACCTTTTTCAAGCTTTCTGTCATGCCTCAATTGCAGCCTGAGCTCCTAGAGCCATAGAAGTCTTTGTTGATCTCAATATTTACTTGCATAAACACTAAGTCAAGAAGCTTTTCCATCAATGTGTGTTCTAGCAAGATAAGTGTAAGACTTAAGTTATTCTTGTGAAGCACATAACTATCTCACAAATTATATACTCAACCACACTAATTCAAACACTAGATTAGTTGAATGAGATCCAATGAATTTGTAGTGAAACTCAGCTAGGCAAACTCATGGCAGCCAATGATAGTGAAGTGTGAAAATTTTCCAAGCTACTATCTTTCTTTTGCAAATTACAGTCAAGATTTCTTATATAGTAGTGATTCTGCATAATCTGTTTCCTTCTTTAACATTGAACTCTGCCGCACGCCAGTTATGTCACACAACTTGCAGTTGCGCAGCCATGAATTATCATGATGAGCAGTGCCAAAGTGCACTTTATCTGTATACAAAGACTTTAAGAACAGAGATTGTACTATTGACCTTAATGTACTGAGAGTAGTGACTTCACTAATCAACAATAAGAGATTTGTTTCATTTAACTTAATTGCTTTGTCATCTTGTGAGAAACAGAGCATTCACTTCATCTTATTATAAAATAAAATTAAGATTGTTCAGTTAAAGCTATCACATACTGATATCTAAGAAGTGTCACAAAAGCAACACTGTTCTTTATGCAGCTTACTTATTAAATAGTAAAGAGCAGATGCATTGAAATTTACATATTAAAAGATGATTATGTGTTTACACTTTAATAACATAGCTTATAGTGAGAACTATATGCTCAGAAAACAATTGAAACTCAGTGACAATTGAAATACAATATGATAGATATACATTGCTGAAAGTTGTGAGTGAACTATTCAATGTAATGATTACATCAGGAAATTATGTCTACTTAGAGTTGTCTTGACATGACAGAACAGGTTAATCTGTCACTGTCTAGACTTAAAGTTTTATGATTGCTTTAGCTGTTAAAAGAATTCTGTGAGAAGTGATGAAGTCTAGACAGTAAAAAAACAATGAGAGCAGCTTAAGTCAAGATCAAGAAAGTCATTTCAGACTCTTATCTGCTGCATCTCTACACTGTCTCATAATGCTCTTACAGTTACTTTCTTAATGTTCTTCTCTGCTTTCTTAATGCTCTCTTATGCTTTCTCACTGCTTTCTCTAAAGCAACTCTACTTTCTTTCTTAAACTGAAATGACAATTTCCAATTCTAAGTTCAGAATATATATAGTTTCTCAAATCTAGACTAATATGTGACCACTTACTGATTAAAGAACTGCCTTTTTACTTCTCTACTAACATTCATTTCACTAGTATGCTTTCTCACTACTCTTCTTAGCTTTCTTGTTGCTTTCTTATGCTTTCTCACTGCTCTCTTATGCTTACTCTCAGTTACTTTCTACTCTTTAGCTGTAATTGCATTGCTGTAAGTTTAAACAAGAGTGTCTATTCAGTCTGTTTTGAATACTAATTAAAGTGAAGCTGATTACAGCTTCACTAATTACTCATTATGTTATCTTCTGCTCTTGTCTTTTTACTCTTTCAATGCACTTCTACTTGCTTGCAATCTGCAATATTTTATTAGTATATCAAACATGCTATTTCATACATTATCATCTTATATTCACTCTATGTATCACAGTAAGCCAAGCTCAAGAGTTATGCAACAGTGTAAAGTAGATGAGACAATGTCAATCTTATAGTGATTGCATGATGAGCTCAGAGGCATCATACACAGTAAATAGATTGTAAAGTAGATTAATTGTTGCTGTTTTGCACAGAACTGAGGCATGTTTAAATACTTTAAAGTAGCTTTGTAATCTAAGCATCTCAACTACACATTATCTGTAAATCATCAAGTAATCACTGCAACAAACCTGCCTGACAAATAGATAGAGTGTATCTACACATTTAGTAATATGTACAACTGTACAAAACTTTTCTGCAGAAATTAGTCATCTCAAGATTGATAATCATAACTGCTTCAGTTTTTTAGATAATAATTATAAACAAAAATTCAATAAGTTGATTAACTCAGTTGGTTAGAGTGATCAGTAAATATCTACTTGCAACAATATAAATTTTACTGATCTGCTCTAGTGATGCTAATAATATTGACACATAAAAGTCATGAGTTTGACCCTTATACTGACTAATTATTTTTTCTACTTTGAACTTAGCAATTTTTACTAAACAGTGAGACTCTCAACAGCAGTATATTTTTGAGACTATATTACACAATGTACAGTACATTGATTTTGTACATTTATCTGTGCTTTCTACTAATGAACTCAGGCATAGAAAGAGAGCAAGGTTTATTAACACTGAAACATCTCTGTTTATGTCATTTTGATGTATTGCAGATGTTTGTATAACAATGAAGAATTAGAAAAGTAGCAAATCTCTTTATTGAGCTTGTTGCACAATAAATGACCATTTGTCTGTCTTGTCATCTACTACATTAACAGATATAAGTCAAGCTTGTCTTCTCACTGAGAATTCTAAAAAAAAATTGGATTCTTTTACAACATTAGATTCAGAATACTGAAAATTTAAGCATACTATCAAGTCTTTTTCACAGCAATCTAAAGAAATCTCATGTTTGCTTTTCAATACTGTGTTGCAATTATAGTCTAGTGTTTCTACCTCATTGACTGCCTGGCTCGTGCAACTGACCATGAATATGATGTCATTTGTTAAAAATTAAAAACTGAGTGATGCAGTTAATGACAAATGTTCTTTGAGCTATCAACTTTTCAATAACTTCTGACTAGAAAAGTCTGAGAAATACTTGAGTCAAGAAGCTCTGAATTGATTAAGAGCACTTAAGTCATATCTTTGTGACTTGAAAATTCAATTTTAACAAGGTAACCATCAGTCTACTCAGAACCAAGAGGGCTTTCAAATTCTTACAGTGCAGTCAGACTTAAAAAAGTGAGCATTCAAGGTCAGTAATGAGTTTGCTCAATTTTAACAAACTGAATCTCTCTTGTGAAACTTACCTAGGTGTCAAGATGAACTTGTGCTGCTATCTGAAGACTTTAACTGACTAATCACTCATCATTTGCATGATCTCAGTTTTATCACTCAGAATTCACATAATGAAGAGACTGCAGACTCAACAAATTCTTATATTGAGTTGATCATGATTAATGTGTTTGTCAAAGACAAAACATTGATCTATGACCACCTTGCACATTGTAAAGTTGTAAATGGTTTGATTGACTATTCTGAACACATTTTATGCTATGATGAAGCATAGTTGTTAAAGATACAAAGAAATATGCTGACAAAGGTTGAGATTCTTTACAGCAGATCTATTCAAGAAAGAATGCTCACTATATGTAATTTTGAATGGCTACCTTAAAGGAGCAGACACAGTGATATTGCAGTATACTTAAAATGAATGTCAGGCAATCTTGAAAGTTCAGCAAAATTAGCTTAAATTTTAGTTTTTGCTCTGAACTTACAAAACTTTCTTTTTCTCTAAGAAAAAAGTTTGCAAACAGGCAAGATCATATGATATGTATTGCTCATTACCTTGCTGAACTCACTTACAAAAACTAATTCTATTAAGATTTGCATTGATCTTTTGTCAACTGATTTTCAAGACTTTATCATTATACTCAACAACAAGCACTGACTCAAGATGCTTTCAAAGCAGTTTATGCTGCTAAGAGATTGAGTATATTCTTAATTAAGATGTCATTAGAGAAGTAAATTCTACACAGACTCAGCATCTGAAATTTAAGCTGTGTTATGAAGAGAATATTACTTAACAGTGATAAGAACTCTTTTTCAGTCACTTACTCTCAAACTTTAAACCTAGAGTCTTCTGATATCTCTGAACAAAGTACACTTGATAATTTAATGATGACAAGAGTTCATAATCTCATTAAGAATCCTCAGGTATATCTTGATCTTGCATACTCTACAGCAACTCATCAAAACAAATAAAAGCAGTTTAAAGAATTATATTCATCTCAGATGCTTAAAAACAGCAAAAGTAAATAGAAGCTGACATCTTTATTTGCTAAGATTTTAGAACTAGTCACAGTTCAAGAGTTGAAAGTTTAAGTTAAATCAAAATAAATGAAAAGATCACTCAAGACTTTCACAAGCTATCTTAAATTAAAGTCTTTTGCAAAAAGTGCAGCAGGCCTAACATAGACAAAGACTCAAAATGATATAAACAAACTGACAATTATATTGTTAAGAAATGATGCTGTGAAGACTGCAACACACAGCAAACAAAATCTCAGAATTTAGACATCAAATCTGTTACTTATAATGCTGTCATGATCAGAATACAGTGCACTACAGATTAAGTTAAATCTATTAGGTTTGAATTAGGCTGAGTTTTAGGCTAAATTTTAAATTAAATTTAACAAAATTTAATAAAATTTAGCTTAAAATTAATTTAATATTAGATTTTCAGGTTTTATTAAGTTTAATTTAATATATTTTATAAAAAATTTATAAAATTATATTTA
>JAABVA010001615.1_pt1 | contig 23771 bp, 24 predicted proteins | sample 5560331 | NCBI WGS metagenome assembly JAABVA01 (sample SAMN12812661, study PRJNA571458) | rock metagenome | isolation source: Antarctica rocks | place: Antarctica: Victoria Land, Mt New Zealand sud | collected 2016-01-07
GCAGCTTCTTACGCCGCCACCGTTTCGCCAGCTCGCGCAGCGCAGCGGACAGCACCACGTCCTCGTAGTCGTGCAGCCGCTCCCCGCGCACGAGGGCGAGCTGGGCCGCTACGGCGTTGACCCGGCGCCCGTGGGCCTCGGCGCGGAGCCGGTCGGCTTCGGCGGTCAGCAGCTTGCGCCGGTCGGGTTCGGCGCCGCGGGCGAGGTCCTCGACGACCTGGGCGGCGGCGTCCATTGCGCCGACCGCCAGCAGGTTGAGGCTGCCGACGCCGCGACCGAGGGCGACGACCTGCCCCTCGAGCGACGCGATCACGTCGACGTACTCGCCCTTGAGGTCACCGAGGATCAACGGCTGCACGCCGGCGCCGGACAGGCCGATCACCAGCCGGCGGACCAGCGTGCTCTTGCCCAGCCCCGGCAGGCCGAGGACGGTCATCGACGGGTTCGACAGCAGATTGGCCTGCTCGTACCAGCTGACCGGGTCCATGCAGACCGTCGTCTCGCCGTTCAGATGCGGGCCGATCGGGACACCGATCGTCGGCGACGCGGCGCCGACCGCCCACGGCCACAACCCGCAGACCTGGCTGGTGGTGCCGGTGAACTCACGGGGCGCCTCGACGTAGGAGGTCCGGCCGCGGCCGCGGCCGGCGTAACCGCGGCGGGTCAGCTTCGATGGCCTCACAGGGCACCCCTCACGGTGGCCGGGACGTTGTACTCGCCCTTGAGGTCACCGAGGATCAACGGCTGCACGCCGGCGCCGGACAGGCCGATCACCAGTCGGCGGACCAGCGTGCTCTTGCCCAGCCCCGGCAGGCCGAGGACGGTCATCGACGGGTTGGACAGCAGATTGGCCTGCTCGTACCAGCTGACGGGGTCCATGCAGACCGGCCTCACAGGGCACCTCTCATGGTGGCCGGGACGTTGACGTACTCGGAGGCGATGACGCCGACACCCAGGCCCGTGGCGAACGCAGCCGCCTGACAGCCGTAGGCACGGCGCAGCGTCAGTTTGGAAGCACGGCCCAGCTGCATCGAGGTCTCGCCGGCTTGCCCGAGCCGCTCCGGGTCCCGGACCGTCGAGGTGAGCACCATCGAGAACCGGGTCAGACCCGCGCCGCCGGCTTCCTCCCGGGCGGTTGCCATCGCGCGCTCGGTGTGGACCGTGCCGGTGGCCTTGCCGTCTTCCTTGCCGGTGGCGGTGCGCACCTGCGCGTCGACGACCGCGGCGGCGTCCCCGGGCTCATACGGCCGGTACAGGATCGTCAGCCGCTTGCGGTCCACGTCGGGGTGCGGTGCCAGCAGACTGGTCAGCACCCGCGACTGCACGGCGCTGCGCGGCGGGCCGTCCATCGTCCAACTAATGGATGCGGCCCCGTCGTGCCGGTAGGCGCCGCGCGACTCCTGCGCACCGGCCGGACCCGCCTGCTCCCAGCCGATCGGCGCCTCCTCGCCGCTGTCCCGCACCGTCGCCAGGTCCTCGGCTGACGCCGGGTCGTAGGCCACCCGTACCAGGTCGGTAACCTCACGGGCACTCATCGGCGTGCCGACGCCGGCGCCGGTCGCGGCGAGCTGCGCGATCAGGCCAGGCAGCCGGGCGGCGATCAGCGTCGCCATCTCGGCCGGGGTACGCACCCGGGAGCGCGGCCCGCCGGCGACCAGCTCGTCGCCGGCGGTGTCCCGCCGGTTGGCCGTGAAGATCAGCGTCACCCACGCGTCGACCATCGCCGCACCCTTGGGGTATGTCGCAGCTGCCTCGAGCAGCATGTCCCGGGCCAGCTGCGGCGCGGCCGGCACCAGCAGCCGGTCGACCTCGCGGGCCAGCCGGTTGCCCGGGTCGGGTGAGGTCTGCACCGTGGCCGTCGCGCCCACCAGGGCCGGCTCGGTAGCCAGGTCGGCTTGGAAGACGCCCCAGTGCGCGACCCACTGGTCAGCGGTCGCCGGGTCGACCAGCGACGAGCCGTCCGGCTGTACCCGGACCTGCACCGCAAAATGCCGCACCTTGGGGTGCTCGACCATCGCCACCTTCTGGCCGGCGGCGGTGGTGAACTCGTGCAGCCGGGACGCAGCGAGCAGCCCCGGCAGCTTGGTCGACCCGAACAGCTGCGCGTCGACCAGGCCGGCGAGGTAGACGTGCTGGCCCTTCGCGACGCCGGTGCGCCACGCGACCTCGCGGATGAGGACCTGCCAGCCGTTGCGTCCGGTCCTGTCCTGCCACAGCAGCGGCGCGAGAGCCGGCAGCTCGAGCACGAGCACCAGGGCGGCGCCCAGCAGCCCGAAAGCGCTCTTGACGATGACGGCCAGGGCGATGCCGGCGAACAGCAGCACCGTCCCTACCAGGCCCAGGCGGCCCAGCCCGGGTGATCCGGGCTTGATCCAGTTGCCGTATGTGCGGGGCTCGGCGATTGTCGTCATGCGGTCTCTCCCTTGGAGGAGGTCTCTGGCGCGGGGCTGGGCACGGCGACCGGCCGCGGATACGGCCGGCCTGCTGCAGACGACGAACCGGCGCCGCTGCCAGCGGACGGCGTGCTGCCGGTCGGCTCGCTGTCACCGCCGGCGGGCCGGGTCACCGCCGCGACGGCGGCCCCAGCGGCACCGGCGCCGGCGCGGACAGCGCCGGCCCCTGCCAGGAGCTGCCCCACTCGCATCGCGCCGGTGGCAACGATCTGCGCGTTGCGGTGCGCACTCCCGCCGGTGACCGACGTGGCCGCCTCGACGGCCGGGTGGACGAGCTTGAGCAGTGCAGGCAGCGCGACGATCGACAGCAGGATCAGCGTCCAGCCGGCGAGGGACTGCACGGCGCTGCCGGTGGAGCCGACCGCGTAGAACGCCCCGGCGAACAGGGTGGCGGCCAGCGGCTTGTAGAGCAGGAACGCCGCAGCCCACGCCAGCGCCCGCTTGTAGGCGTGCTCCCCGCCGCGGGTCGAGCTGCCCGCGGCGAGCGTCGGGATGGCGCCGGCGAGCACGATCAGCACGCCGACCCGCACGAGCATCAGCACGACCTGCACCAGCGCGGAGAGCACGCCAAGGATGGCGATGACCAGCAGCAGGCCGGGGGACAGGGCTGCCAGGCCGCTGAGGATCCCTGCGACGTGGCCGGCGAAGTCACCACCGGTGCCCTGGTCGACGATCCAGGTGGACCAGTCGTCGCCGAGGCTGGCACCGAGCGCCATCAGCGGCAGCAGAGCGAAGACGGCGAACACCAGCCGGCCGAGCCCTTGGGCGAGGTCGACGGCTGGCCGGGAGCTGCGCAGCACCGCCATGCGGATCGCGGCGATGAGGATGCCGGCGACCGCGACCGCGCCGGTGAGCCAGGCCAGGTTGCCGGTGAGCGCGCCCACTGGGCCTGCCGTTGACGACAGCTCCGGCGTCGGGATCTTGAGCCAGAACGTGGACATCAACGTCAGGGCGTCGCCGAAGGCCTTGTTGAACGCCTTGACGATGCTGCCGAAGACGTCGTCCGCGGCCGAGCCGACGACCGAGCCGACGGCGTCGGACACGCCGCTGCAGACCAGCTTCACCCCCGGCGGGCAGGCCATCTCAGACCTGCCCGAACGAGACATAGCCGGTCAGGGTCCCTACCGGCTGCGCGACGGGGCTGTCGGCACCGTTGGGCTGCAGCTGCAGCCGCCAGTCGCCGCCCTCGCCGCCCTGCCAGCGCACCGTCGCCGTGTCCACCACTAGCTGGCCGGCCGGATCTCGATACACCAGCTGCATGACCGCTGCACTGGGGTTGTAGTCGACGAACTGGAAGCCGGCGGACTGCGCGTAGCCACCGGCCGGGGGACTGTCGTCCACAGACGCCCGGCTACGCACGTAGGCATCCCGGCCAGCGTCCGGCACGACCCCTGCGGCGACAGCGGCACGCCACCCGCCACCCGGCATGGCGACAGTCCGCGCGGCGATCTGCTCGGCGGCGAGCAGCGCCCCCAGCGGCGTGTGGGCGTAGCCGGAGGCGACCGGGCCGGCGACGAGGGCGGGGCCGGCGAAGTTCGGCGAGCTGGGCTGGCTGAACGGTAGCCAGATTCCGTCGGTCCAGCGCCAGTCGATGTTCAGCGGCGTCGTCGTGGGCGGTGTCTGGCTGGTGTCACGCAGCTGACCGGCGGCGATGGTCGGCGGTGCCGGGACCGCAGAAACGGGCGTGGGCCCGCCGCTGCTGCCCGGCGCGGGCCGGGCTGCCGGCGCTGAGCTCCGGCCGGCAAGCCACGCTGCTGCCAGCAGCGCGATCACCGCGACGAGAGCCGCCGCCAGCCACAGCAGGCGGCGTCCGCCGCCGCCGCCGGCTGCCGGCGGGGCGTCCTCGACTTTCGTCAGCACCGGTCAGACCCCTGCTGCGGTGGCGATCGGCCCTGCCGCGGCAGCCAGGATGCACCCGGCGATCACCCACGCGAAAGCCGCGCCGTGCTGGCCGGTGTCACCGCGTTTGTGCGACACCATCATCGAAATCCCCACCGCGAGCAGCCCGGCGACGCCGGCGGCGCTTGCGAGCCAGCCGAGCCAGCTCAGGACGGTCAGGACGGTGCCGGACCCGGGAGGGGCGGTGCTCCCCGGGTTGGGTGCCGCCAGGACACGGACCGTGAGATTTGTCAGAGCCGGCATGTCGAATTCCCCTGTCGCCCCCGGCGCGGCCGGCCACCTGCTGCGGCCCGCGTGACACGCCCGATCGCTATCCACCGCGGACGCTAACACAACCAGCACCATCACGCGCTGTCATACTATATAATGTCGCGACTCGCGCTATCATGCCCGTTGGGGTACGTTCCGCGCGTGCCGTGCCACCAACCGGTTCGAAAGCGCGGCATCCCGCCGGGCCGGGCCCTACGATCACCGGGACATGAGTGACGACGACTCGACCCTCACGGCCAAGCAGGCCGCGGAGGTCCTGCAGGTCCACTACCGGCTCGTCGTCCGCGAAGCGGTCGCCGGACGGCTGCCCGGGCGCAAGGTCGGCCGCTCGTGGCGGTTCTCCGAGCAGGCGCTGCGCGCCTGGCTGCGCAACCAGGACCAGCCGCCCACGCCATAGGCCGCCGGCAGCACCGCGCAGCCCGGCAGCACGGCGGCGGCAGTGAGAGCCGGTGGCTACCTTGCCGGCGGCGCCGCGGGCCTGGTCCCCGTCGTCGGCATCGCCCTGGTCGCCGGCATCGCCGTCGCCCAGCCTCCGCCGGCCGCGGCGGCTGCCAGCACCGCAGGCGGCCTCATCGGCGGCGCGGTGCCTGCTGCCTACGCCGCCGCCGTCGCGAAGGCCGGGGTCAGCTGTCCGGCGCTCTCACCGGCGCTGCTCGCCGCTCAGCTGCAGACCGAGTCGGGCTGGAACCCGAACGCTGTCAGCCCGGTCGGTGCCCAAGGCGTCGCCCAGTTCATGCCCGGCAGCTGGCCCGGCTGGGGACGGGATGAGAACGGGGACGGCACCGCGAGCGCTCTCGATCCCGTCGACGCCATCCCCGCCGCCGCACGCTACGACTGCGCCCTCGCTGCCCAGGTCGCCGGCGTCCCCGGCGACGTTCAACAGCTGATGCTCGCGGCCTACAACGCCGGGCCGGGCGCTGTGCTCGCCGCCCACGGGGTTCCACCCATCGCGGAGACGACGCACTACGTCACAGCCATCACCCGGCTCGCCGCGACCTACGCCGCCCCGGTCGCGGTCGCTGCCCCGGCCACCGGCCGCGCCGCCACGATCATCGGCGTCGCCCTGTCCTTCCGCGGCACCCCCTACCTGTGGGGTGGTTCGACCCCTGGCGGGTTCGACTGCTCCGGCCTCACGTCCTACGCCTACGCCGCAGCCGGCGTAACGCTGCCACGCACCTCCCAGGCCCAGCAAGCCGCCGCCACCCCGGTCAGCGACCCCCGACCCGGGGACCTGGTGTTCATGGGCGGGTCGGGCACCGGGACCGCGACCCACGTCGGGATCGTCATCGGCGGCGGGCTGATGGTCGACGCCCCGCACCCCGGCTCGGTAGTCCGGGTCGAGCCCTATAACTGGCCCGACCTCGCAGGATTCGGCCGGGTCACATGACGAGCTTCCGGCACTACCGCCGAGCGGCAACCACCGTCAGGCCAATGCCCTACCGACTAGTGGCGACCAGCGTCAGTCCCCGGCACTACCGAGCTGCCGCGACCACCGTCAGGCGCACGCACTACCGCCAGACCCTGACCATCGTCAGGTCCCCGCACGACGCCTTGACAGCCAACTGCAGGGCAGGCTTCGCCTGCCACGCAACACCCGAGCCACTCATCCGCCGTCAGCGCCTCAGTGATCCACAACTTCTAGGTACAACCGCACCTACGGTGACGCGGCTGCGCCACGAAGATCAACCACCCCCTACAGCACCATGATCACCACGGCGCGCATCTACGCCGGGGACAAGGGCCGAATCGACTACTACCTCGCCCGAGCAGCCGGCGACGAGTACCCACGCGGCCTCGAGGAGCGCGGCGAAGCGATCAGCCGCTACTACAGCGGCCGACCCGCCGACCCCGCGGCGAACCGGCCCGGGCGGTGGATGGGCCGCGGCGCGGACGCCCTCGGCCTGACCGACCTGGAGGCGAGCCCCGAGCAGTTCCGCGGCGCGGTCACGGAGGCATACCTCGGCGGCGCCGCACGCGCCAAGCCCGAGCTGCGGACCCCCGCCGGCGGCCGGGTCGCCGCAGAGCCGTTCGCGGCGGCAGTGCGCCAGCTGCTCGACGAGCGCGGCCTTAGCGCCGCCGACCTGTTCGTGTCCGGCCGGGCCGCGAAGGAATGGGCGACGCTAGCCCGCGCCGCTGACAGGTTCGACACCACCACCGCCGCCACAGTCGCCAAGCTGGGCCGCGCAGCTGGCATCGACCCCGCCACCCTTTACGGCGTAGACGAGTGGGCGTCGGCGCTCGCGATGGCGCACCGCCGGGTCGACACCCGCCTCGCCGCCACCGACGTTGTGATGACCGTCGACAAGAGCGTCAGCCTGCTCTACGCCACCGCAGACGACGCCACCAGAAGGGTCATCGTCGCCGAGTTCCATGAGGCCGCACGCTCGGCCCTGGGCTACCTGGACACGCTCGCAGCCACCGGGCGGCGCGGCTCGTCATCCGGCGGGACCGGCCAGGAGGAGGCCACCGAGGGGCTCGTCGCGGTCGGTTTCCTGCACGACGAGGCCCGGCCGACCGGTGACTGTGCGTGCGGAGACATGCACCTGCACGAGCACGTGATCGTGATGAACACGGCGCAGGGCGTGGACGGCAAGTGGTCGGCGATCCAGCACGAGCGCCTCGAGCGGAACGAAAAGACAGCCGGCCACCTGCTCCAGGCCGAACTGCGCGCCCGGCTGTCAGACCGGCTGGGGATCGCGTGGCGTCCGGTCGTCAACGGCGTGGCCGGCGTCGCCGGCATCACCGACGCCCAGCGCCGGCACTTCTCCAAACGCAGCGATGACGTGACAGCCGAGCAGGTCGAAGCCGGCACGGTCGGCAAGGTCGTCGACGGGGCCGCCGGGCGCAAGACGCGGCAGGCCAAGCGAGAGCAGCTCCCGATCGCGGAGCGGATCGCCTACTGGCAGGCCGAAGCCGCAGCGGTCGGCCTGACACCGGACGTGGTCGCGGCAGCGCTGGACCGGCCAGCGCCCGCCGGACCGGCTACGGACCGGGAGGGGGACGCCTACGCCGCCGGCGTGCTCGAGCGGCTCACCGCCCAGGCGGCGAGCTTCCACCGCAGCGACCTGCTACGCACCCTGGCGGACGACTGTCGGCAAGGGGAGAGCATCGCAACACTCACAGGCCGTGCCGACGCGATCCTGTCCAGCGCCCGCGTCGTCGCGCTCGGCGAAGGTGAGGGCGGGCTGACGACCCGGGACGTGCGCCGCGGTCGCGGCGGCCGCGTCCTCGCCTACGCCATAGAGCAGAAGTGGACGACCCCGGAGCAGCTCGCGCTCGAACAGGCCCTCGTCGACGCCGCGGTCCGCCGGGCCGGTGAAGGGTGCGCCCAGCTCGACGGGGACCTGGTCGAGGAGGTCATCGGCCGACAGCCGTTCGTCCTCTCCGACGAGCAGGCCGCCGCCGTCCGGGCGCTGACCACGTCAGGTGCCGGCGTCGACGTGCTGCACGCCTCGGCTGGCACCGGCAAGACCAGTGCCGTGCTCGGCAGCGTGCGGCAGGCGTACGAAGCCGCCGGCTACCGCGTCGTCGGCGCTGCCACGTCGGCGAAGGCCGCCCGGGTACTCGCGGACGACGGTGGCCTGCAGGCATCGACCATCGCCCGGCTGCTGCTGGACCTGGACCGGCCCCAGGGCGGCGGGATCGGCCCGAACACCGTCCTGGTCCTCGACGAGGCGTCGATGATCGGCACGCGGGACCTGGCAGCGCTGCTGCAGCACGCCGAGCGGGCCCGCGCCAAGGTCCTCGTCGTCGGCGACACCCGGCAGCTGGCCGCCGTCGACGCCGGCGGCGGACTCCGGGCGCTGCAGGACCGGCTCGGCGCTGCCACGCTGACCGTCAACCGGCGGCAGCACGCCGAGTGGGAAAGCACCGCCCTCGCCGACGTTGCCGCGGGCACACCCGCCGAGGCCCTCCGCGCGTACACCGCGCACGAGCGGGTCACCGTGTCGGACACCGCCCTGTCTGCGCGTGCTGCGATGGTCGCCGCGTGGTGGGGCGACGTGCAGGAGCACGGCATCGACCGCACGCTGATGGCCGCGGTCCGCAACGTTGACCGGACCGAGCTCAACCACCTGGCCCGCGGCGTCATGCGCGAAGCCGGTCGGCTCGGCAACGACGAGCTGCACGCCGCCGGCCGCACGTTCGCAGCCGGCGACCGGGTCATGCTGCTGCGCAACAGTGCGGCCAAGCGCCTCGACAACGGCGACACCGGCACCGTGGCCGCCATCGACGACGGGCGCCTGGTCGTCGGCCTCGACCGCGGGACGACCGTCACGCTCGACCGGGCCTACCTCGCCGCCGGCCACGTTGAGCACGCCTACGCGGCCACGGTTTACAAGGCGCAGGGCAGCACCGTGACCACCGGGCATGTCCTCGGCACCGGCCTGGGCCGTGAGGACGGCTATGTGGCGCTGAGCCGCGGCCGGGCGGCTAACCGGCTGTACCTGGTCGAGGGGCAGGCGCCGGGCGACCCGGAGCTGGACCTGCCCGACCAGCAGACCCGCGGTGCATACGAGGCCGCGGTGAAGACGCTCGGCACGTCACGGGCGAAGCGCCTCGCGCTCGACAGCGCGGCATGGGGCGCCGATGCCGACCAGCTGGCCGCGCAGCTGCAGGACACCGCCCGGCTGCTCCGGCAACGGCCAGCGTCGGACACCGCACGCCTGCCAGCACTGCACGCCGAGGTCACCCGGCTGCAGACGCAGGTCCTCGACGCCGGCCAGCGCCTCGACGGCATCCGCGAGCAGCACGAGCAGCTGCGGCGGCGGGACCCGCAGCGCCAAGTCCTCGCCGACCGCATCGACCGGCAGACCGGCGCCCTGGGCCGCCTCGAGGAGCAGCTGACCGGCGTCCGCGCCACCGTGGCAGCAGCCGAGCAGCGGACGACGCCGCGGGACGCCTGGGACGCCGCGCACACCGAGCCCCTCGAGCGGGCCGTCAGCGCCGGCCGCGAGCTGGGCTGGCGAGCCCGCGCGGAGCAGCGCGCGGTGCAAGTCGTCGAGCCGCCAGCCAACGTTGCCGTCGAGGCGCCTGCCCTCGTCATCGAAGCCCGCGGTATCGCCCGGCAGCGCCGCTGATCCGCCAGCCGCGCAACGTCATGCAACGAATGACGCTTCAGAGAGTTAAGAGGTCGTCGTGCGCTTCGGACGTGGTCGGGCTTCCTCTGGGTGCTTCCTGGCGTACTCCACGCTGGCCTGCAGCGCAGGGTCCGCCAGGTACCGGCGCTCGGCCTCGCTGATAACGACGGCCGGCTCGAGAACGAGCACCCCGTCGGCCTCCTCGTGGATGAGGTAGCGGCGGCCGGCCTTACCAGGCAGCGTCACGCGGCTGCGGCCGTCTAGCTCGATCATCGTGCTCATGCGATGCGCCTTCCGGGGGCTGGAAGAGGCTCCTCGCGGCTGGTGCGGCGGGGAAGCGTATTACGCCATGTAATCCCATCAACCCTTGAAGGGCAAGGGAGAGCGAGGGTAAAAGGGCATAGGGGTAGGGTCGTGCGCATGCGAGTCGCGCTAGCTGCTGCCGCCGACGACGCCTACCGCGGCGTGCCTCCTGGAGTGCAGGACTGGGCGGACAAGGTCTTCGACTGGTTGGAGGAAGACCCGGTCAACCCCCATGCCCGGCGGCACCGGTTCAGCCAGGGCCTGTACTACGTCGCGATGCGCCTGGCTGACCAGGACTGGGCCCTGCTGTGGGAGCCGGAGGGCGAAACCGCCTTCGTCCGGTACCTGGGCCCCTGGTCCCCGTGAGAGGCTTCCCGCTCTAAGGGGGCCGCTGGCGCACTTGACGGAGCCGGGCCTGACCTGCCCGGGTGGAGTCCGTGCCGCAGGGACGATTGGTGCTGATAACGGCCAGCAAAGAGCATCGTGCCTCCTGGTCAGCCGGGGTCGAATACCGGCGCGGGGGCTATAGCACCGCTTGGAGGTTGCGGGCTGACCTACAACTCCTCCGGAGGGTTGCTTGCAGCTTTGGAGCATCTGCAACGTCGGGAGCTTCACGCGACCCGTCGTGCAACCGAGGCCGGCGCTCAGCGGGCAGACGGCACGACCGCTCCTGCGGCAGGGGCCACCAGCTGGCAGACGGCCGCAATCGCGGTGACGAGAAAGGGTGCAGGCGTGGCCGCGGCGGGCGGCGAATCGCCTACCTGGTGACCCGGTCGGGTTGCTGAGCCCACGGGCACGAACCCATGTCGACGGGACGGCGAGGGCGCGAGCGGGCGCGGCTAGCGACGCACCCACCCTGAACCTGTCCCTACCTGGCCGCGGCCCGTGCGGTCCACTCCAATCGGCGCCGATAGGAAGAGAACGACCTGCGCGCCAGCAGGGCGCGGCGACCGCGGGTGGGAGAAACTAATGGTTTTGGCGGCTTTCCTGGTGTTGTGGGCCGGTCAGATTGGCACGGGGATCGGGCTGATCCGCGAGCTGCTGGCGGCGCGCACGGCCGCCCAGGGGGGGCTCGGCTGGGTGCCCGTGGCGCTCGTGGGCGCTGCCCGGCGGGCCATCTGCGGGACCGCGGCGACGGCGGCCGAGGGCGACGCCCTGCTCGCCGCCCTCGACGTGGGCGGGGCAGCGGTCATTTTTCTGGCCGCGACCGGCGGCGCCGTAGTGCCGACGATCATGGGCTGAGCTACCTGACGACCGGCGCGTGAGCGCAGGGCGTGGATCGCCGACAGCTGCTGTGAGAGCGCGCGGGTGACCTGGTCCAGTACCAAGGCATAGCGCTGTCAGGCCGCCCGGTCACCGCGTGCGACTCACGATCAGGCTGCGGCGAGGAAGGCGCCGAGAGCGTAGGCGGGTGAGCGGTCCAGGTTGTGCCGGGCCCGGTCGTAGCGCCGGGTGGTGCGCGGGTCGGCATGGCCGACGGCGTCCTGCACGTCCTCGAGGGGAACCCCCGCCTCGCGGGCCAGGGTCACGAACGTGTGGCGCAGCGAGTGCGGGGTGATCCTGTCCGCGTTGGCGATGCCGGCGCCCCGGGCCAGGCGGCGCACGGTCAGGAACGCCTCCCCCGCGGTCCAGCGCCGGCCCGAGGCGGTGACGAACAGCGGGCCGGTGATGCGGCCGGCCAGGTGGCGGTCGACGGCGTCGGCCGCGGCCGGGGCGAGGACGAGCTGGCGGCGTGCGCCGCCTTTGCGGGTCACGGTCAGCACGCGGTGCCCGCGGGCCACGGCGAGGTCGGTCACGTCGCTGCCGAGCGCCTCACCGACGCGGAGCCCGTCGAGCAAAAGCACCGCGACGAGGGCAGCTGAGCGGGGGGTGTCCCGGCCCGCCTGGTCGAGCAGCAGCCGGGCCTCGCCGCGGTCCAGGCCGAGGGTCTGGGAGTCCTGGCCCACCTTGGGCCGGCGGACGTGGGTCATCGGGTTGCGGGTGACGGCACCCTCGGCCTCGGCGTAGGCGTAGAAGCCGGCGAGGCAGGCCAGGGTGCGGGCGACGGTGGCCGGGCTGGCTGGGCGGCCGGTCGCCTTTCGGGGGGTCTCGGCGAGCTGCCGGGCGTACACGTCCAGGGTGGCCCGGGTCGCTGCCAGCGGGTCGATGCCGAGGCCCGCCAGCCAGGAGAAGTAGTCGCGCACGTCCCGGCGGTAGGCGGTGAGGGTGTGGCCGGCGTACTGGGCCAGGAACCGGGCGGCGATGACCGAGGCGCGGACCTCGGCCGGCAGGCCGGTGACCGGGGTGGTGAGCAGCGCAGCTGCGGCGGGGGTTGCGTCGAGCCGGGCGAGCTCTGTCGAGGGCTCAGCCATGGCCTTACGATAACAGTCATTATCGTAGGCAAAATTGGCTTCGCCTAAACATCTAACAAGGGCGACTCTTGCGCCGCCCGCGACAGCCGTCGCGCCGTCCGCCGCGACACCCGATCGAGGCGAACCCACATGGCGAACCGACATAGAGGCTCTCAGCGCAACGAGCAAGGCCGAGCTTGCTCGTTGAGAGCACCAGCCACGGAGGGCCGCCGCCGCAACGACGATGCTCGGTATTCGAGATCTCGAGCGGTCGAGAGCCTCGACGGTCCTCGGCAGGTCCTGTTCAAGTGCTCGGCGCCGCACGAACGACCGCCGCCCAAGGTCAGGGTCAGAACGGTCACGCCTAGTCCGGCCTTGGCAGTTGTCCGGCTCTATCACGGCTGCGTGCGCCCAGGTATGTCGGCGGGACGCCCAGCAGCATGAGGCCCCCGGCCATGTAGAACACTGTCCGCGCTGATACCTCGGTCAACATGAGCGCCCCGATTGCGGAGCCGGCAGCGTCGAGCAGAGTTGTAGCCGTCAATAGTGCGCCGTTAACCGCGCCCAGGGAGGGACGGGCAACCGATTTCTGGAGCAGGCGCATGCCTACGACAACTTCCAGGCCGTTGCCGAAGCCGATGATGAGCGTGACCAGCACCAGCACGGCCGCGTTGGGGGAAGCGCCAGCAACAGAGTGCGAGACGCCTTGCAGGGCGAGGGCAACGACCAGCGTCGGGTACCCGACGACCACGGGCCGTCTTCGCACGAAGGTGGCGCTGATGAAGAAGCCGATGCTGACCGCCCCGACAGCGAACCCATAGGCAAGGTCGTTCCCGTGAGTGAGCACCCGTTGGCTGAGCACTACGAGTGCTGAGCGGTCCAGCGCCGCCCCGAAGGCGATGACGATGAGCACCAGCGGCAGCACCCTAACCCGGTGGCTCAACAGGACCGGGAACCCGGCCACCAACCGGCTGAGCCTGTTCGACCTGGGCGTTTTCGGAGCCGTCGACGGCGGCGGCATCGGGGACAACGTAGACATCAGTAACCCGGAGGCGAGGAAGCTAAGGGCGTTGAGCGCGAGGCCGTAGCGCGCTCCGACGAGGGCGGCGATGAGGCCGCCGAGGGCGGCACCGGAGGCGGTGGCGAGTCCGGTGATGGCCGCGACGTTCGCCGTCGCGTTGGTCAGGCGCTCCTCGGGAACGAGCCTGGTAATGGCTGTTCGGGTACCGGGAAGGTTGATGACCGCGAGGACCTCCGCAGCGACAACGAGGGTGAGCAGAACCGGTAGTCCAGGAAGTAGCACGACGATGACGGTGTACAGGACGGCGGACGCCGCGTCACAGGCACGGAGTAGCTGCCGCAGGTCGTACTCGTCCGACAGCGATCCCAGCAACGGGCCAAGGAGCCGGGGTGCGGCCTTGGCGACGAAGAACGCGCCGAGGGCTTTCGTGGACCCAAAGCGCTGGTAGATCAGGAGTGCCAACGCCGCCGCAGCCGCGGAGTCCCCGATGAGGCTGCTGGAGCGCGCCACGTAGAAGGCCAGAACGGATCTTTGCGTGGCGTACACCGGCTGAAGGTCCAAGTGCTCGCCCTGACCGGACGACGTCATGTCCTCACGCACTTCTCCTCAGGGGACCGTGACAGCAGCGGCGACGAGCGCGACTTGACGTGGGTCTCGGGTCAGGTGCACTGCCAGCAGCGGTAGCGCGACCCGGCGCAGCCCGTCGCCGAGGGCTGAGACGGTCGAGGCTGACCACAGCCGCCAGTAGCGGGCGCCCAACGCTCGGGTGGGTTCAGCGTCGACAGACACGGGCTGCGTTGCTCCCTCATGCTCTGTAGAGAACGTACAGACTGAGGAGAACCTACAGTAGCGGGGGGGTGAGCGGGTTCCGGTGACGCAGGCCCGGGCAGAGCTGGCGGAGCTGGTCAACCGGGTGGCCTATGCGGGGGAGCGGATCGAGCTGACCCGGCACGGCAAGCTCGTCGCCGCCCTTGTCAGCGCCGCCGACTACCAGCGGCTGCAGAACCCCGGCCCGGTGCGGACAGTCGGCTTTACCCCCGCAGCCGACCCGAGTCCGCCGACGACACTGCCGGTCGCGGCCGAGAGCCGGCCCCCGCTGGCACCAACCGACCCGGGCTTTGATCCCCAGGCATAGCCGTCCCGGGTGGCTGACAGGAGGCCCGTCGACCAGTCCCGCAAGCGGGATCCGGCGGTAAGCCGCGTGGGTGGGTCTGTCTCAGGTGGGCTGAGGTTCGCCGAGTGCCCGGTAGAGGGTGGATGATCTTCCGATGCCGAGGTGCCGGGCAATGGTGGTGACGGATTCGCCGCGGGCCCGAGCTGCATCTAGGTGTGGAGGACGACTTCCGGGCCGCCCGCCGTCCGGGCGGCTGATCCGCGGCCGCGGACTAGGACGACCACTTCCAGCCGGCACCGAGCAGAGCGAGCTGCGGCGCCCCCCGTCCACCACGCCGTGGAGCTTGACCCGTGGGTGGTTCGTCCCCCGCTTGGTCGACGTCGTCAGGCCTGGCCTTGCAGCAACAGACCGGCACCCCCGAGGTCGATGTCGTTACCGTGAACGACCGCCGGTCCGGAACCGCGACCAGCGCACTGCGCGCCTCCGGGCTGGCTCGCCTGCTGCCCGTCGACAGCTCACTGGCCGGCGCCCTCGCCCGCGACGCCGACTGACACCACAACCGTTCCGCCGCGGTCACCAAATGCCAATGCGCAACACGCTGCGTGGCATCCCACTCATGGCGGACTACCGCTGACAGGGTGATGAGCGTGAACAAGCCAGGCCGTCGCTACGGCGAGTCGCAGGGCCAGCACGACCGCCGGCCGCAGCCGGACAGCAACGGGCGTGTTCTCGCCCAGGTGAACATCGACGCCGCGCTGTACGACAAGGGCGCCGTCGCAGCGAAGGCGCTCAACATCAGCCGGTCGCTCTTCTTCGCCGAGGTACTGCGGCGGCTCGAGGTCGATCGGGCCGGCCGGCCGGTCGGCTGGGAGGACTTCGCCACCCCGGCTAGCGGCCAGCTCCCGCTGTCCGCGTGACGTGGCCCACCAGGCAGAGAGGGGCTCCATGGGCTAGCCCTCGGACCTAGACATGGCGAGGGCCCGGTCCGCGAGCGTCAACTCGCGGGGGACCGGGCCCTGGCCTACAGCTTCACCGTCGAAAGCACATCGACGGCTCTCCTTCACCAGGAGCCACGGTAGCGCGATCCCGCGCGCCCGTCACGCCACTCTGTTCCGGCGAGTTTCGTGACAGGGCACGTAAGCAGCCCTTCTCCCGCGTCGCGGGTGCTCTGCGGTACGCCGCAGCCGCCCCCTGCGGGAGCCTCGTCGCGCGCTCTCAGGGCGCCTGGCTCGCCGTCGTCGACGAGCACGCCGAGCAGCTGCGCGCCGACGCGTCCGCGCACGCCCGAGCGGTTGCCTGGGTGCTCGCCTCGCACGCCTCCTGGGACGACCACAGCACCCGACCGACCTGGCCCGTCCTCCAGGACCGCTCCGGGCTCTCGCGCCGCTCGGTCGCTCGCTGGCTGGCGTGGCTGCGCGCCGAGGGCCTGCTCGGCGTCGCCGAGTCCGGCAGCACGCCGGCCCTACGCCCGATGGCCCTCGCCGGCCTGGAAGGCAACCGCGCGGCGCTGTACGTCCTCACCGTTCCCCACCAGGCACCGGTCGCTGGCCGGCCGCCTGAGAGTCAGTCACGAAGTGGCACCCCTCCTAAGGACCTCTCCTTCGGAGAGGACCCAGACGCGGGCGCGCGAGGCACGGGCCCGCTACGCAGGCCGGGACTGTCTCTGGCAGCCGACCGCTGGCCGATGACCCGGCCGGCGACCAGCCGCCGCGAGCGGCTCAAGCTCGTCCAGCGACTTCAGAGCGAGATTCCGCTCTTGCGCCGGCTCTCCGACCGTCAGCTGCGCAGTCTGCTGCGCCCCTGGCTCCGGGCCGGCTGGAGCGCTGCCGACGTCCGGCACGGGATCGACCACGACCCCGCCGGTTCCCTGCGGACCTGGACCACGGCGGTGCGCTCACCTGGCGGCTGGCTCCTGTCCCGACTCGCAGCGTGGCGTGACGACGCCGGCACCCCGCTGGCCCCGCTCAGCGCAGCCGCAGCCGCCGAGCGCGAGCGACTGCGCGACGCGCAGCGCCGCCGTCACGACCAGGCCGCCGCCGACGCCGCCCGTGCCGGCTGCGCCGAGCACTGGTCGACCCTCATCTCGGCTGCCGCCGGCGAGCTGGTCGAGCGCCTCGAGGACCGGGCCTTCGGCCGAGGCTCAGTCCAGCCACGACGAGGAGGCCCGCTGGCTGCCTCCCTGGTCCGCTCCCTGGTGCTTGCTGAGCTCCCTCGCGTGCCCGGTGATGCGACCACTACCGATCACGCGAGGGAACTCCCCGACCCCTGCGCCGCAAACCTCGACCAACTCCGGGCCGTCGTCGCACAGCTGGTGGCCTGAGGGCCGGTACCAATCACCCCCGCGCGCCAATTCTGAACCTTCTCAGACCATCTGAGCGGCTCCGATTCCCCGTCCCTAAGGCTCCTAGTGCTCGCTCTGGTCCACCCACGTCCCTCGGGCCGGAGGGCGCCAGCCCGGGTGCCCCCGGCGCTGCGCACGCGCGTCGCGTCAGCTGGGTGGGTGGTCAGATCGCCGGGTGGTGGTCAGATCGCCGGGTGGTGGTCTCACCGTCGCCCGGTCGACCGGAAGAGGCCACCCCGGTGGGCCACCCGCTTCGCTCTGCGGAGGCACCCGAGGTGATCCTTGGCGGCCAAGAGCGGGCCGCCAAGCATCATCGGGTCCCACCTCCTCCGGCGACCCACCGGCGCGGCATGGCTACGCCTCGCCCGAACGACGGTGAGACCCGGACAGCGCCGGACCTTGCGGCCCCCCCGGGGTCGGAGCATCGCCCTAGCGAGCGACCAACACCGCGGGGTCTCTGCCCCCACACCCCCGGCCCTCACTCCGGTGAGGCGGGCCGCAAAAGACCAAGGACCCCGGCGGTGCGAACCGTTGACAACCAGCAGAACTAACAGTAGTGTTAGTAGTATCAGAACGAGAGGGAGGGCGGGGAACATGAGCAGCCAGGGACCGGCGGACACCTTTCGAGATCGTCTACGAGCCGGCCGCGGGCAACGCCATCATCTACCGCTCGATCCACGTCACGCTCTGACACCCATGCCGCTAACAGAAGCGTTAGCACCGTTAGGAACAGGAGAGGAAACCATGACAGACACCACCACCGCCGGGACCGCAGAAGGCACCACGCAGGTCCAGGACCTCGACCCGCGCACGCTGCTCGTCGACGTCAACGTGCGCCGCGACGCCCAGGTCGACAAGGAGTTCGTCGCCAGCGTGCGTGACCTCGGGGTGCTCGTGCCCATCGTGGCGGTCCGCACGACCGAAGGGCAGATCCGGGTGCGGTTCGGGCACCGCCGGACGCTGGCCGCGATCGAGGCGGACCGGCCGCGCGTGCCCGTCGTCGTCGTCGCGGACGAGGACACCGACGACGCCGCGCACATCGAGCGGTTGGTCGGGCAGTACGCCGAGAACCAGCACCGCACCGGCCTGACCGGCGCCGAGCAGGTCGGCGTGATCGCGCAACTGTCCGCGTTCGGGGTCAGCGCCGCGCAGATCGCCAAGCGCACCAAGACTGCGCGCAAGCGGGTCGACGCAGCACTGGTGGTCGCCGGCTCCACCCTCGCCCAGGCCGCGGTCGCCCGGTACGAGTTCCTGGACCTGGCCCAGGCCGCCGTCGTCGCGGAGTTCGAGGACGAGCCGGAGACGGTCAAGGCGCTGGTGTCGGCCGCGAGCACCGGCCGGTTCGAGCACGTGGCGCAGCAGGCCCGCGACGAGCGCAGCCGAGCCCAGGTCCGCGAGGCGTTCGCCGCCAGCCTGCACGAGCAGGGCGTGACCGTGGTCGACCGCAACAGCGCCCTGACACCGCTGCGCAGCCTCACCGACGCCGAGGGCGCCGTCCTGAGCCCGGACAACCACGCCGACTGCCCCGGCCACGCCGCCTACCTCGACCGCCGGTACGGGCGCATCGACCCGGTGACCGGGCTGCCCGTCCCGGCCGACCCGGAGCACGACGGCAGCGACCCCGACGGCAGCGACGACCAGGCCGAGGAGGACTACGACGACGACCTGGACGACGACCTGGGCGACGACCTGGGCGACGACGCCGAGGACGGCAGCGACGGCACCGTGTGGGGCGAGTTCCCGGTGACGGAGTGGGTCTGCACCGACCCGGCCGGGCACGGGCACGTCGCCCGCTGGGGCGCGTCCAGCGGCGAAACCCGGGCCAAGCCCAAGCTGTCCGAGTTGAGCGAGGAGCAGGCCGAGGCCGCCCGCGCCGAGCGTCGCGACGTGATCGCGTCGAATAAGGCGTGGACCGCTTCGGTGCCGGTCCGCCGGGAGTTCCTGCGCGGCCTGCTGACCCGCAAGACCCCGCCCAAGAGCAGCGCCGCCCTCGTCGCCGCCGCGCTGGCTAGCCACCCCGACGTGGTGACCCGCATCGGCGGCAACCACCTGGCCGCGGACCTGCTCGGCTGCGAGGCGGGCACCTACGGGCGCAGCGCGGGGGTCGCGGCCCTCATCGAGCACGCCAGCGAGGCCCGCGCCCAGGTGCTCAGCCTCGCCCTGGTCCTGGCCGGGTACGAGGACAGCACCCACACCGGCTCCTGGCGACACGCCGACGCCGGGACCCGGCGCTACCTGCGGTTCCTCGATGACTGCGGCTACACCCTGAGCGACGTCGAGCGCCGCGCCTGCGGACAGGACCCGCTGCCCACCGGCGACGACGAGCAGCGCCCGGCCGAGTAGACCGGCATCCCTCCCCCAGTCCCTAACAGTAGCGATAGTGCTGTTAGGGGCCGGGCTGGGGGCGGCCGAGTCGCCGCCCCCTCCCCCGCGCGACCCGACCCCCGACAGGAGAGCCCGCCATGCCCGACCCCGCAGCCCCACAGCGCGCCACCGGCCCGGCCCGCGACGGCCGACATACCGCCACCGGACCCGCTGTGCGCGCCGCCGCCGTCACCGTCGACCCCCTGCTCGCCGAGCACCTGGCCGGACTGCACCGGGGCGTGCGCACCGTCGTGCTCACCCGGCTGCCCGGCACCAGCGAAGGCACGCTGCGCGACACCGACGCCCTGCTCGTGCTCGCCGGTCGACCCGCCGCCGATGGCAGCACCACGCGGCCCACCACCGTGTACGTGGGCGCCGACCCCGCCGACGACTGCGTGTGGGAGCGCGCGGTCTCGCTGCGCGCCGAGCACGTAGTGGTCCTGCCCGCCCCCGGCGCCGAGGCCCTGCTGCGCTGCTGGCTCGCCGAGTACCTGGACGACGGAGCGGCATGAGGCGGCTGCGCACCCGGCACCCCAACCGGCCCGGCCTACGCGCGTGCTGCGCCCCGCCTGGCCCTGGCCGCCGGCTACGCTGACGGTCACCGAGCACCTTGGGGGCAGTGCTGAGTGGCGGCACAGCGAGCGCCCCGCCGGATGACTCTCGCCCGCCGTGCTGGCACTCGGCGTGATCACCTGCGGCGTCTGTGAGCAAGAGTTCACCGCCGAGACCGACCCCGACACGGACACGAAGGACAGGTGACCCTTACGCCCCTAGCAGTAGTGTTAGCACCAACAGCAGTCTTGGAGGCAGCATGACCGCGACGGTGCTCGCGCTGTGCAACCAGAAGGGCGGTGTCGGCAAGACCACGCTCACGGTCAACCTGGCCGACTGCCTGGCCCGGCAGGGCCGCCGGGTGCTGCTGGTCGACGCGGACCCGCAGGGCAACGCCACCAGCCACGTCGGCATCGAGGACAGCCCGCCGTTCACCCTCAACGACGTGCTCCTCGTCGAGCCGGCGACCCGGCAGGTCGCGCCCGGCGTCCTGGCCGAGGCCGTGGTCACGGCGGGCGAGGGATGGGCCGGCCTGCAGGTCGTGGCCGCCGAGCTGGCGCTGGCCAGCCGTGAGCAGGACCAGGACCTCGGGCGGGAGTACCGGCTGCGGACCGCGATGGACGGCACGCTGGCCGCCTGGGACGTGGTGCTCATCGACTGCCCGCCCAGCCTGGGGCAGTTGACCGTCAACGCGCTGACGGCCGCCGACGCGGCGCTGTTGGTCACCGAGCCCCGCGCCGCGAGCGTGGAGGGCCTGGCGCAGATGACCCGGACCCTGGCTACGGTGCACGCGCACTTCAACGGCGACCTGCGCCTGGCCGGTGTCGTGGTCAACCGCTACCGCCCCGACCGGCGCGACCGGGTGGAGTGGGCCGACCAGCTGCAGACCGACTACGCCGAGCACCTGATCGAGCCGTTCGTTCCTGAGCGGGAGGTGGTGGCCACCGCGGCGTCCGCGGCCGCGCCGCTGTCGGCCTACGGGGCGAAGGCCCGGGACGTCACCGACGCTCTGGCCGCGATCGCCGCCCGCGTGCTGCCTCCCGCTTGACCCCAACCCGAGGAGACCGCCATGCCCCCTCCCACCCGCCGCCGCAGTGCCCGACCCCGACGCCCAGGCGCTCGACGAGCTCGGCCAGGCCCCGCAGGTCGCCGGCCGGCTGCGCAAGGCCCCCAGCGACGACCCGGTGCTCAGCGCCAGCAGCCCGAGCGCGGGCAGCGCAACCGAGGTCAACCCCCCCAAGGCCGCGGCCATTCGGCCCGTCCGCCGTCCGGCAGCAGGCCGCGTTGCTGCCAGCGACCGGGTCACCTCGACCGCGGGCAAGGCGAAGGTCGGCTTCTACCAGGCTCCGGACGACACCGCCCGGGCCCGAGCCGCCTACGACTGGACCAGGCCGCAGGAAGGGCACCGCAGCTTCTCGGACTTCATCTCCGCCGCGGTCATGCGCGAGGTCGCCCGCCTGGAGACCAAGTACCACGACAGCGAGCCTTGGCCCGCGCTCGAGCCCGGGCGGCTGCCCACCGGAAAGCCGCTCGGATCATGACCGAAGCGCCGGGCGCGCTGGCCGAGATGAAACCGAATACGACCGTTTCTGGCACACGACCGGGGCTGTAGCGAAACTGGCTGTGACTTGCAGCGGTATCTGGCGCGGTTCTGACGTCGCTATGTGGCCGGGGCTGCTCCTGCGTTGCCGGCAGGGGACGTATCGGCCGCGCGCTTGAGCGCGCGGTAGACCGTGGACCGGCCGACGCCGATCAGCTCCGCCAGGTCGGACGGGCTCTTCTGGCCGGTCTTGTGCAGGTCGACGAGCAGCGCCTCTCGTGCGGGGGTGAGCTTGGGCTTGCGTCCGCGGAGCTTGCCGGCGGCGCGAGCGACAGCGAGCCCTTCACGCGTCCGGGCCTTGATCAGGTCGGACTCAAACTCAGCGACCATGGCCAGGACGTTGAACAGTAGGCGCCCGACGGGGTCCGTGGGATCGTGGACGGAGCCACCCAGCTGCAGCCGTACGCCGCGGGTGGTCAGCTCCTCGACAATGTCGCGGGCGTCGGGCAATGACCGGGCGAGCCGGTCGAGCTTGGTGACCACGAGAGTGTCGCCGGTGCGGCAGGCCGCCAGCGCCTCACGCAGGCCAGGACGGGCCGGGTGGTGCCGGTCAGGCCGTGGTCGACGTAGATCCGGTCGACGTCGACCCCGAGTGTGGCGAGGCCATCCCGCTGGACGGTGAGGTCCTGGTTGGTCGTGGAGACCCTTGCGTAGCCGATCTTGAGTCCGGTCACCCGAGCAGTGTGCCGTATGACGTGCCTTAGCGGGACTTCAAAGCGGACGGGTCTATTGGGACAGGTGGCCCTGCTCCTGCTCGCGTGACGGCCAGCCGGTGATCTTGTGCCGGTAGACGTTCGGCGAGTGAAACTGCCAGGCTCAGAAGTGTCAGCTGGAAGGCGATTGCTGATGGAAGGCGAGCTGCCAGCTGCCGTCCCTGCTGACGAAGGTGCTGCTGACGATGGCAGAGAACTCGGGCTGCCCGGGACGTTGAGCCGTTACGTGGTAAGCGACTACGGCGGCGTCGTCACTTAGGCGCACCACGTTGGCGTGCGTCAGGTTGTAGTGAGACCAGGGCGCTGCCGCCTCGATGGCGTCGATCGCCTGACCGCGGTCGATGACACCGAAGGGGAAGGCCATGAGGGCGTCGGCGGACAGGTGCTGACGGTAGTAGTCCGCACCCTGCGGTCCTGTGAGGGCGTCCCAACCGGCCCGCTCGAGGGCCACCAACTCGTCGTCGGTCATGACCTGAGTCTTCCCCAAGGGCTTGGCAACCGCTTAATGGAGGTCGCGCTGGTCGCTGAAGGACCACTTTGCAGTACTTGCTGGTATCCCATTAGACGTTCGGCGGCTACCGGAACGGATCCAGACCGTCAACCTGTGGGCGCCAGCGGGGCTCCGGGTTTTTGTTGACAACGGGTGGCCTCTGCGTACCCTTACAAGCGAGCCCTTGTACAAGGGAGGAGATGTAGCGCTTGTGAGAGGTGCCACTGTGAACGAGTCCACCGCGATCGACAGTGTTGAGGGTCTCGACCAGGACTACGAGTCGCGGCTGACGCTCAACGCTTCTGCCGACATCGTTTTCGACGCGTTGACGACGGTCGAGGGCCTTGCCGGCTGGTGGACGCCGGTCACGGGTGTGGGGCTGACCGGCGGCGAGTTGAGGTTCAGCTTCGCTCCGGGTGCCGATGCCGTGATGCGGGTGGACGCGGCCGAGCGTGGTGTCGGAGTCCGCTGGACCACCCTGGCCTGCCACCTCCAGGACTGGGTCGGGACGACGGTGCACTTCGAGCTCGAGGCAACTCAGGCGGGCGGCACCGAGTTGCACTTCTGTCACGCCGGGCTGACCCCGCGGCTTGAGTGCTTCAGCGACTGCAAGAGCGGCTGGGATCATTTCATCCCGAGCCTTCAGGCCTACGTCGAGACCGGCACCGGCAACCCGTTCATGTCAGCGGCAGACGTCGCCCGGCGCGAGGCGCGGGCGCAGCGCCGCGAGTCGCCGGACGTGGCCTGAGATCGTTGTGGTCGTGAGCGCAGCACGGGCCGGTGCGGCCGACCACCCCCGCGACCAGGGTGACCCGGCCGAGGCCGTGCTTCGGGCGCTCGCCGACCCGCACCGCCGTTCCATCCTTCGACTGGTGCAGGGCGGTGAGCTGGCCGCCGGTCAGATCGCGTCGCACTTCGACGCGACGCAGCAGGCCGTTAGCCATCACCTGCAGGTGCTGGCCAGAGCCGGTCTGATCAACGAGCGGCGGGACGGCGCGCGCCGGTTGTACGCGCTCGACCCGCAGGGCCTCGACCCAGTTCGGGAGGTGCTGTCCGAGTTGTGGCCATCGGCGTTGGAGCGGCTCAAGCAGGTCGTCGAGCGGGACCGGGGGAACAAGGCGGACCTGGTTGTCGACGAGCCGGCTCTGGCCTACTGGCTGGGGGTCCTGCTGGAGCGTGAGGTAGCCAATGGCTCGGGGCTTCAGGACTTCCGGATGCTCCGGGAGGCGCTCTTCCAGTGCGG
>JAABVA010001616.1_pt1 | contig 23769 bp, 27 predicted proteins | sample 5560331 | NCBI WGS metagenome assembly JAABVA01 (sample SAMN12812661, study PRJNA571458) | rock metagenome | isolation source: Antarctica rocks | place: Antarctica: Victoria Land, Mt New Zealand sud | collected 2016-01-07
TCATGCGCGAAGCCGGCCGGCTCGGCGACGAGGAGCTGACCGCGGCCGGTCGCACGTTCGCGGCCGGCGACCGGGTCATGCTGCTGCGCAACAGCGCAGCGAAGCGCCTCGACAACGGCGACACCGGTACCGTGGCCGCCCTCGACGACGGCCGCCTGGTCGTCGACCTCGACCGCGGGACGACCGTCACCCTCGACCGGGCCTACCTTGCCGCCGGCCATGTCGAGCACGCCTACGCCGCCACCGTCTACAAGGCCCAAGGCAGCACCGTGACCACCGGGCATGTCCTCGGCACCGGCCTCGGCCGTGAGGACGGCTACGTCGCGCTGAGCCGCGGCCGTGCGGCTAATCGGCTGTACCTGGTCGAGGGACAGGCGCCGGGCGACCCGGAGCTGGACCTACCGGACCAGCAGGCCCGCGGCGTGTACGAGCAGGCGGTGAAGACCCTCGGCACCTCGCGGGCGAAGCGGCTCGCGCTCGACAGCGCCGCCTGGGGCGCCGACGCCGACCAGCTCGCGGCGCAGCTGCAGGACACGGCCCGGCTGCTGCGCCAGCGGCCGGCGTCGGACGCCGCCCGGCTGCCGGCACTGCACGCCGAGGTCGTCCGGCTGCACGCGCAGGTCCTCGACGCCGGCCAGCGCCTCGAGAGCATGCGGGAGCGCCATGCCCAGCTGCGGCGACGCAACCCGCAGCGGCAGGTCCTCGCCGACCGGATCGACCGGCAGACCGGCGCCCTCGGTCGCCTCGAGGCACAGCTGACCGGCGTCCGGGCCACCGTGGCAGCCGCGGAGCTGCGACAGACACCGCGGGATGCATGGGAAGCTGCGCACACCCAACCGCTCGAGCGGACCTTCACTGCCGGTCGTGAGCTGGGCTGGCGGCGCCGCGCCGAGCAGCGCGCAGCGCAAGCTGTCGAGCCGGCTGCGGTTGCCGTCGAGCTGCCGCCCGTCGCGGTCGAGGCGCCGAGCCGCGTGCTCCGCCGCGGCTAAACGCGCCGATAGGCCGCCATGGACGAGGTCGACAGGGTGCTCCAGCCCGTCCGAGACGCGTTCGCGCTCGTGACAGCACTCTTCGACGAGGATCGCAGCGCCGAGACGCTGCTTCCCGTGGTGAACCGGCTAGAGGAGTCAGGCGGGAGCTGATCTACCTCGCCCGTCTCGCCCATCTCGCCTATCTCGCCTATCTCGCCCGCTCCATCGCCGAGTACGGCGTGGAGCTACTCGGCCGAGACCCGCAGGACCTCCTGCGGGAGGTCATCCTGCAAGTGGAAAGCGATGCGGTAGAGAACCGCGAAGGGCTCCTTCGAATGTGGGAGACGGGCCTCGACAGCTGACAGCGGTCTGCGTTTCAACAGCGCAAGCCAGCACACCGAGCCCGTCCCGTAGCGGACAGACCGCACGACCGCTCCTGCGGCAGGGCCACCCGCTGGCTGACGGCCGCAATCAGCATTGACGAGGAAGTGTAGGGGTGGCCTCGGCGACGACGATCACGTCCCTCGCGCCGGGGGTTGCACTGCTGAGCCCGCGGACCCGAACCCACGTCGACGGGACGGCGAGGCCGTGACCTGGCAGCTGACGACGAACCGACTACAACAAGCTGCTCGAGGCACCCACTGAACCACTACCGTGTGGCGGGCGGTCCGACTGGAAGCACGATGCTGGCGGACGTGTCGGCCTCCGCTCGCGGACCACGGCGACCAGCCAGTTGGCACGTTGACCGCGGCATGGAGGCGATTCACGTCCTCGTTGAGAGTGAGCACGCGACAGTCCTTCCGCGGCTCCCCAGCCTGTTTTGTTATCTCGGAGTCGACATGACTCAGCGGGCGGACCCGTCGCCCGCAGCCGACGGCAACGCCGGGGCGGGAGCTGCTGTCTCGATCCGGTCAGCGTGGAACGACAACCCGCACCGGTCGCCCATAGCCCACTGCGTCGCTACCAGTCCGGCAACGGTCACAGGCGTGCCCTGTGTCAGCCGGCTTGACGATGAACCGGATAGCCGGACAGGCATGATTTCCGCGCCGCCGCTGTGCAGCACCACCAGCTGCACCAAGAACAGCGGCACCCCGTTGTCGTCCGCCTTCGACCGCTTGGACTCGAAATCCACCACCGCCACCGGCGCCGCAGCGCACAGCAACGTCATCCCCGAGGTGTCAATCGGCAGGTTCTTCATCCGGTCTCCTCTGTTCTGTAGCGGTCCATATCCGTCCAGTCAGTAATCTCCGCAGTCGCCGGGGACGGCTCGACCACGTGGCAGGACGACTCAGGACGTCCTCTGCCGTTTAAGTCGTCCCCGGACGTCTCACCGTGCGGTCTGGAGCCAGCACGCTGCGGTCCGTAGGCTCGTCGGATGCCGTCACCGTCCTGGGCACGCGATCTGGCCGAGCAGCACCTCGCCGCCCCGTTGCCACGTCGCTGGCGGCACGTCCAGGCAGTGGTGGAGCAGGCAAGCACGGTCGCGCCCACACTCGACGGCGACGGCGAAGGCGATCTGCTGGTTTGCGCTGCCTGGCTTCACGACATCGGCTACGCACCCTCAGCTGCCGATACCGGCTTTCATTGCCTCGACGGCGCGCGCCTGATTCGCCGGCTTCAGGGCGACGATCGACTGGCCGGGCTCGTCGCCCATCACACCGGTGCCGCTGTCGAGGCGGGCCTTCGCGGATTGTCCGACGAGCTGCATGCGGAATTCCCGCGGGAACGCTCGAGGGTCGCCGACGCACTTTGGTACGCGGACTTGACGACCGGGCCGGGCGGCCGCCGGGTCACGGCGGACGAGCGACTGGCCGACATCGAGCAACGCTACGGAACGGGCCACGTGGTCGCCGAGTCCGTGCGACTGTCACGACCAGAGTTGCTGGCCGCCGTGGATCGCACCCTGCAACGGACCTTGGTTCAGCCGAGGTAGGGTTCCGGCTCGCTTGCGAATCCGCGGTCGATCCGGCGTCGCATCTCTGGGTGGACGTCCAGTTCGGCGACCTGGGCTTGGCTGAACCAGTCGACGCGGGGCGACTCTGCACTGGTCTGGATCGTGCCGCTGATGACGCGTCCACGGAAGCAGATCGAGAACTGTTGGCGGACCTCGCCGTCGGCGTAAGCGATGACGTGCCGCGGGTTGCTGTAGATGCCCACCAGACCCGTCACCTCGATGTGCAGGCCGGTTTCCTCGAGGGTCTCCCGCACCGCGCTATCGGCGACGGTCTCGCCCGGTTCCTGGCCTCCTCCTGGCAGCGCCCACTTGCCGTTGTCGCTACGACTAATGAGCAGGACCCGGTCCTGGTCGTCGAGCACGAAGGCAGTTGAGGCGACGACGATGCTGTTGGCAGCTGGTGCGTCGGGGTCGTCGAGATAGTCCGTGCGTGCCATAAGCCCTCCAGTGCTTCAGGACCAGGCCGGGACGGCGCCAGACCAGATGCGTTCGAAGGATGCGGCGTAGGTGAGGAACAGCTCCGCCTCGGACAGCCGTCGCAGGTGCAGCAGCGGGGCGTGGGCAGCGGGCAGGCCGTGGACGTGCATGCTAACGAGCATGTCATCGTCGAAGCGGTAGATCGAGTTGTAGAGGGTCGTCCCATGCAGCCGCACGTCGACCCCGGCGACATTGACGAGAGGCTGGTAGTGCACCAGCACGTTGCGGATCTTGTGAGCAATGGCCTCGTCGATGCCCTCCTCCTCACCGCGCAGTGCCACCGCAGCGCAGTCAGGATCCCCGAGTAGCAAGCGCACCTTCGCGCCTGCCGCCGTCCGAGCGGCCATCAGTTCGACCGCCCGCGGGTTCTGCTCAGGCAGGAAAAGACCGGCGAACACAAGCACGTCAACCTGCTCGACAGCCTCGACCAGGAGGCGCGTCCAGAGCCCAGCGGGCGCATCGCTGCGTCTCGGGTAGAGGTCAACGAGTTCCGAGCGCCCGACGGCTGACCGCTGCTCGTCGTCAAGCGCATCCGGCCACAGATACGCCTCCGACTCGCGGAGGAGTGCGCCGATCCGCTGCCGATGCCGGCGGTAGGGAAGCCGGCCGAGTGTGATCCAGCGCTGGACGGTCTTCACGTCTACGGCCAGGTGGTCGGCCAACCGCTCCGGCGAACAACCGATGCGAGCGAGAGCATCGCGCAGCCGGTAGTTAGACACAGCGCCTCCACGGACGGCTAGGGACGTCTCCTGCCGCTGCCATTGAACCCCCGGGGCCAGCGGTCAAGGCGTGAGGAGCCTGCCGTATGCAGTGACGTGTTCACCGCGACAGTGGGCGACGACGGCGGTCGTCTGGTCACCGTCGTCGTCGATCTGGACCTGTCCACCGTCCACCGGCTCAGTGCCGCACTGCGCACCGCTGTCGCCGGGCAAGGTGCTGCTGGAGCGCCGCATGGGCTTCTTCGGCATGACGGCCCTCGGCGTGTTCGCCTCGACCTCGGCCCGCCTGCAGCGCCGCGGCTGTCGGCTATGCGTACAGGGCCTGAGCCCCTGGCAGGACAGCCCTGCTGCCTGCGGATCGGCCTGCAACATCTACTGTGCCAGCTGGCTCCGTCCGCGGTGCCCCCCAGCCATCTGGCCATCCCCACTCTGGCCGGCCTCGGCCGCGGCCGCCGGCTGGCACTGGCCGGCCGACGTCCACCCGCGAACTGAGGCCCGGGTCCTCGCCGGCGGTACCGGCGCCCCGAGCGGATCACGGCAGGTGAAGGCGACGCTGCTCGTGCAGGCCGAGGTCGCGCATCCCCTCGAGGTCTCGATCCGGGGCCGCACGCGGACCGCCACCGGCCGTGGCCACGGGCAGCGCCGGCGATGACAGGTGCGGTCGACCCGGTACACGGCTACGCCCAGCTGGTCACTAGAGCAGTTGAGCGCGGCACCGCGCCGGTGCGCGGGCCGTCCGCCTCGGCAGCACCAGCCTGCTCGCCGCGTTCCTCGGCGCCCTGAGCGGGCCCGCCGGCGACGAGCAGGACGACGACGCGATGACGACGGCCACAACGCCGGATGCCGGCGCGCTGACGCCGGCCGAGCTGGTCACTCAGGGTCTGCTCGCCGGCCGGGAGCAGTACGCCCGCCATCAGGTCGCCACCCAGGCACGGCTGAGCGTGGATGAGGCCCGCTGGCTGTGGCAGGCACTCGGCTTCCGCCACGGCGGAACCGTGATCAAGAACCTGGGTGATGAGGTGCTGTTCGTCGCCGCCGACCCCCGGGCCGCCGCCGAGATCGCCCTGACCCTGCTCGAGCGCGCCGACTCCGAGTACCTGCTGCCCCCGCTGCACGCCGGGCTGGCCTACGGGCCGGTCCTGGACCGCGCGGCGACGCCTTCGACCTGTCGCAGCGAGCCCCCCGCCACGTGCGGGGCTACCTGCACCTGCACAGCCACCGGTTCCGCCGAGCCCACGCCGCCGCCGGCCCCGCGCGCACGGCAGCCACCACGCTGCCCGCGGCCGGTCACGAATCGGACGGCGACTGCGGGCCGGTCGCGCGGACCTGAAGCACGGACCCGCCTGCGCAAAGGTCACGGGGGTAGGCCGGACACAGCAACAGCCCGCTGCCCCGGCCGCCGGCGCTGCCTGCGTGCTGCACGCCCAGCCCGACCGCCGCCGACGCCGCCGGCGACGACGGGTACTGCCATGTCCAGCTCGCCTGGCCGCCGGCCCTCAGCGCAGGCGATGACGAGCAGCGAGGACGTGGAGCTGGCCCTGTGGCTCGCGCCCGGCTGTAGGCCCTGCCCCGGCGCGCCCAAGTGCTGCACCTGCGCGGCCATCCCGACGCGGCCGCCGCCTACGCCGAGGTCCTCGTCGAGATCGACACCGCCGAGCAGACAATCACCGCCCTGCTGCACGACCGATGCCCTGCGCCGCCCACCGGCAACAGCACAGCAACAGCGGCAGCGACGAGGAACTCCCCGGATAGCTCCCGGTCCGCCCGCCGTTCGCAACACAACGGTGTTGCACTGGCAATTGACCTGAAGGCCGTTTCGGCGGAGGTTAGCTGAACAAGAGCCCGCCGCTGACCTGCAGCACCTGACCGGTCATGTAATGGCTGGCGTCGCTGAGCAGGAACAGCACCGGTCCGACCATGTCGTCTACGCGGCCAATGCGGCCCATTGGGATTGATCGGGCGCGGTCCGCAGCCCGGTCGGCCCCGTCGGCGAATGAGGTCAGCATGGCCGTGTCCACGGGGCCTGGGGAGACGGCGTTGACCCGCACGCCGCTGGCGGCCACCTCCAGCGCTGCGGAGCGCACCGTCGCCTCCACGCCGGCCTTCGCTGCGGCGTAGTGCGCGCCGTTCGGGTAGCCGCGTCGGGCCCATCCCGAGGAAAAGGCAACCACGCTGCCGGTTCCACGCTCGACCATGCCGGGCAGGACAGCTCGTAGCGCGTGAAACGTGCCGTCCAAGCTGATCGCCACAACCCGACGCCATTCTGGCGGCGGCAACTCGGTGAGCGGGTGTTCGGACACCACGCCGGCCGCGCACACCAGGCCGCTGACCGCACCCAGTTCGCGCTCCGCATGGACGACAGCCCGCTGGACCGCCTCGGCGTCAGTGACGTCGCACTCCACGCTCATCGTCGCGTGCGGCTGCTCGACGATGTCGAGAGAGCAGACCTGGGAACCCACGCTGACCAGCGCCTGCGACAGTCCGGCTCCAATACCGCCGCCCCCACCGGTGATCATGACGACTGAGCCCCCGAGGCCGGTGAACGGGCCGTCAGGGCTGGTCATTCTCGCGCTGCCTGACGCATGCGTATACTGTAGACCCTTGTGAACAGGAGCATCGGGCTGTCGGCGCCGGCATTCGGAACCCGCCTGGGGGTGCGTCGCACCACGCCCGACCTCATCGCCGAGGCCCTCCGCGAGGCCATTTACTCAGGCCAGTTGGCCGACGGAGCCGAACTTAACCAAGCGGCGGTGGCCGAGCACTTCGAGGTCTCGCGCGTCCCCGTGCGTGAGGCGATGCGAGCCCTGCAGGCTGAGGGCCTGATCAGCGCGGAGGCCCACCGTCGACCCACAGTCCGGGGACTGTCTGTAGAGCGGGTGCTGGAGCTGTTCGACCTCCGTCAGTTGATCGAGGGCTATCTCGTCGAACGGGCCACCCCGCTGGTGACAGGCGACACCCTGACGGCTTTGCACGAGCTGGTGAACCGGATGCTGAAGGTTGTCGACCACGATCAGTGGATGCGGATCAACAACCAGTTCCACGCGGAGCTGTACTCGGCGTCGGGGGCGACTACCGCGATGGCGATGGCCGAGTCGTTGCGGGGCAGGGCCGAGCGGTACCTGCGCATCTGGAGCGACGGGAAAGGTTTCGACCGAGCGGCTCCCGCCACTCGTGAGCACGCCAGCATTCTGGACCGGGTCCAGGCCGGTGACGCCGCGGGTGCCCGGGCGGAGATCGAGGCGCACATCGCGCATACCCGCGAACGAGCCGAGGCGCTGGCGGCGAAACGCGCCCCGATCACCAGCGATGCGGATCATCCGGCCAGGTAGGCTTCGGGCGGGCCGGGCCCCCACTGGTTGATCGTCTGTGGGCGGTCGGTCATCTCCCACTTGATCGGCTCGTACGTCTGCTCGTCATTGATGTGGGCCATGTCGGAGAAGAGTTCGAGGCGCAGACCGCTGGACGGGTCCCGGACGTAGGTGAACAGGCTCTGTCCTGGGATGTGACGGCCCGGCCCGTACTCCACTGTGAGCCCGTGGGCAGCCAGGTGGTCGCACACCACCCGGTAGGCCTCCCAACCGGACACCTCGAAGGCGATGTGGTGCACGCCCGGCTCGGGTCCGCTGGTGGGCCGGATCCCGACGTTGTGATGCTCGCTGCCCACGCGCAAGAAGAACAGGCGGTCCCCGATCTGTTCCGACAGGCGAAGGCCGAGAACGCTGCTGAGCAGTGTGGCCGTGTGGCCGGGGCTTTCCGTCGCGAGATTGAGATGGCCGAGTCGGCGTGGGCGCACCGGCGAGGCGGGCAGCGGGGAGGTCCGGGCCGGCGCCGGTACGCGGCACACCAGCCGCAGGCCGTCGCCGTCCACGACGACGACGCCGCGACCGCCGTCCTTGTCCGGGGCGACCTCCTCGACGCGGGCGCCGACCTTGCCTGCCGACTCCTGCAGCTCCGGCAGGTCTTCGGTACTTCGCACGTCGAAGGTCACCTCCACGAGCCGCAGTGCCGGGCCGGGCCGCAAGGTCAGCGTGCGGGCTGGCGGAGCCGCCCCGTAGTCGCTGCCGGTAGTAGCCGTCCATCCGCCAGAGCCGGAGGCGGCGACGTCGAAGTGCAGCCCCGTGCTGAGGAAGTCTGCCGTCGCCGCAGGATCCGGCACCTCCAAGGTCACCGAGCCCAGCCGCTGCGGTCGCCAACCACCTGAGTGCCAGGTCATCGCGGCACCGCCCCATGTGTCGCCGACGGAAGCAGCAGTACAACCGCGCTCTGCTCGAGCCCTTTCCGAACGCTCATAGGGCCACCGCCACGTATTTCGTGTCGAGGTACTCCCCGATCCCCTCGTGGCCACCTTCCCGACCCAGTCCTGACTGCTTGACCCCACCGAAGGGCGCGGCGGCGTTGCTCACCAACCCCTGGTTGAGCCCCACCATGCCGACCTTCAGCGCTTCGCTGACACGCAGGCCGCGCGCCAGGTCTTGCGTGTATGCGTACGCGATCAGCCCGTACTCGGTGTCGTTGGCCAGCCGGACCCCCTCGTCCTCAGTGTCGAAGACGACGACCGGGGCAACGGGCCCGAAGGTCTCCTCGTGCAGCATCCGGGCCTGGGGCGGCACGTCGGTCAGCACGGTCGGCGCGTAGAAGTGGCCGGCGCCGTCGACCCGCTGGCCGCCCACGACGACTGTGGCACCGCACTCGCGGGCGTCCCGCACGAGCTCCTCGACCTTCGCCACCGCCGGTTCGTCGATGAGCGGGCCGACGTCCACCCCGGCGTGGTGCCGTCGCCCACCCGCTGGTCGGCCATCCGCGAGGCCAGCGCGGCGGTGAACTTCTCCGCCACCGATCGCTGAACATAGAAGCGGTTGGCGGCAGTGCAAGCCTCACCCATGTTGCGCATCTTGGCGATCATCGCTCCGTCGGCGGCCATGTCGACGTCGGCGTCGTCGAAGACCAGGAACGGCGCGTTGCCCCCGAGCTCCATGGACGCTCGCAGCACCTGATGGGCTGACTGCTCGATCAGCAGCTTGCCGACTGCGGTCGACCCGGTGAAGGAGACCTTGCGCAGCCGCGGATCGGCCAGCACCGCCGAGCTGAGATCGGCGGCCCGCGAGGTTGTCACTATGTTCACGACGCCGGGCGGCACCCCGATGCGATCCAGGAGGTCGGCGAGCAGCAGGGCGGTCAGCGGCGTCTGCTCCGCCGGCTTAAGCACGACTGTGCAACCCGCCGCGAGCGCCGGCCCGATCTTGCGAGTGCCCATCGCCAGCGGGAAATTCCATGGTGTGATGAACAGGCATGGCCCGACCGGCTGGCGGGTCACGAGGATCCGTCCGAGGCCGTTGGGGGCGACGGAGTAACCGCCGGAGATGCGGACGGCTTCCTCGGAGAACCAGCGAAAAAACTCGGCACCGTAGTCGATCTCGCCCTGCGCCTGAACGACGGGCTTGCCCATCTCCAGCGTCATGAGCAGGGCGAGGTCGTCCCGGCAACGCATAATCTCCTCGTACGCTCGGCGCAGCAACTCGCCCCGCTCACGCGGCGGGGTCGCGGCCCACATCGGCGCCACCTCGTCGGCGGCGGCGAGCGCGTCTAGTCCGTCCTGCGGGGTGGCGTCGGCGACCGACAGCAACTCCGCCCCCGTCGCCGGGTTGTCGACGACGAAGGTGGCGGAGCCGGCGGCGTCGCGCCACTTCCCGCCGATAAACAGCTGTGTCGGGACCTGCGACAGGACCGACTCGCTGGTCGACCTCGGTGGTAGCGTGCCCTCTCGAAGAGCGTCAGACGGCATGGCCGGGCTAGAGGCGGGTGGCATACGGTTCCTCTCGGGAAGGGTCAGCCAGCGGACGGCTTGAGGGTGAGCAACGTGCCCAGGTCATGCCCGCTGCCGGACTCCGTGGCGGCAGCGAGCACTATGCGGGCCAGAGCGAGGTCCTGCAGCGCGGTGCCGACGGACTTGAAGACCAGCAGGTCGCGAACTCCGTCGGTGCGCAGGCGATGGGGTTCGCTCGCCGCACGGGCCACCGGCAGCAGGTCATCCGCGGTCAGCACCCCGGCATCCACGGAGTCGATGATGTCGCCGGACTCGGCCAGCACTTGGCGAACGTCATCAACGACGACAGTGCCGGCTCGAGCCAGCGTGGCCCGGTCGAGCTCGCGCAAGACCGGCCGGGTCGACCCGATCGACAGCACGCAGGTTCGCGGCGCGAACAGCGTCCCCTCGACCACTGGCACGCGGTTCTTGGTCGCCAGCACCACCACGCCCGCCTCGCACACCGCCTCCTTGAGGTCGCTGGCGGCGACGATGTCGAGCCCCAGTTCCTCACCCATCGTGTCGGCGAAGGCCCGCCGTCGCACTTCGTCTCGGCCGTACACCAGCACCGACCGCAGCGGCCAGACGTGCGCGAGCATCCGCAGGTGCCCGGCGGCCTCGAAGCCGGTGCCGACGACGCCGAGCACCTTCGGCGGCACCTGGACCATGATCTTCGCGGCGTGCGCTGTATAGGCGGCAGTGCGCATCCGAGTCAGCTCGTCGGCGTCGAACAGCCCGAGCAGCTCTCCGCTGCTGACGCTGTAGAGCAGGACCAGGTAGCGGTTGCCGACGCCCTCGACCAGCGTCATGACCTTGAGGCCCATGACATCCCCAAGCACCGCCGGCATCACGCGCAGGAAGCCGGTGCCCGACGGCGTGTCGATCCGCCCGGGCAGCGCCGTAGCGCCCTCGACCTCCGCGTCCACACCGGCTGCGGCAGCCGCCAGCGCGATCTCCGGCGTAACCAGCTGCCGGATCTGCTCTGCGGACAGGTGGAGGGTCATCGCGGGCCACACGGGCAGGGCGGCGGCCTGTGGACCGGGCCGGTCCTAGGCAGGGTTGCGCCCAGCGTAGAAGCCGGTGTCGTCGGGCGGTAGGTCGTAGCCGGCGGCGGCGAGCCCGGCCCGCAGCGGCCGCATCTGCCCAGGTGTGAGTCGCATCTGCGGCATCCGCAGCAGCCCGCCGTTGTAGCCCTGCAGCCAGCCGAGGTACTTCCAGCCGACCCGGTGGATGAGGTTCGCGCCGCCGAAGGTGGCGTGAAAGGCGCCCTTGGCCTCGCGGGCGGGCTGGGCGCTCCAGAACAGCTCCATCGCCTCGTCCCACTTGCCATTGTCGATCAGGTCGAACCAGCGCGGCGGCCGGTCACCGAGCGCCTCGTAGCCACTGGTGCCGAACCACCGAACGCCGTATTGCTGCATGAGGACCGGGCCGTAGTGCTCCATCGGGTTCTCGACCACCACCCGCTCGGAGAAGCGCCGGTGCGCGTCAGCGAAAGCGACCATCGAGGCCGCGCCGCCGATCTCGTACTTCAGGGCCGCGACGGTGTCGAGGTTGACCAGCTCCTCGATCGCGTCGTGGGGGAAGCCGATCGTGTCGAGGCCCTTGAAGCCCCACGTCATCACCGCGAACAGCACGAGCGCGAGGTCGGTCTGCCCGGCCAAGCGGGTCGTCCAGTCGACGACGTCGGCAGATGTTGACGGTCGGAAGCTCGGCGGGTAGGCGGGCAGCGCCGCCTCGACACCAAGTTTCTCGGCGGCCTTCGCGACCCGCACGCACTGGTCGAGGGTGTCGAACGACAGGTGTGCCACCAGCCGGAAGTCCTTCGGCGCGGCGTCGGCGGCGATCTCAAGGAACGCCAGGTACTCGTCAACGGTCGTACCACACTCGGAGGCCACCAACGTGCCCCAGTATCCCGTGCTCGCGGCGAGACGGACGTCATGGGCGATGCCGGCAGGGTTCAGCCCGGCGAAGTCCCCGGTGAAGGACGGCAGGGTGACGTTGCACAGCCCGCGCCACTCGCGGGCGCGGTCCTTGACCTCAGATCGGTTGTACGGCAGAGCCATCGGTTGCTCCTCAGTTGACGGTGGAGACGGCGGTGTGGATCGGGCGGTAGAGCCAGCGGCCGGAGCGCCCAAACCAGTCGTGGCGCGCCAGCGCGGCGCGCTGCGGGGTGTCGCGGGCGGCCGCGCGTTCCGGGGAGTCCATCGCGGAGGCGTCCGCGAGCTCGTGCAGGGCCAGGTGCGTCCAGGCAGGTCCGTCGCCGCCGGGGCGTGCGGCATAGCGACGCACCCGCAACCAGCCGGCGGCCTTCATCAGCATCGGGACGTGCTCGCCCGCATACCACTGCTCGAAGGCGTCGCGGGCGTCGGAAGGCACCGAGAACGCGACGACGGACAGCAGCGTCGGCGTACGCGCCGGCTGACCGGTGTCGCTGATCTGGTCGCAGATGTAGCGGGTGAATCCGTTGACGGCGCCGAGCATCCGGGCTGTGCGCTCGCTCGGGTCGCGCTTCAGCTCACCGTAGGCCGCCGAGTCCAGCTCGTGCATGTCGTGCAGGAAATAGCAGGCGAGGTAACGGGGCTTCCCCTCCAGCGCCTCGTAGCGAACGGCCGAGGTGAAGCCGGGCAGCGCCATCCGCGCCGGGATGTGCTCGGCGTTGTACCAGTCGTGGAACTCGTCCTCGAGCTCGGACGGTGGCTCCATCTGGGAGAAGAGCAGTCCAGGCATCATGTGTCTCCTTGCCGCGATAGCTGTGCGGGACGGGCCGAGGGCGGGGTCGAGGCGCTCACCACGGGACCGGCCGAGATTCGCCACGGGTCAGCGTCGAGGGCCGCTTCGCAGGCGGGGTGTTGCGGCTGCGCGCGAAGCGGACCTCGCCCTGCGTGGCGACTGCCGCCACCCCGGGGAGGTCGCCCAGACGCAGGGCCCCTCGCCAGTCGTCCGCCTGGGAGCCCAGCGGCGCATCGAGCACCAGCAGGTCAGCGGGCGCGCCAACCCGCAGGCGCCCGGCGTCAAGCCCATAGATGTCGGCGACATTGCCCGTGCAGGCCGCGATCGCCAACCCGGGGGACAGCGGTCCCAGACTGGTCAACTCAGCCATCGTGCGCAGCAATGCCAGCGGGATGACCCCCGTGCCTGTCGGTGTGTCGCTGGCGATCATCAGTCGAGCCGCGGCGCCGTGCTCGAGCGCCAAGCCGGCGATATCAATGGCGGAGCGCAGGTTGCCGGCCTGCACCAGCTGAAGGGCCATGTCCGAGCCCTCGGTCACCAAGCGGCGGACGTCGGCGTCGGCTAGGGCGGTCGGGCCACCGTTGACGTGGCCGAGCACGTTGGGCCTCGACTCGAGGAGAACGTCGGCGTCGATGAGCTCCAGGCTGCCACGGATGGAGCCGCCGCCGGTGTGGAACATGACGACGAGGCCGGCCTGCCGAGCGGCCTGCACGACCGGTACGTAGTCCCGCGGCCTGGTGAAGGCGCCGAAGCCGGCCTTGGCGAGCCACACTCCAGCCTGTCTCAGGTCGCTGAAGTCACTGCCGCTCAGCCCTGGCTCGAGGACCACAGACCCGGCGTGGACGCTGACTCCGCCCGGGCGGTAATTCAGGTAGCTGCGCTGCGCGGCTATCGCGAGCGCCTTCACGCCGACCACGTCGGTCGGACGGCCGGGGACATGGACTTCGCTGGCGCTTATGGCTCGGGTCACGCCGCCGTGCAGATAGCTCTCGAGGAAGCCGACCGTGCGCTGACGGGGTGTGTAGTCGCCGAAGGTCGTGTGGACGTGGGAGTCGATGAGGCCGGGCACGAGGGCAGCCCCCGCGATGTCGAGCACCTGGTCGCAGGAGTCGAGGTCAACGTCGGCCGTTGCTCCGATCCAGCTGATGAGGCCGTCACGAGCTACCAGCGCGTCGCCTTCGATCGAACCACCGGTGAGGTCACCGGCGTGCGAGTCGCCGATGTTCACCACGGCCAGGCTCGGGCTGCTCATCGCAAGCCGTCGCCCGCCGTCGCCTCGGCCTTGGTGAGCCCGCCGACACGGCTGTGCACTCGTCCGTCGCTGGCCAGTGCCGCGATGACGACGATCTCGTCGGGTCGCGGTCCACCCGGCACGGTGACCGTGACCGTGTCGTAGAACTCGCGGACGAAGAGCGCTTTCTTGTAGGCCAGCGGCACGTCGAGCGCCGTCCCAGCAGCGGCGACCTTGGAGGTGGAAGTGACCCAGGTCGTGCCGTCGATGCCATCGCGCAGTGCGTCGCCGAAGGGCGTGGTCAGGCAGGCGACTCCATGCTCCTGCTCGCCGGCCAGCCCGACGATCGCGCCCTTGCCGCAACTTTCGGCCGGGACGCCGAGCGCCTCGGCAGCCCTACGGACCAGCTCGACCGCGAGCTCGCCACTGGGCTCGATCAGCTCGTCAAGCGCCTCCGCCCAGCGTCCGGCGTAGGGGTTGACGATCACGGCGGCAACCGCTGCTTTGCGCAGCGGCGGCCGCACGCTCGGCCCTCCGTCCGTGTGGACCTCTTCGACCTGGATGAACCATCGGCGGACTGGCAGTGACACGCGGCCTCCTTCTGGCTACTGTATTCAAGCAGTCGTGCGGCAGGGTTGTCGAGCGACGGGGCGAAGTCATCGCGAACGGAACGCGGCGGGAGGGCAGCGCCAGTGGCAGTGCAGACGGTGACCGTGGTCGGCGGGGCGCTGGCCGGGCTGCGCTGCGCCGAGGCCCTCCGCCGCTACGGTTTCACGGGGCCGATCACCGTCTTCGCCGGCGAGGGCCCCGACGCCCACGACCGCCCGCCGCTGTCGAAGGGTTACCTCATGGGCGAGGTGGCGGAGTCGGTGGTCCGTCTGGGACCGAACCTTGCGCACGAGCTGGACTGGCGGGCTGGTGTACGCGCCCGCTCCTTCCGTCTGAGCAATCGCCAGTTGAGCACCGACGACGGCGAGCAGCGTGACGTCGACGGCCTCGTGATCGCGACCGGGCTGCGGCCACGCCAGCTGCCTAGCCTGGCGGCGGAACTCGGCGGGGTGCACATGCTTCGCGGGCTGGCTGACGCGGCTGCCCTTCGGAACGACCTCGGCGCCGCCCCGTCGGTCGCCGTGATCGGCAGCGGGTTCATCGGCACCGAGATCGCATCCACCTGCCGCACTCTCGGACTCGACGTCACCGTGATCGCCCTCGAGCCCCCTCTGTCCCGAGTACTCGGTCCGCACGCCGAGGCGTATGGACGGCGGATGCAGCAGGAGGGCGTGCAGATGCGGATCGGCGCTGGCGTGTCCGGTGCGATGTGGACGGACGCCCCCTCGGGTCCACGGGTCACGGCGCTGAACCTCGACAGCGGTGAGCGAATAGCGTCCGATGTCGTGGTCGTTGCGGTCGGCGGCGCGCCGGAGGTCGGCTGGCTCGCCGGCTCGGGCATTGCCGTTGAGGACGGCGTGCTCTGCGACCCCGCCGGTCTCGTTGAGGGAGCCGAGCGTGTCGTTGCCGCTGGGGACGTCGCCCGCTGCTACCGGCCGCTTCTCGGCGCGCCCGCGCGGATCGAGCATTGGACCAACGCCGCTGACCAGGCGGTCGCCGCCGCAGCCGGACTACTGGGGATGCCCGGTCCGCCACCGACCACGCCGTCGTTCTGGACCGACCAGTTCGGCGCCCGCATCCAGGGCGTGGGCATGCCGGCCCATGCCGACACCCACACGTTGGTCGACGGCGACATCGAGTCCGGCCGCTTCACGATCGAGGCGTACCGAGCCGACCGACTCATCGGCGCTGTGGTCGCGGGCGGGCCGCGGGCCCTGCTCGGCTACCGGCAGGAGCTGATGGCGACGGTGACCGCATGAGAAGCCGCACGCGGCCCCGACGCCCCGGCAGCCCGCGCCACCGTGACTCCGTACCGACCGCTGCGTGCTGGCCCCCAACCACTTTTCACCTCGTCACTGTCGGCCGGAAGATCGATGTCAGCCCCTCAAGGAGTGCACTATGACCACTGCCCCGTTGTCCCCGGCGGTCCCCACCGCCCTCGGTCATCCCGAGGGCCCCGGCGCCGCGCCCCCCGCCTCCGACCCGCTCACCACCCGGCTGATCAACGCGGTGCGGCCGGAGAAGGGAGAGATCCCGGCCTTCATCCACGTCGACCCAGAGGTGTACGCCCGCGAGCTGCAACGGGTCTTTGGGCGGTGCTGGCTGTTCGTCGCCCACGAGTCCGAGGTGAGCAGGCCCGGCGACTTCCTCGCCCGCGAGATGGGCATCCAGCCGGTCATCGTCAGCCGAGGAGCCGACGGTGTGGTGCGAGTCCTCCTGAACATCTGCCGGCACCGCGGGATGCGACTCGCGTGCGAGGACAAGGGCAATAGCGAAACTCTGCGCTGCTCGTACCACGGCTGGTCCTACGGCAGCGACGGGAAGTTCCTCGGCGCGCCCTATCAGCGCTACGCCTACGCCGAGGGGCTGGACCGGCCTTCGCTCGGGCTGTTGCAGGCGCGCACCGAGACCTACCGCGGGCTGATCTTCGCTACTTGGGACCCTAACGCCGCTCCGCTCGAGGACTACCTCGGCGACATGGCCTTCTACCTCGACATCATGGTCGGTCGGGCCGAGATGGAGGTCGTCGGCGTGGCTCAGCGCTGGCACGTGCCGAGCGCGTGGAAGCTGCCAGCGGAGAATTTCGCCTCCGACGCCTATCACACGGCGACGACGCACGCCTTCCTGTCCAAGCTGGGCCTGGCGCAGGGCGTCGACTTCGGGCGGCTCGGCTACCACGTCGAAGCGGGCGGCGGCCACGGCCTGGGCATCGGCGTACAGGACGACGGCCCGTGGTACCCCGAGGAACTCCGGGCGGAGTACGAGGAGCACCTGACGCCGCAGCAGCTCGCGTTGACCGACCGCATCAAGAACTTCCACGGCAACGTCTTCCCGAACTTCTCCTTCCTGATCCCCAACCTGATCGAGGTCGACGGCCACACGGTGTCCGGCACCACGTTGCGACAGTGGCAGCCTCTCGGCCCGGACAGCATTCAGGTCTGGTCGTGGTACCTCGTGGAGAAGAACGCCCCGTCGTGGTGGAAGGAGCTGGGCCGCAAGACCTACATCCAGACCTTCGGCTCTTCGGGCATGTTCGAGCAGGACGACACCGAAAACTGGGAGCACCAAACGCGCGCCGCGCTCGCCTCCTTATCACGCGACGACGAGGTGATGTACCACTACCAGATGGCGCTCGGTCGCCCCGCCATGGCCGACCCGCCGGGGCCCGGCACGGTCTACGACGGGAAGTACAACGAGGCCGCCGCCCGCGGGTTCTACCGCGCGTGGCTCAACATGATGGTGAGCGAGAAGTGACTCTGACCGCGGCTACCCCGACCATCACCCTCGAGGAGCGCCTCGCGGTCGAAGACCTGCTGGTGCGCGAGGCCCTATTTCTCGACGACGGACGGTTCGACGACTGGCTCGAGTTGTTGACCGAGGACATCGTCTACCGCGCCCCGGTGCGCATCACCCGTAAGCGCGGGAACCCGGAGATCGTCGAGGACATGTTCCACTTCGACGAGAACATCCACTCCCTGCGGTTGCGGGTGCGCCGACTGCACACCGACGTCGCGTGGGCGGAGGACCCACCCTCGCGCACCCGCCACCACGTGACGATGGCGCACGTGTCATCTGGCGAACAGGCCGATGAGCTGGCCGTACGCAGCTCCGTGCTGCTCTACCGCAACCGCGGTGACGCCGCCGAGCACGATCTGCTGTCGATGGAGCGCCACGACGTGCTGCGCCGCACCGAGATGGGGCTGCTCATCGCCAGCCGACGCGCGCTGCTCGACCAGGCGACCGTCGGCACGAAAAACCTGGGGGTCTTCTTCTAGTCGTGCAGCATGATCGCCCGGACCGGGCAGCTGCGCACGGCCTCCTCGACCTTCGGGCGCAGCTGGTCGTCGGGGTGCTCAGCCAGCACCACGGCATGGGACTCGCTCTCGTCGAGGTCGAACACCTCGGGGGCGGCCAGAACGCAGTTGGCGTAGGCCTGGCACAGCTCGAGATCCACGGACACCTGCACGGTGGGGTCCTCTCCTCGGGAACTGTCTACAGTAGCCTCTTGAACGGGAGGAACGATGGACTTGGAGTACGGCTCCGACGTTGTCGCCGACCTGCTCGTTCAAGCGGGCGTCCGCTACGCCGCCTTCAACCCGGGCGCTACTTTCCGCGGACTGCATGACTCACTGGTGCATCTGCCCGGCGCCCCCGAGATAGTTCTGTGTACGGCCGAGGGCATCAGCGTGGCGGTGGCACAGGGCTACGCCAAGGCCACGGGCCGGCCGATGGCGGTCTTGCTGCACGACATCGTGGGCCTGCAGGCAGCGAGCATGGCGATATACAACGCCTGGTGCGATCGCGCACCGATGCTGCTGATCGGCGGCACCGGGCCGATGGCCAAGTCGCGGCGGCGGCCGTGGATCGACTGGATACACACCGCGTCGTCTCAGGCGGAGCTGGTGCGGGACTTCGTCAAGTGGGACGACCAGCCCCACGACCTCGCGTCGGTGCCCGAGTCGTTCGCCCGAGCCCTGCACGCCGCTACCAGCTCGCCGTCCGGCCCAGTCTACCTCTGCTACGACGTGACCCTGCAGGAGGACGCGGTCGCTGCTGGCTTCACCCCTGAGGCGCTCGCTCGGTACGTCGAGCCAACTGCCCCGGCTGCCTCTCCCGAGCAGCTGGACGAGCTCGCTGAGCTACTGCGCGTCGCTAAGGCGCCCATGATCGTCGCGGGGTATGTGGGCCACGACCCGGCGGCGTTCGCGGCTCTGACCGAGCTGGCCGAGGCGCTCGCCGCGCCGGTGCTCGACACCGGGGTGCGGCACGCGTTCCCCACGGGCCATCCGCTGTGCGGCACGGGCGTACCGGGCTTGGCCGAGCGGGCCGACGTCGTGCTCGTGCTCGATGTGGACGATCTGCGTGGGCGCTACCCCGATCTGCTCGGCGACGGAACCCGCCCCGGAACGGCGACCGTCGTGCACGCCGGCGTGGGTCATCTGCGAGTGCGCGGGTGGTCGCACGCGTATCAAGCGCTGGCTCCGCTGCACCGCCACTTGACCGCTGACGCCGACTCCGTAGCAGCCGGCCTCCTGCACCGAGTCAGGGCTGAGCCGCCGGACGCCGCGCTTGTCGCGGCGCGCACGACCCAGTTGCACAACGAGATCCGCGCTCGGCGTGCGCGCTTGCTGGCCGCAGCAGGCATCGCGACCGCATCCGGCGCCGTCCCCAGGGAGCGAGTCATCTTCGAACTCGGAGCTGCCCTTCAGCGGAGCGGGCTGACATTCGTGCTCGGCAACGGCACGAACGACCGGCTCGAACACCGCCTGTGGGACCTCAATCGGCCCCGCCAACACGCGGGCTGGCACGCTGGCGGCGGACTCGGCTACGGGCTCGGCGCAAGCATTGGCGTCGCCCTGGGCAGCCCAGCGGGCACCATAGTGGTCGACGTGCAAGCAGACGGTGACGCCCTGTTTACTCCGTCCGCCCTGTGGACCATGGCCCACTCCGGACTCCCAGTCCTGGTAGTGGTGCTGAACAATCGGCAGTACGGCAACAGCGTCGGGCACGCCGTCGACGTCGCCGGCGCCCGCGGCCGGCCCGTCCAGGAACGCTACGTGGGGACCGCTCTGACCAACCCCGAGGTCCACTTCGCCGCCCTCGCCGAATCCTTCGGCGTGTGGTCGTCGGGACCGGTCAGCGCCGCTGACCAGCTAGCGCCCGTGTTCGACGCCGCCCTCGAGGTGCTGGGACGGGGCCGGCCCGCGCTCATCGACGTCATCGTCCCCGGACTGTGACCAGGGAGGTCAGTTATGAGCAGCACGGCGACCGTTGCCGGCTCCATCGACACCTACGTCGGCGGGCGCCAGGGGCGGATGCAGATCGGCGGCGAACTCGTCGAGTCAGCCGAAAGCAATGCGCTGGTGACTCACGACCCTCAACCGGTCAACCGCTGGCCGAGATGCCTGCAGCGAGCGCAGCCGACGTCAACACGGCGGTCCGCCGGGCCCAGGCCGCCCAGCCGGGGCGGGAACGCCTCGGGCTCGACGGTCAGGCCGCCTGCTTCACCGCCCTGCGCCAACAGCTCGTCGCCCGCAGTGAGGAGCTGGCTCGACGCCATCGACTGCGGCGACCCGGTACGGGCGATGCGAACCGACGTGGACATCTGCCTGGGCTACCTCGACGCCTACCCAAGCATGGTCTACGGCGTGTAGGGCCGCGTCTTCCCAGCCCGCGGGGACGGGCTCCACTACAGCGCCTCGCGCCCGTACGGCGTCACCGGCCGCATCACTGCCTCAACCACCCCCTGATGTTCTGCGTCACCCGGCCGCTACCAGCGCTGATCATGGGCAACGTCGTGGTCATCAAGGCTGCTTCACAGACACCCCTGACCGCCCTGGCCCTGGCCCTGGTCGAGATCTTCGCAGAGGTCTTCCCGGCGGGGGTTGTCAGTGTCCTGACCGGCGGCGTGGAGCCCGACAACGCGCTGGTAAACCATCCGGCGGTCAAGCGCCGGGCGTTCACCGGCAGTGCCCGCACCAGGCTGACATCCAGCGTCGAGCGGCCGAGGGTGGGCACGTCAGGAGCATCTCGCTCGAGCTGGGCGGGAAGAACGCGATGGGGTGCCGGCGTGAAGCCGCCGGGCGACGACACGAGACGACATCCCCGCCCGCCGCTGCGGCTTGCCCGGTCTGCAACACGGCATTCACCCGGGTGCGCCGGCAGCGCTACTGCACCCCGGCCTGCCGACAAGCCGCCTGGCGGGCCCGGGGAACAGCGAGCGAACTCGAGGCCAGTAGACCCGCCGAGCCGCGTCGCGGCCGGTGGCAGGTCGGCGTCTACGCCTGCCCCGAGTGCGAGGCGCATTACCTCGCCCAGCAGTGGTGCGAGGACTGCAACCGGCCCTGCCTTCGAGTCGGCTACGGCGGATCGTGTCCCAGCTGCAATGAGCCCTTGCCGTTGACGAACTGCTCGCCGCCCACCACGATGACTTCACCAGCACCAGCCGAGAGAATCAGCCTCCAAGTATCCCAGGGGCGGTTCAGAGCGCCATCGCGCCAGCGCCATGCCACCAGCCGCAAGACACCCCGCCAGCTTCGAGACGCGTCCCGCCACGAGATCATCCGTCAAGATCACGAGCCATCTGCGGATCTAGGTGTAGTGCCCAGGGAGGTTGGTCAAGCGGGTGATCGGTGGGACCTTCCCGATCGCGGAGTGGAGCCTGTGATGGTTGTACTCGTGGAGCCAGGCCGGGAGCGCTTTTCGGCGGGATGACTCGCTGGTGTAGAGGCGGCGGAAAGCCCAGCCGGCGGCGAGGGTGCGGTGGAACCGTTCGATCTTGCCGTTGGTCTGCGGCCGGTAGGGCCGGGTGCGCTTGTGTTTGATGCCGAGTTCGGCGCAGGCGTCGCCCCAGGCGTGGCTCCTGTAGGCGCTGCCGTTGTCGGAGAGCACCCGGACGGTGGTGACGCCGTGCTCGGCGTACCACGCGACCGCGCGGCGCAGCACGCCAGTCGCGGTGGCGGCGGTCTCGTCGTCGTGGATCTCGGCGTAGGCGACGCGGCTGTGGTCATCGATGACGGTGTGTACGAGAGCGGTGCCCATGTTCGGGTTGTGGTGCTTGCTTCGTGGCTTGCCAGCGGTCGCGGCTCGGTGCCTGGTGCCCTGCTGTCGGCCGACGTAGCGCCAGCCGCCGCCGTCGGGGATGTTGCCGAGCTTCTTCACGTCGACGTGCAGCAACGCACCAGGCAAGTCGTGCTCGTAGCGGCGGATCGGCCCGCCGGTAAGGCGGTCGACGTGCGCGCGCCGGTTGATCCGACACCGGATCAGCACCGCGTGCACGGTCGAGGACGGCACGTTGAGCTCGCCGGCGATGCCGACAGGCCCGAGCCGCCGCTTCCACCGGACGTGCACGATCTTGCGGACCAGCGGCTGCAGTGTGCGCTGCGGTGAGCGGTGCGGCCGAGATGACCGGTCGCACATCGCCGCCGGCCCAAGCTGCCGGTACCGCTTTGCCCAAGGGTTCGCCGTCGGCCAGGCCACCTGGAAGCGTTCGGCAGCCCGGGCGACCGACCAGCCGTCCTCAACGATCAGACGCGCGAGGCGAAGTCGGGCACGCGGGGTCAGGGCAGCGTTAGCGTGGGACACGAAGACCTCCTGGTCGTGAAGTGGTCGCCTTCCCAAGCAGCTCCACTCCACGACGGGAGGCCTTCGTCGTCCAAGACCAATCAGCTCGTGTCGTCACACGCCCTCGACCAACGTGTTTGGTCAGTACATCTAGGTCAGCGCCGTCGAACGGACCATAGGCCCGGCGCTAAAGCCTCGATCCACCGACGATCTTGGGGTCTTAAGGTCATCTCGTATGGCCTGTTGATCATCGGGTTTGAGGAGCGGTCTGTTGCCCGACCTGGGTTCGGGGTTCTCCTGCTCCGCGTGGTGGCGTCGATGACGGTGGTCAGGTTGTGAAGGCTTGAGGTGGTCCGCCAGCTGCGGGTGAACAGTTCGGTCCAGGCGGTCTGCCAGGGCCAGCCGGTCGGCAGGTGCAGGACGAGCCGTCGGGCCGAGGAAGCGATTCGGGCCGGGACGTGCACGAGCTGGCGTCGAATCGTGCCAGTGGTCGCCTTGGCGTGCCGCGTCCCGGTGAGGGTGCCGGCTGCGCGGGTGAGGGTGAACGCCATGACCGCGAGGACGAGCTAGGCAGCGTTGGCCGCGGACACCCCGGAGGGCAGGTGCGCCAGCGCCGAGTTTTTCAGGTCGGCGTGGACCTGCTCGATGATCGCGTGCTGCCGGTGGGTCTTGTCCGCGCTGACGGCGTCGAGGTTGCTGGTGGTGAACAAGGCGTGGAACCGCCAGGAGGTGAACAACGGCTCCTGGCCGGCTGCGGCCGCGTCGGCGTTGAGGTCCGGAATGCGGCGCACGACCAGCCGGCCCGGGACCTGCTCGGCCTTGTTCCGGCTGCCGAAGGCGGTGAACGGAACCTCGGCGACCTCCGCCCGGCTGATCCAGACGCCGGCCGTCTCGTCGTAGACCCCGTCGGGATACTCGATCGTGGTCCACGCGTCGGCGGCGCCGTAGAACGCCGAGTCTGCCCGTAGCAGCGTCCGCGGCGGCTCGCCGCCCTGCGGCGCCGCCTCGCGGAGCCGGCGCAGCGTGACGAGCGCGTCGGCGACCAGGCGCTTCGCGCCGCAGGAGCCCTTGCGGAGCCGCCGCGCCACGATCACCGGCGCCGACATGGTGGTGTTGACCGTGGCGAGCAGTGCGTTCAGTCCGCGGACGCCGGAGTAGCCGTAGCCCGAGCGCTGCTTGGCATAGCCGTGCACCTCGATGATCGTGTCGTCCACGTCGACCAGCGCATAGTCCTGCACCCAGCCGTCAGCCGGGTCCGCTCACCGAGACCGACCAGAACCGGGACGCGACAGCGTCCAGCTGCCGGACGTGGCCGAAGGTGAACGCGCGCAGGAACTGGCCCATGGTCGAGGGGGCGTAACAGCCGTCGAAAATCTTCTTCATCCCGCCGTGCCGCAGCAACGCGAGGTCGTCGACGCTGTCCGCACCGGCGACCATCCCCGCAACCAGCGCCGCCACCTTCCGGCCCGCGTTGGCGCCGTTGTCCGTCCGGACGCTCAGCCGCTCGTCCGCCAACCGCCGAAGCCCGGCCCCTTCGGCCAGACCCACCAGTGGCACCAGCCCGGCCGACGACACGAGATTCGGCGAGGTTGTCCCGAAGTTCGTGGAACTTCGGCGGCGGGCCCGATGATCATCTAGGCGGCTTGGACGGTTTCATTGTCGGGGGTGACACCGACAGTTTCGGCGGTGACGCGCTCGAGTTCGGCGGCGAG
>JAABVA010001621.1_pt1 | contig 23731 bp, 22 predicted proteins | sample 5560331 | NCBI WGS metagenome assembly JAABVA01 (sample SAMN12812661, study PRJNA571458) | rock metagenome | isolation source: Antarctica rocks | place: Antarctica: Victoria Land, Mt New Zealand sud | collected 2016-01-07
AGTTAAGACTTCAGTCACTTCTTTTAATCTCTTTTGAATCAGAACATAATCACGTTTTCAACTTTCTTCTTTTTCTGTCAGTTCAATGAGCAGTATAATCTATCACTGACAAGATTCTCTAAGTTGTTGACATCTTTTTCGTCTCATTTTCAGCATTGAAGTGACTCATGAACGCTTACGTAGTATGATTCAATTCAGATCGAGTCTTTTTTCTTTTTATTCAACTCTTTATCTGATACAACTTTCTTGTCGACTATGTTGTGACACTCACGCATGAAGACTGTTAACGTGTCAAGAAGTTTCTTCATGTTCAGAATTTTAACTAAGATTGATGCATGACATCATAACTTTGAATTGAGTTCTGTCTCTTGTATTTGATTGCATTGTTCATGAATGAGTGCATCTTGAATTTTATGAAGATTAAAGACATAACTGAATCATGTTATTATAGCAGTCAATGCATGCTTGTTAATCTTGCTCTGTCTTGTATCTCTGTAAAGAAGAATATCTTTTATTGCAAGAAGATTCAGATGTTGAGTATTATGATGCAATAACTGTGTTTGAAACGTGTCTTGTTTGTTGATACAATCGAAAAAGATCTTTATTAAATACTTGTGTGCAATCTCATTGTGCTTTGTATTGAAATTATCAGCACTATTATATCTTTGAATCTGACTTGCATAATGTGTCATCACATGTAATTTTGAAATGTTGAAATGATTGACGTCTGTATCTGAACGCTCAGATCGCAAATGACGAAAAACATTCTTTAACTTGTTCAATCAAAAAAACGTATGTTCAAGATATTGAAGAATTTCTTCATCATGCAAATGATACTGAACAAGTATCATGAAGTCTATCACTGCTTGAGCGAAGTGAACTGCTGCAGATGTTCTCGTGATCAGAAGCGATGCAATGACTGATATAAATTGATATACAATCAACTTTCAATCTGCATCAATTCATTTCTTAATCGTACTGTATTTGACAAATCTCTTCATGTCTTTAAATAATGAAATGACGTGAAATCTTTGATTCAGCTGAGCTGTTTCTGATGCATCGTTTGGAGCTAATCTGATTTCTTTTCTTCTTCAACTTGTACAAACACTTTCGTTGATGATCTGACTGAGTCATAACATCAGATATGAGATGATTCTCTTAAGTAGTTGATGTAACACATTTATCATCATTGTCTCGTGAATATTGATAAACATATGTGATCATGCAAAGTTTTTCATTGAATGTATTTAAGCAAAGTCATTCTCAATCATATTGTTCTTTTTTTGTTGTCTCTGTTGATTTCTAATGAATGCATGCATTTGAATTGATCATGTCTTGTTTAAATTTTCATGCTCATGAGATGACACTTGACAGATAAAGCATTATTGATTCATCTTGATGTCTGTGATTAATACTTGTTTCTCGTAGTTCATCATGAACTCAACGATTATCAAATAACATTGTTTTATTTTATTTTTTATGCAAAGAACAGAAATGTCGTTTCTGATCGTAGCTTCAACAACTGTTACATATGAGATCATGTATTAATGCATGATGATACATGTTTAACGTACGCTTGAGTATAATTGATAACATTATGTGTCAAATCTTTGACTTAATATCATCATCATTATTGTCAACTATAAGAAGAAATCTCAAAAGAATCAATATCGATCGTTTTTAAGCATGTCTTGTGCATCGATTTAGATTTTCTATTGTTAGATATATAAATCATGCAGATAGATTATCTCAATGCTCAGTCAAGACTGTCTTATTGATGAAAATTAACAGTGATATCACGATAGCATCATCAGAAAGCTTCTTCTGCATTTCTCATCATCAATCAGCAGTATGCATCTCGTCATAGACTTGAAAGTTGTTAACATTATAATGTTGAATGAATGCATAAATCAGCTCATCTTGAAATGATGAGTGACTCAACAAGAATCGAAGTGTTTTGATGATGTCATGATACAAAATGCAGTGCTGCTTTTCTTGAACTTCTTTGTAACTGAATTCAACTGTGAATGTTCAAGAATATCATTTATTGTTTTCAACATCATATGAAATCTGATGTAGAAGTGTCAATCACTTGTTCACATCATGAAAGCTAACATGTTAATGTAAGACTCACAAGCGCAAGTCTTGAAAAAATCAATTAACACTGTCTTTGATAATCTTTGTTTAATGAAGTCAGTGAGCAAACGCGTAATTCACTTTGCATTGAAATAAATAGTATTGATTATTGTTTATGTTCTTGATCGTTTGAGAATTTGAGCTCAACGACTCTGATACTTTCTTTAACATGTCGACTGTTGTTTTGACATCACGATCAGTTGTCTCAATGAAGATTTCAACTCGCAATGCTGATAATGTGAAGAAAAGTTCAGTTTGAAGTTGTATCGTTTCAATTCTTAATGATATATGTTTCATATTTTGATTCAAATCAGCGCTATTCATCTCAATGTTCATATGCTCTTCTGCAAAATCATCTATTAACATATATTCTTGATTTTCGTCTTCGATGTTCATCTGAACATTCTCATCGTGAAAATTATTCGAGTTTGAACCTTATTCTGCAGTCTCATGATCACGTCAGATGAGTTGCATCAAATCGCATGATGATGATTTTGATGATGATGATAACTTTCGTCAGAGAATTTTTCGCGATCAATCATGCAAGCGAACATGACAGTGATAAAGATGATGTTCAAGCTCGCTGATGTTGTTTATCTTCATTTCACATAAAGAGCATACGCGTTGCATTATCTGTAAGTCTTTGATTAGTGTTTTTATATAACTTGTACAAAGTAATGATGAATTGTAATGATTCTTTACGCTCGACTGTTTATCTGTGCATGAAATGTCAGTAACGAGATGAATTGAAAAATGTCAATTGCAAAGTCAATGAATCACATTTGTTCAGAAGTTATTGACTTCAATTTGAACTTAATAGTTAAGATATGTAAATCATATAAACTATATCTAGCTAAATCATAAAGAGAACGAAATCAATCACTTGAACAAATATCATCATTATTCTCATGATCTAGCTATTGTCACTCATGATGTGATCATCTAAATCTTTTATGAGATGAAAGTAATGATTACTAAAGTGTTATATATCTCAAGTCAAAGCAATCTTCAGAATTTACAAACTTTATCTTGTCATCGTTATCTATCTCGCTCTTGTCATGACTTGATGAGTAACTCAAGAAATATATGACTATGCATTTATCTTCTTCATCTTTATTTGAAACTCTCTGATAGTATGTCAATTACGCTTAAACTCATCGTTGCTTCTTCTGAGCTTATCATAAGTGCAAGACTGCTTAGATTTTATAGTCATCATTATCTGATGTACAATAAAGATTGAGAAAATTCAAGTATCAAAGAATAAAGACTTGAACTTAAATGAAGAAATTAACTGATTGACAAATGTAAAGATGAGTTTATCAGTCAAATAAGTGACAGTAACGAGCGAAGATAATTGTTGATGATGAGATGACATTGAAGATGATGTAGTTTTGTTTCAAAGAGTCTTTCATCTGATGATTCTTCATGTGACATTAACTGTTTGTTTGAGTGACAACAAGAATTTTGACACATCTGATAACACATCTTGATTGAACTCATCTATTGCTACTGTCAATAATTAGATCATGAGTTCAATTACAATGTGCATATTAATGAATCAGATGTTGCTGCATACATCAACTTCAATGAAAGTGTACTTGATGATGTTGCACTATAGACAATGTCTGCAATGAACTGACTGCTTGATGAAAACTTCAATTTCATCAATAAATCTTCATTTCTTGAAAATGAATGAAGTCGTTTGATGACTAGACTGAATGAAGAGTTGTTGCAGTCAATCTCTTTGTCATCTCTCGCGATTGCTGTTGCTTAATATCATATCATTTTCGATTTTATTGCTTTATGAGAATAATTTATATCTTGATGATAACAGATGCAAGTGAAGTTTTTACACTGCTCATGACAACATTGTCAACAAGTAAGAAGATCAAGTATGTATGACTCGTCTCTCTGCAAATGCTTCTTATGTTTGTTCTTTAAATGCTTTGCATGAGTGATATCGCTGATCTGAACGAAAGCAATCAGTTAGCTGATACACAGAAGAAGTAATTTAAAATGATAATTAAGATTTCATCTCTTAACACTTGTATCTTTCTGTCTTTTCTTGATACTTTGAACTCAAAAGAAGTTTCATCATTTGTGATATAATTGCTGAGATCTTTGCGAGTTCATGAACTGATCAATTCGATGATGAACTCTCTCTTGTCATTATTTTGCAAATGAAACAGTATATTCTTCAGATCTCTTCAGTCGTTGCATCTCTTCAACATTTTTATCATCTTGATTGATTGATTGAAGCAATGAACAATAGTTTGATTGCAAAGCGAAAAATGCGTGTAGTTTCAGTTGATACATCAGTCGAAGATCAAACAAGATTGATCGTTATGTCAAAGCTCAAAGTCAAACTCATTTGCATGATTGAATACTTTTGTATCTGAGTCGTGTGAAATCTTTCTATCATCAAGTACGATTGTTCAGTTTACAACGTAAGACAGATCATATACATCTGAATCATCATCATGAAAGTTTACAGACTTCTCAATCATGTTCTCATTTATTTCTTCATCATATATTTCAAGATCAATTCTGTTCTTTCAACTGTTATTGTTGACACTCAAGATCTGCTTGAATCGATGCTGTGTATCATGTTTGAGTCGTGAGTTCAAATCAATAAATAAAACAGTATTTTTAAAAAGATACTTGATGTCTTTCAAATTAAACTGTTTGTCTTACGACTCTGTTCTATTTGTTTGCTTCGAAACATTCAATATTCTCTTTATGACTACTTTTTCAACAGATTCAAGAGATGAATGAAGTTCAAAAGTAGTATTTCTTCATCTTTTAACATGTTGAGTAGTGAAAGCTTGTTTAGCACTAATCGTGATGTTTCATATGCATTCAGTCGACACTATCTTCATGATAGTGTTATTTAATGTCTATTAAGTCACAAGTAATGCAAAGAGTGATTGAGAAGAAAGTGAAATTATGCAATACGTTTGAAAAATTGAAGTGCATAAGATTCAATGAACTTGAATAGTGATTCTTTGAATCTGCTTTAATTTAAGAATGTCGTTCTCTAGCATCTTGATTCAAAGAAAATTTCTTGACTTTTTCTGCTGTCAAATCAACAACGACATCACATTTCAATAATTCTATGATGATCATCATCTCATTTTTCAATCATGTGAACTATGATTTGCATCATCAAACGCTTGAATGTAATTTTCACAACAAAATGTTAAAGCTGTGCTACTCATGAGAGACTTCAAACAGAGTGCTTATCTTCGCGACTGTATTCAGAAAGTGATTGATAGTAATGTGAAAGTTATGCAATCATTAAATGAGTAGATGCAACACATCTTGATTGAACTACATGATTGATCTGCTCACTGACAATAAATGAATTGCTGTGATTCGTGATGCTCTTATGAAAGCGCTTGCTATCACATTCTCATGAATTGCAACAGTGAAAGTGACAGACAGATTTGTTTGAAAGCATTATGACTTGCAATGCAATACTGATTTTGTTAACAGACATTATAATGCTAGAAAATGATCAGTTATGCTTTCTAAGCAAAGAAAATCTCGATTCAATATAAATGACTGACTATCTTGACAGATTCTGATTGAATTATGAAGATACATATTATATTTTCACTATGAATTGATTTATTCGTCTCGAAGAACGTTCTCAGTATAGTCACGAAAGTTGACAAATGATCATTGCAGAAAGACTTAACATGAAGAATATGCAGATTGATGAAGATGTGACTGAGATGTTTACGATGCAGCTTGTTTGCTCATGTCTCAGAGCGAAACATGATAAGCGATAAAAATGCAAACAATATTTACTGTATCATTTCTACTATATTATTAGCTTGAATATAGTGAAGAATACAATGTAGATAAGCATGATTCAATAAAAGATGAATAACAACTTTGTTGTTTTATGAATGAAAAATAATCATCGTATCAAAATTGAGATCAACACTTCTATCATTTTAATTATATTTAATAGAAGAATACAATTCATCAACAAGATCTTACTCACTTTATTCGAGTGTGTGCTTTTTTAAGAAACTCAACTTTCAAGATATCATAACAGTTAAATCAGAATCATTTTCATCTTAGAGACTTTCTAACTTTCATCACAATCAGATAATAATCTCAATTCAAGCTGTGATCATCAAGATCAATCTTTCAACTTTAATTCACATCAGTCTAGAATTTTACATTCTGCAACTTTATCTCACTTTCTATCTTTCATCACAATTAGATAACAATCTTAATTCGAGCTGCAACTGTTAAGATCAATTATTCAGTTTAGATTCACATCAGTATAGAATTCAACATTTTGCAATCTCATCTTATTTTATCATTGTACATTCTACAATCTCACTGCTTCTTATTGCTTTTTCACATTTAACAGCTTAACATCATTTCACATCATTACTCTATGTCTTTTGACAAACATCTCATCATGATGTTCAAAGAAAAGTTCAAAGCGATATCAACAGATAAAGATGCAGCGACTGATATCATGTATCACAAATCTCAGATAATGAAGCTTAAGAATGACAATTTCACTATCTTCATCTTGAATAATGAGAAGATGATGCAGAAAGCAGATTTAGCTGAGCATCAGAGCATCAAATTTGTCATCTTTCAAGTTAAGATTATTTTTGAAATCAATAAAGTAGTCAAATTAGCAATTGATGCATTCAATTCTTTGAATGAAAGTCTTTACATTACTTGCAAGATTGTGATGAAGATCTTGATGAACTGAACATTCAGCATTCGCTTCAACATTAAATTACATCAAGTCACATCATCATTATTTGAAAGCTGTCTTTCTGTTCACGACATCTTACATAACTGAGTCTTTCGCTTACATTCAAATTCTGACATTCGCGAAATTATCATTACGAACTATTCAAACATGTCTCTGTTGCACACTTCTTATTTCAAATTCATGTTTTTCACACACAACATCAATGATTTAAAGATCAAGAATCTGCGTCGAGATGAACGAATGACTTTTCTTGAATTTATCTTCAGATTGATTTCAACTCATACTCAGTTGATTCTGCTTGAGAATCATGAAGATTTATCAGTTCTTCAGAATATAGAAAACACACTCAAAAAAGTCTTCGATTTGTCAGAAGATTGCACAGTCAAGCTGAAGATCTTCATTTTAATGATTGAACAAGATATGTTTTTGAATCAGTATTGAAAATTCAACAGTAACATCAGAATAAAGTGAGACTTTTCAGTGTTCAACATGTGATTCAGTCAATCTAAAAATCACAAGCATATCATTCAAGTAAAACAAGTGACTTCAAAGAAGAATCGTTTAACTATTTATCTATCATATCGATGCACTTATTGCAATGACAAAAAGTGCTGACTTATCAAAGATTTCTTTAGACTATAGTCAATGAAGACACAGCGAGCACTGATTGCAAAGACTCAAACATTGCTCTGCGAGTTGCGTGCACTCATTACATTCACAAGAACAGACAAGAAGTATGTTGATTTGCTGTGTCTTTTCAATCACTTCAACTATCAATTTGACTTGAAGAATCACTTTGAAGTGCAGATCAATGATGACAAGTGAACTGCTATCATTCTTGTTAAATCATTTATTTTCTTCAACATGATAGATGTGAGCGTAACTTTTCATCATTCTCTCATCAAGACAGATTGAAGCTCAATTGAGTTGAAATTAACGTTTGATCTTCGCAGACGTAAGCAACAGAATGATGATAAACAAGTACTTTAGTATTGTCTTTTCAATGCATCAAATGTGATTTCAGTTCATTCAATCATGTCTGATAAGCTCGACAGAATCAAAATAGCGACAATCAGAACTCTTAATTCTGCTCATATTGACGAGAAATATTATGAATACAACGATCGCTTTTACGATATTATACTGAGTCAGAATCTTCATATCAAATTCACATCAATTCTCTTCAAAGACTTGAATCTCTTGATTACTTTTGCTGAGTAAAATATCGAGCTGAATAAGTTTCAGATGTCAATCATGCAATATCTTCAGAATCTCTCTAACGATTTTGATCTTATCAAGAAACTCTTTGAAAACGAAAAGAAATTAATGAATGTCGTTATCACAATGTTACTTTTAAAGCTGAGCAAGAAAGTCAAAGTGCTGAGTTTGTTCAACAACACAGCTGATACATTCATTCTCAAACTGAATGAATAGCTTCAACGACTGAAAAATAAAGACATCATTCTGATAAATAAAAAGATCATTCATTTTCACTTGCAGTTTACTGAACGTCAGATAGTCGCTCAAGACAGTCACGCGTCTCACTCAGTAAACAACAATCTCGGTCGACAATGATGAAATGTCTCTCACGAGTTATCTGATGTCTTCTATGATTAGCTGACACATCAAATTATCGATCAGAGCAAGAAAACTTTACATGACATTAAAAATCATTGATACAAATTGCATCAGATCAGTCTTGACACTCTGCTTCTAAAAGTCATGAGTTTAAGCAATCATTCGATGAATAAAATGCAATCTCAAAGTCAACAGAGTGAACAGAGTGACAAGCAGCATGAGGCACAAGATTCTTCAATTGTACAAATCAACAATGAAGAAGTCAATATGACTCACGAAGATTTCAAAAGCAATGAGAATTCATTCAATATGAATTACAAAGATCTTAATTTTCATGTCACACGTCAATTCTTGAAGCGAGATCATGAATTCAAACGTCGTATGCTTCAGAGAATTATCAATGTCAAGCTTAATAGAATGAACAATGAGACTGAGCATGACGTTGTTATTAAGACTTTCTGCTCATACTTTCAAAGAATCGAGATGAGAAAAACTCTCAACATGAAAGATCAAGAATTCTTTCAGCGCATTGAGATTGAGCTAAGTGTGAATATTCTTGAGCATAACGTGAGCGTTGTTGTCTGCACGCTGATCAACTTCAACACTATTATGCTAAAAAAATTCAAAGAAGATCATACTGTCGTTCAGAAAGTTGCAAGAATCGAGAACGCAAAGATCTTTATTGCTATAATTCACAGCAACAATTTGATGCATATGTTCAATGATGATGAGCAACTTCAATTGATGAAAGAAGACATCAAGAATAATTGCTTCACGCATTATATAAACAGAAGTCTATTTGAACATTTGATTATGCTTGAATACTTTCATATGCTTCTCACTGAACAGTATCACGCAATTCTCATCATAGATGACATTGTATTCACTGTCTGATACAAAGCTCAAATGCAGTTCTCAGTTGACTCTTCACTTCAATTCAATATGACTATCATAATCATTATATTGAAGAGCTTTTGCAAAATAAAATGATCATTGACATTTCTCAATGTCAATGAAATCAACATAAGAATCGATGCATCTTAGTTCAAGCAGAATGAGATTGAAGTCATTGTAGCAATCAAGCTAGTCAAGATTTACGCTGAAGTCGAGATATCTGTTAAGAACATCATCATTCTCACAGAATATACTGCACAAGTTTAGCTATTGAAGAGAAGTTTAGTTTCAGACTCGAAAGTTCAAAATGTTAAAGCATATATGATTGATTCTTTTCAAGATGAAGAAGCTTCTGTCATCATTCTATGTATGATGAGAATCAAGAAACTTGACTTCGTGTCTCAATTCAATCATTTTCTGACTGTCTGTAATCATGCTTGCGACTCATTTGTTATGTTATGTAACTATGATGAATTTCAGCATGATTATGCTTGTAATTTACACATGATACAACATGTTTAAAATCTGTTCTTGATCAACAAAGTTTACAAGAAATACTCTAGTCAACAAGAATTTATCGATTTCATGAAAACAGAGTGTCAATTTCAAGAGCAAGAGTCACAATGAAACGAGAATAAAGCTTGATATGCAAGCGAAAATCAAGCAACAAACTCTTCAGAAGAGCAAGAGCATCATCAGAACATGAGCGAAAATCAAGTAATAAATCTTTCAGAAGAGCAAAAGCATCATCAGAACACAAGCGAAGATCAAGCAATAAATTCTGCAGAAGAGCAAGAACATCATTAAAATGCAAGTGAAGATCAAGCAATAAATTCTGCAGAAAAGCAAAAGCATCATCAGAATGCAAGCGAAGATTAAGCAATAAACTCTGCAGAAGAGCAAGAGCATCATCAAGATGCAAGCGAAGATCAAGCAACAAATTTTGCAGAAGAGTAAGAGCATCATTGAAACATGAACAAAGCTTCTGCAACAAATTTCGCAGAAGAGCAAGCATTGCAAGAAAATAAATCTGATCAAGAAACAGTATTTATCAATTGATAAACATGTTTCACAGAAGACAACATTCTTTTTCAATGTTTAAATTCTTTGTCTGCTGCTAGTTCAAGTCTGTCAAAGAGATTGAAACACTGATCACTGTGTAATACATACTGAAATACAGACATAACAACTTGCAAATACAATACACTTCAATCAACAATAGACTAGCTTAGTCTTTAAGCTGTTATGCGCATCATGTGAGCGCAGATCTTCAACGTAAGCTAAAGTAAATTCATTATGTTTCAACTTCTACAGTATCACATTCACTGCATGTAATACAACTTAATCTTTCATTCATCTGCTCATCATACTTGATGTGAGTCTTTCAATTTGCTTTTATAATCACATAAAATTATAATCTAACATCATATGTTTCTTTCAATGAGCATCATCATTAAGATTAAGATATGTTCATTGAACTTAATCTTAATTGATTAAATTTGCATATTTAACATCAGTCAAGTATGCATCTAGTTTATCACGTCAACTCATCTCACATAGTTGAATAGCAGCATTAATATTTCATCATCATCATCTATTTTATTGAACTGATTTTATTGACTCATCATAATGACTAGCTTACGTCTCAAAAAAATATCACTATCAGATATCAGAATTCTCAACTTGATGATGAGTGTTCAACTTTCAGAAACATGATAAAGATTCTTAGAATCTTAAACATTGATAAATATCAGCTGAAGAATTTAACAAATCAAGCTGAGCAATGAATTGAAAAGCACACATCTACACTCAAGCACATTAGATCTAATGAAAAGTCAATTATCATTGATGAGCAATTAACATCATTTCTGTACAAGATCAATATGCTTATGTTTGATGATTTTAAAACAAATTAAATTTTCAACATTTTAGTCGCTGTAATTCAATGAATGCTTTACAACAGAAGATGCTCTGAACAGAGATGCATCAAAAAGATCAATACATCTTTCACTCACATACAAACTAGTTTTACATTATTTTCAGATGATCAATCACTCATCATCATACACAAGATTGTAAAGATTCAATGAACATCATCTGCATCTGAGTTTTCACAGTCACAAGAAGTCATGTCATTCATCAGAACATTCAAAAACGTTGAACTTCATGCAATGATGAATTCACACTCAAATCTGATCACTTCAAAAGAAATTTCGAAAATGAGCTTGACTTTAATTGAAGATGTACTTGATCATGATTTACATGATGACAGAAATCGATTTTATAATGTTTTGTTTAAGATGTGAATTGAAATTCTCAAAGATGACATCAGTTACACTGAGATGAACATTATCATCTACATCACAGATGACGAGATCTTGAAAATAAATTCAGACAGAACTTTTTGAGCTGCATTACGCGATGTCTTGAATCGATTTAATGTGATTCGCGTTACATCATACTCTGATAGATCAGAAACACATGTATGTAAACAATGAATTAATAATCAGTGCAGAACTCACAGACAAAACTTCATCAATCTCAGCTTCTCATCAAGAGCACATGAGATTCATTGATGTTAACAAAAGCGAAAAGATTAACAAAGTAACAAATCAAAGAAATGAGATCAACACATTATCAATCAATCATGAAATGACAATTGATAATTCAATAGATCATGTATATTAATAAAGATTGACAAGAAGTTTAGATTTCATAGAGCAGAATCAAATAAACTCTACTCATGTTCAAGAGCAGTCAGCAGTCATTAGCATGAAAGAGAGCAATGCAAGTGACACAGCTGTTCTGATTACAATGAAGAATAATGTTAACTCAACTGATGATGCAGCAAGATTTAGTAAATTTATGAAGTGTGTACATTCACAGCGAACTGATGATGAGTAAAAATTTCACGAATGAGAATCAAGTAGTTCATATACTAGATCAACAGCAATTCAAACTTAAAGACATGAAAGAAGTCAGAGCAAACAAGACAGTGATTTCAACAATGAACAAGATCAACACGTCAATAGTTAATGTTGCATTGAAAGTCAATAGATTGAAAAGATGTGTATAGTAGCAACGTTGAATTGACAAGAGTGAAGATCTCATGAACAAGATTCACACACTTTTAATCTTTTCATGAAAGCGATTAAGATTTAATCATTCAAAGAAAGATGCAACAAGCGTCACATTAACTGATCAAACATTGTCTTATGATAAGTTAATGAAGTATGTGTATGAATGACAGACTAATGACAAGTGATCTTTACAGAGAATGATGAAAGTTCTGAATCATTGCATTCAAAGTGATGAAAGTCTGACAACAAGATGCAGACTCAAGAGAACGACATGTCAACGTCAGTTTTGAATAAGTCTAACATTTCAGCTTCATATGTTGATCAGTCAATAAACATAAGTTCAGAATTGAAGTATGATAGTTCTTCATTGAAGAAAAACAAAATTATCAGCTCACATCAAGATTCAACGAGTGAAATTGAACAACATGAAGCAACTGTATCATTTTCATCTCAGCAGATGAAATCTCAACAGAACACAATGATCTTCGATCATTCAGTTACAGAAGATCTTGCAAGAAAGTCAAATCATGCACGATCAAACATGAATCTCAATGATGATAAAGATAGTGAGCAGAATTTGAAAAAGCATTACATGAAATGATTAAAATATCGAAGTTGATCTTGTTTCTTGACTAACAAGATTGAACAGACTCATGACGAAGATATCATTGATTGTTACAAAGCATCTTCATGAAGAAAACAGATGACGAAATTATGCTTAATTGTTTCTGCATGATTTTAATCATGTTGAATCTCAGTCATGCATACATTTGCAGAGAATGAACACGTCACTCTTTTTATATTAGACTTTTGAGATTTTTATGATGTTTGAGACGAAAATGTTCATGAAGAGAGAATTTAATATTGATGATATGAGTCTTGAAAAGATAAATATGAATGTCAGCAAGATTAAGAATGAAGCATGCTAATTTATTGATAAAACAATAAAGATGCTTGAATTGATTTGTCTGAATCATCTATTGCACATAGCACATGATGAGATCAACAATGCTCATTATGAGAAGAAGTTCAATGAATATCTGAAAGAAGACACTCTCAATACATTTCAGTCTAGAGATGCAAAGTGCTCTTTCAATAACAAGTTGAGAATTGAGTGTTCATGTGTGAATGCAAGCTCATCTGCACATCTCATATCATTGAAATTTGTCAATCTAGTTATTATTTCATCAGTCTTGATCATTAACTGACTAAAGAAGATTTGAATTCTTCTTGACAAGAACAATAATTTATTACATTGACAGATTCATCACGCATATTGTGATGCAAAGATGAACGCGCTAGTCATCAGATTAACATAAACAGATAGAGATTTTCTAGTAGAACAAGAGCAAGCTAGTTCTAGTCTCATATGTATAATCATGATAAACATGTACAAGACTTGCGTTGCAGCATTAATAAAAAATTGATATTAATTTGAAAGAGCAACTTCTAGATTAAAACAATCACAGTTGATATGACAGCTCTGAGATATAAAATGAGATTGACTGATTGCAGATAAGATGCATAGAAAGATGATTCAGACATTCAAAATCATCAATCTGTTTAAGAACATAAATGAAAAATCTTGTAAGTGATTTGTTACAAATACATTCTTCGAACGATCTCTCATACAAATGATGACATGAGTGAACATGCTGATGACAGATTCAATGATAAATCATCATAAATCAAGATGAAAAGAAAAAGAAGCTCATTGAGTCAATTTGATATACTGTACATACAAAAATTGGAAAAAGATGAACAAAATACATATGAAAATCATTAATCTTCAAGAGAAAGATCATCAAATCATTAAAAAGTACATCAAAGAGCTAGAAATCATGTGCAACACACTATGATTACGACGTGATGTTAATCTATCGAAGTTTTTCAACTCTTTTCTTACAGATGTGAAATTGAATAAACATCAAGATGTTGATTGCAAACTTTCATCAATGTTCAATGAACTTGTCAATTTCTCAGTGATGACAATCACTGAACAACTTCAAAAGAATAAAGATAGAAAAACATAAAAGTGAAGAGCACAAAAATGCATTGAAGATCAATCTTAAATCAACATCAACAATTAAATAATGAAAGTTCGTTGACTTAAAGTACTTAGCACATTTTCGCGTCTTGAACAACTTTCAGAGATACAGTTACTTGTGTTCTCTGAAGAAGAAGATTGAAAGAAAAGATATGTTTGCTTTGAAACAGATCATCTCTACGACTTGAAGAGAGTTAAGTCTTTCTATGAGAAGCACATTCTTGAGATTATCTTCAAGATGAATTGTATCAAGATCAAAGCAATCAACAAACTCATCAATCATGTCTAAGACAAGAACGAGAAAACTGTATTTTGTATCATGAGTTTTACAAATGTACTTATTCTTTATTGAGTAAGTGACAAAGTCTTTACTTTCTGTTAATGTCGTTCTTAAAATTTATCATGCACATAGTGAGAGAAAAAATGTTCAACATGATTGCTAACATCTAATTATGTAGTACTTTTGACTTGTTCTTAAAGTTTCAATGACTTTGATAACTTCAAAATTGTTCAAATCTAAAGTGATGAACATAGTTTGATTGTTTCAAGAAAACTTGAAAAAACTGCAGAAGTATTCAAATGAAAAGTCATTATGCTTTATCATTGACACTATTAAATTAATCGATGTTGATTACAATCTACACAGAGTCAAGAGACTAGTTCAGATTGATTCAAAATGAATGAAGAAAAATCAAGCACAGATCGAGAAGAGAGTCAATCATCTTAAATAATATGAGAAGACTATCACTTATGACTTGCGCTGCGTAGATTTGCAGATCGAGATGCTGATATACAACAGACAGAATCATCAAGCGTATTTAATGAACATGACATTGAAGCTCAAAACATTTCAAGTTAAAGAATTAATCAAAGATATTGAGAACGATGATAATGATGAAGATGATCACATTGAATTCAGTGATAGAATGAAAAACGACGACTGCGCATAGATCACATCACTTCATACATGTGCATCAAGAAAGCGTGATGTATTACTAGTTTATCAGTTTGTATTATAGATAGTTGTATTCACTCTTTCTTCTTTGACATTCACTGATATATTCATCAAAACTTATTGAGATCATGAAAAAATTTATATAATTAACACTAAGCTTTGTGATTCTTGATGATGTTGCAAATATTGCTTTGATGATTCAACAAATCTTCAACGACACAGACAACACTGCTCAAGCATAATCACAGATTCTCATTTTCGTTCTTTCAAATAGATTCATTCAAATAGCTCATTAAGAAAATCATGATTACTCAATCAACATTGTGTCTGAATGTGTGCAGATCAACAATGATCTGAAGAAGCAGACGCAGTATTATTTCATAAATCAACAACAATGTTCATTTATATTGATCTCAGCTACAATCATTCTGCATCTATGAAATGCAGCAGAGTCTAGAAAACTTCACTCATTAAAGTAATAAGAATGTTTATCAAACGTCAGTAATCTCACAACTCAAAATCACGCTTCTATTACATCACTAATATTAATCATGAAAAGAGATAGATGAAAGACTACAAGTAAGAAAAGTGCGCTTTTCTCAAAAATCATGAATCTCAAAGTTTGAGTCATCTACATGAAAATGTGCACTCGAAAAGTCTCTTCATACTTGTCAGACATTTACATACTGCAGATGATGTAAACGTGAACGCAATCAATGAAGATTTGAAGTACAAGAATATAGAAATGTTTTCTCAGAAAAGAGAAGAGACGTTGATGCATGCAAAGAACGTGTGATACTTCATTTATATCATACTTTGACTCAAAAGTTGACTTAACTTCTAATGTTTGAAAATTGAGTGTCAGCTCGCTCATTTGCAAATTTGCATCAACATGAGTAATTCACGTTTTGTGATGATGATTCACTTAAAACTCATCATTGCAAATACAAAAGTCACAATCTGCAAGATCTAAACTCATGAAAGTCATTTGCAAAGATTCTGACTTGAAGAGCGTACTGATTACAATCATTGCAATTGATTATCAACAAGATCAATGATGTAGTTGCTTGACTGAAGAAGACACAGATGCACTTTGCTTCGTCATGATCACAATAGTCGAGTTTTATGATTTTCAAGCGATTGTCATTAAGATATTAAATGCGATTGAGAATGTTAAACTCAATGACTTTCATACATCTTGAAGACTACATGATGATTAATGACATCAAAGCAAACATCATGAGTTCAATGAATCTGTCTCGCAGTTCAATGAATCATACATCAGTCAAACTCACGAAAATGACAGATTGACTTTGAAACATCATCTCATCAGAAGCTATGAGAACTCAATCATCAAAATTGCACATTAAAAGATGAAATGTCTTCTTTATATATTATATATATATAGCTAGAATCATGATTATATACAGCTCATTGAAACATACAAGACATTATCACTTGTATTTAAGTAACTGTCTTGCTCTGCTCATCATTAACAAAGAGTTTTACTGCTCAATCTTGCGCTTCATCATCAATCACTCATCACATTAGTGCATGTGATGAATTGACTCAATGAGATCATTCTGATCGCGTCTCTTGATATCTTCATGATTGCATATGTCTAAATCTTGCAAGAATGTTTTCTTTATGTTTTTTGCATGAAATGAAATATGCAAGCTAGAGTTATTCAATTGTCATATTTTAACAAAGCTGCAAAGTATTTATTTGCAAAAGAAATCATCTTCTGCAAGATTTTAAAGCTACTTTTGTCGTAAGTTGTAGAAAGTCTGAGTAATCTTGTCTCTTCAAAGATAGTAAATAAATACTCAATATGATTGAAGATCTTGAATGTTCATGTCATGTTGATCAATGAACTTTGACATCACGCTCAACATTATCAACTCATGAACATGAGAAAAACTTTCTATCATTGAATACTTTGCATTTGTTCAAGAACTTGCAAATCACAACATCAAACTTCTAACAGCAATTGCGTTGAATGAAAAGAAAGATTTTGCAAGACAATGTCATTATACAATCACAAGAATGAAATCTTTCTATCTACTTTTCATATAAAGCACACGACTCATTTTCTTTACTGCAAAATGCGATGCTCACAATCTCTTCATACATACTGAGTGTTTCCTTGATCTTCGATCTTGCAAGTCAACAAAGATTTTCAATTTCAAAGATTACATTCAATGTGTTCTTGCAATTCGAGTATGATGACAGTTTAATCAATCAAGTCAGACTTTGATGTTCTGTCAAAATGTTAAAAAAGTATCAGCGTATTTGCTTTGAGATCAGTCAAGCACACACAATTGATCTAACTCAAGATTGAAGATTGTAAAAAGTCAATTTACAGAATCTTTCTAGCAGCTGTGTCAGACTATTGCAAAGCTCAGTTCTCTGATGAGTGAAATCATCTACTTGCATATTAAGCGAAGATACAAGTCAAAGAGATGACATTTACAACACTTTTGCAAATAATTGATTTCGCGTACATTGATATAGTCAACTGATCTCAGATTCATGATTTTGAAAATAATGATGAAATCACGAAAAAGCTAAATGAGTTATTGAATTTGCTGCAGATGATAGATATGTGATTACTTGAGATCTTACACACTATGACTGAGAACAAGATCATTGAAGATGTGACAACTTAGATCAGATCAGATAATGTGAAATCAATTCAAAATATTGCAAAGAATGTTAATGCATCAAGTTTAATCAGTCATTATGATGCATTCATAGCGAATAATTTGAGCTTTGTGAAGACTGCAAGAAGTCAAAAGTAGCGATGAAAATCATGAAATTAATAGAAAAAAAGTTTGAACTGTTGTTGATATAATGTCAAAGAATGAAAGAATGAGTTATCGTTGAAAATCTAGAGTGAGTACAATGATGACATTCATTGTAGCGACACTTCATACTATAATCTGTCTATAAATAAGTCTCTGTAGATATATATAATATACATAGATAGAAGAATTAACATATGCAACATAAGCGACGAAAGCAAGATTTATTTCAGTGCATATGAATAAACGCAAATTATATTGAAATGCAGTTCAGAGACATATAAATGAACGCAGATTTTATCGACAAAAGCAGAACTCAGTCAGACGAGCTCAGCTTAAATCTCGATTTTATTCAGCTTTAAACAACAAATGTCTCTTTCGCTAAACTCTAAAATTTAGTTCACTTTACAAACTGCAAATGCTATTTAAACTTTCTATTCTAGTCAGCTTTCGCTGCAGAGTGAGCAGCAAATGATTTGCAGAGATATTTTCATTCTTATAGTCAGATCATCTTGACAATGCATCAATTGAGTTTATCTTTTCTGATTTATGTGTTATTTCAAAGTTGCAGATCAACAATCTCATGATTCATCTGACTTGTTTTTCATTTAACTTTCAAATGTTCATAAAATTCTTCAGATTATTATGATCAATCAGAACTTTGATAGTATGATAATTGTTTTTCACATAGTGTTGTCAGTGTTTAAACATCACTACTATGACTAGAAGCTTTTAATCATATGTTTTATAATTTCTTTTGATGTTTATCATCATTCTGAATCAGAATGCAATTGAATGTCATTGATCTTCGTCATCTGACTGAGACAAAATACTCGCGACTGCATAATTGAATGCATTGATCTCGATATGTATATGTCACTCTGAGTCAAAGTGTCTTAGAATAGATGCTCTCATAAAGATGTCGCGAAGCTGATTAAAAGCTTGTTTCGCTTCGCTTGATCATATGAATGAGTTCATTTTTACATCTTTTACACTATATTTCAGCAGTTCTGTTAAAGACTTTGCTATTTGAGAGTAGTGATGTATAAAACGTCAATAGAAATTGACAAATCTTAGAAAAACTTGTATTTTTCAATACATCTTCGATCTGAATCATGTTTTGATGATATCTATTCTACTTAGATTCATCAAAATGCTCTTTGTAAATATGACAAATTCTAGAAAGTTCACTTTAGTGATGAAGAATTCACACTTCTTGAAGCTAGCATATAGCTTGAACTTTCTTAATCTCTCGAGAATCTGCTTCACATGATCTACGTGATCAATCTTCTCTACGAAGAAGATTAGAATGTCATTCAGATAGATAACACAAAAGTTGTTTAAAAGCTCTGTCAAGATTTTATTAATATAAGTCTGAAAAATGACAGATGCATTGATTAAATCAAATGACATGATCATATATTTGAAGTAATCATAATAAGTACAAAACATCATCTTTCACTTGTCTTCACGTTGAATTTTGAGACAATGATAGACGTTCTTCAGATTTAACTTAGTGAACTACTTAACTCTATTGAGTCTGTTTAAAGTTTCACTAATTAGAGAAAGTGAATGACGATTTTTAACAGTGATCTTATTCAGATCTTGATAGTTCATGCATAAATGAAGACTATCATTCTTTTTGAAAATGAATAGAATAGACGCGTCAGTTGAGCTGACAAAGTGCTTAATTCATTCTTTTGCTAAAAAATTATCTAAATACTGTCTCAAAGTCGCTAACTCTGTGTTCAATAAATTATACAACGATTCATATGATGACTTTGCAGTGATTTCAATTGCATGATCATGATCTTCATGCAAGAACAATTTGTCAACACTCTTTGTTGAGAATACATTGTTACGATTCTAGTCTTCGTCTATTCTTCGCCTAGTCTTCGCTCAGCCTTCGCCTAGCCTTCGCCTGACGTCAATTCTATCGGGCCTAGCACAGAGCTAGAACACACTCATATAACAGCGAGTTCTTTTCTGTAGATACTTTTCTTTCTTAGTATTTATCTATTAGTTATATTACACTCATATGACTCACTCTATGTCAATTTCTAACATACATCTTCATATTCTTTCAATTCAATGAGTAAAGTCTGTGTTTCAAACACATTTGTGATACAACTCATCATGTTATTCATTACTCTCACTTGATGTTCAACAATTGACTCTTCGACAATGTTGATCATGACAAGAGCATACATAGTAAACTTATCTTGTAAAGCTTTCGCAAATGCTTGTGCGAAAAACAACTCAAATGCGTGCTCATTCACGTCAAAACATCATATTCTTGCAATCATGTTTATTTAAATACGCTTGAATTGTATACTTGACATACTCAGAATTAGAAAAGATTCTTTCTTGTCAATAGCATAGAAGATACTTATATCTTTTTTCTTTATGTCTTAGCTGTCTCTCAGTCGATAACACATCTTATAGACGTCATAACAATAGATACTCTGATTATTCATTCAGATAAATCTTGAAAGATCAATGTTCAACAATGATATATCTTGCTTGATGATAAAACATTGACTAATCACGTTCATCTTGATGTTGATATTCATGTAAATCTTCATTTTTGTCTTTTGATCTTTCTGAATTACATGCTTTTTATATTTAAAAGTCTTTACAAAGAGAACTTCTTGTTTTTTTCTTGATGATTTGAAGTGTTCATTAAGAACTTGTCTTTTTTCAAAATCTTGAAATGACTCATATGTAATATTGAATCAATGAATACTCGATTTGCATCAGATTCTTTTGATCTATTCTTGATCTTTTCATCTTTACAATCAATAAAGTAATGATTCTTTCAATTGCATGTGTAGCACGTTATGTTGAACAAATTCTTGCTATAATGTGACGAAGCATATGAGCTTGTCTTTGATGAAGAGTTGAGTCTGATTGATCGATGAGATTTCTTTTGCTTTGAATGAGTCTTTTTGTTGACTTTATCTCGATCATGCAAGTTCTCGTCTCAAGATTGTTTCAACGACAAGACATGTTCTTTTCGCAAATTTGTTTTCAATTAAGTGACAAGATCGATTAATGCATCTTGTGTGATAAAAATCGACTGCACATTAGTAATGATCACATGCAGCTCAGATCTCAACTTGATGAATAAATGAGTTCACTTATGCTCATCATTATACAATGAAAGTTGATGTTTCAGAGTGCTCAAATGAGCTGCAAACATTCATATCATCTGATTTGAATGTTGCGATGCGTTCGCGTACTGCTGAGTCATGTCTATGTCTCGATTCATTGAGTTCTCGATTAGATTCAAAAGAAAGTTGATAAAATCAAATTACATCTGCTGAGTTGCAGACATAGTTTTTTCATGATCAAATCAAAGTTTCTTTGATTCACTCTTCAGACAGATCATGCAGTACAAAATTTTTTCTCATCATTTTCAAAATGTTAAGAAATATTTTGAAATGAGATTTTGATGTTGCAAATTCACTCTCTATGTTCTCTTATAATTTTGTCATGATACTTCTTCAAAGACATTGAGAGTCTTTGCTTCTGCAAAACAATCTTGTGATGACTTTGTTTCATCATCATTGACACTATGAAGATGATGTGTAAATCATTCAAATTCTTCGTGAGAATTCAAATAAAAGCTCAATGACTTTTCTTTGTTGTTTTGATGACTTGCAGAATCTCAATCTCTGATTAAATAACTGCTAACTTCTGTTTCTTTTGCAGTTCATCATGTTGAAGCATTGCTCATGTCAGCTGTTCATTAATATCAAGAAAGAGTTCATCTTTTGCTTCTTCACTTTCTAATTTCAATATGCGACGTTTGTTTTCTGATATGATGTTTCATGAGATTGAGACGTTGTTGTTTCAATTCTGTTATGATTGTATTGCTGTTATCATGCTTGAATATCAAATCATCATCTTTAAGAAGAGTTTGAAATAATTAGAACTATGATGATTGAGTTTACTAAATGAATAAATGAGATCTATAAGAGTGATATGACAATGTGATATTCTAAGCAGGCACGAAATGAGTATATATTATGATAGAGCTAATTATTAAGAAGCTCTCAATAACTCGAAAGAATCGATCAACTATAGAGAGTTTGTCAAGCATTGTCAAGTCGAGCACAACATAATTCATGACATATTAAGTTGAAGATATGACGTAGTCTAAATGATGTCTTGACAAAGTCATAGAGTTTCAGAGCTAACTTAGATCTGATCTTTAACTCAGTCTCTGACTTTAGTCTCTGATTTAATCTTTATGAGTCAATTTATTATGACATTCACTCAATATTCATTGATCATATTCAATGAAATATTCTTTTCATTGTATCTTATAATATAAGATTCTCTTTCTTTTTTGCTTCTGTAAAATCTTTTCTATCTTTCATTCTTGTTCATCATTAATAAGCTTGAATATAAGATAATCGAGTATAGAATCATTGTTTAATCTACGATTATACAATTTTAAAAGAAATACATGATTTTTTTATTTCTTCAAGTTTTACGTGCTTATGCAGTCTAAGACTATGAAACACGATGCTATCTATTTAAATAGTAGCACTGAAGCGCTGTGTGTATGCTAAATTACATGTAATCTAGTCATAATCGCTGCTGTATATCTTCTCATTGAGCAGTCAGATTGTTAGAGTGCGCATACGAGCATGCGACATGTCTATATAATCAAGTAATCATATAGACAAATCGAAATTGTGAAAGCTGATCACTTCGACGTAAGCTTTCGAATTTGCTGTTTGATCATCTAGCTGAGCGAGCTAAACGAGCGATCAATGTGTTGTGAAAGTTGATCACTTTGACGTGAGCTTTCGTTCGCTGTTTGATCATCTAGTTGAGCAGACTAAATGAGCTTTGATCTATGTAGATGAAAGCTGATCACTTCAACGTGAGCTTTCAAGTTCGCTGTATGATCACTCAGCTGAACGAACTAGCTGAGCTTTGATCTATGTATTTGCGACGCATGTAAATCGATCAGAAAATCGAAATCGATCGATTTACTGCGTTGCACAGATGTGTATATGCGCAAAAGCTGAATCGTGCCTTCGCAGTGACTGTGTAAATGTCGTATATTAGTTGCAGCGTGTGCGCAAAGACGTTGCTGTCGTTCTGTGTATATGAGCAAAGACTGTGTCATGTCTTTGCAGTGTATGTGATTGCGATGCATGTACATTGATCTGATAAAGCGAAAAATCGATCGATTTACTGCATCACGCAGACGTGTAGATGTGCAAAAGCTAAATCGTGCCTTCGCAATATATGTGTGTATGTCGTATATGAGCTCAACGTGTGAATAAAGTGCTGTTACTGCTCTGTGTGTGATTGCGCTGCGTGTAAATCGATCTGAGAATGCGAAAAATCGATCGATTTACTGCATCACGTCTGTCTGTATGTGTGCAAAAGCTGAATCGTGCCTTCGCAGTATATGTGTATATGTCGTATATGAGCTGCAGCATGTATGCAAAGACGTTGCTG
>JAABVA010001622.1_pt1 | contig 23729 bp, 28 predicted proteins | sample 5560331 | NCBI WGS metagenome assembly JAABVA01 (sample SAMN12812661, study PRJNA571458) | rock metagenome | isolation source: Antarctica rocks | place: Antarctica: Victoria Land, Mt New Zealand sud | collected 2016-01-07
TGACTTGGCTGCTCAACAGATACTGGCAGTAGTCCAATTTCGTCGTAAAGCTCATATTTTTCATGGTAGCAGATCCGGTCTTTGCGTAAGTCCTAAGCTGGTTATCCTCCGGGTGATAAGGTCGAGCGTCCGTCTCTAGAGGGCGTGAATTTAGAAGGAGGATCAGCACGTGGAGAGTAGAGCGAAATTGTTCGGACATCCGATACACCCCATGCTCATCCCGTTCCCGCTGGGGCTGCTCCCGACGTCGGTCCTCTTCGATATCGTGTACCTGCTCACGGGCAACGGGAAGTGGTCGGAGATCTCCTTTTGGATGATTGGCGTTGGTGTGGTAGGTGGGTTGGCTGCGACGGTGTTCGGCGCCATCGATCTGGAGCGTGTGCCGGACGGTACGCGCGCTAAAACGGTCGGCATAGTGCATGCCGTTAGTGCCGGGGGGCTGATCGTGCTGTTCACCTTGAGCTGGCTGTTGCGCTTGGGTGCGCCTGGAGGGCCGAGTGCGATCGCGATTATTCTCTCCATGCTGGGCGTAGGTCTGGCATGGCTGACGGGCTGGCTCGGCGGCGAGCTGTTCGCCCGGCTGGGCGTAGGAGTGTCCCGGGGGGCGCACTTGAACGCCCCCAGCTCGCTCTCCGGACGCCCGGCGAGTGAGGGCTCGACCGACGAGCACAAAAGGGGGTGAGGAATCTCTCACTATCACGCGTAATGAGTCAAATCGAAGGGCTGGATAAGTGACACAGCGGTCGGCCAAGTCGGGCGTTTGGCCAGTGACCACAGGTGAATGCCGCACCCTTGGCGGCTAAACGGGCTAGCAGGCCGCTCAAAAGTCGAAAGGAGTTGAAAGCGCATGGCTGAGTTCTTAGAAGTGGCCAAAGCAGACGAGCTAAAAGAGGGTGACATGCAGGCGTTCGACGTGCGGGGCAGTAAGATCGCCGTTGCGAACGTAGACGGTGCGTTTCACGCGTTCGGCGACACGTGCCCGCACCTGCAGTGCTCGTTGGCGGAGGGAGACCTGGAGGAGACGATTGTAACCTGCCCCTGCCATGACTCCCAATTCGACGTAGTCAGCGGAGAGGTGCTTCGGGGTCCTGCTCGAGTCCCGGTCGGCTCCTTCGAGGTTCGGGTGGAGGGCGGCAACTTAGAAGTCAAGGACTGATATGGCTGAAACGTACGTCATCGTCGGCGCCGGCCTGACGGGGGGAGGGGCGGCAGCCACTCTCCGTCAGGAGGGCTTCGATGGGAGGGTAGTCCTGATCGGAGCAGAGTCGCAGCCCCCGTACGAGCGACCGCCGCTGTCCAAGGACTACCTCCGTGGCGAGTCCTCGTTTCAGAGTACGTTGGTCCAATCGCCCGACTTCTACGGCGAGAACAGCATCGAGACCTGGTTCGGGGTTCGGGCCACGCGAGTAGACGCCGCCGAGAAGGTAGTCGACCTCGACGGTGGGGAGAGCGTAGCATACGATGGACTTCTCATCGCCACCGGGGGGCGGAACCGGCATTTTGCCATTCCGGGCCTGGACCTGGAAGGCATCTATGACCTGCGCACGGCGGTCGACTGCGACCGCATTCGCGCGGAGATTGCCCCGGGGCGAAAAGCGGTGGTGGTGGGAATGGGCTTTATCGGCTCGGAGGTGGCGGCGTCGCTTCGGCAATCGGGTGTGGATGTCGTCGTCGTGGATCGCAATAAGGTGCCGCTGCGTCGGGTTCTCGGCGAAGAGGTCGGCGGGGTGATGGAAGGGGTCCACCGCGACCACGGGACGACGCTAATCTTCGAGGACACGGTGGCCGCGTTTGAAGGCGCAGGTCGCGTGGAGCGGGTCACGACTCAGGGCGGAAGCCGCATCGAGTGCGACTTTGCCGTGGTGGGCCTCGGTATCGAGCCGGTCACGGATCTCCTCGCCGGCACAGGCGCGGAGATCGACAATGGCATCGTGGTCGACGAGTTTTGCCGGACAGGCGTGGAGGGAATCTACGCGGCGGGTGACGTGGCCAACCACTATCACCCGGTGTTCGAGCGGAGGATCCGCGTGGAGCACTGGCAGAACGCGCTGAATCAAGGCCCGGCTGCGGCCCGAAGCATGTTGGGGAAGGGCGAGCCCTATGATGAAGTCCCTTGGTTCTGGTCCGATCAGTACGACTTCAACCTCCAATACGCCGGGTTCCACACCGAGTGGGATGAGCTCGTCGTGCGGGGCAGCATGGAAGAGCGAGACTTCGTGGCGTTCTATCGAAAAGACGGGCGGGTACTGGCAGCCGTGGCAGCCAACCGGGGAAGGGACCTGCGCCGCTCGATGCGGCTGATCAAAGACCAAAGCTTGGTCGACGCGACCAAGCTTGGGAACACCGATGTCGACCTGCGCGCCCTCATGGACACGGCGGATACTCAGTCCCCGCATCTTAGTGACTGGTAAAATGCCGAGAGTAATACGGGATCCGCTTGTTCACTTACTGCTTCGAAGCGCCAGCGAAAGGTCATGAGCGCGAAACGCTAGCTGGAGCATCAGGTGTGGCGTCACTATACAGCCGGATTCCGTATAATGGGTTCCCTTCTGAACAGAAGACTGGTAGCGCTGTGTCGCTGCGGGGCCTCGACGAAGAAGCCGTTCTGCGACGGCTCCCACAAGATCGGTTTTAGGGCGGCCGAGAAGGCGATTCGAGAGGAGGAAGAGTAGGGCTGATAAGAAATCGGGAAGCTCTTCTGAGGGCTTGCTGCAAGAACTAGTATTCAACGACGATTACGACAAGAAGGAGGACGGAACATGGCAAGGACGTATGCAGGGGTTGTAGGGGTGGTGATCATCCTGATTGGGGTGGTAGGCTTGCTTGCGGGTGAGCAGCCGTTGTTCGGCCTCGTGAACATAGATATCGTAGAGGACATCATCCATCTGCTCACGGGCGGTCTTCTGGCCTACGTGGGATTCGGGCAGCGAGACGAAGGGCTCGCGCGCAGTGTGGTCGGCGGGCTAGGGGTGGTATACTTGCTGGTAGGCGTGCTCGGCTTCATAATACCCATGCTCTTCGGGCTCCTACCCCACGGCTACAGCATCGTCGACAACGTCATCCACCTGGCGTTGGGCGTCGCCGGCATCGCGGTCGCAGTCTCCTCGTCGGGCGGTACGACGGCAAGGGCTTAGGGCAGAGCAGGTTGAGTGGCGCCGGGAGATGTTAGGAGAGCCTCCCTTGATCAATAATCGGGACAACCCCCGTATCCTTTCGGCGGCCACGGCCGTTCCGCCCCATCGCGTGGAGCAGGGGGACACAAAAGAGTTCGCCAGCCGGCTCTTCGACGGGAAGTTCAGGGACCTGGACCGGCTGCTCCCGATCTTCGACAACGGCGAGATAGAGACACGCCACTTTTGCCGGCCACTGGAGTGGTTCGGGCGGGAGTGGTCGTTCCCCGAGCGGAACGACCTAGGCGTAGAGCACGCTCTAGAGCTTTCGGAGAAGGCCGCCCGCCGCTGTCTGAACCGGGCGGGGGTGAAGCCGGAGGAGGTTGGGGCGCTTTTCTTTATCTCCACCACGGGCATCTCTACCCCAAGCCTGGACGCGAAACTGCTCTTCGAGCTAGGCTTCAGTCGCAACCTCAAGCGCATCCCGGTGCGCGGGAGGGGCAGCGGGGGTGGCTAGGGCGGCGGACTACGCCCGCGCGTATCCGGAGGAACTGGTGCTGGTGGTCGCGGTAGAGCTATGCGGCATTACTTTTCAGGTAGGGGATTTCTCCAAGAGTAACCTGGTGGCGGCGAGCCTCTTCGCCGATGGGGCCGCCGCCGTACTGCTCGGCGCGGGCGAAGGACTGGAGGTCCTGGAGAGCCACAGCACGACCTGGCCGGATACCGGGGACGTGATGGGGTGGGACTTGGTGGAGAGCGGGCTCAAGGTCCGCTTCGCGAGGAGCGTACCCCAGATAGTCAGGACGCGGACGCGGGCGACCGTGGAGGAGGCCTGCGAGAAGTACGGGGTTGCTCCCGAAGACCTGCGGCACGCGGTCGTCCATCCTGGAGGAGCGAAGGTGCTCGAAGCCTACGAAGAGGCCCTCGGGGTGGAGCCGGGCAGCCTCGTCCTCTCCCGCGAGATCCTGAAGAACTACGGAAATATGTCCAGTGCCTCGGTCCTCTTCGTCCTGGAACGGTTCTTGGAGGGCTACACGGCGGGAAGTGGGGAGTACGGGGCCATCTCGGCTCTGGGACCAGGTTTCTCCGCCGAGCACGTCCTGTTCCGGTGCTAGCTCTGTTGGCTGTGCCTCCACTTCGCCTAATACGGGAGACTTGCTAATTATGCAAAACGGGAAAATTCTGGTAGTCGGGGCAACGGGTAGAGTCGGCGGCGCGGTGGTTGAGCAGCTCCTGGAGGCGGGTTTCGAGGTCCGGGCGCTGGTGCGCCGGCCGGAGAAGGGGGACCGGCTGCGCTCTTTGGGCGCCGAGCTGGCCGTGGGCGATGTGACTGCTCCCGACACTTTAGAACCCGCCGTTCGAGGATGCTCCAGCATATTCTCGGCCCTGAGCGCCGGACCAAGTCGGGGAGCACCCGAGGATATCGAGTACCGGGGCAACATGAACCTGCTCGCGGCGGCGCGTTCGGCGGGGATCGGGCGCTTTGTGTACAGCTCGGTCCTTATGGCGGATCATCCTCTGGCTCAGAAGGTTGGGGCGTTCCGCGAGAAGGCCCGCTTCGAACGGGAGTTGCTGGCCGAGAAGGACCTCTCATCCACCATTTTGCGTCCCGCCATGTTCATGGAGACGCTCCATATGATGCTCCGGGGGCCGGTGGCGTTCGTACCCGGACGCCAGCGGTGGCCCCTCTCCTGGATCGCCGCCCGCGACATTGCCCGCGCCTGCGTTCGTTCCTTCCAGGAGGATATCTTGGGCCGCCACGAGCTCGCCGGTCCAGAAACCGTAACCTTCGACGGCGCCTTCGGGCGTCTGGCGAGGGCGCGTGGAAAGAGAATACGGGTGCTACACGCGCCCCTGATATCGCTGCAACTCGCTGGCCGCGCGTCCTCTTATGTGCTAGAGCTGGCTAACATGATGGCCTTCTTCGACGCCGTGGGCTTCGCAACGGACCCTTCCGTTCTGCGAGAAACCTTTGGTGTCCCGGCCCTTACGATAGAGGAGTGGGTCCGTGAGGGGAGCTGACTGGAGTTTGATCTTGGCGGGGGCACGATATATGCGAGCGTCAAGGAAACAAAACCTCGTGAGAAGGAAGGGGATTTCGTGTCCGGGACAGATGTTCTGAACTATCCTGTACATCAGAACCGGTCGAAGAGGATCCTGTACGCGGCGGCGGTCTTCTCGCTACTCGCCGCCATGATCCATCTTTGGGTAATGCCGGAACATTTCAAGGAATGGTGGGGCTATGGGACGTTCTTCCTGGTCTCCGCCGTCGCTCAGGGATTGTATTGCGCGGCCCTGCTGCGCTGGCCTCGCCGGCCGCTCTTGCTCCTCGGAATCGGGGGCAACCTCTGGACCATCGCCTTATACCTCCTGACACGGACGGTAGGGACCCCGTTCTTTGGGCCGCACGCGGGTGAGGTGGAAGGGATCGGGCTGCTCGACCTGTCCGCCACGGCGGCGGAGCTGGCGCTCATCGGTACGCTAGTGGCGCTGCTGTTGAGGGGCCTTCCCCGTGAGAGAGTGATCGTGGTTTTGTATGTCCTGGGGCTGGGCGTTCTGTTTGTCGGGCACGTGCTGCACTTGATAATCTCCGGGTCTCCGGCACATTAGTGTTTCGGATGGCGGAGACCGCTCGAAGCGCTTGCCACAATGAGGTACTGTTAAGGAAGGAAGTTTAAGCTCTAGTGAGTGGAGAGGAGAATTCATGCCCCGACTAAGCGTTCTGGGCCATCCCGTACACCCGATTCTGCAGGCGATACCAGCGTCGCTCCTGCCGGCCTCGACCACGTTCGATGTGCTGGCCCGCCTCGGCAGGGACAACGAGGGCCTGAGCAAGGCCGCCCATTACACCCTGATCTTCGGCCTGGTAGGGGCGGCGGGCGCAGCCGGCACCGGGGTCCTGGACTACTACGAGATAGAGAACAGGCCCGTGCGCAGGGTGGCCCTCTACCACGGCCTCACCAACGTGGCCCTTATCGGGAGCTACGTCCTCAGCCTTCGGCGCCGCGAAGACTACAAAGCAGACAATAAGGCCCTGGCCCTCTCCGCGTTGGGGGCGGCCCTGATCGGGCTCTCCGGCTACCTCGGAGGCGAGTTGGTCTACGAGCACGGGGTTCGCGTGGGCGAAGACCAGGACGGCATTCCGGGGGCGTCCTAGAAGAAGAGGGCCCCGAGTAATGCGAGAGGAGATGGGAGCGCCAAGTGCAGATTCTTGAGCATAAAGAGCTGGCTTCGCGGGCAGAAAAGATCCTGCATCAAAACGACATGGGAGGCTGGACCCGTGCCGCCCCGAACCTCTACCCGCACCAGTGGAGCTGGGACAGCGCGTTTATAGCCATCGGGATCGCCCACCTCGACGTTCGCCGCGCCGCCCTCGAACTCCGTACCCTGTTCGCCCACCAGTGGTCCACCGGCAAGGTTCCCCACATCGTCTTCAACCCGAAGGCCCCTCCGGAGAGCTATTATCCTGGCGCGGAGCACTGGGCTTGCGCCGCAGCCTCCCCCGATGCCCCGCCCGCGCCGCCTTACACCAGCTGCCTGGGCCAGCCACCGGTTCACGCCATCGCCGTCTGGCGCATCTGGGAAGCCGGCGGGCGCGAGGGGGAGGAGTCACTCTCTTCTACGCACGCCTTTCTGCACGATATTTACCCCAAGCTCTTTGACTGGCATCGGTATCTCGCTACTGATCGGGACCCCGAGCAATCCGGGCTGGTTACTATCTACCACCCTTGGGGTAGTGGCACAGATAACTCCCCACGGTGGGATGCTGCTATGGCGGCGGTGGAAGTCGGCGATCTGCCGCCCTACCCCCGGTATGACCTCCAGCACGTCGACGATCCCTCTCAGAGACCCACCAACGCGGACTATGACCGCTACCTCTGGCTCGTGAGGCTGGTAAAGAGAGCCGGCTGCGATGAGAGGGTAATCTATCGCTCTCACCCGTTTTTGGTAAAGGATGTACTGTCTAGCGTAATCCTGGTCGCCGCCAACGAGGCGTTGCTGGACATAGCCGAGGTAGTTAGAGCCTCGGATGAGGATCGGGAGCTTATAGCCGGCTGGGTCGAACGCGGCCGCCGGGGTCTTACGGCGTGCTGGGATACGGACCTCAAACTCTGCCTGGACTATGACCTGCGGGCCGCCAGGCCGCTGCGAGTGCGTACCGTGGCCGGCTTTGCTCCGCTTATAGCGGGTGGGCAGAGCCCCGAGCGGCTCGAAGCGCTGCTTGAAGTTCTCGACTCGCCAGCGTTCATGGGACATCCCGGGCTGCGCTGGCCAGTGCCGCCGAGCACTAGTCCCGAAGAGCCAGGGTTTCACCCGCGTAGTTACTGGCGTGGGCCGACCTGGCCAGTCTTCAACTGGCTCCTATGGTGGTCGCTGCTCCGGGCCGGCGAGTCGGAACGGGCCGAGCGGCTACGAAGAGCAGCTTTGAAGCAGCTTACAGTAGGTGGTGGCTTCGGAGAGTACTATGAGCCGTTTACCGGGGAACCTATCGGTTCCCTTGCCCAGTCCTGGACCGCTGCCGTTGCCCTGGACTGGCTGGCGGGCTAAGTACAGTGCCCGTCCCTGACCGGAAACAAATGCTCGCGTTGGCTTACTCTACGGGATCGAATAGTGTCTGAGCGGAGAAGAGGGATCCTTATAACTGGCGGCACGGGGGACTGGGGGCGGCCGTGACTCGTGCCTTCGTCGAGGCTGGCTACAGGGTCGCCACCACTTACACGAGCCCGGAGAAGTGGGAGAGCCTGGGAGATCTTAGAGACGAGGTCCTGGCCTTGGAGGCCGACCTCCTGGACGGCCAGGCTGCTGAGGAAGCCGCGCGGCGGGCGGCAGAGGAGTTCGGGGAGCTCTACGCCCTCGTGAACCTGGTCGGCGGGTTAGCCGCTGGGGCCCTCGCGCGAACCTCGGACGAGAGCTAGAACCGAATGATGGACCTGAACCTCAAGAGCGCATTTCTCGCCACCCGCGCAGCCCTGGAGCACATGCCCGACGGAGGCCGCATAGTGAATGTGTGGACCGCCGCTGTAACGAACAAGGCCCCCGGGCTCGCCGCCTACGTGCCTCGAAGGGTGTGCTCATGATCCTAACCCAGAGCCTGGCGAAGGAGCTGAAGGGACGCCGCGTAACCGCGAACGCCGTCCTGCCGACCGTCCTGGACACACCTGCCAACCGCTCGGCAATGCCGAACACGGACCGCTCCTCCTGGCTCCTACCTGAGGCGGCGGCGGTGATCCTCTTCCAGGTCTCCGAGAAAGGAAGCATCGTGACCGGCAACCTCATAGCGCTGGAGAGATGAAGACCCCCGCATGGCGACGGTGGAGCACGCCTCCCAACACGAACCCGTCTACTCCGATAGGCTCCCAGAGACGTACTCATGCGGAGCTCCCGCGTGCGGGCGGGCACGATCGGTCCTGCTGCCCTCGCCTGCGGAGCGCTGCTCTTCTACGCGGGGGGCGTCTGGCAGACTTTGTAAACTCTCTGACCACCTTGCCCGATGTATTGGAATAGCTTCGGTCCCGACTGACCTATCCGTGAGAGGAGTATCTCTGGCGAGGAACCTGTCAGCAATGGCGCCGGTCCGCACGGTCGAGGAGACCGGGTGCTGCATAGTGGGTGCGGGGCCGGCAGGGATGATACTGGCGCTGCTCCTGGCGCGCCGGGGCGTGCGGGTGACGCTCCTGGAGGTGCACAGGGACTTCGAGCGCGAGTTCCGTGGGAACACCCTCAACCCGGCGGCCCTAGAGACTCTGGCACAGCTTGGCCTCGCCGGAAAGGTAATGAAACTCCACCACGCGAAGGTGCGGCGGTTCGTCCTGCAAGATGCCCGCGGAAGGCGCGAGACGTTCGCGGACTTCACACGCCTGAAGTCCGCGTACCCTTATGTCCTGATGCTCCCGCAGGCGCGGTTTCTGGAGCTGGTGGCCGCCGAGGCGGAGCGCTACCCGAACTTCCGGCTCGTGATGGGCGCGCGTGTGAAGGAGCTGGTCGAAGAGAGCGGCGTAGTCCGCGGCGTGCGCTACGGAGGGAAGGACGGTCTTCACGAGGTGCGAGCGGGACTTACGGTCGGCACGGACGGGCGGTTCTCGCGGCTTCGGAAGCTCGCGGGGCTCGAACCGGAAGTCGTCGGCTCGCCGATAGATGTCTTCTGGTTCAACCTGCCGCGCCTACTGGACGACCCGGAGGAGGCGCGGGCGGTCTTCCGGTTTGGTAGGGGGAGCCTGCTGGTCATGATGGACCACTCGGACCACTGGCAGGTCGGGTACATCATCCCGAAGGGCCACTACGCGCGCCTCAAGGAGAGGGGCATTTCGGCGCTCCGGCAGTCGGTCTCCGCGCTCGCCCCGGAGCTTGGGGATAGGGTGAGGATGTTGGAGGACTGGGGGCAGGGGTCGTTGCTCCCGGTGGAGTCGGACCGGCTGAGGCGCTGGTACAAGCCCGGGCTCTTGCTCCTCGGGGACGCGGCGCACGTCGTGTCGCCCGTTGGCGGGGTTGGGATCAACCTGGCCATCGAGGACGCGGTGGTCGCGGCTAACGTCCTGGCTGGTCCTCTTCTGGAGGGGAACGTCCGAGAGCGTCACCTGAGGGCAGTACAGCGGCGCAGGTTCTTCTCGGTGCGCATTATCCAGTACGCTCAACACCTCGCCCAGCGTCACGTAGTTACGGACGCGCTCGATCACGAAGAGCCCTTCGAACTGCCGCGCATCCTGCGCCTGCTACTGTGTACCCCAGTCCTGCGCGACCTGCCAACCCGTCTCATCGCCTACGGAGTATGGCCCGCGTGTCTGAAGTAAAGAACCGCAACTTCGCGGTGGACGGGCCGCCCCAAAGCGCCTATGCTGCGCGCTGCGTACGTATTTTAAGGAATCGCCGATGCGCGGATGTTGCCGGGAGGCCGGCCCCGCGCGCGATTGTTAGGAGGAAACCTGGAACTCTTCGAAGCCATCCGTCGGCGCAGGACCACCAACGGGCCGTTTCTGCCCAAACCTGTGAGCGTCGAGCACCAGAGGATGCTGGTCGAGTTCGCCGGAATGGCCCCTTCGCACTTCAACAGCCAGCCGTGGCGTTTCGTCCTGGTGGACGACAAAGACATCATCGAAGAGGTCGCCCGCATAAGCGGCGAGTCGATGCGCCGTCTCATGGAGGAGGGGACCTTCTGGAGGCGCTACCGGCCCTACTTCAGGTTCTCCGAGGAGGAGATGGAGGAGTGCAGGGACGGCATACACATAGACCAGTTGCCCAAGGTCCTGAAGCTGTTTCGACGCCAGATCTTCTCTAATACCGGACAATCCGTGATGAACCGATTCGGCGTCCCGAAGATGCTCGCCGAGGATAACCGCAAGCTAGTCGCAGGCTCGCCGCTGCTGCTCGCGGTCCTCCTCGATAGGACCGAGTACCGGCCCGGCCAGCTCTCGGGGTTCTACTCCGTCTTCGGGATGGGCGCGGCCGTCGAGAACGTCTGGATCTCCACTACCGCTCTAGGCATGGGCATCCAGTTCGTCTCCACGCCGATGGAGATCCCCGAGAAGTGGCAGGAGATCAAGACGCTACTCGCCGTCCCAGACGACCTAGAGCTGATGGCGGTCTACCGTCTTGGCTACCTCCCCAAGGAGAAGCGACGCCCGACGATCGACTGGTCGAGCCGACAGCGCAAACGCCTCTCCCAGTACGTCTTCCGCAACACCTGCGCCGCGCCCGAGGCCGACGCCCCTGAGCCGCCCCCACGATAATCCGAAACGCCCGGCGGAGAGCGGGCCGCGCGCTTGTTCGTGATAGGATCCAGGGTACGCTCAGTAGAATCCACGCACCATGGGTTGCTATGAGTCTCGGTAGTGTCATGGCGCAAGTTCGCAACGGCGAAGCCGGAAGTAAGGAGCGAGATGAGGTCGGAGATCCCCGTATCCAGAGATAATCCAAGCATACTCTCCGTGGCGACGGCGGTGCCGCAACACCGCGTCTCGCAGGAGACGGCCCGGGACTTCGCGCGGCTGATGTTCTCCGAGAGCTTCAAGAACGTGGAGCGGCTGCTCCCGATCTTCGACAACGCTCACATACAGAATAGGCACTTCTGCATGCCGCCCGAATGGTTCGGCGAGGACCACACCTTCCACGAGAAGAACGCCCTCTACGTGGAACATGCACTGGACCTCTCGGAGAAGGCGGCGAAGAGGGCGCTGGACAAGGCGGGGGTGGAGCCCGGGGATGTAGGCGCGATCTTCTTCGTCTCGACCACGGGCATATCCACGCCCTCGCTTGACTCGAAGCTCATGTTTCGGCTCGGCTTACCCGAGCACACGAAGCGCGTCCCGCTCTGGGGTTTGGGCTGCGCCGGCGGGGCGGCGGGTCTGGCCCGCGCCGCCGATCACGCCCGGGCCTACCCGAAGAAGCCGGTCCTCCTGGTCGCCGTCGAGCTGTGCGGCCTCACCTTCGTGAAGGGGGACCGCTCCAAGAGCAACCTCGTCGCCACGAGCCTCTTCGCCGACGGCGCGGCCGCCGTGGTCCTGGGCACGGGGGAGAGTCCGGGCCTCCTCGGCAGCTACAGCACGACCTGGCCGGAGACGGAGGACGTCATGGGTTGGGACGTGATCGAGCAGGGGTTGAGGGTGCGCTTCGCGAGGAGCGTCCCCCAGATAGTCCACGAGAAGATGCGCGGGAACCTCGAAGCCGCCTGCGATTCCCTGGACCTCACGCTCGAAGACCTGCGCCACTTCGTCCTGCACCCAGGAGGCCCGAAGGTGCTCGAAGCTTACGAAGAGACGCTCGGGCTCTCGCCCAGCGGGCTCGACCTCTCCCGGGAGATACTCCGGGACTATGGCAACATGTCCAGCGTCTCTGTACTGTTCGTGCTGGAGCAGTTCCTGGAGGACTACCCGGAGGGTAGCGGCGAGCACGGGACCATCTCGGCGCTGGGGCCGGGGTTCTCGGCCGAGCACGTCCTCTTCAGATGCTAGTTTTTGTTGCCAGATACCGGCGGAAGGACTCACCCCGCCTGTTCGCGGACGGCTTTGAAGGCTCAAACTCCGTGAGGACCACCGCGAGAGTCACTCTTTGAGCGGGGCCATCCTTGTACTTGCGGTGGCCCTCGTCGCCGTTCAGCGTCTCCTCGAGCTCGTCCTCGCCCGCCGAAACGAGCTCCGGGCGCGCGCACGCGGCGCTATTGAGCGGGGTCGGGGCCACTACCCCTTCGTCGTAGCCCTTCACTCTCTGTGGCTCGTCTCCACCCTCGTCGAAGGGCTCCTGCGCAGCCCGGAGCTACCCGCCCTCTGGCCGGTCCCGCTTGCGCTCTTCCTCCTCGTCCAGCCCTTGCGCTACTGGGCGCTCTCCTCTCTAGGCGAGAGCTGGAACACCAGGATACTCGTCGTGCCGGGCGCGAAGCCCGTCCGGCGCGGACCGTACAGGTACCTCAGCCACCCCAACTATGTCGTCGTGGTCGTCGAGATACTAGCATTTCCCCTCATCTTCGGCGCGTGGATGACGGCGCTTGTCTTTACGGTGCTCAACGTCGCCGTGCTCTTCGTGAGGATACGCGAAGAGCACCGGGCGCTCACAGAACTAGCGGGCTAATATAGAGCTTGTTAGCTAGTCCGCCGGTCAGCTAGTCACCAGAAGCAAGAGCTGAAGCGCTGACTAGCTGAAATGTTGACAAGCTATCAATAGGAGCCGCCGTGTTGGATCTCAAATTTATCCGGGAGAACCCCGAAGCCGTCGCCGAGAACTGCAAGAATCGGGGGGCCGAGGCGGACGTGGACTTGGTCGTGGGGCTCGCCGGGGAGCGTTCGGAGCTGATGCAGGAGTTGAACGAGCTCAGGCAGGGGCAGAACGAGATGGCGAAGAGTGTGGGTAAGGAGCGCGACCCCGACAAGCGCGAGGGGCTCATAGCCGAGTCGCGGCGGATGAAGGAGCAGATCCCCGAGATGGAGGCCCAGCTCGCAGCGGTCGAGGGGAGGCTCAGGGAGGAGATGCTCAAGATCCCAAACATGACCCACCCCGATTCACCTATCGGCAGAGACGACACGGAGAACGCCGAGATCCGGCGTAGCGGAGAGCCTCCTACCTTCGGCTTCGAGCCTAAAGACCACGTCGAGTTGGGCGAATCTTTGGGCATCATAGACTTCGAGGCCGGCACAAAGGTCGCGGGGAGCAAGTTCTACTTCTTGCGCGGCGACGCCGTCCTGTTGGAACTCGGGCTGGTGCGCTATGCGCTTGACAAGCTCATCGCGCACGGCTACGAGCCGACGATCACGCCGGACCTTGCCCGCGACGAGGCGCTGGTCGGGACCGGCTTCATCCCGCGCGGCCCCGAGACCCAGATCTACTCGATAGAAGACTCCGATCTCTCGCTCGTCGCGACCGCCGAGATAACGCTCGCCGGCTCGCTGGCCGGCGACATCCTCGACGCGGACGATCTCCCCATCCGCCTCGCCGGCCTCTCCCATTGCTTCCGCACCGAGGCGGGCTCCCACGGCCGCGCGAGCCGTGGCCTCTACCGCGTCCACCAGTTCACGAAGGTCGAGATGTTCGGCTTCACCACGCCCGAGCATTCCGAGGCGATGCATGAGGAGATGGTCGGGATAGAGGAGGAAATTTTTCAGGGCCTGGGCCTCCCGTACCGGGTCGTGGACATCTGCACCGGCGACCTCGGAGGCGCCGCCTACCGCAAGTACGACCTCGAAGCCTGGATGCCCGGTCGAAACGCTTATGGTGAGATCACCAGCACCTCCAACACCACCGACTACCAGGCCCGCCGCCTCGCCATCCGCTACCGCAAGAACGGGGGTCGACCCCAACTCCTCCACACCCTGAACGGCACCGCCATAGCCGTCAGCCGCGCGCTCATCCCCCTGATAGAGAACTACCAGCAAGAAGACGGCTCCGTACTCGTCCCCGAAGCCCTTGTCCCCTACGTCGGCAAGAAGGTGCTCGAGCCTGCCTCGCGGAACTGAAACCTCGCCTCCCACAGAGCATTAGCAGAACTATGAAAAGGGCATACTTGCTGTGTACCCTCGGTTTGACTAAGTTCGCCCGGTACCCTGTGGACCTCGCCTGGTAAGACGCTGGCTCCCCGGCACCAACCTGACAAACGATCAGCCCACCACCTCACCCCCCTCACTTGACTCACGATATATCCGTCGTTAATATATCGAAATAAGATATATCAAGGTAGAGTAGGTAGGGTAAAACGAGGGGGGTTTTGTTGGGTGATGGGGTGTGGGAGCCTACAGCATATTTCATAGAAGATGGACGGGTAGATGGTAGCCGCCATGCTCGAAGAAGCCCCGAGCATCCCTTGCAGTGACCGTCGAGATCGCTACTCCTAGCGCCTCGATCAGGGCTTCGCAGGTTCGGGCTTGTGCTTTTCGCAAGGCGTCCTTGATCTTAGAGAAAGCTTCCTCGATGGGATTGAAGTCCGGCGAGTACGCTGGCAGGAAGAGTAGTTGGCAGCCCCGTCCTTCGATCAACTTCCTGGTCCTCTCGCTCTTATGAGCCCCGAGGTTGTCCAGCACCACGATCTGTCCTCGCCTCAGGCTCGGAACAAGCACTTTCTCGACGTAGGCCTCGAAGACCATGGCGGTTGTGGCACCTTCCACGGCCAAACAAGGCCCCATCCCCTCCAGGTTCATGCTTGCCAAAAGCGTGGTATTCGCCCCACGGTTACGTGGGACCTGCGCGTAGGCTCTTCTCCCTTTTGGGGCATAGGCGTAGAGCGGAGAGAGCGCGGTGTTGGCGCCCATCTCGTCCACGAATATAAGCCTCCTTGAGTCTACCGCTCCGGCTAGCGTCACCCTCCAAGCCGCTCTGAGCCATTCGTCTCTTTCTGTAGCACCCACCGATCTTTTTTGCGAGTGTAGCCGAGGCGTCTGACCATCCGGCAGATGGTCGACTTGCTCACTCTGAGCCCTAGCAACTCGTAGAGTAGATCCGCCCTCTTCTCGTAGGTGAGGGCTGGGCGAGCGTGCAGATCCTCCTCCAGCAGCTTCACCCCGCTCCCATCGAGCTTTCCTTTCTTACCGGGCGCTTTGCCTGGAGTAAGAGACTTCCCTTCCTCTGCGAGCTTTACGTAGCGCTTCACCGAAGTTGCGCCCACCCCGAAGGTGCGAGCGGCCTGTGCCTTTGACATCCCGCGCCCAACAGCGGCGACGATCTTCTCTCTGAGGTCTAGCGAGTACGCTTTCATGAGCGGATGATGCACCATCGTCCAACATCAACGCAACACGCTGTAGGAGGTCGTTGCCGTTGAGGCCGGCGGTGCTGCAAATTTTGCTGGCTCTGGCTGATGGGGAGCGGCACGGGTATGGGATCATGCGGGAGGTCGAGGGGCGGACTGGTGGGGAGGCCCGTCTCGGGCCGGGGACGTTGTACGGGTCTATAAAGCGCATGCTCGCCAACGGGCTCATCGAGGAGTCAGAGGAGCGTCCCGACCCGGAGATGGACGACCAGCGCCGCCGCTACTACCGGATCACTGATTTCGGACGCAGAGTAGCGGGCGCCGAAGCCGAGCGTCTGAGTAGTTTGGTCGATATGGCGCGAGAGAAAAAGCTGCTCCGCAGGCCGCAACCTCTCTCTGAGGGAGCGTGATGTCAGAGCGCCGGTCCGACCAGACGCCGTCTATTTCGGAGCGTGTCTATCGGGTACTGCTCGTGACGTACCCGAAGGAGTTCCGGCGCGCTTACGGGCCGCAGATGGTGCAGGTATTCATACGGAATCCGGCTGTATAGTGACGCCACGCCTGATGCTCCAGCTAGCGTTTCGCGCTCATGACCTTTCGCTGGCGCTTCGAAGCAGTAAGTGAACAAGCGGATCCCGTATCAAGGACCTGTGCCGGGAAGAGTTATGGCGGGGTGGAGCATTCGGGCTTATCAGGCCATGGGGCCGTACCCTTCTAGATCTGGCCACGACTGCGTTCGTAGAGAGGAGCAGGGTGATGAGATGGAGGGTCTTGATGCCCTTGGCGCTCGTCCTCGGGTTGCTGATAGCTTTCGTCGACTCGAGTCCTGGTTGGGACGATACGGGGATCTCTGCCGCAGCGGTGTTCACCAGTTGCGGTATTCTGGGAGTTGTACATCCGGTGCGGGCGTGGCAGTGGGCTCTCGCCGTGGGCCTGTGGATACCGGTGCTTGGTATCGCGTTGCACGGAAACTATGAGTCTTGGGCGGCTCTGGCGGTCGCGCTCGCAGGAGCATGCGCGGGGAAGTCGGCAAGGAAATTCCTCGCCAGCACCGCGTAAGGTTCGGATACGATTGGTGCTTCGCCGGTAGAAAGATGATAGTGCAAGAGCGGTTGGCGAGAGGAATTTCGGGTGAAGTGTAGTGTCTAGTCCTGAGAGGTTGAATCTTGCTTTGCGCCTCTCGGAGCGGGTCTATCGTGCGCTGCTCGTCGTTTACCCGAAGGACTTTCGGCAGGAATACGGGCCGCGCATGCTGCAGGTCTTCCGAGAGCTGCACACCGAAGAGCGTCGTCGGAGTGGAGTGCTTGGGCTCGTCAGGATGTGGGTTTGCGTGGGCCAGGATCTGGTTTCGACGGCCGTCGCAGAAAGAGCAAGTGATCGTAGACGCAGGAATAATAGGGAGGTAACCGTGAAATATCACAGGCTGGCTGTAGCCGGCTTCATTCCTCTTCTGGCCCCTTTGTACTTCGTTTCCGCATCGCTATTGAAGTACGAGTTGGGGATAGGCTTTTTGTTCAATCCCCTGGAGGCTTTTCTGGCCGTCTCGCAGAGACGGGACACCTTTAACCTGATATCGCCGATGGTGTTTCTCGGTGGGCTGCTTCTGGCGCTGGCGCTGAACGCCTACGCACTATTACAGCTGGATGTCGGTAAGGAGGATGGCGTGGTCGTGGGCACCGTAAAGTTGCGGATAAAGTTCCTCAACCTCGCGGTCGCCGCCGGAAGCACTCTGTTGTTGGTCACGCTGGTAGGGTACGTCTTCCTCGAGAACTTCACCTATCGCTAACCGCTAGTCTTGTGGCTCCGGACGCTATACTCTCCCGATCAAGGTTTACATCGAGAGAGGAGCGTCTGAATGGTCGAGGCGGTCGAGAAGCTAATGAAAAAGAGCGAGGACCCGAGCAAGTGGTACCTGCAACTTGTCCGGATGGCGAAGCTGGCAGATTATGGGCCGGTGCGCGGGACTTTTGCTATACGTCCCTACGGTTTCGCTCTCTGGGAGCGCATCCAGCGGGACCTCGACGACCGCTTCAAGGCGACCGGCCACCAGAACGCTTACTTCCCGCTGCTCATTCCGGAGAGCTATTTGAAGAAAGAGGCCGAGCACGTAGAGGGCTTTGATCCGGAGCTGGCGTGGGTCACGGTCGGGGGGCGGGAGGAGTTGGAGGAGAGGCTGGCGATCCGGCCGACCTCCGAGAGCATCATCTGCGACTTTTACCGCAACTGGATCCAGAGCTACCGTGACCTGCCCATCCTCATCAACCAGTGGTGCAACGTCCTGCGCTGGGAGAAGGTGACCCGCCCCTTCCTCCGCACCGCCGAATTTCTCTGGCAGGAGGGCCACACCGTCCATGCAACCGCCAACGAGGCCCGAGAAGAGGCCCTGCGGATGCTGAGCGTGTACCGCGACACCTTCTACGAGACGCTGGCGATCCCCGTACTGACCGGCATGAAGAGCGAGTCCGAGCGGTTCGCCGGCGCTATCGAGACCTATACCTGCGAGGGGTTGATGGGCGACGGGCGGGCGTTGCAGGCGGCGACGAGCCACGATCTGGGCCAGAACTTCGCCCGTGCCTTCGACATCACGTTCCTCGATGAGAACCAGAATCGGGTCCACCCCTTCCAGACCTCGTGGGGCTTCTCGACGCGCACCATCGGCGGTCTCATCCTCGTACACGGCGACGATCGGGGCCTGAAGCTCCCGCCGAAGCTCGCGCCGACGGAGGCGGTGATTGTCCCGATCTGGCGGGGCAACAACAAGGGCGAGGTGCGACGCGAGGCCGAGAAGCTCTACATCGAGCTTCAAACCGCCGGATTTCGGATGGAGGTGGACCTCGACGAGGAGCATTCGCCGGGCTGGAAGTTTAACGAGCACGAGCTGCGGGGCGTGCCGGTGCGCGTCGAGATCGGACCGAAGGACATAGAGAATGAGCAGGTCGTCCTGGTGCGCCGGGACGTAGCCGGTAAGGAAGGGAAAGAGTTCGTGCCGCGCGAGGGGCTTCCGGGGCGGCTGCGGGCGCTGCTCGGGGATATCCAGGAGAACATGCTGGTCCAGGCTACGGAGTTCCGCGAGTCGAACACCCGGCGGGCTGAGAGCTACGGGGAGCTCAAGGAGATCATCGAAGAGAAGCGCGGCTTCGTCCTGGCCCCCTGGGACGGCACGCCGGAGACGGAGCAGAAGATAAAGGAGGAGACGAAGGCAACGATACGCCTCCTCCCCTTCGAGCCCGAAGAGGGGAAGGATCTGGTCTCCGGCCAGCCGGGCAGGATGGCCGTTTTCGCCCGGGCCTACTGAGGATACCGTCCGCGCTTCGCGCGTAACCGTGGTCCACGCGCCGGCCGCCTTTGGCTTCGGGATGGAGAGATCAGGACGCGGCCGGAGTTGTTCGAGGATCGGTGGCGTGGGTGGAGCTTCTCGTGTTGTTGTTTGCGGTGGCGGCGGGGGCCGTGGTGCAGGGGTCGGTCGGTTTCGGCTTCGCGCTAGTGGTAGTGCCGGTGCTGACGTTCGTCCGGCCCGACGTCCTACCGGCGACGGTACTGCTGCTGACCCTGCCGCTCTCGGTGACGATGGCCGTCAGGGAGCGGCAAGCGGTCGAGGTCGTCGGCCTCGTGTATCTGCTTGCGGGACGTTTCGTCGGGGCGTTCGTGAGCGTGGGGCTGTTGCTCTTGGTGTCGGTGGAATACCTCTCCGTGCTCTTCGGGGGCTTCGTCCTGGTGGCCGTGCTCACGAGCTCGTTCGCCCCGGAGGTTAGCTTGAGCAACCGGACGAGGGTTGCGGGCGGGGTAGCCTCGGGGATCATGGGGACCGCCGCCGGGATCGGGGGTCCTCCGCTCGCCCTGATCTTCCAGAGCCGCTCGGGACCGGAGATCCGGGCGACCCTCGCCGTCGCCTTCGTGTTCGGGACGACGCTCTCTCTCCTGGTCCTCGCTTTCGCCGGACGGCTCGGCCCCGAGCACCTCCTGCTCGCCTTGGAACTACTACCCGTGCTCCTCCTCGGTCTGTGGGCAGCCAACGCCATGGCCAGATTTCTGACCGGACGCTGGCTACGCCCGACGGTACTCCTCTTCGCCGCCGCCTCCGGGCTAGCGGCCGTGTTCCTCGGACTCACCGGATAACACTCGCGCCGGGAGCGCCGCTTTGACTGACGGTGCGTAAAGGCTTGGCAGTCGGCAGGAGATACTGCCATTCTAGATGAACGGGCTCTCGGTACCGGTCTCGGCAAGGAGATCGGGCCAATAACTATCGGTATCCGCTGGAGAAGCGCTCCAGGTGGAAGAAGCTCCGCCGCGGCGAGCCCAAGGTCGGGGCCGCATACTACAAACAACTGCAACGGCGGCCAGGAGGAGTTTTGAAGATGCTCGACCCGGCCGTGGCCGCCTGGATCGGGCTGGGACAGTATCAGAGGCACCGCATGCCCTGGATGAAACGGTAGGACGGCCGGGTCGAAAACCGGGCTCTTCGTCTCGCTGCACTTGACGGTGCCAGCCGCTTGTTTTAGCATCTTGCTCTAGCGCGGACTCGCATCGAGAGCGGCGGAGGGAACTGGCCCCGTGAAGCCGCGGCAACCGGCGGAGAGCTGGCGAGAGCCATCTACCGCAAGGTGCCAAGTCCAGCAGGACCTGTAGTGTAGGTCCTGGAAGATGTGGGGAGAGCCAGACACGGCCTCTTCTACGGAGCGGGTTGCGCGGATGGGCAAGAGCCGAAAGGCGAAGCCAGGCGGAAAACCCGATTGTAGAAGGAGGCTGTATCGCTACTGAGTATGACACTAGACTCGGGGGCCGGGGCTAACCGCGCCCCGGCCCGTCCGGACAAGCATTTCTATCGAATAGGCTGTTTCGAGCCAGCGCTTGGCGGCTCCCTGGAGGAGGTCAAGCTCGCCTACGAGACCTGGGGCGAGTTGGATGCTTCGGGCGAGAACGCCGTGCTGGTCGTCCACGCTTTGACCGGGGACTCCCACTGTACCGGTGGCCCTTCCGAGGCGTACAGGCGGGGCGGCTGGTGGGATGAGATCGTCGGACCGGGCCGCACGGTCGACACCGGCGAGAGCTTCGTCGTCTGCTCGAACGTACTCGGAGGCTGCTCCGGGAGCACGGGCCCGGCCTCCATCGAACCCGGAATGGGCCGCCCTTACGGGATGCGTTTCCCTATAGTTACCATCCGGGACATGGTACGGGCGCAGAAGCGGCTCCTCGACGACCTCGGGGTGCGGAGGCTCAGGGCGGTGATCGGGGGCTCTATCGGGGGACAGCAGGCGCTCGAGTGGGCGGTCGAGTACCCTGGTTTCGTAGACAAGGTCGTCCCGATAGCAGCGACGGGGGCATTGGGGCCGCAGGGGATAGGGATGAGCGAGATCGGTCGCCGCGCCATCATGGCCGATCCGGACTGGCAGGGGGGCGACTACTACGGCACCGGCCGCTCGCCCGAGACGGGCCTCACTATCGCCCGCATGGCCGGGATGATGACCTACCAGAGCGCGATAGGGCAGTGGGAGAGGTTCGGACGCAACCCGGCCAGCCGCCCCGCGCTGCACGAGGAGTTCGGTGGGCGGTTCGAGATCGAGAGCTACCTGCACTACCAGGGCAGCGATCTCGCCGGGCGTTTCGACGCCAACTCATACCTCTACCTGACCCGAGCGATGGACCTCTACGACGCCGGCGAGGGGTACGCCTCGCAGGGGGAAGCCTACTCGCGTATCGAGGCCGAGATGCTCTTAGTTGGCATCTCAAGTGACTGGCTCTTCCCGGCCTCAGAGGTGCGCGAGACGGCCGAAAAGGTTAGGAACGCCGGGGCGGAGGCGTGTTACGAGGAGATAGAGTGCTCGAGCGGGCACGACGCCTTCCTGAAGGATTGGGACCAATTGCGAGCGGTCTTAGGGCCGTTCCTGAACGACTAGGAGGAGAAGATATGGATACTGCCGACCAGAAGCAGCAGGAGCGCGACTACGGGTTCGATACCCTGGCGTTGCACGGCGGGCAGGAGGTCGACTCGGCGACGACGGCGCGGGCGGTGCCGATCTACCAGTCGACCTCCTACGTCTTCCATGACACCGAGCACGCGGCGAACCTCTTCTCGCTCTCCGAGATGGGCAACATCTACACCCGCATCATGAACCCAACCACCGACGTATTCGAGAAGCGGGTCACGCTCCTCGAAGGGGGCGTCGGGGCGCTCGCAACGGCCTCCGGCCAGTCCGCGGGGACGCTCGCGATCCTTAACATCGCGGGGGCGGGGGATGAGATCGTCTCGGCCGCCGCTCTCTACGGGGGTACCTACAACCTCTTCCACTACACGCTCCCGAAAATAGGTATAAACGTCAAGTTCGTAGACACTCGCAACCCTGAGAGCATCCGCGAGGCGATAACGGACAAGACGAAGGCCCTCTACGCCGAGACCGTCGGCAACCCGCAGCTGGACACTTTAGACATCGAGGCGGTGGCATCGGTCGCGCACGAAGCCGGAATCCCGCTCATCGTGGACAACACCCTGCCATCGCCTTACCTCATGAACCCGCTCGCGCACGGGGCGGACATAGTCGTTCACTCGGCGACCAAGTTCATCGGGGGTCACGGAACGTCTATCGGCGGTGTGATCGTGGACGGCGGAAAGTTCCCCTGGGATAATGGCAAGTTCCCCCAGTTCACCGAGCCCGACCCCTCCTACCACGGCCTGGAGTTCTACCCGACCCTCGGGGAGCTCTCCTTTATCCTCAAAGCCCGAGTCCAGATGCTCCGCGACTACGGTCCGGCCCTGAGTCCCTTCAACAGCTTCCTCTTCTTGCAGGGCCTCGAGACGCTGCCCCTGCGCATGGAGCGCCACTCGCAGAACGCGCAGGCGGTCGCCAAGTTCTTGCAGGGCCACGAGAAGATCAACTGGGTGAACTACCCCGGCCTCCCCGACCATCCGTCGCACGACCTCGCCAAGAAGTACCACCGGGCGGGTATGTTCGGAGCGATACTGGGCTTCGGCATCGACGGCGGCTTAGAGGCGGGCAGAAAGTTCATAGACCGGCTGGAGCTGCACAGTCTGCTGGCTAACGTTGGGGACGCGAAGAGCCTGGTCATACACCCGGCCTCGACTACCCACTCGCAGCTCAGCGTGGACGAGCAGAAGTCAACCGGGGTGACGGACGACTACATCCGGCTCTCTGTGGGGCTGGAGTCGATCGACGACATCCTTTACGACCTGGATCAAGCACTAAACGGAGCGTGAGATAGATTGAGTAGACCCCTCATACTGAAGTTCGGGGGCACCTCGGTCGGAAGCGGCGCGGCGTTCCTGCGCGCCGCCAGCATAGCCGCCGAGGCCGCCCAGGATCGCCCCGTAGCAGTCGTGGTTTCGGCGATGGCCGGGACTACCGACGCCCTGCTCGGCCTCGCCCGAACAACCGTCGGTCCGGCCCGCGAAGGATCTCTCACGAAGCTCCGCCGAACCCTCTCCGAATGGCACTCGCACGCGGCTCGCGAGGCTGTGCCCGAGATGCTCCTCTCCGAAGTCGAGATGCGTCTGCGCGCCCTCATCGGGCGACTGGCGGAGGCCGTGAACTCTCCCGTAGAAGACACGCCCGCCCGCGGGGACGCGGTCGGCTCGTTCGGGGAGCGGCTCTCCGCTGAGATACTCGCTGGCGCGATAGCCGGATTCGGCGCGCCTACGGCGGTCACACCCGGCGACCCTATCGCCACGGATGGCCGCTTCGGGGACGCCGGGGTGCTCGCTGGGGAGACCCGGCGGCGGGCGGAGAAGTACGTGCGGCCCCTGCTGGATGAAGGCATGGTCGCCGTAACACCCGGCTACTTCGGGAGGGGGCCGGACGGGGCCTTGACCACGCTCGGACGCGGGGGTTCGGACCTCTCGGCGACCATGCTCGGGCGCGCTCTTGGGGCGGAGGAGGTTTGGATCCTCTCGGATGTGGACGGCGTACTGGACGCGGACCCGCGTCTCATACCGGACGCCGCCCTGATCCCGCACCTCTCCTACCGTGAGGCCGGCCAGTTCGCCGCTCTCGGCGCGGAGGTCCTCCGCCCCAAGACAACCGCACCCGCCGCGGAAGCAGGGATAAAGGTCCGTGTTGCCAGCACCTTCAACCCCGGGTCCCCGGGCACCAGCATCTCCGACCGCGAGGGTGAGCCGGGCGTACGCAGTGTCGCGTTGCGCCGCGGTCTCTCCATCTCTAACGTACCGTCCGAGGCTGCCGGGGATGTCTTCTGCGTCCTCGGTACCGATGCGGAGGGCGTCAAGGTCCTCGTGGACGGTGCGGGGGTCGCCGCGGTCGTGTGCGTCGGCGCTCCGACGGATGGAGACCTGCTCTCCGGCCTGCGATGTCTGGGCGAAGCGAACATACGGCCCCTCTTCGGGGGGAACACCTCGACGGGCCTGCTCTTCGCCGTCGCCGAGGGGAAGGCCGAGGGCGCCCTGCGCGCCCTGCACGCGACGTTGATCCCGGCGGGAGCCCCGGCGGAGA
>JAABVA010001623.1_pt1 | contig 23724 bp, 22 predicted proteins | sample 5560331 | NCBI WGS metagenome assembly JAABVA01 (sample SAMN12812661, study PRJNA571458) | rock metagenome | isolation source: Antarctica rocks | place: Antarctica: Victoria Land, Mt New Zealand sud | collected 2016-01-07
CTAGGTCCGGGCAGCGCCCTCCCCTGCGATCCGCCCCAAAGCGACCGCCGTCAGCAGCCCGTTGCCTGATAGATAACCCTCCGCGTCGGGACCGGATACGCCGCAGGCGGAGCCGCCGGCGGCGAACAGATGCGGTATCCGCGTGCCATCCGGCTTCAGCACGTGGGCGTCGGCATCCACCACCAGCCCGCCTTGAGTGTGAAACAGCGCTCCCGTCACGCGGACGGCGCGGTAGGGCGGCAACAGCGACGGTTGCCCGTTGAAATCCCGGCCGAACTGGTCGGTGCCCCCGGTGCGCTTCATGTCGTCCACCGCAGCCAGCGTGCTCCGCAGTGCTGCTTCCGGAACCCGCATCCGAGCCGCCAGCGCTGCGAGATCTTCTGCCTCGATCACCGCCTGCATCTCCTCCGCGCGCCGGAAATCCTCGAACTGCCGCGCGATGGCGGCGATGCGCCCGTCGAACACGGTCCAGGCGATACGGTCCGGCTGCTGCAGAACGCGGGCGGCCTGTTCCGAGTAGCCATGCGACTCATCCGAGAACCGGTGCCCCGCAGTATTCACCTGCACACCGCCAGCGGTGATCGTCGCCCAAGTGATCAGGATGCCGGCGGGTTGCGCGACCGACCCGTGGCTTTGGTGGCCCGACAGGTCCCGCGTGGCGGCGCCGAGTGCCGCGCCCCAGACCAGGGCGTCGCCCTGGTTGCTGGGATGGCCGAAATACAGCGCGTCGGCCATCTGCGGGATGTGCGCCTCGACCAGCTTCCGGTTGCCGCCATACCCGTTGCAGGCGAGCACCAGCGCGTCGCACCCAACGCGTTCCTCGCCGCCGTTTGGACGCCGGTACATCACGCCCTCCACGCCATCCGGTCCGGCGATCAGCCCGGTGACCTGCGCCGCGCACAGGATCATCACGCCCGCCGTTTCGGCGGCCACGCGCAGGGCGTCGATCAGCTCCAGTCCGGACCGGCTGGGAAGGGCGTGCATGCGGTGGGCGCTGTGGCCGGGATATTGGAAATCCGTGATGACGGAGAACGCCAGGCCATAGCGCGCGTGTAGCCATTCCAATGCCGGGCCAGCCGCGGCCGCGACGGCCTGCACCAGCACGGGGTCGGCAGTGTCGTGGGATTTCGCCATGATGTCGGCGGCGAACAATCCCACGCTGTCGCCGATCCCGGCAGCCGCCTGCCAGTGCGTGCCGGGGGCGGGGATCAGCCCGGCCGAGAGCGCTGTCGAGCCCCGCGGCAGAGCGTCGCGCTCCAGCACCAGCACGTCGGCCCCGGCCTCGCGCGCAGCCAGCGCGGCCACGAGCCCGGCGGCCCCGGCGCCCACCACGACCACGGGGACATGCGCATCCGTCACGGCCTGGGTCATGCCAGCTCCGCCAGGACATCCGTCACCCCGCTCACGCGGCACACCGGGCGAAGCGCCTCGATCGCCGTGTCATGGATCACTGGAGTGAAGGCGGCGCAGCCATCCTCCAGCACCGTGACGTCGATGTCGCGCACGTGGGCCTCCCGCACCGTGGACGCAACGCCGCCATTCGTGACGATGCCGCCCACAATCAGGCGGGTGATGCCGGACTTGCGCAGCACCCATTCCAACCGGGTCATGTAGAAAGCGGAATAGGAAATCTTCTCCACCGCGAGGTCCGTAGGCTGCAGCACGTCCACGAGCCGGTGTCCCCAGGCGCCGGGCAGGAAATCGCCTTGGCGCAGGAATGGCCGCAACGCCCGCAGATGCGGCGAGACGATCGGTGCGCCGCCCTTGCCGGGAACGAGAGTGAACTGCGTGGCGACGATCCAGCCGCCCGCCGCCCGCACGGCCTGCGCCAGCGGCGCGAGGCGGGCGGGCAAGGCCGCGATCTCCGCCACGCCAACCCCGCCGCGGCCATAGGCGCCATCCGGGTGCACGAAGTCGTTCTGCAAATCCACCAGCAGCAGGGCGGTCTGCGGTAGAATCGGGGTGTCGCGCTTCACCGGGCGCGCTCCATAATGATATTTCCGAAGCCGTCCACCCGGGCGACCAGGCCGGGATCCACGACCGTGGTAGCGTCGGATTGTTCCAGGATGGCGGGTCCGGCGATGACAGCGCCGACGGGCAGCAGCAGCCGGTCGTACACCGCTGCCTCGTGCCAGGCGCCGCGGAACCATACCGGGCGGCTTCCTTGCCCCGCCGCCGCCATCGACGCCTCGGCCCCGGGGGCCAGCGCGGACAAGTCGAAATGCGGGCGGCGGCCGATCGCGACGGTGCGCAGGTTCACGATCCTGGCGGGCACGCCGGTCAGCAGGCGGCTGAACTGCAGTTGATACGCGGCCTCGAACGCCGCGCGGATGCGGGGCTCATCGATGCCGGTGCAGCCGTCCACCAGCTCGGCCGCCACGGGCACCGAGACCGTGTGCGTCTGGCCGACATAATGCATGTCGAATTCAAACAGGATGTCCACGCGCTCCATCGCGAGGCCGGCTGCGTCCACCACCGCCCGCGCGGCCGTGGCATCGGCCACCATGCGCTGGTCGAGCGAGGCGGCGTCCAGTCCATCCAGGGCGAGGTTCACGGTCTGCACCTGGTCGTGGCGGATATCGGCGATGACGCAGCCCAGTGCCGAGGTCACGCCTGGATAGCGCGGCACCAGGGCGGCGCGCAGGCCGACCTCCTCGATCAATGCGCCGGCATGCAGCGCGCCGCCGCCGCCGAACGGCACGGCGGCGAACCGCGCCGGGTCGTGCCCGCGCTCGATGGACACCAGGCGGATGGCGCCGGCCATGCGCCCGTTCGCCACGCGCACGATGGCCTCTGCTGCTTCCATAACGCCCAGGCCGAGCTTGTCGGCAACGTGAATCCGGATCGCCTCCTTCGCGGCCGCTACGTCCAGCCGCGCCAGCCCGCCGCCGATCGGGCGCTCGGCATTGATGCGGCCCAGCACCACGTTGGCGTCCGTCAGCGTCGGGCGGGTGTTGCCGGCGCCGTAGCACACCGGCCCAGGACGGGACCCGGCGCTTTCGGGGCCGACCTGGAGCAATCCGCCCGCATCCACCTGCGCGATCGAGCCGCCGCCGGCGCCGATGGTGGTGATCTCGATCATCGGCGTGCGGATCACCAAGCCGAAATCGATGGTGGTCTGCGCGCCCAGCGAGGTGACGCCGCTCACGACGAGCGATATGTCGAACGAGGTTCCACCGAGATCCGCGGTGATCACGTCCGGAAAGCCCGCTGCGGCAGCAATGGCGGCCGCTGCGATCACGCCCGCAGCCGGCCCGGACAGCGCCGTGCGGACCGGCAGGCGGGCCGCGGTGGCCGTGGACATCACGCCGCCATTGCTCTGCACGATGTGGAAGCGACCTTTATATCCGTCGGACCGCAACGCGTCGTCTAGCTTGGCGAGATAGCTGCCGATGACGGGCTGCAGATAGGCATTCAGGCACGTGGTGGAGGTCCGCTCGAACTCCCGGATTTCCGGCAGGATCTGCGAGGAGCAGGCGCAGTCCGCATTCGGCCAAACCGCCTGGGCCGCGGCCAGCGCGGCCTGTTCGTTGGCCGGGTTGGCGTAGCTGTTCACGAACACGATCGCCAGCGCGACCGCTCCCTGGGCCAGCAGTGCGCGGGCCGCCTCCTGCACCGCCAGCGTATCCACCATCGTGCGGACGCTGCCATCCGCCAGGGTGCGCTCGGCCACCTCCAGGCGCATGTCGCGATCCACCACGGGGATGAAGTCGCCGGTCAGCCCCCAGGTCTGCCGGCGGTCGCGGCGGCGCATCTCCAACACGTCGCGGAACCCGGCGGTGGTGATCAACCCGACGCGGGCGCCCTTGCGCTCCAATAGCGCGTTGGTGCCTACCGTGGTGCCGTGCACGATCGAGCCGAGATCCGCCACGGTGCCGAAGGCGCGCAGCCCAGCAAGGAAGCCTACCGCCTCGTCGCCGCGGTTGGACGGCACCTTGGCCGTGCGGAAACGTCCGGCGGCGGCGTCGAAGAAGAACAAGTCCGTGAACGTGCCGCCGACATCGACGCCCACGACCGTACCGGACGGGCTCATGGCGTAACGCCCACATAGCCGAGCCGCACATCCCGCGCCGCCGCGTCCGACGAACGAGCGCCGGGGTCGCCCCAGCCGCCGCCGCCCGGCGTTTCGAGCCGCACGCGGCTGCCGGCGCGGAGCTGCACGTCGGTGACCTTGGAGACCATCGACGGCGTGAGCGGCTGGCCGTCCTGCCACCAGGTGAAGCGGTTGAGGGCTGCGACGCCACCCCCGGACACGCCGAACGGGGCAGCCTTGCCGCGCTCGCCCAGCAGGGAAACGCTGGCGTCGGTCAGCGCCTCGATCTCGTAGATCGCGCCCAGTCCGCCACGGTATTGTCCGGCGCCGGCGGAATCCGGGCGGAGTGCCCACTGGGTGAACATCACGGGATAGGCGGCCTCCAGGATCTCGACCGGCGGGACGGTGGCTGTCGAAATGGGATTGTTGGCATGGCTCAGCCCGTCGCTCCCGGCGGTGCCGCCCAGGCCGCCGCCGAAGAAACAGAACATGACCCAGCGCGACCCGTCCGCCCGGTGCCCCGCCAGCGACAGCGCGTTGATCGTGCCGAACGGGGCGGCCATGGCGCGCGCCGAGTCGGCTGCCGCCAGTGCGCCGAACACCACGCCGATCAGGCGCAGGATGGTTTCGGTATAGCCCGCCACCGGCTTCGGCGCGCGCGCGCCGAGCAGCGAGCCGTCCGGGATGACGAAGGTGATCGGGCGCAGGCAGCCCGCATTGGCCGGCACGTCGGTGAACACGTGCTTCAGCGCCACGTAGCAGGCGGCCACGGCGGTGGAGTACGAGATGTTCACCGGCCCGAGCGGGGCGGGCGAGGTGCGGGAGAAGTCCAGCGCCATCGTGTCGCCCGCGACGGTGAGGTCGAGCGCCACCGTCAGCGGTTCGTCCACGATGCCGTCATTGTCCAGCACGTCCTGAAAGCTGTAGCGCCCGTCCGGCAGGGCGGTGATGGCGGCACGCATCAACGCCTCTGCCCGGTCGGAGAAGATGACGAAGGCGCTGGCGACCACGGCGTCGCCGTAATCGTCCAGCAGAGCTGCGAAGCGCCGCTCGCCGATGTCCAGGGCATTGAGCTGCCCATTCAGGTCGCCCCAATTACTGCTGGGTACGCGGGAATTGCACGCCAGGATGTCCACGATGTCCATGTTCATGCGCCCGGCGGAGATCAGCTTCACGGGTGGGATGCGCACGCCTTCCTGGAAGCACTCGGTGGCTTTCGGATTGTAGCCGCCGGGCACGTTGCCGCCGAGGTCGAGCCAGTGACCGACCGACGCCATCCAGCAGAACAGCGCGCCGCCGCAGAAGATCGGCCGCACCAGGCGCATGTCGTTCAGGTGCGTGCCGCCTTCGTAGGGGTCGTTGAACAAGAAGGTGTCGCCGGGCTGCAGTCCCCCGTCGCGGGAAACCTTGTCGATCACCGCCTTCACCGCGAACGCCATCGCGCCGACAAAGATTGGCAGCCCGCTGGCGCCTTGGACCAGAGTCGCGCCGGTTTCGGCGTGATACAGCCCGTGGCAGGCGTCCTTAGCCTCGGCAATGATGGGATTGAACGCGGAGCGGTAGAGCGTCGCGTCCATCTCGTCGGCCATCTGCTCCAGCCGCCCTTTCAGGATGGCGAGGGTCACCGGATCCACGGGCTTCATGCTGAGCCCTCCTCGTAGGATTTCCCCAAGGCAAGCATTTGCGGCGTGCCGACTAGCCCGTTCAGGGCCTTGAAGTCGAACATGCGGCCGCCGAACGGCGCGTTGGTGCCGTGGGCCGCCAGCGAGGCGTAGTAATCCTGGGCCGTGCGCGCGAGGGCGCGGACGATGCCGCCGGGAAAGATCACCAGGCGGAAGCCTTGCGCCTCCAGCTCCGCCGCGGTGGCTGGCGGCGTGTCCCCGCCCTCCACCATGTTCGCCAGCAGCGGGCGCAGGCCGGCCAGCCTGGCCGTGACGGCGTCGAACTGGGCCGTGCTGCGCGGCGCTTCGACGAACAGCACGTCCGCCCCGCTCTCGGCATACAGCCGGGCGCGGTCGAGCGCCGCGTCCAGGCCCTCCACCGCCTCGGCGTCGGTATGGGCAATGATCAGCGTGTCCGCGCTGGCGGGGGCGTCCACGGCGGCGCGGATCTTGCCCGCCATCTCGGCCGCCGAAATCAGCGTCTTGTGCTGCAGATGCCCACAGCGCTTTGGCAGCGTCTGGTCCTCGAGTTGGATGGCGGTGGCGCCGGCACGCTCGAAGCAGCGGACGGTGCGCTGCACGTTCAGCGCGTTGCCGTAGCCGTTGTCGGCGTCCACGATCAGCGCCGTGGGCACCCTGTCGCACACCAGCGCTATCGTCTCCGCCACCTCGTTCATCGACACCAGCCCGATATCCGGCCGGCCCAGCCGCGTGTAGGCGATCGCGGCCCCCGACAAGTACAGCGCCTCGAACCCGGCCTCGCTGGCCAGCGAGGCAGTGAGCGCGTCGTACACGCCGGGGGCGACCACCACCCGAGGCTGCTGCAGGCGCTGCGCGAGGGTCATGATGCATCCTCATCGGCGAGCGCCCGGGCCGGCAGTTCGGTCGTGACGATCATTCGGTCCTCACATGCCCAGGTAGGCGCGCTTGAGTTCGGGATTATTTCGCAGGGCGGCGGCGGGGCCGGTCAGGGCGCAAGCCCCGTTCTCCAGGATGTAGGCCCGGCCCGCGAGCTCGAGCGACTGCATCACGTTCTGCTCCACCAGCATGATCGGCAGCCCGGCGGCGTTCAGGCGTCGGACAAGGGCGAACATCTGCTCGACCAGCAGCGGCGACAGGCCCAGCGAAGGCTCGTCCAGGATCAGCAGCCGCGGCTCCCCCATCAGGCCGCGCCCGATCGCCAGCATCTGCTGCTCGCCGCCGGACAAGGTGCCGGCGCTCTGGCGGGTGCGGTCGCGCAGGCGGGGGAAGGTTTCGAACACCCGCTCGAGGGCCGCGCCGCGCCGCGCCCGCCCGCGGCGGTAGCTGCCCAGCACGAGGTTCTCGCGCACGCTCAAGTTGGGGAAAATCTTGCGGCCCTCCGGCACGTGGATCAGCCCTGCGGCGACGATCACCGCGGCATCGGCGCCGGTGATGTCGTGCCCGTCGAACCGCACCGACCCGGCGGTGGCGGGCAGCACGCCGGACAGCACCTTGTTCAGCGTCGTCTTGCCGACGCCGTTGGCCCCCAGCACGGCCACGACCTCCCCGGGCCCGACGTCGATGTCGAGCCCGCGCAGCACCTCCACGCCGCCATAGCCGGCGCGCAAGCCGCGGACCTCAAGCATGCGCGTCCCCCAGCCGCTCGGCGGCGCCATGGCCCAGGTAGGCCTCGATGACCGCCGGGTCGGCGCAGACCTGCTGCGGCGGTCCCTCGGCGATGATGCGGCCCTGGGCGAGCACGCTCACCCGCTCGCACAGGCTCATCACCGCCTGCATCACGTGCTCGATCATCAGCACCGTCACGCCGCCGTCGCGTATGGCCCGGATGACCGGAACGATGTCGCGGATTTCGGACGGGTTGAGTCCCGCCAGCACCTCGTCCAGCAGCAGCAGCCTCGGTTCGGTCGCCAAGGCGCGGGCCAGTTCCAGGCGCTTGCGGCCGGATACCGTGAGTGCCGCGGCCGGCTGGTCGAGCATCGACTCCAGTCCGACTCGCCGACCCACTGCGTCGGCGCGGGCCAGCGCGTCCCAGCGGCCGGCGTGGCGCAGGTATGCGCCGACGGCGATGTTCTCTCGCACCGAAAGTCCGGCGAAGGGCTGCACGACTTGGAACGTGCGGGCGATGCCCCGGCGGGCCCGCAGGTGCGGGGCCTCCCGCGTGATGTCCACGCCGTCGAACACGACGCGCCCGGCGCTGGGCGCGACGAAACCGGAGATGATGGCGAACAGCGTGGTCTTGCCCGCGCCGTTCGGCCCGATCAGCCCGGTGATGCTTCCCGCCGCCGCTGCCATGGATGCATCCGCGATTGCCAGCAGGCCGCCGAAGCGCTTGGCGGCGTTTTCCACCGCCAGCATCACGCCCGTCCCCCGCGCAGCCGCCGGACCGAGCCGACGATGCCGCCCGGCGCGAAGGCGATCACGGCCACCAGGATCAGCCCGAACAGCACCAGGTCGATTCCGGTGACGCTGCCGACCGACAGCCTGGTCAGCTCGCCCAGACCGTGCAGGGCCAGCGCGCCCACCACCGGCCCCAGCACCGTGCCGATGCCGCCGACGATGGCGGCCAGCAGCACCTCGACCGAGATACGGGTGCCGAACGCGATGTCGGCGTCGATGTAGAGGAAATATTGCGTGTAGAGGCAGCCTGCCGCCGCCGTGATCGCGCCCGACAGGGTGATGGCCCGAAGCTTCACCGCCAGCGTGTCCACGCCCAGGGCGCGCGCGGCGTCCTCGTTCTCGCGCACCGCCACGAGGTATGCGCCGAACCGGCTGCGGGCCAGGGCGGCCGTGCCTGCCAGCACGGCGGCCACGCAGCCGAGGGCGATCCAGACGAAGGTGGCGCGGCTGCTGAACTGGAAGTTGGCGGCGCGGACATCGAGCTTCACCAGCAATCCGGCGGCGCCCCCAGTCATTTGCGCGGCATTGGCGCAGATGCGCAGCACCTCGGCAAAGGCCAGCGTGATCAAGGCGAAATACGAACCGCGCAGCCGCGCCCGGAACGCCAGGCCGCCGATGATCCAGCCCACCAATCCGCCGGCCAGCAACCCACACAGGCAGGCTGCCCAGGCGTTGATGCCGTAGCGCATCTGCAGGATTGCGGCGGCGTAGGCGCCCGTTCCGAAGAACGCCGCGTGCCCGAACGAGAACTGGCCGCCGAACCCGGCCAGCAGGTTCCACCCCTGCGCCGCCAGCGCCACGATCAGCGCGCTCATGAGGAAGTTCAGCACCACGTTGGAGGCGGTCAGCGGCGCCGCGGCCAGAAGCGTCAGCAGCACGGCGGCGAGCACGCCCTCCCGCCGGCTCACGCGCGGGCTCCGAACAGGCCGCTGGGCCGCAGCAGCAGCACCAGGATGAAGATGATGAAAATCCCAAGCTGCCCCAGGCTGTCGCCCAGGAATAACCCGCTGAGGCTCTCGACCACCCCTACGAACAACCCGCCCAGCAGCGCCCCAGGCACGGAGCCCATGCCGCCGAGCACGACGATGGTGAATGCCACCAGCACGAAGGCGTCGCCGACGCGTGGATTGACGTAGAAGGTCGGCATCAGCAGGCAGGCTGCGACCGCGAGGCTTGCACAGCCCAACCCGAAGGTGACGGCGTAGATGTGCCGCACATCGATGCCGACCAGCCGCGCGCCCAGCTTCTCGCGCGCCACGGCACGGATGGCGCGGCCGGTGTCGGTGGCCGTCAGCAGCAGCCACAGCACCGCCGACATCAGAAGCGCGCCGGCGAAGCCGATCAGCCGCGGCTGTGAGATCAGCATCGGGCCGATCTCCACCACCTGGAACGACGCATCGCCGTCCAGCGCTCGGGTGTCGGAGTGAAACGCGGCGAGCAGCCCATTCTCGATGGCGATGGACAGGCCGAGCGTGATCAGCAGCACGTTGGTGTCGTCGCCATGGCTGGCCGGGCCAATGAGGAAGCGCTGCAACGCGTAGCCGAGGCCGAAGAAAGCCAGGGCGAGCGGCACGATGGCGGCGTAGGGATCGATCCCGGCCCAGGTGGAAAGCGCCCATACGGCAAACAGCGCGCAGGTGAGCAGCGCGCCGTGCGCGAAGTTGATGATGTGCAGTACGCCGTAAACCAGCGTCAGTCCGAGCGCGACGAGGGCGTACACCGCGCCCGTCAACAGCCCGTTCACAACCGCCTCCGCGACGATCCCGGCCGAATACACGCCGGCTCAGTTCTTCAGCGGGAAGGCCGGCTTGGCGTCTGCAAACGCATCCGGAAAGATCACCTTGATGTCGCCCTCCTGCACCTGCGTGTTGACGGGTGCGGCGCCTTGGTTCTGTCCGTTGACGAAGCGCGTCGGGCCGTAAGGCATGATGTGCCCGCTGTAGGTGGATGCGGCCAGCGCCTCGGTCACTGCGGCGCAGTCAGGGGATTTCGCCCGCTCGATCGCGTCCGCCACCAAGCCGACGCAGGAATAGTTCAGCGGCACGTTGTAGGCCCAGAGCTTGCCGGCGTCTTGCAGTTGCTTCTTCAAGGCGATGGTCTTCGGGCTGCGCGGGTCCGCCCAGTGGTTGCAGTCCATCACGCCGGACGCGGCCTCGGGGAATTCCTTGACGAAGCGGTAGTTCGACGCCGCGCCGTTCAGCACGCAGTAGATGCCTTTCGGCCGGATGCGTTGCTGGCGCATGGTGCGGGCCAGCAGCACGAATTCGCTGTAGTAGCTCGACGGGATTACCAGGTCCGGATTCAGCGCACGGATGCGGAGCGCGACATTGGACATGTCGCGCGCCGGGGTGGGGTGCGCGATCGTCTCCAAGATTGCGAAGCCACGCTTGGGCAGTTCGGTCTGCATCAGCTTGGCAAGGCCGCTGCCGAACAGCCCGTCCTCGTGCACCAGCACGACCGTGCGGGCCGGCTTGCCCGCGGCGTCGTTCAGCTTGGTCAGGTTGTCCAGCGCCACGCTGCCGACGGTGCCGAAGCCCGGCGCGAAGCGGAACGTGTTGGCCAAGCCGCGCTGCACAATCTGGTCGGACACGCCGACGTCCACGATGTAGGGCAGGCCATAGCGCGACGCCGCCTGGCTCGCGGCCAGGCAGATTGGGCTGGCGAAGCCGCCGACGATGGCGGCGACCCCCTCACCCTGCAGGCGCTCAACCTCCTGCGTCGCGGCCTCGGGGTTGGAGCGCGCATCGGCGAACACCATTTCGATCCTGGCGCCGCCGAGGGCCTGTAGCCCGCCCGCTTCATTGATCTCGTCGATGGCCAATTGCGCGCCCAGGCGGCCGAGTTCGCCGTCCTGCGCCAGCGCACCGGTGATAGGCTGCAGGATACCGAGCTTCACCGGGGCCGGCTGCGCCCGCAGGATAGCCGGAGCGGCCAGCAGCCCGGCAGCGGCTGCGGTTCCGCGCAGCACGCCGCGGCGGGTGGAGTTCAGCTCATGCAGGCTCATGGGCGCGGTTTCCGGCTTTGGCTGTGGAGGTTCGGGGAGGCAGCGGGTTCCAGCAGCGGCGACCCCGCACGCCGGTGCGCAGCAGGTCCATGTGGAAGCTGAAGCGGTCCGGACGATATAGCGCGTGCAGGTGTTCCACGCCACGATCGTCCGCCCCATGCACCACACGGGTCAGGGAGAGCAGCGGCGCGCCAAGCCCGACATCCAGCGCCTGCGCCACCTCGGGACCGGCCAGGGTGGCGCCGATGGTCTGGCTCGCCCGTTCCGCAGCTACGCCGGAGCGCTCCAGCAGTTCGAGAAGGGGCGTGGTTGCGAGGTCCGCCTCGGTGTAGGTCAGGCCGATGCGCTCCGGCACGTGGGTCGTCAGGAACGAGAACGGGGCGTCGTCGACCAGGCGGACGCGAACGGACCGCTGGGCGCACTCGCCGGCGGCGAGGCCCAGCGCGTCAGCCACCGAGTCCGGCGGGCTGACATAGGCGAACGACAGCAGCCTGACGCCGCTGCGCCGGCCCATTTCCTTCAAGTGAGCGAACACGTCCGTGAGGTCCGCGCGCAGGACGGGGCTGCCACCCTCTCCCTGGACGAAGGTGCCGGCCCCGGCACGCCGGTGCACCAGGCCCTCCGCGACCAACTGGTTCAATGCCCGGCGCATCGTCATGCGCGAGACGCCGAATTCAGCCGCCAGCGCGACCTCGCCGGGCAGCCGGGTGCCACGCGCGAACGTGCCGGCGCCGATCTGCTCGCGCAACACGAGATAGATCTTTCGCGCCTTGAACGGCTCGACCGTGTCCGCCCTCGGAGTCAAGAATCCCGTAAAGCTGTATGGACCATGATCACGAGCGGTATAGAATGCGAGACAGGTTGCTCGCGTCAAGTGCGGCTGCCGTCATGATCGAGGGATCGCAGCGCACGAGCCAGCGCGCAAGCTGCCCAGAGAGGCGAGGATGGCGGCAGCCCCGCGGACACTCTTCGGCAAGGTTTGGGACGTGCACGAGGTGGTCACCCGCGAGGAAGGGCAGACCCTGCTCTGGGTCGACCGCCACTTCGTTCACGAGGGTTCGCATCACGCGTTCGACAAGCTGCGGGTGAGCGGCGCGCGCGTCGCGCGGCCCGACCTGACGTTCGGCGTCGCCGACCACTACGTGCCCACGCGCGGCCGTACTGGTCCGATTGCCGATCCGGCGATCCGCAGCATGGTGGAACGGCTGAACGCCAACACGCAGGCGGCCGGGATCACGCTGTTCGGCCTGGCCGACCCGCGGCAGGGCATCGTGCACGTGACCGGGCCGGAACAGGGATTGTCGCTGCCGGGCCTGACGATTGTCTGCGGCGACAGCCATACCTCAACGCACGGAGCATATGGGGCCATCGCGTTCGGCATCGGCGCGTCCGATGTGGCGCACGTGCTGGCGACGCAGACGCTGTGGCAACGGCGGCCGCTGGCGATGCAGGTCCGGGTGGACGGCGCGCTGCCTGCGGGCGTGACAGCGAAGGATATGGCGCTCACGATCATTGCGCGGCTGGGTTCTGACGGGGCGCGGGGCCACGCGATCGAATACGCCGGGTCAGCGGTGCGCGCTTTGTCGATGGAGGGACGGCTGACGCTGTGCAATCTCTCGATCGAGAGCGGCGCGCGCTGCGGCATGGTGGCGCCCGACGAGACTACCATTGCCGATCTGCGCGGCCGGCCATTCGTCCCGGCCGGGGTCGCTTGGGAGCAGGCGGAGGCTGCCTGGCGTGCCTTGCCCGGCGATGATGACGCGCTCTTCGACCGCGTGCTGGCGCTCGATGCCGTGGAGATTGCGCCCAGCGTCACGTGGGGCATCAACCCGGAAGACGTGCTGCCGATCAGCGCCCATGTGCCCGACCCGGCTGCCATCCGGGACACCGGCCGCGCCCAGCACGTGCGGGAGGCGATCGACTACATGGGCCTGCGGCCCGGCCTGGCGCTCGAGGCGGTGCGGGTGGACCGGGTGTTCATCGGCTCCTGCACCAACGCGCGGATCGAGGACCTCCGCGACGCTGCGGCCGTGCTGGCAGGGCGGCGGGCCGTGATCCCCGGGCTGGTTGCGCCGGGTTCTTCGCTGGTCAAGCGCCAGGCCGAGCAGGAGGGGCTGGACCGCATCTTCACCACAGCCGGGCTGGACTGGGTCGAGTCCGGCTGCTCCATGTGCGTCGGCATGAACGGCGACCTGCTGGCGCCCGGCGAGCGCTGCGCGTCCACCACCAACCGCAACTTCAAAGGTCGCCAGGGTCCAGGCTCGCGCACGCACCTGATGTCGCCGGCGATGGCGGCAGCGGCGGCGGTGACCGGCCATCTCACGGATGTGCGGCGGCTGCAGCGGGGGCGGATGTGATGCGCGCCTTCACGACGCTGACTGCAGCCGCCTGTCCCTTGCCCCTGCAGGGCATCGACACGGACCAGATCGTCCCCACCCGGTTTATGAAACGTCCGCGGGAGCAGGGCTACGGCGACGTGCTGCTGCATGACCAGCGCTTCGACGACGCCGGCCGCCCGGTGCAGGACTATCCGCTGAACCAGGCGCGCTGGGCCAGCGTCGGCATCCTGGTCGCGCGGCGCAACTTCGGCGCCGGATCATCGCGGGAGGCGGCGGTTTACGCCCTGGCGGATTACGGCATCCGCTGCGTGCTGGCCCCCAGCTTCGGCGACATCTTCGCGGCCAATGCAGTGAACAACGGCCTATTGCCGGGCCGGGTGACCGAGGCAGCGGCGGAACGGCTGCTGCAGGCGCTGCAGGACGGCCTGGGGGCGGTGACGGTGGATTTGCAGGCATGCCGGGTGCAGGCGGGCGTGGAGGCATTTTCGCTGACCATCGACGCGGTGTTCCGGACCAAGCTGCTGAACGGCTGGGATGACCTCGACCTCACCGGCAGCTACGCCGCCGAGATAACAGCCTTCACGGCAAACGACGCCGTGCTGCGTCCCTGGATGCCGCCTAGGAGTGCAGGCGGTAGATGAGGTGAATTCATGCTATGCCTCTAGCCAACCTGGAACCCACCGTCGACATTGACCGAGATGCCGTTGATCATGGCGGCATCGTCGCCGAGCAAAAAGCTTATCACGCCGGCGATGTCGGTGGACTCGCAGAAGCGGCCGAGCGGAATTCGGCCGAGCATGCCGGCAGATTTACCAGGATCGGCCCAGGCAGCCCGCCCCATCGGCGTCAGCGTCACCACGGGATTGACCGTATTGGCGCGGATGCCGTGCGGTCCGAGTTCGACCGCGAGCACCCGGGTCAGCGCGTCGAGGCCGCCCTTCGACGCGCAGTATGCCGCATGGTTCTCGAACCCGGTGGACGCGGCGATCGACGAGACGTTCACGATGGCACCGGGCCGGCCGCGCCGGATGAGGTCCCCCGCAACCACCTGCGCGAGGCGCAACGGCGCTATGGTGTTGATCGTCAGCAGCGAGCGGAAGCTCGCCATTGTGGTTTCGAGCGCGGGCTGCAGGTTGGTGATACCGGCGTTGTTGACCAGCAGGTCGATCGGCAGGACGCGCGACACGGCCTCAGCCGCCGCCTCCAAATCTTCGAGGTCGATGACGATCGTCTCGCAGCCGCACTCCTCAGCAAGGCTTGCGAGGTCGTCCGCCTTGCGGCTGAGAGCGACCACTGTGGCGCCGTCGGCCACAAGGCGGCGGACGGTCTCGCGCCCGATGCCCTTGCCGGCGCCGGTGACCAGCGCGCGACGCCCTTCGAGCGGGCTCCCGGCCTTCACTTGACGGCGCCCATGGTCAGGCCGCGGGCCACATATTTGTGCACGATGATGCCGCCGATGATCACGGGGGCGCAGACCAGCGTGGCGCTCGCCATCACCTTCGGCCATGGCACCACGTAGCCGCCGAGATAGGACAGCACGATGGTCGGCGCGGTGCGCGACGCCGGTGAGGGAGTCAGGATGAAGGCGTAGAGCAGGTCGTTCCAGGCGAAGATGCCGGAGAGGATGGCCGAGACCGCAATGCCCGGTTTCACCAACGGGAGCGCGATGCGCAGGAAAATGCCGATTCGGCTCAATCCGTCGAGCTGCGCCGCTTCCTCGAGCGCAATGGGCACCGAGCTGAACTGGTCCACCAGGAGCCAGACCACGAGCGGCACGATGAACACCTGGTACACCAGGATCAATACGATCAGGTTGTTGATCAGATGCAGCTTCGAGGCGGTCAGGTAGAACGGGATCAGCACGACGACCGGCACCAGCATCCAGTTGGTCACATACCAGAACCAGACGTCTTTCCGCCCGCGGAAGCGGTAGCGCGCGATGCCGTACGCAGCCGGCGCGCCAACGACGAGCCCGAGCGCCACCGCGGACACGGTGACGACGAGGGAATTCAGCAGTGTCGCCAGCACGTTCGAATTCTCGATGGCGTCCGTGTAGGCGGCCAGCGTCGGCGTCCAGGCCCAGAGCGGTGGGATCGCGAACAGCTCGTCCTCGGTTTTCAGCGAGCCAGCCACCATCCAGTAGATCGGGAACAGGATAACGACGAGGGCCAACACCAGGCCCAGCGCCTGCAAGGCCCGCAGCAGCCCGGCGCGCGCGTCGAGCACCTCAGTCCATTTCCCGGTAGAATGCGCGGATGTAGACCCGGGCCAGCATGATCGAGAGCACCAGCATCAGGATCGACTCCGCTGACGCCAGGCCGACGTCGAAGCCGCGGAACGCCATGCGCTCGATCTGCATCACCGCCGTTTCGGTTGCGGTTCCGGGGCCGCCTTTCTCGATCGTGTAGATCATGTCGAATTCCTTGATCGTGAACGCGGTCTGGAACACGAGCGCCGCGGTGATGCCGGGCCACATGAACGGCAGTTGCACGCCTTTGAAGCGAGGCCACCAGCGTTCGGTTTCCAGGATCGCCGCCTCGTCGATGTCCTTGGGCACCGTGGACAGCGCCGCCGACAGCACCAATGCCACGAACGGCGTCCACTCCCATACCTGCACCACCAGCACGGTACAGAATGCCGCCGTCGGCCGGCCGAGCCAGTCGATGGCGGGAATGCCGATGACGCCGAGCAGGTAGTTGATGATGCCAAGCTGCTCGTTGAACATCAGCTGCGTCAGCAGGCCCACCACCGCCGGGGTGATCGCGATCGGGATGACCAGGCAGACCTGCAGCAACCGGCGCAGCAAGGCCAGATGCGGCGAGTCGAGGGCGAGGGCGATCAGCATGCCGAGCACGAGCTCGATCGGCAGTGTGACCGCGATCAGAATCAGCGTGCGAAGCACGGCGCCGCCGAAATCGCTCGACGTGAAGGCGCGGGCGTAGTTCTGCAGGCCGCCGAACGCTGGCGGGGCCATGCCCATGACCCAGATCTGCAGCGACGCGATGAGAGTGTAGATGACCGGATACAGGCCGATCGCGAGCAGGAGAATTACCGACGGCGCGATGAAAAACCACGGCTCCAGCGCCTCCAATTGGGAAGGAGGCGCTGCCGCCATCGGAGGCGCAGAATGGTCCGCCGCGTCACTCACCCTATGTTGTCGATCCGTTGACCCCTCTATTTATAGAGCGCCATCGCCTTCTCCGGGTCATTGCTCTTGCCCCAGCAATCCGAGCTTTTCATGTAGCTGGCGAGGTCGCCCGCCATGCTGTCCAGGCCCGGCTTGACCGCGACCTGCCCGAGTTCGATCCGCGAGCCCCAATCCGAGACGATGTCCGAGAACCGGGGATAGCACTCGAGCTGCGGCCGCCAATCAGGGACCACGGCGGAACGCCAGGTCTCGACCATTGGCGCGAGATTCGGGAATTTCGCCTGCACCGACGGGTCCGTGTCGGCGCCCTGCCTTGCCACCACCGCGCCACCCTCGATCAGCGGCTTCGCCATTTCCTTCGAGGTCAGCCACTGGATGAACAGGTAGGTCGCGTCCTGATGCTTCTTGTCGATTTGGGCGCTCACCATGTACGAGAACCCGCCGAATGCTGCGTAGGCGCCATCCGGTCCCTTCGGCTCGGGCGCGATGCCGAGATCGGCGCCCAGCGACGACGCGGCCAGGGTCGGGTAGAATGCGGACCATTCGGTGATCATCGCGGCGCGCTTCTGCGCGAACATCGCAACGGCCTGCGTGTGGTCGTCGGCGACGACGCCGTCGGGCATGTTCTTGAGCAGCGCCTGCCGGAACTCGATGCCCGCCACCGATTTGGGGTCGTTCACTTGGATCGTCTTGTTGGCGATGTCGAGGAACCGCCCGCCCCACGGCCATAGGAAACGCGCGAACGCGTCGGCCGTCTGGGTCTCGCCGCGCGCCGACTGTATCACGTAGCCGTAGACGTTCTTGCCCTTGTCGGTCAGCTTCGGCGCATAGACCTGTCCCAACTCGTCCCAGGTCTTGGGCGGGCCGTCCAACCCGGCGGCCTTCAGCATCGACTTGTTATAGTACAGCAGGCCTGCGTACGAATCGAATGGCAGCCCGTACAACTTGCCGTTTACCGTAAAGCTGGCGAGCCATACTGGAAAAAAATCCTTGAGGTCGATCGCCGGGTCGGCGAGCTTGGCGTCACCGGTAAACTGGGTGAGTGGAAGCACCCAGCCGGGATCGGCGAAATTCACCGGCCAAACCACGTCCGAGAGAATGGCGTCGAACTGCTGGCTGTTGGAGACGAAATTCAGCGTCTCCTCCTTCAGCGCGTCCTCGTAGGGGAAGATGTTCCACGTCACGTGGATGCCGGTCGCCTTCTCGAACTGCGGCGTGAGCTGCTGCGCGATCTTGTAGCTTGGGCGGTCTAGCCCAACGACCGTGATGGACGTGCCCTTGTAGGGCGTCGCCGCCTCACTGAGCGACCAGGCGCGTGCCTGCTGGCCACCGGCGCACAGCGCCGCCGCGGTGGCAATCGCAAGACCCCAAGCCTTCATCGCTTTCCCCTCCCAGAGACGCCCGGCGCGATTGTCGCGTCCTAGGCGGATTGATGCTGTCGCCGCGGTTCCCGTCACCACGCAATTGTTGTTGTTGGATCATCTGTGTAGGGGAGTGTCAACGCCGGCAGCCCGTGCAGGCTTCGAGGGAGAACGGACACGATGGCCGAGGTCGGGATTGATCGCCTGCAGAAAACGTTCGGCGAGACCGCCGTGCTGAACGACATCTCGATGCAGGTCCGCCATGGCGAGTTCATGGTCTTCGTCGGCCCGTCAGGCTGCGGCAAGTCCACGTTGCTGCGCAGCATCGCCGGACTTGAGAAGCCGAGCGCCGGCCGCGTGACGATCGGCGGCGAGGACGTGACGCGGTGGCCGCCCGCGCGCCGGGGCGTGGCGATGGTATTCCAGTCCTACGCGCTTTACCCGCACATGACGGTGCGCGAGAACATCGCCTTCGGGTTGAAGGTTGCCAAGATGCCGATGGCCGAGATCGCCGGCCGCGTGCGCGACGCCGCTGCGGTTCTGCAGATCGGCCATTTGCTCGACCGGCGGCCACGCGAGCTATCGGGCGGCCAACGCCAGCGCGTCGCGATCGGCCGCTCGATCGTGCGCGACCCCAAGGCCTTCCTGTTCGACGAACCGCTCTCGAACCTGGATGCCGAACTGCGCGTGCAGATGCGAGTCGAGCTTGTCGCGCTCCATGAGCGGCTCGGCGCCACCATGATCTACGTGACGCACGACCAGGTCGAGGCAATGACCATGGCGGATCGCATCGCCGTGCTCAACCGCGGCCGGGTCGAGCAGATCGGCGCCCCGCTGGAGCTGTATCGCCAGCCGCGCAACCTGTTCGTCGCCGGCTTCATCGGCTCGCCGCGCATGAACCTGTTGCCCTCGACCGTGCAATCGGCCGGACCCGGTGGCGTCACGGTGGCGCTTTCGGGCGGCGGGACGGTGCTGGTTCCGGTCGCTGGCGAGGGGATTGCTGCGGGCCAGGCGCTCACTCTCGGCATGCGTCCGGAGCACCTCGGCATCGGCGAGTCCTCCGGCGGCGCCCCAGACGCGACGCTGCCGGCGCAGGTGCAATTGGTCGAACATCTTGGCGGCGAGATCCTGGTCCATTTGGTCCTGGCCGACGGCACCCCGCTCAACGTCAAGACGCATGGCCATGGCGAGATCGCCCGGTCGGCGGCCGTTGAGGTGGGCGTACGTGGGGCGCTGTGCTACCTGTTCACCGAAGCGGGTGACTGCCTTGCGGCGTTGCATCCCCGGCAGATGCCTTTTTGAGCGTCAGAGCTATTCGGGTCGCGTGCCCGTTGTTTACGCCCCAGGACGCCTTCAAGGCTGTAGATGAGTCAGTCGACTGGCTGAAATTTCTGCGCGTGCGGCCGGAGGTGAACAAAATGGTTAAGGTCACCACGAGGGCTTGCTCGTCTGGGCGGCAAACCGGTGCGAGACATTTCGCAAGTATGCGCCAGCGCTGATTGAGGCTTTGGAGTCCAAAGCCGCGCGCCAACAACCGCACGCTGACTGCCCTGAAACTGCCGCGGGATCTAAGCCAGACCGGCAAACGCGACACACCGCCGAACGTGCCTATACCGTTCCGCAAAGACTGGTGTCGGGTGGTCCTGGAGGGCGGTCAGCGCGTGTCGTCTCGGCACGTAAAGGTCCGATCTAATTTGAGGTTTCGTCGAACTGAGCGAGTTCGATGCATCCACGCCGGGTCGTCCAGTCCAGCGGCACCGATCCCGTGCTTGAGGACGGTAATCGCGGAGGCCATTGTGCTCAAATACCGGCAGGATGAGCTGCTGCGGCGACTGGCGCACCCGTCGGCAGGGTTCCGCCCACCTTCAAGGTTCGAACTGGCCGAAAGCAGACTGGTAGGTTTCGGACAGGGAGGTTGCTGAGCGGACATTCGCAGGTGCAGCGCTGAACAATGGTTAGGTGCGCGTTGTGAACCCCTGCAGGCGGCCGGTCGTCTACCGCACTTCCGGCACCTTGGCCCAGACCCAGACAAGATTGGCCGTAAGCAGGATGGCTTGACCAGGAACACCCATTGCAGCCCCAGTGTCGCCGCGATGATGCCGCCCGAGAGCGGGCCCAACGACTGGCCCAGGAACATGGCGGACGCAGCGACGCCATACACCGTGCCGCGGTCTCCTGCGGGCGCAAGCCGCCCGACCAGCGCATTGGCCGTGGGGAGAATACCGCCCACGAACAAACCGAGCGCGAACCGCGTCCCAACGAAGCTCCAGTAGTTCGGCACGAAGGCCTGGGGCACGCTGGCCAGGGCGGCGCCCCCTAGCGCGATCAGCAGCACGCGGCGATAGCCCAGCACGTCCGACCGCCGCCCCAAGAAGGGGGAGGCAATCAGGTCGCCGACGCCCGTCACGGAAAAGGCCAGCCCGCCCAAGGTGGCTAAAGCCGGAACCGGGCCCAGCAGCTGCTCGACGTACAACGTCACCACCGGCTGCACCGCCTGCACCCCGAACTGCGCCAACAGCAGCACGACGAACAGGGGCAGCAGCCCCGGCGAGCGCGACAGGATCGCGAAGCCCTGGAACAGCGTCGCCTTGCCGGCACCCGTTTTGGGTGGGGTGAACCGTTCTCGCACCAACACCAGCGCTAGGACGCCGCACAGGGCGCACACGCCGGATGTAAACACAAACGGCGCCTGGTAGGAGCCGGTGATGTCCGCGACGAAGCCGCCCAGGAGCGGCCCAATCAGCGTGCCCACCAGCTGCCCGGTGCTGAGCCAGCCGAGCGAGTAGCCCAGCCGCCGAGGTGGGACCTGGCTGGCCACCAGAGAGATCGTCGCCGCATTGAATCCGGCGAACGCCCCCAGCAAAGCCCGCAGCCCCACGAACTGCCACACGTTGCCCACCAGGCTCATCAGGCCAATGAACAAGGCGATGGCGAAGCAGGACCGCACCACCATCAGTTTGCGCCCCCGCCGGTCCGCCACCCGTCCTCAAAGTGGCGAGGCAAAGGCAGCCACGAGCGGCGTCACGGCCGATAGCACCCCGGCCCACAAACCGATTGCCGCCGGGTCGCGCACCCCCAGCTGTGGCAGGAACAACGGCATCACCGGGCTGAGCACGGTAAGGCCCATGTTCATGCCCAACTGGATGCCCATCATCAGGAATAGGGTGCGCTGCCAATCGGGTGCAAAGGTGACCTCAGGAGTGGCCGCCGTGGCACCAGGCTCTGACGCGGGGGTGGGCGGGGCGTCAGGCCCGTCAGCAAAAGCAATCATCACCTGGCATTCCGCCCGGAGGCGCCGAAAGTAAAGTGGTTCTATATCAGGGTTGTGGCGGATCGTCGTGGGGCCGGAACGCCGCTGGGATGCTCCTCGAAGTTGTCGATTCCTTCCTGAGTGTGCCATTGCCTACTCCTTCCGGCCGTATCGGCCGGGAGAGTCAAAGGCGCGCCTTGCTCCACGCATTCAGGGTCTGGCCGCAAGCGATTGATCGGCTTTCGTGTTCCCGGCCCGGAGAAGCGGAGCTTCGGCCCAGCGTATGAAAGGGTGGTCGGGTTCGGCCAGCTGTGGTCCTGTTCGGAATGCCGAGCAACACTGACCCGCATGCCAATCCATTTGATCCCGCCACGGCGTCCTACCCGCGCGACATGGTGGGCTATGGCCGCAATCCGCCTGATCCGAACTGGCCCGGCGGGGCCGTCCTGGCGCTCCAAATCGTCGTAAATTACGAAGAGAGCGGGGAGAATAGCGTACTGCACGGCGACGGCGGCAGCGAGACCTTCCTGACTGAGCACATCGTCAGCGCACGGCCAGGCCTTCGCGACACAGCGGTTGAAAGCCTGTGGGAGTACGGCAGCCGGGTCGGCTTTTGGCGGCTTTGGCGTTTGCTGTCCGGGCGGGGCCTACCCGTGACCTGCTTTGGGGTGACACCATGGCCCTGGGCCGCAACCCCGAAGCCGTGGCAGCGATGCGCGAGGCCGGGTGGGAGATCGCTACCCACGGCATGCGTTGGAACGTAGCAGCCCCGACCGACGAGGCGGCAGAGCGTATGGAGATCGAGGCGACGCTGGCGCTGCATGAGATGCTGTGCGGCTCGCCCGCGCTCGGCTGGTACAACCGATCCTCCCCGACCACCTACCGCCTGCTCAGCGAGCGTGGCGGACTGCTGTATTTTGCAGACAACTATGCCGACGACCTGCCGTTCTGGGCCGAGGTGGCGGGACGGCCGGAGCTGTTCGTGCCATACACGCTCGAGGCGAATGATATGCGGTTCGCGGTGCCGATGAACTTCGGCGACGGCGACCAGTTTCTCACCTACCTCCGCGATACCTTCGACGTCCTTTATCAGGACGGCCTGGATGGCCGGCCGCGGATGATGAGCGTAGGGCTGCACGGCCGCCTCGCTGGGCGGCCAGGCCGCACTGCCGGCCTGGCCCGCTTTCTCGATCACGTGGCAAAACATGATCGTGTCTGGACTGCCACCCGAGCTGACATCGCGCGGCATTGGCGTGAGCGCTTTCCACCCGAAAACCTGAAAGCCCGATGGTAGACGTCCGGCCCACACCATGCGAAGCGGCCCAGGAGGCACGCCACATGGTCGCTGGAGATCGATACCAACTTGGCGACGCTTGCGCAGAGCGCCCGCATAAGCCGCGACGCGAGCACATCTTTCGTATGCAGGTCAGGTGCGCGTAAGAAAGGGAGCCGTAGCTTGATTGCCGGAGGTTGGTAAACCGCCCACGATTTTAGATGTGATCGGAGCTTCAGATGAACCTACCTCCGCCTGAGATGGACCGACGCTACTCTCGCGAGGAGTTCAGGCGGTGGTATGAGGTGCAGCCGACAGGCCGCTACGAACGGGTGGACGGGCGAATTGTGGCCATGGCGCCGGAGCGCGGCGCACACCTACGGGTCAAAGGAGCCGTCTACAAAGCGCTGGACCGCGCGATTGCCATTGCTGGCGTCGGCTGCCAGGCGCTTCCGGACGGCGCTACGGTCGAGACCGGCGACAACGACTACGAGCCAGATGCCCTGGTGAACTGCGGAGAGGCGATGGCCGACGACGCCGTCGTGGCGCCGCACCCGGTGATCGTCGTGGAAGTGCTCTCGCCCGGCACGGCGTCAACGGACACCGGAGGCAAGCTCGCCGACTACTTCCTGGTACCCTCGATCGCGCATTACCTGATCGTTCATCCAACTAGACGGACGGTTACGCATCACCGCCGGGCCGGCGCCAGCATCAATACACTGGTCGTCGTAAACGGCCCAATTACCTTCGAGCCACCGGGGATCGTCATCACGGTCGAAGAGATCTACGGCGACAAGTAGGTCCCGACTGGCCGAAAGCAGTCAGGCCGCTGCAAGAGGAAGGACGGCAATAAGCAGGCATCCCCCAAACCACTGTGGTGGGCAGCCGCCGCCGATGCGGGTGTTCTTCCACACCGGGTGCCTGCATGACCTTGGCGACCAGGCGATCAGCCCAATCGCGGATCTTCTGCTTGAATTAACGCGGGCTCGTTCAAGCGTGTTTTGTCGGAACCCCCTGAGCGTCGGCATAATACTGCGGAGCCTCGCGACGATCGAACATACCGTAGTCCCGCACCACACGCACGTGGCGCAGGCGTGCGACTTCGTTCAGAGATGCCACAGCCTCGAAAGCCGTAGCCGCGGCCATGTCATACCCGTTGGCGTAAAAGCTGACCCCTCCCTTTGGCGTAATGCGTGGACCAGATTGGGCCGCGAACGCCGGCACGGTCAGGTCGAGACTTATGGCAACTGGTGTGATACCAATTGCCTTATTTGCT
>JAABVA010001624.1_pt1 | contig 23713 bp, 12 predicted proteins | sample 5560331 | NCBI WGS metagenome assembly JAABVA01 (sample SAMN12812661, study PRJNA571458) | rock metagenome | isolation source: Antarctica rocks | place: Antarctica: Victoria Land, Mt New Zealand sud | collected 2016-01-07
TTTGACGAGGTCTTCACGTTCTTCACCGTCATGGGTGAGGACATACCGCTCATCGACAGCCTCACCACGACATTCAACGATTCTGCCTTGGTCAGGCCAGTAGCTGAGGAGCTCGTCGACGCCATCAGGAAGTTCTGGATTGAGGCTTTGAAGCATTACAGAGCAAAGTCACGCGCGGCACTACAAAGATTTCTCAGGCCCAAAGCAATCTCGAAGAAATTCGAAGGTCTGAGAAGCGAGCTAAAACGGCAAAGGGAGAGGCTGTGGAGAAGTGCTGAGGCGCAACACTACTCGGACACGTCTGAACACCAACAGCAGTCTCTAGAACAGGGAGCTTTGGCCATGCTTGACTGGATATCCGCTCCTTCCTACATCGTTGATCACAAGAAAGCTTGTAAGAAACGTTACGGAGATACCTGCAGTTGGATCACGCGAAAGGACGAATACAGGAGTTGGTCGACCAATTCTACTGGTGCGCTCCTCGTCATCTACTCCAAGCCAGGCGCAGGCAAAACGATCCTCAGCTCTTATCTAGTCAATGAAGTAGCCTCTTCTGAAGGGTCAGACTCTTCCTCTATTGGATCTATCGTACTTTACCACTATTTCAAGTACAACGACGATAACAAGAATACTTCTATGGCTGCTGTGCGGTCAATGCTCGAACAGTTATACAACCAATTTCGAACTGGGACCTGGGCTATCGATTTGAGCAAGAGATTTTAAGACCTTGTCCAACGACGTTGTGATTCCTTCGACGATTGGTGGGAGATTTTCAAAAGCTTGATTGTCTCTAATAAGGTCACTGTAACCATCGTGCTTGACGCACTAGATGAATGCATAGATGCAAAGACTCTTGCGAAGGAGCTATTGAAGTTCACGAATGAGACCGCGGTCAAGGTCGTTCTGACTGCTCGGAAGGAAGGGAAATACGTCGAGCTATTCGCGAAGTCTACACCGACACTGATCATTGAGATCAGCCACACCGACATCGATCACGATATCACGTCCTTTGTGACATACAAGATCATGAAGATTGAAAGACTCTCTGGGCAAGAAAACGAAGAGTTAAGGAATAGAGTAGTCAATAAGCTATGCGACCCTAAGAGCCACCAAGGGATGTTCTTGTGGGCATACCTTATGTGCAAGGATATCAAAGACCGTTCTGTTTTTTCCACCGGTCCTGACGCTATCGGGCAATTCCCACGTGGTCTCGGAGGCGTCTACGAAAGGATCCTAGACAAGTTCAATCGGCTTCCCGAAATGCACCAGCAATTCTGTCGTCTCATTCTTCAATGGGTGGTTTGCAGCAGTCGACCGCTGCAATTCGCGGAGCTTGAACATGCTCTCAGACTCTCGCAGAGGAGCTCCACGGACTATTTCGAGAAGGTAGACGGGGGTAGTTACCAGCTTTGCTTCTCTAGAAAAGACATTGTTCGTGTATGCGGATCGCTCGTCTCATATACAGGCTTGGCAGATGGAGATACTATTGGCTTGATTCACCTGTCAGCTCGCGACTTCCTCAGCAGGGCTTCTGGGAAGAGAGAAGTCCCCTTACACCTCTCTTCGTTTGTTGTGAACGTTCCGAAATCGAAAACTCTCCTATGCTTAATTTGCCTCGACGTCCTGCTTGACAAGTCTTTACACGCCGATCCGTATTTTCGAGGCCGAGAGAATCTTATCCACGAACCAATGGCACAAGATAATGCTTTTAGAGAGCGACATCCACTGTTTGAATACGCCGTGAGATACTGGCCAGAGCTTGCATGGGACGCATTGACTAGTCAGCTAGCGAACGAGACCATAGTCAATGTGAACCAGAAGATCACAGCCTTCATTGAAAGCGGTTTCTCTGTCTTCTGGGCTGAAAGCTTCGTCAGTCGATACAGGCTTGAGTTCTTTATATTCAATATGAAGCGCTTCCGACGTCTATCTTCCCTACTCAGTAAGGCTTTGCCTTGGGTCGACAACGTTCTGTCTACACTAAAAATCTACGATAAATCGATAAATCATAGTCCTCGTTCGATTTTAAGCTTGATGAACACTCAAACACACGTCCGACGCACTGTAAATGAAGCCCGTAAGACTCAGGCACTCTGGCAGGATGGCTCATCTGCCCATTTCCCAGAGCATCATACAGATCTTTCAATCCCTAGATGGGGCTGGGTGCATTACGATGTCTGCACTGATAGCCTCTTCTATGGTCCACAAGATTCAGAAAGGAGGAAACTCGATCGATGGATTGTTGGAGAAGAAATGAAGTTTTGTCCGGCAGTCTACACTGGCATGCCCAATTCAAGCCAATCCTGGCACCTTTGCTCGGCAGCTTTGAGTCTTTGCAGTCAGTATATTGCGATTACCTACACTGATAGTGTTTGCCTTCAGACACTGTTGTGGAAAATAGATCCTCAGCCTGAGCGCACAGCTGCAGCAGACTGGGCTGAACTTTGTTTGGTGGATCAGCACGACATTGTGATGGGGAATATATTTCGCAACGAGCTAGGCGGCTCACAAGATGTAGTGAGCTTTGGGAGGGAAAACACTGTGAACGCGCCAGGAGGCATCTGGAACATTATTAGTAGAGAGAAGGTCTCCCGTCCAACAGCCATCTACGACCCTGAGGCTAGCTTGGGAGTGAGTTGTACTTGTTTTGGTATGGATCGCGTTGCTCGTGTCCTGCATAATGACGAGCTGGAGATTCTTGACATGGATGGAAATCCTCTCCTGCGGCACGAGTTTCGCGTAAATGGAGGCGTCGTTGGAGTTCGAACAGTCAAGTTCTCTCGTTCCGCTAGGAAGCTTGTTTTCCGCCGCTCTGTTTGTTCTTATCGCAAGGACGAGACAACACCTGTACATGACAGTGGAGGGCTGTATTGCTTTCTTCTTGAAGAGAATGTACTCGTCAGGCTGAGTAACGTAGAATGGTTTGGGCGGGCACAGGTGCAGTTCGTACATGACGAAAATGCAATCGTTGTTTCTGATGGTGCCTTTGGTTCAATCCTCGTGTACGCCTTACCCAACGGTATTGGCAGCAACGGCCACGAAGAAGTTCCAGGAACGTGCATTTTCAGAACCACCAATATCGTTACAGCGTGGTGCATACCTCCCACAGTTACAGCTGATGCTCCTGGTCTCCTTCTACTTACACAGGACTTTGGTCTTCAGAAGAGACAACTTGATCATGAATGGACCAAAATGGAAGATCGGGACCTTATGGATGTTGTAGCTGCTGAGATTGCGAGGGATGACACAGTTTGGTACCCTATCAAACAAGGAACTCAATGGGTGTCCATCCAGTCACCCTTCGTTAATGGCCAAGGCACAAGTTATCCAGCTGGCAAGTTCGTCCTCACTGTGAGCACTTGGCGTTGTGGTCATCAGCTTGAGCGAGGAAGCACTGTGACAATACAGCTGCAGACTCTCAACTCCTTAGGACCTCGCATGATGCCCAGGCTCTTCCATGGGAGGCCTCTTGTTAGCTGTAACGGCAAATACATTGTGACTCAACACGGTCTCTTCCAATCGAACCAGGACTCTCTCACCTTGGTTGACCTCCACTTAGCCGGTGAGATTGAGATCACTGAGTCTGACTTCAGCCAGGACGAGAACAGATTTGCTGTGATATATTTGGATAGAATGTCTAACAAATACATCTTATCTGTGTACGAGCTTTGCCCGAACCAATCAACTACGGTGCTTGCAAAGAAGCCATGTCAAAGCAAGCGTGTGTCGGTTGCGTTCCATCCCATTGATACCTCCCTTCTTATCATTTCGTCCGCGAATGATAACCACGGCTACATTCGGATCGCGAAAGTGTGCGACGCCCAACTCAAGTGGATGGAACTGTGGTCAGGTTCATGGAAAGATCCAGTCTGTTGTTTTATACCTTCTTTTTCGAGCTGTGGGAACTATGTGACAGTTGACCTGAAAGACAACGATGACGGTAATTGGCCCCAATTGAAAGCACATCAATATGCGGTCCCTGAACAAGGCAAAACATACCATCCCTCCATATTTGTGCGGGACGAGGTCTGCTCTCCTGACATGTACCGTCTCCGCGTGCGCGGTCATTCCAGCCTTGTCTATCTTGAGCACAAGCTTCTCGCTAGCGCTGACCACGAGTATCGCATTCGAGTCCTCTGTGTCCTGCCGGAAACTTATAAGATCTTTGGAATGCCGATGCTCATCTGGTCACTCGATGATGCTGACGACGATGAAGTCAAATTTTCAACGGTGGGGACTGATTTGATTATTGGGACCGGTATTCGAAGCCGTGACTTGCTTAATGGTGATGAGTGGATTGCCAACGAGGACATCAACCAAAAGTGGGGCTACGTGATGGCTTTGCCTCCAGGACTATCTTCCAACGGCGCTTGGGATGTCATTTCCAGCAGCAAACAAGACCTATCCTGATCACGAAACAAGGGGGTTTTAAAGAGAAAAGGGCTTCTTGAAAGCTTGATGGTATGATGCGTTCTTTTGGCTCTCTGTGTTGAGCCTGGTCGGCTTTTGTTGCGGAGCGGATGGTTCTCAGACTATCAAGATGGGCTATGGTGACCTACATGACCATACCCAGTCCAATGTTTTCTTTTAGGACGTGGAGTTGTTTGCTATTCATGGCGATACTCGTGGTTTAATTTGTTGAATGTCCTCATGATAAGCTCCTACATGAACACTGTCCAACTCTACGCAGAGAAGTGTGCGATGAAGTGGCGTGGTGTTACAACTTCGCTCAGATTGATCCAAGTATAAGGGCTAGGGTTTGTGCTTTTCAATACAATGGTTGCAATGCGCCAAAAGTTTCAATTGTTATCTCTAGGATGATAAAAGAAGTTGGACATGATCGTTTCTCATAAGGGAAAGGGATCCTACTGTACAGGAAGCTTGCTCGCCGGCCTCACTGTCAAGCTGGGTTGAGTTGGATCGACTCATGCATTCCTCGAGCTGCCTCGCCGTGCTCGACGGTGAGCACATAGACCTCATACCCTTATGTATGTGTGCCTTGCATACCCCTTGGCAAATTGCCTGCCAGTTCCAAGTCCGCTCGGGTACGGCCATAGCAATTCTGTTTAGACGACACGAACTCATGAAGAGTCCAACATACTGGCGCATACAAGGACCGCATCTTCTTGAGATGTAGTATGTTACCAGTTATGTGATTGATGTCTGGAATCATGCAGAGCATACATGTAAGGCAAGGGGTTGTACATGTCCCTTCGTACTCAATGCACGTGGGCTCTCATACACGTGGGCATGCTTCCTTGAGACTTGAAGGTTATGGCTTTCGACAACGCTAACTCTTTTGAACCTTAGTGTGATGTCGTTACCTCCGGTAAGGTAACGTTAGCTCCTCCCTTTTCTTGGTTCGGAACACCTCATCGCGACACGCTTCTCACTCAAAAGTAAATACAGTATCAATACTTTCAACAACAGCGTCAACGCTTCGAGTATGTCCCTATCTGCATCGACATCAGCTGCAATGGATAGAATGGATGTCTATGTTGATCTGGAATGACTCAGCTAATCTGTGGACTTAACCTGCTACTTTGAGTGATCGTTCTCATCAATCTTAGGGGCACGACGGGATACTTCGCTGTTGGAAATCAACTCTCTCCGCGCCGTGTAACTCATCCAGGAGCGGCCGGTAACTCCGTCAGAAACGTTTGCAAGCGATTATAGATCGCTTGCAAACACGTACGAGGTGGAAGGTATGTCACGACTTCACAACTGCTTGAAATTATTGGCCTTCATACTCATGTGCATACTATCTAGCTATACGTACCCGCCGGCGTCCTAGGTCTCCCGCGTCATCTCCTCCGCCACTACAGGTACTTGACGTGAGTCCTGCATTCGGGACTGGCGGCCAATCAGCCCACGGAGGAAGCCTTCATTCGCGAGAGTCAAGCGTATGGACAGCACCTTCGCCTAGTCATACCAGGAGATCCTCGTCGCCGAGACTACCACCTTTACATCCATTACCGGGGCGCAGCGCTGCGCATCCTGTTCCAGAATCTCCCTCGGCGCACCAAAGGACGGATAGCAGTTTGTACTACACTGCCGCATGGGGATCTCCGTATCAGCTTCCATCGGGCCCTAGGGGAGGTAGTACTGTTCACAGTCATCACTGGACAGTCAGCAGCGATCTCTCAGACGACTCCACATTACGTCGCTCAGATCTTACGCGCTCCCAGCTTCCGGCTCTTGTTCAGTTCGAAGCCCAGACACCAGGAGAGAGTGGAAGAGGGTCGGATTCATACCAGTGGGGATCGCGCGATCATACCGTGGCGTCTACGACAGTCGAGCGGGAAAGGCTCGACCCTGCACGGGGCTTAACTGAAAACTGGGTTCGACAGTATCTCTCGGGCAGGTCCAACTCGGAGCGTGGCAACTGGTGGAGTGACGAATCTGTAGGGAGTGCCAGTGACTCGTCGGTCGTAATCACCCGTGGTGACCGTCACGGGAGTGACGTCCCTTGGTTCGGACTCGAAAGCCAAGTAAGTCGAGAGGGGTTGAAAACACCAACGCTGAGTAACTTCGTCAAGTCCAGAGACAGCGCGAAATTCCGGAGTGTAAGGCAAGGCCAGGAAGCCAGAAGACATCAGCCAAAATACAGTACGGACACGGTGAGACCAACAGACTTTCAGACGTTGTGGGCCGACCCGACAGAAGAAGCCGCGACATCGCGCAACATGCATGCTTCTAGATTCGCGGACTCGCCGCCTGGCCGGAAATCAAGCGGGCAACCAGGGAACACGTCACTCGATAAGCCTCTACCGCTTCCACCTTCGTTCGAGCGGACCGTTTCGGAAGCTCCGGTGGTGATCGCACCACGAACGCCTGATCTGTCAACTAATGATGAGCGGCCACCACAACCGTCAACAGGGCCACTCCAGAGACCAAAAAAGCGTGTTGTATGGCGCGGTAAACCCTGTATCATATCGCTACCGGTAGATGACACGAGGGGTCAGGAGGATGGGGATGTGCGCTTACTGACCCATACCGACGTCGAAGAACGTTTACGAGACTGGGAAACAAAAGGGTATGACACGAGAGGCTTCGGTCTTCCGAACTCGGGCAACAGGCTTCACAACAGCGAGGCGGAAGGACAGAGTAGATTGATCTACCCTGATCCTGTAGAGATCAGTCGAGAGTGGGAAATGGGCTTGTATCGGGTCAGCATTCCTGATCGCCGCGAGTGGGAGGCGTACGTCGAGTTACTGAAAGAGGAGAAACTCCGCGCGCTTGGAGTGAGCTTTGGTGACGACGACCTCAGCACAAGGAAGTCACCGGTTCCAGCATCCATGAGTCGTCGATCGTCCCGATACCCCAGTCTACCGTTATCTCCGCCTGTGCCTGGGTCATCGGCCGCTAGTAACCATACAACACATCGTCCAAACCCATTCTCGCCGGCATTGATGCCCTCGACCAACGCGACCTCACAAGTTGGCTCCCTCAACTCGTCTGGTTCTCAGCCCGCTGGGTACGGAAACCTCCACATGCCCGGTTGGTCTAGAGACTCATCATCTCAGTACCCCTGGCATCAGCCAACACCGTCCGGTTTAGGCATATTGTCGCCTCAAGCTTATCTCGGATCCCAACAACCACCACGAGGGGGGTCGCCTGCACTTGCCGGTACCTACAAGAGCTTGGGACCCGTTCTAGCTACGAGCCCTCTATATGGTTCAGGAAGTAAACCGGAAAACCACGAACAATCACTGGGCTATAACACGGCCTCAATGAACTATGGACATCAGCAACTCAACGCTCATCAACGGCCACAAATTTCGAAGGTATCAGAGCATGATGACGGTACCGAACATGAGATGACTTACAGAAGCCAACCTGACATTGTCAATCCTATACCAAGAGGGCATCGACATAACTTGAGCGAGACCCTGCAGAAAGAGATAGACGAGGCTGAATACCAATTGGAACAGTCAATTCGGCATCAACTAGAAAAGGACGAGCAACTGTACTCTACTCAGCTTGATTCGAGTTCCAACAAGAACGAGAATGGTTCTAACAAACCAGGAAAATCGGCTCAAAACGTCTTACCGGAAACAGATGCAAATCGTGGGGAATCTGCCCTATCGGAGGGGCGAGTGCCTGCTGGTGATAGCAATCCGAATTACCCTGCTTCAGACTCTAACACCCGGTGGGAGACTCGCACAACCCAGAATCAACCCACGCATCAGGCAAAGCCATCAATGTCGAAACTCAACGTCGAGGCTAAAGAGTTCAAATTCGATCCCAAGACCTCTTTTGCACCCGGTAACTTTTCGTTCGCAGACAATCACTTTGCACCCAACCAGTCGGCTGGTCTGGGTTTAACTCACCTGCAAGCTACCGACGGCCCTGCCCAGACGAGGAATCTCTTCGGCACGATCGGCAGCAGCTTCAACGTTGCAGCTCCTGCTTTTACACCCACCTATGCTGCTTCGGCAAATTTTCCGACTGGAAAGTTCAATTTCTCTTCCTCCGGACCCTCGCTCAGACCTGGCGCCCCCGGTTTTATGCCTGGCAATGGCCACCGAAATTTTATCCGTACGACTGACAGTGAGCAATCAGGCTCCGAAGGACGACTTAATGTGACAAGTAAAATCTTTGGTAACTTGAGTCTTGCTGATATCGTTAAACCCACCAAGAAATCAAAAGCTATTGCAATCATAAGACCGGATGATTCTCAGACCAATAATGGAAGAAACGACGAGGGTCAAGAGGATGAGTCCGGGAGAATAACCCAAGCAGATGGCCGGCAGAAGAGATTACGGAGGGGAGGGAGCGATGGCGATCAAATCCCACAATTTGCGACCCCGTCTCTCCCTCTGACAGAGATGAGCCAGACCCAGTCGCCCCACAGGGAGCCGGCCAAGCTGACTGAGCATTCGGTCACCGGCAAAGAAAACGACGAACCAGATGAAGATCAAGATGTCATGTCACCGTTGCCGTCGTCCCCATCGTCGCCGTCATCGCCGTCATCTGCGGTTGGAGGAAAGACCTGGGAACCATTCGAATTCAGCCGGAGAGAAGAAGCCGAAAGTTTTAACACAGCCCGACCCTTCTCACCACATCTAGAAGAGATATCTGCGCCTGCGGTATACGACGACGCTGGTCTGGCCACCAAGTCGATGGACTCCTCACCCCAATCGGAGTCAAAATCACTAACAGAGGAGACATGTGCAAAAGAGAGCCAGAACTCGGCATATGTTGAGAGATCAGAAACAGACCAATCGGAAAGGCCGTCGCTATCTGCTGCAACCAAATCCGCTGGAGTTAGTGGAGAGAATTATTCACACAATCCCAGATTTGGCGGAGACCTTGAACGACTGTCGCCTATGCAGACTGTTGACGGTCTGGCCGCCTCTCGCTCTGCAGAAAGCCCTTCGCCGCCAGTCCTTCCGATCACTTCTACGAGCTGTCACAATTCAGATCATGGAAACGCTCCCATAGCTAGTGTGCACGAGTTTCAAAATCACGTGGCCTACCCTGATAGCGAAGGTGTAAACTATGCCTCACTCATTGATCCCTCTTTCCATGAGATTGACGCTGTCATGAAGCATTTGAATGAAAATGATTCGGATCTGGGTGTTGAGAGGGTAGATACGCCATGGACGCACCCAGAGGTTACTGGAAGCGCCAAGTCAGATGGCGCAAAGCAAGCCCATGTCGACAAACTTATGTCAGGCGCTAAACTCCGAGGCAAAGCTGTTTCCCCCGGTATCAAAACTTATCAGCAACAGTACCAGGTCTCGCTTGGAGAGAGTACCGACATAGAATTCCAGTCATGCCAAGGTAATATCTTGGCTTATGGACGTCCAGGTATGGCTGTTGCGTCACCAGTTCACCGGTTAAACAACGCCGCAGATGTCCCGATCAGCGATTGGGATGATGCTATCTCCTCCACTGAAGACGTAAAGCTACAGTACAGAACGCGGTTCTTTGACAATCATGTGGATGACGTGGTTGGTAGACTGTTACAGCAGCGTTTTGAGCCGCTGGAGACAGCCTTGGCCCTCATTCAAGAAAACCTGACGCAACTGACAACAGAACCTAGAAGCAGGAATATGGGAAGCATGTCCGCTGAGGTTGAGCACAGTGATGCTGACGATGAAGATGATGATGAGGAGATATATCAGGCACGGGCCCGGTCGCCCCGGAAAGACCGACGTCTCGAGAAAATGAAGGCTGCCCTGCTTGAAACATTAGCCGATCAGCAAAAGTCGGCTTCAGCTGCTGGCACCTCCGAAGTGCTGCAGGCTGTTTCGGAGCTGAAGAAATCAATGTCAGGGACAGTTCCGGACTTACCACAAGCTGAGGCTCTCAGGTCTGTTGTCGAAGATGCCCTTGCACGACAGTTGCGTGGTCGGTCGAACCCGATCGCACAGAGCCATGAGGCAGCAACCGCGGAGAAGTACCAACTGCAGATCTCCGGCCTGGAAAGCATGTTGAAGATGGCCGAGACCCGTGGGGAGGACGAGCTTAGAGCGCGTAGAGCAGTTGAAGATGTGCTTGCAGACACTCAGAGACTTCTGAGAATGGCCGAAGAAGAGAGTGCTCGCCAACGGGAGTCGGCGGAGGAAACCGAACGAAGCTTACAGGCTTTCCATGAGGAAAGGAAACTGGACTTAGTCCGAGCGGCGGTACTCGAAAGCACACAAGAGAACCTTCAGAAATCAGCTTCTGATCTTGCAGCCAAGAACGCTGCCCTCGAAGGAACTCTTGATGAATACAGACTGTCAAGAGATCAATGGCGTGAGGACATTGATGAGGCCATGGAAGAGAACAAAGACCTCCGACGGACGGTCAATGCCCTAAAGACTCAAATGGAAGAAAGCCTGAGTTCCCGTCAAAGTCTACGGGAAAGATTCGATAGACTCCAGGAAGACATGACTCTGGCAGCTCAGGAAATCGCGCGAGACAAGGTGAGCTCGAGACGAAGGGAAGATGACCTTGTGGCAAAGAATGAGCTAGTCAGCACAAAATTTCAAGCTGAAGTGCGAACACGTGAAGGGCTCGACCTCGAGGTTGTGAGACTGGAGGAGCAGGGGAAGGAGGCAATCGGACTGAGAGTCGCCATGGAGCACATGCAGAGAGCAAATCAGAGGTTGGAAGGTGTGGTCGACACTGCGACGCAGGAGAATATCGAACACCAAAAGACCACTGCAAGGTTAGAGCGGGAAGTGGATGATGCAAGAGAAGACTGTCGGATTGAGGTTCATCGTACCAGACTGACCCTGGAGGCGGATATTGAAGCGGCGAACAACCAAGTCAACATCGTACGTGCCAAATTGGAATGTGATATCACAAACCTTCAGACGCAGCTCGAGAATAGCAAGGCGGACGCAAATGCGATGAAAGCTAGGAATGAACTTATGCTTCAGGAAGCCTCTGAGTCCCGGGACGATGCGCTTCGAGAAGTTGCGGAAGCTCGTGAGGCGGCCATGCAAGAGCACTATCGGTTCCATCAGCGGACCTTGGACGATCTCAAAGCACAACACGAGCGGGCTATAAACAACGCCCTGGAAGACAAGCAGCGGTCCGAGACCACCTTGTTTGAACGTCTGAGTCTGTCCGACGCAAAGACAGAGCACCTCCTCGACAAAGTCTCTCATCTGGAAGAGAAGCTTGAAATGGCCAAATCGGCCGCCCACGCTGCCGCGCAGGCAGCACAGACTGCCAGGGGTAATCATACACAACCGCTGTCGCGAACGGCTTCGATCCCACCGGCGGTAGCTCTCGGCTTGCCCGAGAAGATCTCCCCGCAGGCTCTCCGCGAGTCCATCATGGTGCTGCAGGAGCAACTGCACGAGCGCGAAAGCCGCCTCGAAAAGCTCGAGCAAGACCTCTCCGCCATCGACACCGACGCCCCAACGAAACTAAAGGAGCGAGACGTGGAGATTTCCTGGCTCCGCGAACTCCTTGGCGTCCGGCTGGACGACCTAGGCGACATCATCAGCACGCTTTCCCAACCGGAATACGACCGCGACGCCGTCCGCGACGCCGTCATCCGCCTCAAAGCTAACCTGCAAATGGAGCAGCAGGAGAAAGAGCGCGCTCAAATGGGCGTTGGGGCGCAGACGTTTCCGTCCTTGGCGAACATTTCCAACCTGGCGTCCTCGCCACGAGCACTCCCGCTTGCCGCCGCAGCCGCATGGGGCAACTGGCGGAAGAATAGGGACCCGTCGCTTTCCGCCGGGAACAGCGCGGATGGAGGGGCTGCCACTGCCAGTCGGACGCCGTCGAAGTCCTCGAGGTCGTCAACGCCCAGCTTCCTCTCCGGCCTCTTGACACCTACTACCGCCAATGTGCGGCAGATCCCATCGGGCAGTGGCCACGGTCCCTCAACTAGGCAAGCTTCTTCGTCGGCCAGACCCCTTCGAGCACAGAACCACTCCTCACGGCCTACCACTCTACGCAGTAGAAAGGAGAACGAGGCGCCGAAACCGCCGTCGACACCACCAATGCTGCTGGGGTTGGGCGAAGATGAGAGGGGTTGCGAGAGTGGAAGTGGGGATGGGGTGTATGATGACGACGCCAGCACCGTCGACGGTAAGATGGAGGAGGCGGGATTGAGTATGGGCGTTGACGAGCCGTTCGGAGCTGATATACGTTCTTGATATGTGCCAGTTTTCATTTGTTGAGTTGCATTGTTGTGGACAATTTGTCGTCGCAGAGATTGGTTTGGCCTGGATATACCCCGCTCATCTTGTCCGCCTAGTACTGCCTTAGACTGCCCTGCGCCGTCGGTTCGCAGTCTGTGGTTTGTTGGGTTTATTTGTGTTCAGATCTTGTGTGTTGTTGTCGTTGGATTTGGCGGGTGTAGTTAGGGTTAGATTGGATACAGACTGTCGCGGGATATACTTCAACCTCGAATGGAAGATTAGGACGTGGTTCTTAGATATGATGTAATCGTGAAGGAAGCATGTCTATGATCGTAGGTCATGATACATGTGTTGGTGACGTGTGGATGATGGTACGGTTTGAGCATCGAAGTCCTTGCCCATATTATATCTAATCTCCATCTTGAGCAGTCGTAATTCAAGACCCAGCCAGCATACTTGCGCACTATCTACTATATCCCAACAACTACCACACACTCACGAAAAGCCGACGACCCGCCTCCACACCATCAAACCCCCTCCCCCGCACCATCCCCACCCACCGCACCAATCACACCAACGTCAACCTCCGATCCCTCCTCAACACATCCGCCACCACCTCCACCGCCCTCGCACCCACCCCGCCCCTCTCCCTCCCCACGCTCCTCGGAAACTCCACCAACGCCTTCCGCAACGCCACCTTCGCCGCATCGCCATAAAACGCCAAAAACCTTCCCTCATACCCCTCGACCAACGCCTTCACCACCACAAAATGCGTCTGCCCCGCCTCCTCCGGCCGCACATTAACCACAGCCGCAAGCGCCCGCCAGTAATTACTGTTCGGAAACGGATTCTGCAGCCTCGATTTCGAGAAATCCCGCAGCGCGAGGGCGGCGAAACCAGCAGCGAGGCCAGCCATGCGGTCGGAGTGGCGCTGGAGGGAGACGAAAGGTCCACCGGGCGATTCGCGCCACCAGCCGAGACGGGTTTTGCCGGCGGGGGTGGTGTCCGGGGCGGAGATGGCGAAGAGGACGGGACAGACGCGGTGGTATTTGGCGAGGAGGAGGTCGATGAGGGAGTATTGGGCGTGCCAGCGGAGGGCGGGGGCGGCGAAGATGGAGACGGCGACGACGCCGATGGGGTCGGCGGCGCGGGGGGAGACGGAGGCTTCGGAGATGAATTGGGAGACGATGGCTTTGGCGAAGATGTTGAGGAGGTAGAGGAGGAGGGCGGGGCCGGTGGGGGGGGTGGGTGGGGAGGTGGGGGGGGGCGGGGTGAAGAGGAAGGGCGGGATGGGGAGGGTCGGGGTTGGGGTTGCGGCGGCGGTTTGGAGGACGTTCATGAGTTGGGCGATCTGTTGAGCGCTTAGTGTGGATGGGTAGGGGAGGGGGGGGGGGGTTATGGAGGTTATGGGGGGTGGGCTGGGGTGTCCGTACCGGGCCTTTGTTCGCGCCTTTGCCTTCGGTCAGTTGGCCGACGCATTTTTTGATTTCGCGTCGCATGTCGCCCATTCGCTTTTTCAGGGATGGATCGAGTTTGCCTTGGGCGGCCATGAAGCGGCGCATCTCTTTCAGTCGCTGGTGTATGGCTAGGTATTGCTGGTGTTCGGCTTCTCGGTCAGAGTTGATTGGAGGACTGCTGGCTGTAGTATGGCTTGGTGTCGACGGCGCTGGTTCAGGTATAGCGGACTTTGACTGTATAGCGGGTTGTGGCGCTGTCAACGGTTTCTCGAGTCGCTGTGCGATCGGGGTCCTCTCTGCTGCAGCGGCCGCCTCTTGAGCCTTTTTGTTGGCCTGTTCAGTTTCCTGCCTCAGACGCAGCGCTTCGGCTTCCTCTTGCTGTCGAACTAGTCTCAGCTTCGCCGCCGCCTCGGCCTGCGCCCTTCTCGCCTGCGCAATTTTCAACTCCTCCTGTTGCGTCAAATTGACCCGTTCAATCTCTCTCCGTCTTTCCGCCAATTCCCTCTCAATTCTCTCCTGCCGTTTCTTATCCAGCTCTCGCCTCTCCTCATCCTCTCTTTTCTTCTGCACTTTCTCCAGCTCTAATTGAAAACGCTCCGCCGCTGTCTCCGCCGATCGCCTGACCCTCTCATGCTCAATGGCCGCAGCTGCCAGGGCTGCTTTGTGCGCTTTTTCCCGCTCTGAAGTCTCGTGTTCTAGGCGCGCGTGGAAGTCCTCTTCCGCGTCGAGGCGCAGACGGCCGAGTTCGAGCAGGAGCTGTTTGGAGGGACTGTCGGTCGCGTGCTTGTGGGGACTGTCCATTGTAATGAGGATGTGGACAAGGTCAATGGCTATGAGTGGATCCTTGTATGTTTTGGTAGGTTATATCCATGTGCGTTGCGTACAGCTAATGTGACTATCGGCAACATTCTCGATGAAAGGTAAGCATGTCTAGTGATGAAGAGTATCTCTGCTGACATAATGGCATATCTCGGTCTTCCATTGTCTGTGTATATGCATGGTCGTCCATGTCGCGAGGTTCTTTGAGATGTTCGACGCGATCGGAAATTACCGCAGAGCCGCACTGGTGACGGTGGCAGTTCGCTACCAAAAACCAACTGTGAATCCAAGCAAGTTATGTACTTCGTACTCTACTGTACTTTAGTACCGTACTCCCTGACCCAACCTCAATTGCACTTTCTCCATCCAGTTGTTTCTGCCTGCTCTGTCCATCCTTATCGTCATTCCCTCCTCCTACTTCCTCCACTCCCTCAGTCCGTCCTTCCAATCTCACACTCTCCTTCTCCCCTACTACATTGTTCACAGCGATGGCATCATCTTCTGCTCTTCGCTAAACTCCTTTCTTTTGTGGGGAAGAAACGACAATCCCACTCCTTCCACAGCGCAACGTGGCACAGCCTGCCAACCCAAGACCAGTCCTTATCCTTCCTCCTTCGTCCTCTCATTCCTGAACCGAAACCTTCAAGTCTAATAGACTATTCTCGGACTTGGACATCTTCCAGTCGATCTTACGGGCGCATTCCCTCATAGGAGCTTCGGTTCAAGCATCATTCTACTACTTCAACCATCTAACATAACATTGAAAACCAACACGTAAGGTTGCTCTACACATCCCTCCTGGTGGTTCACTGTTGTTGCTTTGACGAAGTTGAGTAGCTTATCACCGTGGGATTCATGGACCCAGCATGATCCGTGCGGATGATGAACCATCTTTAACTTCTATCTCATACTCTTCATCAGCTACATCAATGTTGCTCTGTCTCTCAACGCAAGCTAACTTGGTGCACCCAGCTTATATTAGATCATTGTCCAGATCTTCCAGTCTCGGCATATTACGGCCGATCGTTCCACGACCTTGGAGATTATCAGCTCCCTGCAGCACTACTGGCAGCAGCGTACAGTTTGACCGATAGTTATCATGGACTCACACGGACAGCAAGGCCTTCCCGGCCCGACAGGTCGAAGGCTGCACATAGCACATCGCCGTAGTCCCTCCGAGTTGACTCCCTTGATGAGTACGTCCTCATACGACCTTTCCCTGCAATATTCGTTGGCGGATTGCCCGAATCTTTTGGCCGAGATATTGTTACCCACAGTTGTTGATGCGCATCAGACTGACTGTCGGGAACTTTTAGTGGAACAACTCGCTATACAACAGCAGATCGAGCTACTCCAACAGCAACAGCAACAAATCGCAGCCACACACCAACAGTACATCAATCTAGGCATGATCCAGCCTCAGCAGCATCTACAACCTGTCAATGCATTCGCTCCAGTACAGGGCCAAGTATCCATGTCCGGAATGTCACCGCATGCCAATGCGTTCCAGTTTTCCGCACAGCTTCAACAGCAACAACTAGGCGTACCTATGAATGCACCTACCCAACCCTCTTCCCATCGCCGTAATCAGTCGGCAATGCCAAATATGAGCATGGGGCCACCTCCAGCACCTTCCTCAGGAGCTGCCGGATCTTCCTTTGGCGACTTCAGCCAACAAACACTAGGTGGACAGAGTCGTGACAACGGAGGGCAGAGAGGGGGCCGTGGTGGCCCACCAGGCGGAGGTCACCAACGTCGCCACTCTCTTGCTTTGCCAGAAGCGAAGAAAGCCGCGGAGCTGGCCCAACAGAAGCGAACCACGTCTGGCTTTCAATTTCCTATTCCTGGTGCTTCTGGAGCTCCAAGTTCGAACAGATCCGTAAGCCCTGCCGGGTCTGACGACAAGGGCGCCCAATCTTACTATCCGCAAAGCTCTCAGTCAAACTTGAGTGCAAGGGCTGGGAATCGTGGTGCGAGCCATGGCAGAAGTCAGAGTATGGCTGTCGGTAACGGTCGTAGCCCGTCGCAGGGACGAGGCGCGGGTGGTTTCCAATTCCCGCCGCCTATGGCTACCAACGATGCGGGTGCGAGTCCGCAAGCTGGTCAGTCTGACTTTCAGCGCCGAGGAAGTCAGAGTGGTCACGGGAGATCGTCATCTCGGAATTTTGAGGGCAACTGGAGACAGCAAAACAACATGCAGGGGCAATTGCAGGAGCAGCAGTCGCCAATGGGTAACTTCACGCCGCAGCAAATGCCTGCCGCAAATGTCTTTCAGCCCGGCCATCGCGCACGTGCTTCGATGTCTCAATCTATCAGTAGTATTGGGTCTTTCCAGTACCCCACACAGCCACAGCTCGTTCAGCTTCCGCAAGGCCAAGTGATGATCCAACAGCCACAGCTGTTTGCTGGACAGCAGCTTAGCCCGCTTCAACTTAACCAGCTGCAGGCACTGCAGGCGGCTCAGCTCAACGGCCAGCAAATCGGCCTACAAGGCAGCCAGCACGCACATTCACAGCTGTCTGTCCAGCAGCAGCAGCAGCAGCAGCAACAACGCAAGACTCTTTTCACTCCTTACCTTCCACAAGCTAGCCTACCGGCTCTTCTTAGCGACGGACTACTCGTCGCAGGAATACTCAGGGTCAACAAGAAAAACCGTAGCGATGCTTATGTAACAACATCAGACTTGGACGCGGACATTTTCATTTGCGGGAGTAAGGACAGAAACAGGGCGCTCGAAGGTGATCTCGTTGCGATTGAGCTACTCGATGTCGATGAGGTTTGGGGCCAGAAGCGAGAGAAGGAAGAAAAGAAGAAGCGTAAGGATATAACTGACACTAGAACTGGAGGGAGCAGCGCTGGCAACGACAAGCTTACCAGGAGTGACTCTGGTGCTAATGGCGACTCTCATCAGTCCGGTAATGCGGAGGGTGGTCTCCGACGCAGAGGCAGTTTACGACAGAGACCAACGCAGAAGAAGAACGACGACGTCGAGGTCGAGGGCCAGAGTTTACTGCTCATGGAAGAAGAGGAGGTCAACGACGAGCAGAAGCCCTTATACGCAGGTCATGTTGTCGCCGTGATCGAGCGTGTCGCGGGACAAATGTTTTCGGGCACTTTGGGTCTCCTTCGTCCTAGCAGTCAGGCGACAAAAGAGAAGCAAGAGGCAGAACGTCAAGCCCGAGAAGGCAATTCGGGTCGGCACCAGCAAGATCGCCAGCAGGACAAGCCTAAGATTGTTTGGTTCAAACCTACGGACAAGCGTGTTCCTTTGATCGCCATCCCGACTGAGCAAGCTCCGCGCGATTTTGTCGAACAGCACCAAGCTTATGCGAATCGCATATTCGTTGCTTGCATCAAGAGGTGGCCTATCACCTCCCTCCACCCATTTGGAACCTTGGTCGAACAGCTTGGCGAGATGGGTGACTTGAGCGTGGAGACCGACGCCTTGCTCAGAGATAACAATTTTGGCCCGGACGACTTTTCCGATGCAGTTCTCAAGAGTGTAGGATTTGAAGAATGGTCCGTTGCTAGCGAGGGCGAAGAAGCAATAGCGTCGCGACGTGACTTTCGTTATGAGACTACGTTTACCATCGATCCGAATGGAACTATGGACTTCGACGATGCCATTCATGTCAGAAAGACCGAAGGTGGCAATCTTGAGATTGGTATCCACGTTGCGGATGTGGCGCATTTCATCAAAGCGAATTCGCTTGTGGATCGTGAGGCAAAGAAACGTGGAACCGGGGTATATTTGATGAACCGCGCTGTCAGCATGCTGCCACCAAGACTTTCGACCGAGATCTGCTCCTTGAGCCCTGGCGAAGAGAGATTTACTGTCAGTGTGGTGTTCCAAGTCGATGCACGGAATGGCCGAGTCATTGAAGAGCCTTGGATAGGGAAAGCTGTGATAAAGAGTGCAGGCAAGCTTTCATATGATGAAGTAGATGCGGTACTTAATGGTGACGGCCAAGTTCAACTCCAAGGTGCAACGGTCGAGGATATCAAGACATTGAATGTGAGTGTATACTAAGATACTAGACGAGAACTACCGCTAACGTTATCAGTTCGTCGCTCGGAAGTTTCGAGAGGCTAGATTTGGGTCCAACACGGAGAACATTCCAGCTCTTCGTCTACTTTACCAGCTGGATGATGAGAATGTGCCGGTGGAGCATAACATCTTCGACTCAACACCAGCCCATGAGCTCATCGAAGAGTTGAGTCACAAAGCCAACTCCTTCGTTGCAAAGCTCATCGTGGAGAGTCTCCCAGAGAAGGCTTTCTTGCGACGTCAAGCTCCTCCCAACCCGAGACGTCTGCAGACTTTTGCCGAGAGAATGACAAGGCTTGGATATCATATCGACACTACTAGCAGTGGTACTCTACAGGACAGTTTGTTCAACATCGAAGATGTAGATTTGCGCAAGGTCCGTTCCTCTTCTACCTACCTACCGCGCTGACTTTCGGATACTGACAATTATCGTAGGGTATGGAGACGTTACTCGTCAAGGCTATGCCGAGAGCCAAGTATATCGTGGCTGGCAGAACGCCGTCGCACATGTATCCCCACTATGCGTTGAATCTGCCACTGTACACACATTTTACAAACCCGTCACGTCGCTACGCCGACATTATTGTCCATCGTCAACTCGAAGCTGTACTCTCGCATGGTTCTATTGACTTTACCGAGGACATCGAGATTCTGGCCAAGACGGCTGAGCAGTGCAACGCCAAGAAGGACTCCGCCCAAAGCGCACAGGAGCAGAGCGTCCATATCGAGTCTTGCAGAATCATGGACAAGAAGCGGAATGATCTTGGAGGGGACCTGATAAGCGAAGGTGTTGTCATTTGTGTGTACGAGTCTGCTTTCGATGTCTTGATTCCGGAGTACGGTTTTGAGAAGCGCGTGCATTGCGATCAACTACCGCTCAAGAAAGCCGAATTCCGCAAGAACGAACGAGTACTGGAGCTCTATTGGGAAAAAGGAGTCCCCTCTTCTGCATACATACCCGAGGATGAGCGACCAAAAGCCGGTTCGGGTTCACGTGGTGCTCAAGCTGCTGCCGCTGCGCGTGATGCTCAGGCGGCCAAACAGCTGGCCAAGGAGAAGGAGGAAGCACAGCTTAAGCAGATGGAAACTGGTACCATGTCTATCGATGACGTGGATGCTCTCTTCGACGATGATGAAGACGGCGCTTCGGAGATCACCGAGATGACAGCCGGTGTCTCTCTTAGCCCCCCGAATGCAGCCGAGCGTCCAACACAGAGCATGCCACCGTCCCCGACCAGAAACGGTCATGTCAACGACCAATCGCCACACCGCACGCGCTCCGATCCCAAGCTTGCCGTTAGTGCAGCTGACGCGCCTGAGGCCAAGCTTACGAACAAGGAGAAATACCTTGGTTTGTTCAAGTTGAGAGAGGAGGGCGGGGAGTACATCCAGGACGTGACGGAGATGACACGGGTGCCAGTCATCCTGAAGACGGATCTCACCAAGAGTCCACCGTATGTGTTTGCTCGACTGTATTTATTTACCAGGATTACTGATGGTGATATAGATGCTTGACGATTCGGTCGTTGAACCCTTATGCACTCTAGCGACTGCACCGAAGCACGACTGGAGTAGCGTGCGACGAACCGATCACCGACATCCTTAGTCTATGTGGTCATTATCATATCTCATTAACACGAGTGCGTTGTATTTAGCCCCTTGGTCCGTCTCCGTTCGCCAGCATCATTTACTTTGAATCTTCAATCCGGACAACTCCTCGACAGGCGCCAGAGAGGGAGAGAACATAAGGCGGGAAAACTGTGATAGCGTCGAGGGAAGGATAGACTGAAGCCGAGTGATGGTGAGTGCGGACACGGTTGCGCGGATCAGCAACTGGCTTTGGCGGCGAGGCTTGAGCAGAGCAGGATAGATTTAGTTGTTAATCCTAGTCAGTACATTACTTAGGTAGCTAGATCGGTGGCGCGTGCTACTAAATCGGAAGTCGAATGAAAGTTCAGAAAGGTGGCGATTGTCTCCCTGGGGTCGGTCGTGTACCAAACCGTTGAGTACCTTGTTGTCCTGTCGGGCAAGATACATTGGACGGGGTTACGTAGCATGAGTAGTCCATCCGCATCCGCATCAGCATCAGCATTGCGGAACCTCCACCTGAGTGTCATTCCGAGTAAATGTTGATTGCGGTCATCTCAGCTTCTTCGTGTAGCATTGCGTGGCTCTGAATGTCCAGATCCAATCTAAGGTTAGGAACTACGTACAACTACAGACAACTACAGTACCTAGAGTAGGTATTTGGGTTCCTAAGGGATGTAGGTACGAACAAATCGGTCCAAAGTACCTCTAGAATACTGAACAAAAAGCCAGCTGAAAGCGAGTCGGCGCTGACTAGCAGCTGCAGCCCGATAGAAGCCCAACCAAGAACCGGGTTGCTATTTCTGGCATCCCCATATTGTGAGCTGGGTCCGATTAACTTAGTTAGGTTGCGTTGGGGTGCCGCGCGGCATCGGCCACCAAGGGGAGACGTACATACGCGAGCAAGGCCTCGCCGCAGCAAAAGCCGCGAGTCAAAGTCAAGGGCATCCCCGAACATAAACACTTGGCTTGTTCGTGGCAGCTTGAGGAGGAAATGTGTGTCGACGCAGCTCAAGCTCAAATATTTCTCACCGTGGGCTTCGGGCAATTCTGCTTGCGCAACTACTACCGACAAGACCAAGCCCCGGCGGCTGGTACGACGGGTGACGCCACGGCTGCGACGTCGGACTCCCACCAGTATCGCGCCTGTCGTATCGATCGAGCTGTTCTTTGCTTGGTGGTCACGATGTCCGCTGGCGTGTACGCTTACTTCCGAGATCCAGTGTGCTATCCGAGCTGCGCTTGATGCCTTTCGTGGGTCGGACATTGGAATGTTTGACTATAGGCGGCGGGTCACTTGGTGCTTGGTGGATAGAGGCGTCTTCTTCGTCCAGTGTTGAATTGTGGGCGTCCAGCAATGGTGCGCTTGGGTGTAGAATGGACTGAGGTGTCTTCTCGGATGATCTGACGGATTCGAGCATTGTAAGGTCGGGAATGTAGGGCTGCGCGCAGCCTGACGGTGGTGATACTGGAGTGAACAGGCGGGTGGCATTGTTACTGGATGACTGAACGGAAGAGGTCGGCGAAAAGGCGGTATCCCGTGACCTGCTATTGACGTTCGACGTGGTGGTGATTCTGAGAGGGGTTGATCTGGAGGTCTTCTTGTGTGGAGCTTTAGAGTCGGATGCGGCGGTATGCTTGTCATGCATCCCTCTTGCCTCTTCACCGTGTCGTTGCATCGGTCGCTGGTGCTTGTTCCTTAGGTCGTCGACATCCGGTTGCTTCTGCTCAGCTGACGGAGGATACTGCCCATCGCTCCCTGTACTAAAGATAACATTTGTAGGACTAGCTAGCGATCCGTCCTCATGAACACTCGGTCGCGTTCCTGGCTGATGCTGAGCATGGGCCGCAAATCCAGACGACTCACGATGTTGTGAACCACCCGAGTTACTATTACTGTACACCCCTTCGCCCCTGCGCTTGTCGTCTGACTGCTTGTTGTCCACTAGTACTGTAGGAACAGAGCTACCTGAGTCCTCGTCGTGTTCCGGGGCGACTCGGGTAGCTGGGGCAACTCGGGCAGCCGGGGCAACGACCGTGGGTCCCACTTCATGACTTGTATGGACAGGTCGGACGCTTGTCGCATAGGAAGGGTCATTGCTGGCACTATTTGGCGTGACTTCGTCCTGACAAGGCGACATGAAAGGTGGCTTTACTCGCGTCAGATCGTGGCGCAGTTTGCATAGCGCTTGTGCCGCATAGGTAATATCATGGAGGGCCTGCTCGTGAAGCCGGCGGACGTGGGCCATGGTCTTCTCCAGGAGGGATATTGTACCTGCCACCTGCTCTCCAAGTATAATCTCATGTACACCGACCACTCCCAGTATCTCTTCGATTCTCTCGACGACGGGGTCGTGAGGCTGGCTTGTAGTGAGCGTTGGTGATGAATCAGCAGCCGGTTGCGCTTCTGCAGGTAACGGAGAATTTGCGAAAGGCGTTGGAGACATTCCAGGCGTAAGGTTGTCTACGGACTCTCCTCGGTCGTCGAGTGCTTTCTCCCTCCGCTCGAAGAAACCTTTGTCTTGAAGAGAGTTCAAGCGATCGATGGCAGGTGTAATGAAACAATTGTCGTTTATCTTCGTCCAGACGTCGACATTGGCGCCCTCCATGGAACCAGGAAGCGTATTTATCGATTCCATGAGGTTTTGTGGAAGCTGGTCTTCCATGGTTGCTTACAGTAGAAGCGCGGTTTGAGTATGGTGAGTCGGAGGGGACGTTCACAGGCTTATTCAGCAATTTGTTAAGCGCATTAGGTAAGCGAATCCGCTGAGCACAACTTACTAAATCTACAGTTCCAGGTTGTAAATGAATGCGTTTTCTCAGGTGGACAAGGGCTAAGCGAACGCATTCATTTACGACCTAGAACTATACCAGGTAGTAGGCGACACTGTAGGAGTACCTTAGTCTAAACCCTTCCCAATAGGTACTGCCGACGTGTTCTTGGCGAGACCCGCGCAGGCGATACGGTGTAAGCGTATAAGTGGGATTAATATTGCATGACTGGAAGCTTTCCAAAGCCATAGTGTCTCTCGCAGCAAGCTCCCATGATCGAGTTACCGCTGCGACACAGACTAGTTATCCTGAGAAACTCCCACCAACCGATTGGTTCCAGAAAGAATGATGGCGCAAAAAATTCAGGAGATAGGATCAGTGCTGGACAGATCACTCCTCGCACGCCCGAGTCTTGTTTTCTTTTTGGGATC
>JAABVA010001625.1_pt1 | contig 23712 bp, 16 predicted proteins | sample 5560331 | NCBI WGS metagenome assembly JAABVA01 (sample SAMN12812661, study PRJNA571458) | rock metagenome | isolation source: Antarctica rocks | place: Antarctica: Victoria Land, Mt New Zealand sud | collected 2016-01-07
GAGGGCAAAGGCGAAGTCGGCCTCGACCACGACGAGGTGCGGGGCTGGGTCGGCTGGCATCATCACGTCACCCTGAGTTTCCTGGCGCATCACGTCCTCGTCCAGGCCCGCCTGCGCCTGGGGGGGGGAAAGCCCGGCCCTGACCGTGCCCCAGGTGCGCGCCCTGCTCCAGGTCGCGCTGCCCCGGCCCACGCTGACCCCGCAGCGGGCGCTGGCCTTGCTGCGCGCCACCCAGCGCCAGAACCATGGCGCGTACCGCTCCCATCGCAAGCGTATCCTCCGCCGGCTCCTCGACACATCTTGACGACCTAACGTTGTAGTATTAAGCTAGTAGCATGGCCACGACATACATCGCGCTCGGCGCGAACCTGGGCGACCGCGCGGCGACCTTGCGCGCGGCCAGCGCGCGGCTCGGCGAGGTGGGGACGGTCGAGGCGGTCTCGCCGTTCCTCGACACCGCGCCGGTCGGGTACACGGAGCAGCTGCGCTTCCTCAACGCGGTGGCGCGCCTGCGCACCGACCTAGCCCCGCGCGACTTGCTCGATGCGCTGCTGGGGATCGAGCGCGCGCTCGGACGGGTGCGCACGACGCGCTGGGGTCCGCGCACGATCGACCTCGACCTCTTGCTCTACGACGACGCGGTGATCGACGAGCCCGGCCTGGTCGTGCCGCACCCGCGCCTGCACGAGCGCCGCTTCGCGCTCATACCCCTTGCCGCCCTCGCGCCCGACCTCGCCCACCCGATTTTCCACCGTACGATCGGCCAACTACTCGCCGCTGTCGACGACGCCGAGGGCCAAGGCTGACACGCGCCCACGCATACGGGCGCGCTGCAACGAGGCGTGTTAACTGTGGTTATCCGTGCGTGTTAGCGCGGCGTGCAGCCGCGCACTCTCCTCGGTGGGCAGGAGCGCCTCCCGCGTCAGCTGCTCCTAGAGACCCCTAACCTGCTCGTGCGCGGCCTCGATTTGCGCTCACGCCGCCTGGTAGTCCTGCCGTAACCCCTCGCCCACGCGGATCGGCGCGCCTGTCGCCGGGTAAAAAGGTCGACATCGACCCCCAAGTGGTCCTGGCCGACGTAATGGTACAACTATTAACAATACTATCTTTGCCATAGGATGTTCCTATTTTAGCAACACTAGTAGCCCGTCGGAACCTCACTATCGAATATCGTCCCACACCTGCCCGACAAATTGGCGCACCCGAGGTAACAATCCTGAGATGAAGGTGCGGCTATATCGCTGTTGCGGCAATAAGTTGCGAACAGCATCGTAGTACAAGGCGTCGTTCCGCATAGCTACACCTAGAAAACGACTCAGGGCATTGTGAGCGGCAAAGTATGGTTTTGTATGATCCGCCAGTTGATCGAACAATATTATGCGAGCCTTGTGAGCGCTCCCCTCTTGGATGCGCCCATTCGGTGATGAATAGAATCTTATCGTCTTCCCCGACGTATCCTTAATCTTGATCCATCCCTGTGGCGGAACGGGATACCCGTGTGCAGCGATCAAAGCGCTCAATATACACTCATACGAGTGGTAGACATGGAACGCGGTGCCATCGGTAAAACCTGTTTCCAGGAGGCGATTTGCTATGCGCAGATGACGTACCGCCAAGCGGAACCATTTGCGCTTGACATAGGTTGGCGTAGTGTGGCCGGTCATGCGCGACCGAGCAACATAATTCCGCTACCTTCCGGCCGACCCTCCGCGGGCGGTAGCGACACAGCCTGCTGCCACTCGGAAATCGTGCTTACCTGAAACTGCACCACGACGTCCTCGTCACGCACATCAGTAAACACCTCCTCGGCTAACTGCCAGTAAAAGTCAAACGAGCGATCCTGGGAGCGAAGCACGATGTCGAGTACGATATCATCGTAGGGTGAGTTGCGCAAATCTGTCCCGCTTTCAGCCCACTCCCCAATAGCCAATACCTGCTCGATTTGGTCTTTATAGCCATTAACAAGGCGCAGGAGGATTGTTTGTAGCACCTCCAGTAAGCGTCCATACTGTGAATCGAAGTCGCGATTGTTGCCGTTCGCCTCGCGCAAGCGGTCGCGCAGCAGGGCAAAGCCTTCCATGTTCGGTCGCAGTGGCCCCTCACCCCGTGCGCGCGAGCTAACTTCGAGTCGTTCTCTGAGAGCATCAGCCCCTGACAGTTTAAAGAATAGGCGCAATTGCTTGTATTCGGTGACACGTTTCGCATCGAAGCGCCAACGATGCGGGCCTACTTGTTGCGCGAGGCTACGTATAAGGCTAGGCACATCGGCTCGCACTTCCTCGCCGTTGCGCTCCGCAGTCAGGTGCGCCAGCAAATACTGGGTAGCTTCGCCCTCGGTTACCTCATCCTTCTCACGCAGCAATTCGAACAAGGCGTAACGCGTCCGGTCGGTCGCATCCAGCGATTGATCAAATGTTTGGTTCGGCGCCATGACCTTCAATGGCTGCCCTCCATTCGGCGACAGCCAGGTCGCAAAGCGAGACCCATTAAGCACCTGTCGCACATCACCATTTACGCTATCAGGATTCTCTTGGTACTCCCCGAATGCGCGGCTGTTGAGGACTTGCTGGACGACTCCAGATGTGATCAGATCGATGTCCGCGCCAAGGTAGGCAACGATGATGCGCTCGGCTTCGTGCTCAATGTAGTTAGCTCGCGTGGGCAACGCAAGAACTTGAGTCTGTCCGTATAGTGTCTCGAACCGCTGCCGCGACACCTTACGGAAGTTAAGATACATGTCACCCCGCGGGTTGATGCCAGGGTTCTCGATTTGACGCGTTGACGGGATGCCAACATCCTGCCACGTGGAGTTAACGAAATGCAACCCGCTGTCCTCGCAAATCCTGACGATAACCTGCCACAGACTCAGGTCACGATGCTTATACACCAGAGTAAACCAGCGGTCCTCTTTAAGTGCGCGCGCGATTGACTCGACCGAAGCGGCAAACTCGCGTTCAAATTCCGCACGGTTACCTTTTTTTGGACGCGTGTCGATAAGCAGCTCGGTCCGACGATCCTGCTCGGTAATTGGTAAGTCGAGCCAAGCCGCCCAAAGAGTTGATAGGTCGAGGAACCTGATGGCATCAGAGTAAGGCGGATCGGTCAGGCAGTAGTCCACCATACCCTCACCCGTCACCTCGTGTATCCGTGAGGCCGGCACGTCTGCAAGGACAAAATGGGAATCAGTGTAGCGATGTCCAATGAGTCTATTCGTTTCCTCCTTAGTGTTACAAACCGCTTTGTAGCGCAATTCGAATGTTGACCAGACTTTGTGCTCATAGAAGAGCCTGTCGGTCGCGAACGAATAGCTAAAGCGGCGCAAAAAACCAGCGTTACCGCGATAAGGGGAACCCTTCTCATTCTGGCCACGGCCGATGTACGTACGGTTGGTATATCGGACGGTGTTCGCGAACGCGACCTTAAGTAAATCGCGCAGCACCGGATCGTCCACGCGAACAATCGCATCCCGAAGCAGCGTGAGCCCCGCCAATTGCCGCGGTGTGTGCATCTGATCGATGGTGATCGCGCCAGATCGGCGCACCTTGAACGGGATAGAGTCACGTGGGTAGTCAAGAGAGTGCAGCAGAGCGAGAATTTCAGGCTCAGGCATGACATCCAGGGACACAATGAGCTGTCCGACGGAGTCGCGCACCTGTTCGTACGCAGCTTGCAGCCCGTCGAGGTCTATGGGTGCGATAGCCGTCATTCGAGTAATGAATCGGGCGACGGGATTGATATCAGTGGCAACTGCCCGCCGCCCGAGGACGAGCGATTCGATCGCCGTGACCCCACTACCGATGAACGGGTCGCAAACAAGGGCGCCGGGCGGCGTGTAGTGCTTGATATATTCCTGCATCACCTGCCATGGTTTCTTCACAAAAAACGGAAAGAAGCCAAAGTGTCTTTCCGCGCCGCCCTCTCGGGGGCGATATGGCACGCTGTAGTCGATGGGTCCATCCGGGACGCCTGCCTCGTTGATATTCGTGACTGGGCTAACGTGAAGGGCTGCACTAACCATACTCAAGCCACCTCCTGTAGCTTCGCCACTTGCTCGTGTAGTGGAACGAGTAGTAACATTTGACGATGATTCTTGTGAACATCAACAACTTGACCATCGTTGAAAGCGTAATAGATAGAGTATCCGTCCGTGAGGAGATAGGCTTCGGATTCGTAAAGCTCGACGTCAAACTCGCGGAGATTATGAGTGAGTTGTTGGATCTGCTGCAACGACAGCCCCAGACGAAGTAACTCACAAATCACCAACGTTTTCAGAACTTGTGAAGTCGAATAAAAAATTCGGGGCTTGCCTCGTTTCGCTTGCGCATCACGCAACATCGGCGTGACGAGTCCAATTCGCTCCCAATATGCAACTTTCTTGCAAGTTAATCCAGTTAGCCGCATCAGCTTCGAAATAGTGTACTGACGCTCAGACAGATGCTTGTCGATCGAAATTGCCGCAGTCAGTCCTGCTGATGCGCTAAATTGATCTTGGTCTCTCATATAACACCTTTAAGAGCAAACGTACACGCTTTTGCTTATACTAACGCATGTAAATTAGCCTGGCAAGGAAGCCAGGATGTTATCCACTACGACCTTAACGTCCACCAGGATGTAGGCGAGGGAATGCTACAGAATCGCTACAATTTTGCCACGCGATCGCCACGGTTCGCCCATCGGTCCGCCACAAGTCCCGCCTATCCTTGAGAGTGTGGGGGGCGGGACGGACTCGCCCCGCGCACTGCCGCTCCGGACAAGACACCTCGGTACGGCGGATACGTCGCGGCGACAAGGGTCGCGCGAGGATGGGCCGGCGGGTCACGGGCGACCCGCCGGATAGTGAGGAAAGAGAAAGAGGTAGAGACATGTTCTGTCCGCGTTGTGGGACGAAGGCGACGACAGGCGAGGCGCGCTTCTGTTACGAGTGCGGGGCCGATATGGGCGCCGTCCGGGGCCGGCAAGAACACGAGCACGGCCCCGCGGAGAGGGCGGGAGAGGGGATGGGCGAACCGCGCCGCGATTGGCGCGCATGGGCCGGCGCGTCGCCCCTGGGGAGCCCGAATCTGGCGATGCCGTACGCGATCATGAAGGACCATCGCTCGCGCACGCTGTTGAGCGCGGTCGGCCTAATGGCGCTGCTCGTGCTGGCGGTCCCGCTCCTGGCCGGGGTCGTGCTGCTCGGCCTGTTCGCCACGGCGATGCTCGTGGGCGCGCTGTTCCATCTCGCGCCCGCGATCCTGATAGGGCTGCTCGTCTACTGGGTGCTCAAGGAGCGCGGTCGCCTGCCCGGGGCGGGTCGCCACCACCAGCAGTACCACCAGCAATACCACCAGCAGTACCGCGAAGTTTAACCTACATTTAACACATCCTTAGCGGGCGCTTAACATGTGGCTGTTAAGCTGACGATGGTTGGAGTGAGGGCCGCCCCACGGGCCACGCGGGGCCGGCGACACGAGACCGCAACGGGCGGCGATCCGCGGCGCCCAGCGTCAAGCAGTGTAATCTTCGGCAGGGGGCAGAGGGCCGGGCGTATGCCCGGCCCTCTGTTTTATTGCGCCTTTATCGCGCCCTCTTCCACCTCCCCTCCCAGAGCGCGTATACTCGGTGGGTGAGATGAGGAGGGGACAGTTATGGCGCAGATGACCGCCGAAGAGCAACGCCTGGCCGAGGATAGGGCGCGCGCGAAGAACTGGAAGCGCTGGGGACCGTACCTGTCGCAGCGGCAGTGGGGCACGGTGCGCGAGGACTATTCGGCCGATGGCGATACCTGGACCTATTTCACTCACGAGCACGCCCGCTCCCGCGCCTACCGCTGGGGTGAGGACGGCCTGCTCGGCCTCTGCGACCGCGAGGGCCGCCTCTGCTTCGCCCTCGCCCTCTGGAACGGGCAGGACCCCATCCTCAAGGAGCGTCTCTTTGGCCTCTCGGGCCCCGAGGGGAACCACGGCGAGGACGTCAAGGAGTGTTACTATTTTCTCGACGGGACGCCCACGCACTCCTACATGCGCGCACTCTACAAGTATCCGCAACGCGCCTTTCCCTACACCCAATTGGTCGAAGAGAACGCCCGGCGCGGGCGAATCGACCCTGAGTTCGAACTCGCCGACACCGGCGTCTTCGACGACGACCGCTACTTTGACCTCACGGTCGAGTACGCCAAGGCCAGCCCCGACGACATCCTGATCCGCCTCGCCGTCGCCAACCGCGGCCCCGACGACGCGGAGCTGCGCCTGCTCCCGACCCTGTGGCTCCCCAACACATGGGCGTGGGGCCGCGACGGCGAGGGCTACTGGCCCAAGGGCCGCGTCGAGCCCGACGGCGAGGGCGCGCTCGTCGCCACGCACCCCAGCCTCGGCAGGGTGCGCCTCGTCGCCGGCCCCGGCGAGGACGGTGGGCCGCCCGACCTCTTGTTCACCGACAACGAGACCAACGTGGAGCGTCTCTTCGGCGGCCACAACCCGAGCCCCTACGTCAAGGATGCTTTCCACGCATACCTCGTGGAGGGTAAGCGCGACGCGGTCAATCCCGCCCGGCAGGGTACCAAGGCCGCCGCGCACTACCGGTTGCGTGTCGCGGCCGGCGCGACGGTCACCCTGCGCCTGCGCCTGACGGGGCTCGACGAAACAACGCCCGAGCCGTTCGGGGCCGCCTTCGAGGAGGTCTTCGCGCGGCGCATAGGGGAAGCGGACGACTTCTACGCGGCGCGGCTCCCCGCGACCCTCTCCGACGACGAGCGCCGTGTCGCACGCGCGGCCCATGCCGGGCTGCTTTGGAGCAAGCAGTTCTACCACTACGGCGTCTCCGACTGGCTGGACGGCGACCCCGCGCAGCCGCCGCCCCCCGCGAGTCGCCTCGACGGGCGCAACGGCGACTGGCGCCACCTCTACAACCGCGACGTCATCTCCATGCCTGACACGTGGGAGTATCCCTGGTACGCCGCCTGGGACCTCTCCTTCCACATGATCCCGTTCGCCGAGATCGACCCCGACTTCGCCAAGGAGCAGCTCGTGCTGTTCCTGCGCGAGTGGTACATGCACCCCCAGGGCCAGCTCCCCGCCTACGAGTTCGGCTTCTCCGACGTCAACCCCCCGGTGCACGCCTGGTCCTGCTGGCGCGTCTACAAGATGACCGGGCCGCGAGGGGGCCGCGACCGCACCTTTTTGGCCCGCACCTTTCAGAAGCTCCTGCTGACCTTCACCTACTGGGTCAACCGCAGGGATGTCGCCGGCAAGAACGTGTTCGCGGGCGGCTTCCTCGGCCTCGACAACATCGGCGTCTTCGACCGCTCCAAGCCCCTGCCGACCGGCGGGTACCTCGAGCAAGCCGACGGGACGGCATGGATGGCCTTTTTCTGCGCGACGATGCTCTCCATCGCGCTCGAGCTCGCCCGCGACGACGAGAGCTACGAGGACATCGCCTCTAAGTTCTTCGAGCACTTCGTCGCCATCGCCGACGCCATGAACACGCTCGGCGGGAGCGGGCTGTGGGACGAGCAGGACGGCTTCTACTACGACCAGATGACGCTGCCCGACGGGACCACGCTGCCCCTGCGCGTGCGCTCGGTCGTGGGGCTGCTGCCCTTGATCGCCGCCGACGTCATCGCGGACGGGACGATCGATCGCCTGCCCGGCTTCGCGAAGCGCATGGCGTGGTTCCTGCGCAATCGCTCCGATCTCGCCCCGCAGATCTCCTACATGGAAACGCGCGGCGAGGCCGGGCAGGCGGTGCGCCTGCTGGCCATCCCCTCGCGCGAGCGCCTCGTGCGCGTGCTCCACTACATGCTCAACGAGGACGAGTTCCTCTCACCCTACGGCATCCGCTCGGTCTCGCGCTACCACAAGGACCACCCGTACATCCTCCACATCGACGGCCAGTTGTACGGCGTCGACTACGAGCCGGGCGAGTCGACGACGGGGCTGTTCGGCGGCAACTCCAACTGGCGTGGCCCCGTCTGGTTCCCGATCAACTACCTGCTCGTCGAGGCGCTGGAGCGCTACCACCTTTTCTACGGGGAGACGCTGCGCGTGGAGTGCCCGAGCGGATCGGGGACATTGATGACGCTGCAGGAGGTCGCGGACGAACTGCGCCGGCGACTAGCCGGCATCTTCCTGCCCGACGCCACGGGCGCGCGTCCCTGGCAGGGCGGTGACCCGCGCCTGGCCCGCGACCCGCATTGGCGCGACCTGCCGCTCTTCCACGAGTACTTCCACGGCGACACCGGCAAAGGGCTGGGGGCGAGCCACCAGACCGGCTGGACCGCGCTCGTCGCGCGCTGCCTCGGCACGGAGCCCAGCCAGCCTGAGTAAGTGATTTAACGACGATTTAACACGCTGTTAGTAGGCGCTTAACGTACGGGTGTTAAGCTGACGATGGTTGGAGTGAGGGCCGCCCCACGGGCCACGCGGGGCTGGCGACACGAGACCGCGACAGACGACGATCCGCGTTATCCATCGCTAGCAGCCGTAATCTTCGGCAGGGAGCAGAGGGCCGGGCGTATGCCCGGCCCTCTGTTTATTACGTCGCCAGGCCGCTTCACTTACCCCGACTTACTCTAACTTACCCCTAATTCGCGCGCGAGCTCGCCGGGGCTTGTGACGGGGCGGCGGCAGGCGAAGCGCTCGCAGACGTAGGCGGCGGCGCGGCCGCCGACCTTCTCACGCCCCTCGAGCAACGCAATCCCTGCTTCGACCGCGCCGGGGCGCGTGGCGGCGGTGACGACAGTGGGCAGGTAGGCCCGGTCGACCACGGCGAGCAGCGCATCTGTTTCGGCGTTTCCCTGTTCGCCCGCGATCGCCACCTCGGTCGGCGTGGTCAGCAAGAACTCCATCGCCGCGAGGGTGCGACCGAAGCCGCCGGGGGCGCGCTGCACGATCCCGGTGAGCGCGGTCAGCGTGCGCTCGGCCCGCGCGGCGTAGCTTTTCTCGCCCGAGAGGGCGGCGAGGCGCAAGAGCGCGTCGACCGCCGTGGAGTTGCCGGACGGTACGGCGTTGTCGAAGATCTCCTTGGGCCGGCTGATCAGCCCCTCGTGATCGTCGCCCGTCATGTAGAAGCCGCCCTCCCCGTCGTCCCAGAAATGCTCCAGCATGGTGTCGGCGAGGGCGCGGGCCTCGGCGAACAGGCGCGGCTCGAACGTGCGCGCGTAGAGCGCGAGCAGGCCGTCGGCGAGCGCCGCGTAGTCGTCGAGGTAGCCGTCGATCTTGGCCCGGCCGTTCTTGTACGTGCGCAGCAGACGCCCGTCGCGCCGAAGCTTACCCAGCAGGAAATCGGCGTTCTTCTCGGCGACTGCGCGGTAGTCGTCGCGCCCCAGCACGCGCGCGGCGTCGGCGAAGGCGCGCAGCATCAGGCCGTTCCAGGAGGTGAGGATTTTGTCGTCGCGCCCCGGCTTCACGCGTCCCTCGCGCGCGGCCAGGAGCAGGGGACGCGCCCGCTCCACGGCTGCCCGCATAGCCTCGGACGAGACCCCCGCGCTGCGCGCGGCGTCGTCGGGCGCGATCATGCGGTGCAAGATGTTGGCACCCTCGAAGTTGCCACCCTCGGTCACCCCGTAGTAGGCGCACACGAGCGGGGCGTCGTCCGGGCCCACGACCGCGGCAATCTCGGCCGGGGTCCACACGAAATACTTGCCCTCCACGCCCTCGCTGTCGGCGTCCTGCGACGAATAGAAGCCGCCCTCGGGGCTCGTCATCTCGCGTGTCACGTAGCCCAGGGTCTCCTCCACGACGCGGCGGTACTCCTCGTCGCCCGTGACCTGATAGGCCTCCAGGTAAGCGCGCGCCAGCAGCGCGTTGTCGTAGAGCATCTTCTCGAAGTGCGGCGTGAGCCAGATCGCGTCCGTGGAGTAGCGGTGGAACCCGCCACCTAGCTGGTCGTAGATGCCGCCCCGCCGCATGCGGTCGAGGGTGACCCGCGCCATCTCCAACGCCTCCGGCTCGCCCGTGCGGTGGTGATAGCGCAGCAGAAACTCGAGGTTCATCGGCTGCGGGAACTTGGGCGCGCCGCCGAAGCCGCCGTACGCGTCGTCGAACGCGCCGGCCAGGCCCCGGTAGGCCTTTTCGGACACCTCGGGTCCCGGCGCGGCGGATTCGTAGCCCATCGGCGAGCGGCCGAGGTGGCCCTGCAGGTCCTCGACGGAGCGCCGGATCTCGTCGGGCGAGCGCCGGTAGGCCTCGGCGACGGAGCGCAGCACGCGCGGGAAGCCCGGCATGCCCCTGTGGTCCTCGGGCGGGAAATAGGTACCGCCGTAGAACGGGGCGCCGTCGGGCGTGAGGAACACGGTCATAGGCCAGCCGCCCTGGCCGGTCATGGCCTGCACCGCCTCCATGTAGATGCTGTCGAGGTCGGGGCGCTCCTCGCGGTCGACCTTGATATTGATGAAGCTGTCGTTCATCTGGCGCGCGATATCCTCGTCCTCGAAAGACTCGCGCTCCATCACGTGGCACCAATGGCAGGCCGAGTAGCCGATGCTGAGCAAGATTGGCCTGTCCTCGGCGCGGGCGCGCCGCAGGGCCTCGTCCCCCCAGGGGTACCAATCCACGGGGTTGTGCGCGTGCTGGAGCAGGTAGGGGCTCGTTTCGTCGATCAGCCGGTTCGCCATGGTGTGCGCCTCTCATCCTTCGTTTGCCGCTTTCGTGTTCGGCCGCTTCTGCCGGCAACCCCCGCATAGACGGCGCCAGGTGGGTCATTTAGAAGACGCCGATTGCGCGGAGGGCGGCGGCGATCCGCGGGAGCGCATCGTTCGCGTGGCGCGGGGCCTGGCGTATCTGATCGCTGATGTAGCCGGGCAGACCGGGCGGGAGCGTGTCGGGATCGTAGGCCAGGCCGGCGAGCTGAAAGTAGAGGCCGCGCAGGAAGGCGATGGTGTTATGTCGCATAGCGACGTCCGGTTGGGACAGCAACGCGGCGAAGCCCAGGTCGCGCCCGTCCGGGTGGACGAGCCGCTCGAGCCAGATCGCGACGGCCGGCGGCGGCGCGAGATCGCGGTGCAGGACGCCGAGCGCGGCGTGAGCCAGGCGCTCGTCTTCGTTGTGCAAGTAGATATGGGCGACGGGCGGCGCGACCAAAACCGCGATGGCGTCCAGCACGCGCCCCAGGTCCGCCGCTTCGAGATGGCGGTTGGACGCCAGCGCCCAGAGAATGTCGGCGGTATGCGCCACGGCGTGCGCCCACCCCTTGCCGGGGATGTAGCCGCGCAGATCCCGCTCGGCGGCCGCGTAGTGGAGCACTCGATCCAGGATGTCGCGCATGTCGCCCGCGTCATAGAACGGGTGCGTGTTGTCTCGGCTGACGATCGAGGTCAGGACCAGCAGCGAGAAGGCGCGCAGGAACACCGAGTCCGTGTCCCTCTCGCCGAGGCCGGCCGCCAGGTTGTCCGCCATGCGCGCGGCCATCGCGCGCATGGCGGCGGGCGCGTAGAGGCCGCGCTCGATCCAGACATCGACGATCTCCGGGGCCGGCTCGCGCACCACGGGGTCGGGCGACCCGAGGGCGGCCAGCAGCGGCGGGGTCAATTCTTCGACGGATCGCCCCGCGGGCACGGCATGACCGGCGGCAACAATGCCGCGCACAGTCTCTCGATCTAGCACTCTCTTCACCTCGCTTGTACAACGTACGGGATGGCTGGAAAGGTACGGGTAGAGCAGTGCCGCACGGGCGACAGGTCGAGCCAACGGGGGCGCGAAGCGGCGTGGAGCTCGACACTACCATCCACCCACGACGACATATGATGAGGTTATTATGGACACGTGTCTTGTCAATGGCGTGCGGCAACCACAAAACCCGGATAGCCGTCTATGACGGATGGATCACGGGAGAGCAGGGCGGGGTCGAAGACGCCCAGCAACTCGCGCGGGGTGGCGCTCGCGCCGGGCCGGACGAGGCCGGCGCTGGCGGCGAGCGCGCCGGCGACCCTCGCCGGCGAGAAGCCCTGTGCGCGCAACGGGTCGAGACCTACTGCGCCCTGTCGCTTGGCCAGGCGCTCGCCCGATTCGTCGACGGCCAGGGGCGCGTGCAGGAAGCGCGGCACGGGATACCTGAGGGCACGGTAGAGCAGGATCTGACGCGGCGTCGAGAGCAGCAGGTCGGCCCCGCGCACCACGTCCGTCATGGCCATGAGCGCGTCGTCGACGACCACGGCGAGTTGATAGGACGGGACACCATCGGCGCGGCAGACCACGAAGTCCCCCACGGCCCGCGCCACGTCCTGCGTAACCGGCCCATATAACCCGTCCTCGAAACGCACGACACCCTCCGGCCCCTCGGGCACGCGGAAGCGCAGCGCGGGCGGCCGCCCTCCCGCGCGACGGCGCTGCCCCTCGCGGCGCGCCGGATCGCGGCAGATGCCGGGGTAGGGCGACCCCTCGCCCGTTTCACCCCCATCCCTGGCAGGGGCGGCGGTCGCGGCGCCCCTGGGAGCATAGCCGTGGGGGGCGCTGGCGGCGCGCGCGACGTCGGCGCGGCTGCAATAACAGGGGTAGACCAGCCCGAGCTCCTGCAAGCGCCGCAGATGCTCGGCATAGATGGCGGCGCGCTCGCCCTGGACGTAGGGCGCGTGGGGGCCGCCTGCGTTGGGACCTTCGTCCCAGTCGAGGCCGAGCCAGCGCAGGTCGGCGAGCATCGCCGCGGACGCGCCGGGGCGGACGCGCAGGCGGTCGAGATCCTCCAGGCGCAGCGCGAAGCGGCCGGCGGCATGCCGCGCCAGCAGCCAGGCCAGCAAGGCCGTGCGCAGGTTGCCCAGGTGCAGCGGCCCGCTCGGCGTGGGCGCGTAACGCCCGCGGTATAGAGCCTGTGATGGTTCCATATGTCGTCAGCATACCTATGCTGGGGACGAGCGACACGGTAGGGTTTGTGGGGATAAACACCCCGCATGTATCCCGGCGCCGCATGACGGCCGGCTAGACTATACCGGCGCGCCGTACACACTGTGAAAAAAGGCGCGCGCCTACCGTAAAAATTAGCTCTCGCCCGGCGCGCGCCCCGGGGCCATCTGCTGCTGGACCCAACGGTAGCCGTCCTGCAGGAACAGGATCTCGCGCAGCCGCTCTTGCTTCTGAGTCAGGTCTTGGCGCAACACGGCAAGCTGCACGCGGCTCTCGGCCGAGCCGGGGTCGGGGCCGAGTTCGACGTCGTCGATGCGCCGATGGGCGATGGTGATAGCTTCCTCCAGACTGCGCTGCTCCCCGAGGAGCTCGGCTACACGATAGGGCAGGCGTCCCGGCGTGACCGAGAGTATCACCGCCCCGCTGCGCGTCGGCGGCTGGCCCACCAACTCCATGGACGCCGGGGCGAGCGATCCATCCGGGGGCGCCGTCGCCGACGACGGTACAGCTGTCGTCAACCCATCGAACGAGTCCGGTGCGAGCGCCCCGTCCGGGCGCGCCAGCGTGGCGCCGAGGGATGCCGTCCGTGATCTCAGCGCCTCGCGCGGCGTGAATACGTCGGCGGTTTGAACCGTCGCCTCGGCGCGCGGCGCGGCCTCGGCACCGACGGTCGCCCGCGGCACATCCGCCACGAAGCGAACACTATCGGCGCCCCCCGTGGCCGCCGCTCCCCCCGTGGCCGCCGCTCCCCCCGTGCTCGCCGCGGCCGTATCCGTACCCGCGACAGCGGTGTGGGCCACCCCCGCTTCGACGACCGGGACCCCGCGCACGATCATGCGGTCGTCCGCATGCAGGCCCGGTCGCGGCGCCTGCGCGGGCGTGACGAGGACATCGGCGCCGGCGGCCCCCGTCGCCTCGGACGCGTGCGACACGTCGACAAGCGGCTGAGATGGCCCCGCCACAACGGCCCCGACCCGGTCGCGGTCGGAAACGATCGACGGGACCTCGCGAGCCGTCGTCGTGGTCGTCGTGACCCGCGTGGGCGTCTCGCCCCGCGGGTCTATCTGCTGCCCTGGCCGCTCCAGGCCCTGCCCCGAGTCCTGTGCCGAGTATCGGGGCAGGGGGACCCGCTCGCCGCCGTTACCCTGCCCGTCCCGGGCGCGCGGCGCCGCGCTGGCCGGCCGCTCGGGGGCCTGTTGCTGGCCCTGGCCCTGCCTCTGCCGGTGATCGTCCGCCTGCGCGCTTCCTCCACCCCTACCGGCGCGCAGGGCGACGGCGAAGAGGACGATGACGACGATGAGGGCGACGAGGAGAAAGATGAGTGTCGCATCCACGTAGTGTTTGGTTTCCTCTCTATCACTAAAGACGGGGGGCGCGCCGCGACACGCCCCCCGTCTTTCTATCGACTATCGACCATCGACCATGGACTAGTCATGAAGGTGGATGGTGACGTTGGCGCTCGTGTTCGGGAGCAGCGCCTTGCCCTGCGTGCCATCCAGCGAGACGATGACCGGGACGCGCTGCGACACCTTGGTGAAGTTGCCGCTGGCGTAGTTGTTGGTGGGCAACAGACTGAAGATGCTGGCCGCGGCCGGGACGATCTGCCTCACCGTGCCGTGGAACTGGATGTCGGGGTAGGCGTCCACGTGCACGTCGACGCCCTGCTGGGGGTGTACGTCGTTGATGTGGTTCTCGTCTACGTACGCGACGACGTACGCCTTCGACAGGTCGGCCACCTGGGCGAGGGCCTGGCCCGCCTGCACGAACTGGCCGGGCTGCGCGCTCACGTTGAGCAGCGTTCCTCTGATGGGCGACGACGCGTTGACGGTCCCGCCACCGCCAGTCGCGTTGTTGCTCGACCCGGAGCCCCCAGACCCGCCAGAGCCGCCGCTCGACCCGCCGAGACTACCCGATCCGGAGCCACCCGAGCTACCCGAGCTGCTCGACCCGCCGCCGGACGAGCCACCGGACGAGCCGCCGCTCGACCCGCCGGGGGCCGCGGCCAGCGACACGATGACCTGCCCGCGCGCGACGTCCTGGGGGGCCGTCACCCGGATCGACGTCACCTGTCCGGGAACCGCCGCGGCGACGTTGGCGACAGTGTTGTCGACCTTGAACGTCGTGTCGTTGACCCTGGCGTCGTCGGTGCTGTAGAAGTAGTAGCCCTGATGCCAGATATAGAAGCCGATGCCCGCGATGAGCAGGACGGTGAGCAAGCCTAGTAGGTTGATGATAGCTATCCGCCCGAAACGCATGAGATCTCCTTTAGAGATATTCTGTCTGCCCGTTCGCCTTCAATTGTTCCACAATCTTCTTGACGTCCTGCGCGCGGTCGGCCGGGACGACGAGCAGCGCGTCGGGCGTGTCGACGATGACCAGCCCGTCGAGCCCGACCGTGGCGATGAGCTTGCCCGTGGAGCTGTAGACGACGGTATTGCGCGTGTCGATGCCCAGGTGCTCCGTCAGCGCCACGTTGGCGCCGTCGCCCGCGGAGAGCTCGTCGCGCAAGACGTCCCACGCGCCGACGTCGGCCCAGCCCAGGTCGGCCGGGATGGCGAGCATCTCGCCCGGCCCGATGTGTGAGAAGACGCCGTAGTCGACGCTGGTCTTGGGGATGGTGGCGTACTCTTCGGCCGTGACGCGCTCCTCGTCGGGCGCGCCCATGGCGGCCATGATGCGCTCCAGGGCGCCGTACGCCTCGGGGGCGTAGCGGCGATAGAGGTCGAGCAGCTTGCCGCCGTTCCACACGAAGTAGCCCGTGTTCCAGAGGTGGCGGCCGTCCTGCAGGTAGTCGCGCGCCGTGTGCGCGTCGGGCTTCTCGTTGAAGCGCAGGAACTCGAAGGCCTCGAAGCCGCCGGCCTCGTCGCCGGCGGCCGCGCGTTCGCCGATCTCGACGTAGCCGAGCTGGGTGCTGGGCGAGGTCGGGCGCACGTCGACCATGACTGGGATGTCGCGCGCGGCAGAGAGGCGTTGGGCCGCGGCGAGCGCCTTGCCGAACGTGTCCTCGTGGCGGATGATGTGGTCGCCCCCCCACAGGGTCGCCAGGGGCGCGCCGGGGAAGCGGTGCTCGATCACGGCGGCGGCGTAGCCGACTGCGGCGAGGGTGTCGCGCATCTCCGGCTCGGCCACGACGTTCTCGGACGGCAGCCGCGGCGTTTGCTCGCGCACGGCGGCGACGTAGTCGCGGCCCGTGAACACGAACAGGTTCTCGATGCCGAAAGATCGCTCGAGCAGACCGATCATGTGCTGGAAAAGAGACTCCGGCCCCGTCAGCGGCTGGAACTGTTTGGGGCGCGCCCGCCGGCTGACCGGCCACAGGCGCGAGCCGGCGCCCCCGCTGAAGATCGCGATCTTGATGTCCCCCTCACGCTGAGCCACGAGATCACTTTTCTCCTTGTTAAACGATGCCGTTCATTATCGTTCGACTCGCCGCGCGGGTCGACAGGCGGCGAGCCCTGCCACGCGTTAAGTGTACCCCTTCATGCTACCGCACCGCACGCTCGCATAGGAGGGAACCGAGCTGTTACGGGATCAGCACGAGCTTGCCGGTCGTCTTGCGCGCGGCGAGGTCCTCCTGAGCGCGGGCCGCGTCGGCGAGCGGGTAGGACCCGCCGATGCGCAGCGCCAGCTCGCCCGCCTCGATCATGGCGAGGACGGCGCCGGCGCGCTCGCGCAGCTCCTCGCGCGTGGCGGTGTAGTTCTGCAGGCTGGGGCGCGTCAGGAAAGCCGACCGCGGGCTGAGCCGGGCGGGCTCGAAGGCGGGGACGAGGCCGCTGGACTGGCCGAAGAGCACGAGGTAGCCGCGGCGGCCCAGCGCGGCCAGGCTGACTTCGAAGGTATCCTTGCCGACCGAGTCGTAGACGGCCTGGACGCCTTCGCCGCCGGTCAGGCGCGCCACCTCCGCGGCGACGTCGGCCCGTGTGTAAAGGATGGTCTCATCGACCCCCGCCTCACGGGCCAGCACCGCTTTCTCCTCGGTCGAGACGGTTCCGTAGACGACCGCGCCGCGCCGCTTGGCCATCTGCGCCACGAGCAGGCCGGTCCCGCCGGCCGCGGCGTGGACGAGCACGCGGTCGCCGCGCCGGATCGGGTACGTGTCGTGAGTGAGGTAGTGCGCGGTCATACCCTGCAGCAGCGCGGCCGCCGCGTGCGGGGCGTCGAGCGCGTCAGGGACCGGGATCAGGACGTCGGCGGGGACGGCGGCGTACTCGGCGTAGCCGCCGCGCCCCGTGCCGTAAGCGACGCGGTCGCCCTCCTTCACAGTGTTTACGCCGGGGCCGACGGCGACGACCGCGCCGGCGGCCTCGCTGCCGGGGATGAAGGGGAGCGGAACAGGGTAGAGGCCGCTGCGCTGGTAGATCTCGATGAAATTGACGCCGGTGGCCTCGATCTTGACCAGGGCCTCGCCCGGCCCCGGCCGCGGCGTTTCGACCTCCTCGTACCGGAGCGCCTCCGGGCCGCCCGTCTGGTAAATACGGATCGCGCGCATCTAAACCCCCATCCCTTTCGCTATCTGTCGACCTGCACTATACAGTATGTAGCGAACAAGTAGAGAGTCAGAGCAGTAGATTGTCGATCGGCACGGGCTCGACCTCGTCAGCCAGTTGGAAGCCGAAGACGCGGGAGTAGAAGTAGAGTTCGGCCTCGCGCGCCCTGACGATGGTTTCGGCGCGCCGGAAGCCGTGCCCCTCACCCTCGAACGGCAGGTAGGCCACGGGCACGCCCTTCGCGCGTAGCGCAGCGACCATCGCCTCGGCCTGGCCGGGCGGCACGACCTTGTCCTCGAGCCCCTGCAGGAAGATGACCGGCGCGGCAAGCCGGTCGACGTGGTAGATCGGCGAGCGTTCGTGGTAGAGTTCGGCCCACGCGGGGTATGGCCCGACCAGCCGGTCGAGGTAGCGCGACTCGAACTTGTGCGTCTCCGTGGCCAGCGCCTCCAGGTCGCCCACGCCGTAGAGGCTCGCGCCGGCCTTGAAGACGCCGCCGAACGTCAGTGCGGCGAGCGTAGTGTAGCCACCCGCGCTGCCCCCGCGGATGATCAGCCGGGCGCCGTCGGCGCGGCCCTGCCCGACCAGATAGAGGGCGCCGTTGGCGCAGTCGTCGACGTCGACGACCCCCCAGGCCCCGTCCAGGCGCGCGCGGTAGGCGCGCCCGTAGCCGGTGCTGCCGCCGTAGTTGACGTCGAGCACGCCGAAACCCCGGCTCGTCCAGTACTGTGTCCCGAGCGAGAGCGCCGCGCCCGTGGTGCCGGTCGGACCGCCGTGGCTGATGACGATCAGCGGCGGCTTCTCCGCGGGCGGCGCCGCGTAGTCGTCGTTGCGCGGTGGATAGTAGAAGCCGTACGCCGCCCGCCCCCCCTCGGTCGAGAACTCGATGGTCTCGGGCACGGAGAGGTAGCCTTCGTCGAGCACGATGTCGTTCGAACGCTTGAGCAGCCTAATGAAGCCGTCGTCCAACTCGAGTTGCACGAGCGCGGCAGGCATCGTCGGCGACGCGCCGACGAAGTAGGCGTAGCCGTCTGATGAAACGCGCAGCCCGTCGATGGCGGTGTAGGGGATGTCAAACGGCGCGAGGTTTCCCGTCGCTGTATCGAGGCTGGTAAGGCGCCACATGCCGGCGGTCGCGTAGACGCAGACAAGGCGTCCCACCCCCGCGAATCCATAGGTCGACTGTCCGAAGACCCACTGCGGCAGCCCGAACTCCGCCTCCATCGGCAGCAACGCCTCGCTATGGCCGTCTCGCCACCGGTATAGGTTCCACCAACCGGTGCGGTCCGACACGTAGTGCAGCACGCCGTCGGGCGACCACTGTGGTTGGAATATAGATTCGGCGGGGCCACCCGCCACTAATTCCGGTGTGCCAAGCCAGCCGCCGGCCCCGACCTCCGCCACCCACAACTCGGTTCCGTCCCACGGCATGTTGGGGTGGTCCCAGGAGAGCCAGGCCAGCTGCGCGCCGTCGGAACTCAACGCGGGCGAGGCGTAGAAGTCCGCCCCCTCCGCCAGCACCGTGCCCGCATCGTCGCCAGGTATGAGCGACGCGCCGCCCCCGGACCCGAGCGCGATGCTGACAAGGGTGTTGACCGGCTCGCGCCCGACGACGGTGTGGTCCTCGCGCACGACGATGACGCGGTCGCGCGCGGAGTCGACGACGAGATCGGCGTAGCGCAGCGCGCGGGGGGCCGGCGGCTCGGGCGTCGGCGGCTCGGGCGTCAGCGGGATAGGCTTCCCGCCGACAGGTTGATGATAGAGGCGTCCGTCGCCGTCGTTGGAGAAAACGACCGTGCCGCGGGCGATGGCGTAGGCGCCGCCGCCGTACTCGTGGACGCGCGTACGGGCGCTGAAAAGAGGGGGCGTCACGTCCGTCGTCGCGCCGTCCGCGCCGCGCCGCACGACCACCACGCGCCCGCCCTCCTGCGGGCGCGACTCGCTCCAATAGATGTCGTCACCGTCGAGCGCGATGTCGCCGAGTCCGACCGCACCGGCGACGAGCGTCTGCGCCGCGATTGGCGATGCCCAACTGCCGTAGGGCGCCGTGCGTAGCTCGCTCATGGGTGTCCCTCCTCTCCCCGCGGCTTCGGCCTGCGACCCACGTCGCATGGCAGGTCATGGACACTGACGTGTTTCGTCTATTTTAGGAATGTGCCCGCCGTCTGTGTTCGCCGTCCATCACAACCCTACCCCGGAGCGACTTTAGTCGCCGTTGTTTGCCCTGCGACACTAGTCGCAGACCCCTTACAGCGACGCGAACAGGTTGTTGAAGCTCTCGGCGAGGGTGGGGTGGGCGAAGACGCCGTCGCGCAGGGCGGTGTAGGGCAGGCCGCCCATCATGGCGATCTGCAGCATGGCCATCATCTCGCCGCCCTCCAGGCCCAGGATGGCGCAGCCTAGGATCTGGTCCGACTCCCCGTCCACGAGCGCCTTCATCAGCCCACGCGGCTCGGCCGTCTCGATGGCGCGCGCCACGTGGCTCATGGGCATCGAGGCCACTCTTACCTTCTTGCCCTGCGCGCGGGCCTCGTTCTCAGAGAGGCCGACGCGGCCGAGCTGCGGGTCGATGAAGACGGTGTAGGGGACGGGGCGGTCGCGCGTGGTGCGGTGGCCGCCGTCGAGCAGGTTGGCTTTGAGGATACGGTAGTCGTCGTAGGAGATGTGCGTGAAGGCGGGCGGGCCTTTGACGTCGCCCATGGTCCAGACGCCGGGCACGTTCGTCTCCAGCCGCTCGTTCACCTGTATATAGCCCCTCTCGTTGGCCGCGAGGCCCGCGGCCGCGAGATCGAGCCCGTCGGTGTTGGGGGTGCGGCCCGTGGCCACGAGCAGGTGCGAGCCGGTCAGGGTCCGCTCGCCCTCGGTCGAGCGCACGACGAGCCGGACCTCCCCGCCGACGCCCGCGCCGATGCCGATGCCCTGCTCGACCCGCTGCGCCGCACTCTCGAGCAGGACCTCGATGCCGTCTTCGCGTAGGATAGCGGCCACGGCGTCCGCGATATCCCGGTCCTCGCGCGCGAGCAACTGGGGGCCGCGCTGCACGATGGTGACGCGGCTGCCGAAGCGACGGAACATTTGGCCATATTCGAGCGCGATGTAGCCGCCTCCGATGATGAGCAGGTGCTCGGGGACCGTGTCGAGCTCCATGATGCTCGTCGAGTCGAGCGCGTGGCCCGCCTCGAGGCCGGGCAGCCCCGGCATGGCCGGCCGCTCGCCCGTGTTGACGAAGACGCGCTCGGCCGTGAGCGCACGCGTCTCGCCGCCGTCGTTGAGACGGACCTCCACGGTGTGCGGGCCGGTGAAATGGGCCTCACCCATCAAAAGAGTCACGCCCTCGGTACCGATCAGACTCTTCTCGCTGCCGGTGCGGAACTCCTCGACGATGTCGCGCTTGCGCTGGCGCACCACCTTCATGTCGACCGACACAGGGCCGTCGCCCGCGTGCACACCGTAGTCGGCGGCGCGGCGCACCAGGTAGGCGTCGCGCGCGCTGGCCACCATCGTCTTGGTGGGGGTGCAGCCCTCGTTGATGCAGCACCCGCCGACATGGGCGCGCTCCACGATGGCCGTCTTGTGGCCGGCGCGGGCCAGGGCGCTGGCGAGGGGGCCGCCCGCCTGGCCTGCCCCGATCACGATCGCGTCGTACGTTTCCTCTCGAGCCATAAAAATCCTCCCGCTCTCTTGCTCACACGATAAAAGTGTACCCGCAAAAGGCCGGGGACCACCGTCTCCGCGCGGCGTCCCCGAACGACAAGCAACGGGCATTGCGCTACCCGCATTCTACTCTCCGCCGGGGGCGCCCTGCGGCGCGCCACCCGCGCCACCCGCGCCTGCTCGCGGCGTCCGCACGAGGAAGGCGAGCAGGATGACCGGGATGGTCACGAGCGCGGTGATCCAGTAGACATCCTGGAAGGCCAGCGCGGCGCCCTGCCGCGCGGCCTCGCCGGAGAGCTGCCCGATGGCCGCCCCGGCCGCCTGGCCCGCCGAGTAGCCGATGCCCCGGAAGTGGTTGACCAGGTTCGTGTACGCCACGGCGACGCCGGGGTCGCTCAGGTTTACCCGGCCCACTATGTTGGCCTGGTGGACTATTTGCTGCGTGCGGAAGATGTTGGTCAAGATGGCGATGGAGAGCGCGGCGATCACGTTGCGCGAGACGACGTTGAGCGTGGTCGCCCCCGGTAGGGCGCGCCCGGTGATGCCGAAGAGCGCCGACGTGTTGGCCGACTGCAGGAACAGGGGCAGGCCGATGCCGCGGAAAAGGTTGATCCAGAGCAGCGTGCTGTAGGGCGAGGTGGTGGTCGACCACCCTTGCAGCAGCAGGCTGGTCACGAACGTGAGCAGGCCGCCGACGACGATGAGCACGCGCGGGCCGACCCTGTTGTACAGGCTGCCCGCCATGATCGTGCCGACCACGGTCCCGACGCCCGCTGTGAACAGTAGCAGGCCGGCCGAGAAGGGATCGAGCCCGCGCAGGTTCTGCAGGTACTGCGGCAAGAGGAAGGCGGGGCCGAAGATGCCGATCGTGCCGATCCAGGTCAGCATGTTACCGATCAGGAAGTTGCGGCGTTTGAACAGCCTCAGGTCCAGCAGGGGCTGGCGCACGCGTAGCTCGACGGCCACCCAGATGAGCAGCAGCAGGGCGGCGGCGACTATAGGTCCCGACACGGTCAGGATGCTGCTGAAACCGTCGTAGGCCAGGTTCGAGGTGCCGTAGAGCAGCAGGGCCAGGCCGATCGACGCGAGGAGAAAACCGGGCAGGTCGAAGCGCAGCTCGCGGCGCGGCGGCGACTCGCGCAGCACGCGCAGGGCCAGGAACGCGCCGGCGATGCCGATGGGCACGTTGACGTAGAAGATCCAGCGCCAATCGACGTACTGCACGAGGAAGCCGCCGATAGTCGGACCGATGGCAGGTGCGAACAGGATGGGGATGCCGAAAAAGCCGTTGGCCCGCCCTCGCTCCTGGGCCGGGAAGGCCTGGAACAGGATGGCGAAGGCCAGCGGGAAGAGCGCGGCCCCGCCCGCTCCCTGCAAGATGCGGAAGAAAATGATCGACGCCGTGTTCCAGGCCAGGCCGCAGAGGGCCGAGCCGATCGTGAACAGGACGAGCGAGCCGATGTAGATGCGCTTGATGCCGAAGCGGTTGGCCAGGAAGCCCGTCGCCGGGACGAGCGCGCCCGAGGCCAGCGTGTAGCCCGTGGCGACGTAGGAGATTTGATGTATATCGGCGCCGAAGACGGCCTGCAGCTTGGGGATGGCCGTGTTGACGATCGTATTGTCGAGGATGGCCACGAAGGCCCCGAAGACGACGGTGATCAGGACCAGCCACTTGTTCGGCGCAGCGACCTGCGCCCCCTGCGCCGCCCCCGCGCCCCCCCCGTACCCGCCCGCCGCGGGCGACATTCCCTGCGCCCTGCCCGGCGCGACTGCCTGTGCCATTGCGAACCTCCGTGCGAGTAGCCAGCAGCCAGTACGTCAGTAGCCAGTACGTGATGATAGGCGACTTGGCGCGCATGTCATCGAAGGCGATAACCGACCGCCCATGTTTTCTGGTTACTGGCTACTCGCTACTGTCTAATCGTGGACGTGGATGGTGACGGTGGCGGACTCGCCGGGGTAGAGGGCGTGGCCCTCCGTGCCGTCGAGGGTGATCTGCACCGGGATGCGCTGCGTAGTCTTGGTGAAGTTGCCCGAGGCGTAGTCGCTCGTGGGGATGGCGCTGAGCGTCGCCGCCGCCGTGGGCAGCACGCGCGCCACGATGCCGTGCAGCGTGGTGTCCCCGATGGCGTCCACCTTGACGTCGACGCCCTGGCCCGCGCGCACGTCCCGGATACGGTTCTCCTCTACGTAGGTCGTCACGTAGAGTCGGGAGAGGTCGACCACCTGGGCGAGGGGCTGGCCCGCCGGGAGCACCTCGCCCGGCGTCGCACCCTCCTGCACGATGGTGCCCGCGATCGGAGCCGCCGCCGTGACCGTCTGCCCCGTGGCGGAGCGCAGCGTGGCGATGGTGGCCCCGCGCGCGACGGTCTGGCCGAGTTGATAGTTCACCTTGACGAGTGTGCCGGGCTGGGCCGGGGCGACGGCGGCGAGCGTGCCGTCGACCTTGGCGTCGTCGGTCTTGTAGAAGTAGTAGGACTCGTGCCAGAGGTAGTAGAGGCCGCCTCCCACGAGCAGCAGGGCGAGCAGGATGCCCCCGTTGAGGAGGAAGAGGCGGCGGGGGTTCGGCCCCGGCCGCCGCGGCGCCGCCTCCACCCGCTCGGTCACCACCCGCTCCTGGGTGGGCGCGACGCGCTCCTGCACGGCCACCCGCTCCTGCACGGCCACCCGCTCCTGCGCCACCGGAACTCCGCCCTGCGGCCCTTGATTTCCTTGTTCGTTCATGATCCCTGTTCTCCCTCTACGTCCCTCTATGTTCC
>JAABVA010001626.1_pt1 | contig 23702 bp, 26 predicted proteins | sample 5560331 | NCBI WGS metagenome assembly JAABVA01 (sample SAMN12812661, study PRJNA571458) | rock metagenome | isolation source: Antarctica rocks | place: Antarctica: Victoria Land, Mt New Zealand sud | collected 2016-01-07
CTTCCGGACTAATACCGTGCTCGGTGGCGCCGACCAATGCTACATACGGAGTCACGAAGCCCCACCCTCTGTCGGGAACACCGCTCAAGTAAAGCCTTCTGTCCCGCATGTTCCATACTATCGCTCCCAGGATAGAGTTCATAACACCCTCTAGGGCACAACGGCTCTTGGGGAACCCCCTAAGTCTGCATCCACCTCGCACTCTTTCCGTCTTTATGGGTGAGTTGTTCGCTACCCATGGTGCCCGGTGCGCCATAGAAGAAGGCACCGAAGTGAGCACGACCACGAGCAAATCCGTTCCGACGAGCCGAACCGTCGAGGTAGACTTCCTGTATCTCGACCTCACCACCTGCTCCCGATGCCGTGCGAGCGATGCCACCCTCGACGCAGCGGTGGAGATTGTTCGGCCGGTGCTCGACTCGGTGGGGGTCAGCATCGAGGTCCGCAGGACGCTCGTCGAGACCCAAGAGCAAGCCCACGCGCTCGGGTTCGTGAGCTCCCCGGCTATCAGGGTGAACGGCCGCGACATCGCCGACGAGCTTATCGAGAGTTCCTGCTCGGAGTGCGGCGAGCTGTCCGGATGCGACGGCGGGGTAGACTGTAGGGTATGGGACTACCGCGGCGAGCGGCACACCGAAGCACCGACCGGCCTGATCGTAGAGGCGATCCTCGCCGAGGTCGGACCATCGGGTACCGCGCGGAGCAAGGAGACGCCCTTCGTGAACGTGCCCGAGAACCTCAAGCGTTTCTTCGCCGGACCCGATGCGGCAGGGGATATTTCCTCGTGCTGCTCCACGGAGGAACAGGCGATATGCTGCGATCCGGCAGAAAAAGCGGGTTCCTGCGGTAACACGGCCGACTCCTCCTGCGGGTGCCGCTGATCGCACATTTCGAGGTGAGGGGAAACCCATGATCGGGGACGTCGAGGAAGCCCGTTGGCGCGAGCTTCGGGCAAGGTTACACGGGTTCGTAGGGCGGCGCGTCGGGAACCTCGAGGACGCCGAGGACGTCGTCCAAGACGTCTTCGTGCGGATGCACCGGAACATCGGGGCGCTCTCGTCCGCCGAGCGGTTGGACGCCTGGGCGTTCCGGATTGCCCGCAACTCGATAGTCGACCATTACCGGTCCCCGAACCGCCGCGACCTTACTGGAGAAGCAGCTACGAAGGTCATGAACGAACTCGCCGCCGGTGGGGTCGGTGGCGAGGCGTCGAACGACGCGCGGGCCGAGATGGCCCGTTGCATCGCCCCGATGGTCCGAGGGCTCCCCGATCATTACCGGCGAGCCATAGAGCTCACCGAGCTGGAGGGGATGAGCCAGGTCGCCGCTGCCGAGCGTCTCGGCCTCTCGGTCCCAGGCGCGAAGTCCAGGGTGCAGCGCGGCCGTGCCCGGTTGCGGGCGATGCTACTGCGCTGTTGTGCGATCGAAACCGACCGCCGCGGCCGCGTGATCGCGTTCGAAACCCGCGACGGCGAGGGGTGCGCGTTTTGCGGCGACGAGCAGCGCGGCCCGATCAAGGTTGCCTTCGGCCGTCCCTACCAAACACCGCCTACAGATTGACCAGGACGATCGCCGTCGATGACGGGCTTTGGGAGAGGGTCGAGGCGCTCATCCCGGCAAAGCCCCGACGGTTCCGCAACCCCGGGCGCAAGCGGTTGGACGACCGTCAGGTTATGAACGGGATATTGTTCGTCCTGCATACGGGTATAGCGTGACGCCACCTGCCGTGGGAGCTCGGCTACGGCTCGGGGGTGACCTGTTGGCGGCGGCTGCGCGAGTGGCAGGAGGTCGGGGTGTGGCCCGCCTGCACCGGGGGCTCCTAGCCGAGCTCGACCCTGCTGGGGAGATCGATTGGTCCGGAGCGGTGGTGGATTCGAGCCACGTTCGCGCCCTTTTGGGGGGGCTCCACACCGGGCCTTAGCCGGTCGACCATGCCCGCATGGGAAGCAAGCACCACGTCCTGACCGACGCCCGTGGTTTGCCGCTAGCCGTGTCGGTGACGGGCGGGCATCGCAACGATGTCACGCAGCTAATCCCGCTGGTAGATGCTGTGGCGTCGATGGAGGCCCGTGACGGCCGGCCACGCATCAGGCCGGAACGGATCGTCGCCGACCGCGGCTACGGCCACGACAAACACCGCATGCTCGTGGGTGAGCGTCGAATCGAGCCGGTCGTCGCACGGCGACAGACCGAACACGGCTTCGGCGTACGCAAGGAGCGATGGGTGGTGGAGCGCATGATCTCCTGGCTCCACCAGTTCCGTCGCCTACGCATCCGCTGGGAGCGAGATCCCGAGGTCCACCTGGCCTTCATGCATCTGGCCTGAGCCATCGTCTGTTGGCGCCGCCTGAAGTCATTGTGAAACAGGATCTACGAGTCTTCTTGGGAACTGGGCTACCGGCGTCGCTTAGATTCCCAAAGAGTTTCAGCCCGGCCTACTTGCGGCTGCGTTCTACTGAGTGTTTGATGGGGGTCGCGTAGGCATGGGCGGTTCACGAAGGGTCGGATCAACCTGAGGCGCGGTTTCGGTCGGGGTGGGTTGCGGTGCGCCTTCGGCCGTGGTTGCTTCGTTGTTCCTCATCTCGACGATCGGCTGGGAGAGAATCCAGAGACTAAAGACCGTGTAGAGCATCATCAGCGCTACCATAGGGTACTGGCTCCGCATTGCTAGTCTCGGATCCTGTATCAATCGTAGCGCTGCCACGTGCGCGAGATATATGGCGATTACGTGCCCCGCCACGATCAGTGCGATCTGAGAGTACCAGACAAAGTCCGCCCCGATGAGACCGGCGTTGACCTTGTAGTCGGCGGTGCCAAATAGGTTCCAGCCCCAGCCAAAAGGATCTGAAAGAAGAGCGATGATCGCCTGGCCTTGGATGAGTAAGAGCGTGTAGTAATGAGCCACCTGGTAGGCAATGGCTATGGGCACGAGCGAGAAAATGTACGCCGCTGCTAGACGACCGAAGGGTACGTAGCTGAAGCTAAAAAGCTGGCTGATCTTGACGAAGCTTAGGTACACGGCGAGGAATAACAGCGGCAGCGCTACCAGCCCCAACGTTTGGGGCATGGAAGTTAGTCTTTGCACCTCTACCCAAGGTGGGGTTCCTAGCAGACTGTCGTAGGTCACGCTGGCGAGCGCGAAAATTATGAAGGTCAAACGGTCTGGCGTTACCCGCTCTTCAAGGCTGAGTCCGAACGCCCAGGGGCGCAGGTTGATTTCCCGATCCTCAGAAGGGGCCTTGTAGAAGCACTCGTAGCAGTTTATGCATCCTCTTCCACCGATTTTGCAGGCCTCGCTGCAGTCCTTGCAAAGCTCTGGATCGCTCACCCGCACCTCGGTTGGAGCAAACCTGGCGAGGATACCGAAGAACACTGAGAAAGCCTCGCCGCTTCGCAGCCAAACCTCCTTACCAAAAAGGGCCATGCCGGCCCAGGTAACCATAGAGTAGAGGAGGGCCAAGAGGGCGATGTATTGTGGCGTAGCCGAACCTTCGAAGACATTCTCGACCCAAACGAAGACGGCGAAGAGCGTCAGCGCGGGCCAGACGCCCAAAGAAGCTGGATAGGGTTCGCCAAGCTCTAGGCCCTTCTCGGCCCCCAGCCGGCAGGCTAACCGATCGGCCCACTCGAAGAGGAACTTCCAGGGGTTCACGAGCGGCCAGAGGTTTCCTACAAAAGCCGTGAAGTAGCAAAAGCCCACCCACCAGGTGATCCAGACGAAGGTCGGGGCGAAATTGTAGCCAGGTCCCTGCTGACCGAGAACGCCGCTGAGTATGACCAGCAGGAAGAGCATGACCGAAAGCAACCGCAAGCCGAAGAGGAATGGCCTGTTGGTCAGAACCGCCTGTAGAGCCCCGATACGCAGGAGGTTGATGCGGGGATACTGGTGTAGAGCGTGCCTCTCGCCGACGAACAAGCCGATCTGGACGAAGGATATCAGCACCACCGCCGCAGCGGCGAAAAGGTAGAGCCAAGTCGGGAGCGGAAGGTTCTGGCTCTGCCCGAGTCCGTGGGCCAAAGCCTGGCCAGGTGGCGAGAGCAAGAGCAGCAAGAGGGTCAGTACTATGAGGCGGCGCATAGCTCCTCCTACCCCGGCTGCACGAGAAGCGTGCCTAGCTCCTCGCTCGTCTGCTCGTTCTCGATCTCGAAGCGGCCGGTGATCGTTGCGTCGAACGTAAGCTCTGCTGGTTCGTCTGGCTCGACCTCTTTCTGGAGGTCATAGCCGTGCAGGTGGAAATCGAGTGGGTCATCAGAGGTTATCCGAAGATTCACCTGCTCACCCTCGCCTACGGTGACTTTGTCGGGGCTCATAACCCCGTCCCTGATCGAGAGATCGAATGTTTTCTCCTGCTGCCCGTTGGCAGCGGACTCAGGCGCAGAGGATTCGGACGTATCTGCAGAGCCTTCGGTAGTAGGAGAGTTAGGGCGCAACGCGAAAAACAGCGCGATCAATACGAGTAGAAGAACTGGGATAATGACCATGGCTCTACGCATCGGTTTCTCCTCTAGGCTGTGATTACTACCTCAAGCAGCTCCCTCCTCAGTATAGGGGCTGATGGCAGTTATCTGAGTTTGACGCACCTCCTCTAATAAAATAGTAGGCACACGTAGAAAAGCTAGAGGACCGGCTAATTGCCTGTATTCACCAGATTGTCGCTAAGAGGCTGCGCCAATAGGCTGGAAACTTTTCGCACTTGGCAGCTCTCGAAGCGATTGGGTAGCTTTCGCACAGCCTCTTGTCACATACGCTACTCGCCTATTGGCTCAAGCTCTAAGACGTCTTTTCGAAGATCCATATCCACGATCCTGCACAGACTGAGCTTCAGAAAGCCTCACACATTTCTTTGAGGCAATATGCGGCTCGGAGGTGGATCCAACACCTGGTGGCACCGGATGAAGATGCAGGAAGGTGCCAGCACCTTCCCCTCGCTGGAGTCCGGTAACCACTTGGATACCGTCTCGGTATCCGCCGCGCTCCGGGAGGCCGATGAATCGAGGTGCATATCGGTTAATATAATCACCCGTATGAACCTCAGGACGCCAAGAAAATTCGCCACGACCCCCGGCACCCGGGACGTCCTGCCGCCGGAGTCTACCCGGCTGCTGGACGTGCAGGCAAAGATCCGGGAACGCTTCCGCCTGTTCGGTTACGGGGAGGTCATTACCCCGGCGCTCGAGTACTCGGAGGTCGTCGAGGAGCCGAGGCTCAAGGACGCCTCGTTCAAGCTCTTCGATCCGGACAACCAGATGCTCCTCCTCCGCCCGGAGATGACGACCCCCATCTCTCGCCTCGTCGCCCAGCGCCTGCGTAACTTCCCGCCTCCTTACAAGCTCTCCTACGTCCTGCCGGTCTACCGCAGGACCAGTGTGGGCCGGGGTCAGAGCGCCGAGCTCTACCAGGCTGGCGTGGAGGTCGTAGGCTCCGCTAGCCCGCAGGAGGATGCCGGCACTATCGCTCTGCTCGTGGACGTGTTGAACTCTTTAGGCCTCGAAGCGACCGGGGACTTCGCGGTCGTGCTCGGCCAGAGCGCGTTCTTCGCGGCCTACCTGCGGCACGTCGCCTCCGAGGCCGCCCCGGCCCTTCTCGCGGCGCTCGCGGCCAAGGACCTCGTGCGGGTCGAAGAGATCTCCGCCGGGCTCCCGGACGAAACCGCTGCCGGGGTCCGGGGGATACCACGCCTCGTCGGGCCGGCCACCGACGGGGGCGTGTTGGAGGAGGCTGCAAGGCTCGCCGAGGGCGCCCCGGAGGCGATGATGGCGCTGGAGAACCTGCGGGAGATACTTCGCCACCTCGAAGCCCAGGGGGCTCTGGGGGCGGTCATACTGGACCTCGGCCTTGTCGGACGCCACAATTACTATACTGGGGCGGTCTTCGAGGCGTACTCCCCGAAGCTCGGGTTCACCATCGCGAACGGCGGACGCTACGATAACCTCCTCGCCCGCTTCGGTCGGGATCTCCCTGCTACGGGCTTCGCCATCTACCTCGAACGTCTCCTCTCCGTGCTCCCCGAAGACGGCCTCTCCCCGCTCCTGGTCCTCGCCGGCGTCGGCGTCGAAGGCACGAAGGCCGCAGGCGCTCTACGCGCTCAAGGCGTGCCGACCCTGCACCTCTCCGAGGACCTGGAGCCCGGCGCGGCGGTCGAGTACGCTGCCTCGGTGGACGCGGACTGGGTCTGCTACCCGTCCCCCGGCGGCGTGAAGCTCGCCCCGGCGGAGCGGGGAGCGCGGTTCGAGCTGTTACGCATAGAGGAGGTCGCTGAAAGGGTATTTGGCAGGGAGCCACAGGAGGTGGAACGTTGAGCGCGAGGAGCAAGTTGCGAGTGGCGGTCCCGAAGGGGGCTATCTTCGAGGACGCCCTGCGGTCTTTGGGCGGGGCCGGTCTGCCGGTGGAGGTCCTGCGGGAGAACGACCGCAGGCTCCTCTACGAGGCCGAGGGTGTGGAGTTCATCACAGGGCGGCCGTCGGACGTGCCGGTTTTCGTGGAGTATGGGGCGGCGGATGTCGGTATCGTCGGCAAGGACGTGTTGGAGGAGCAGGAGCCGAACGTAGTGGAGATGCGGGATCTTGGGACGGGGTGGTGCCGCATGGTGCTCGCCGCCCCCGCTAAGAGGGCCGGGGAGGTTCGGGCAGAGATCGGGCACGCGGAGGTCGTGCGCGTGGCTACCAAGTACCCGCGCACCGCCCGGCGGTACTTTGAGGGGATAGGCCGACAGGCGGAGATCATCGCGCTCCACGGCTCCATAGAGCTCGCCCCGCTCGTGGATCTGGCCGAGTGCATAGTGGACCTCACCGCCACCGGTACTACGCTGCGCGAGAACAACCTGGTGATACTCGAAGAGATCTCAACTTCCACCGCTCGCCTCATCGCCAACCGCGGCGCGTACCGGTTGCGTAACCAGGAGATCTCCGCTCTCGTGGACGCCATGCAGAAGGACGAGATCCCGCTTGGTTAAAGTCCTCGACGTTCGCGAGTCTGGTCCCCAAGAGATCGTCGCCCGACTCCGCCGCCCCGGCGGGTTCCTCTCCGAGAAGGTTCGCGACGCCGCCCGCCGCATCGTCAACGACGTCCGCGATGGGGGAGACGAGGCGCTTCTGGAGTACACCGAGCGCTTCGACGGGGTCCGGCCAGATCCGATACGGGTCCCGCCCGGGGAGATACGGAGCGCCCGCGAGTCCCTCGAAGCGGAGGCCGAGGAGAGCTTCGGCGTCGCGATAGAGAACGTGCGCTTCTTTCACGAGCGTGAGATAGATCGCCCATGGGAGATGAGCCGGGACGGAGCGACGATGGGCCAGCGGGTGCGCCCCTTGCGGCGGGCCGGCCTATATGTCCCAGGCGGACACGCCGCCTACCCGAGCACGCTCGTTATGTCAGCGGTCCCGGCGCAAGTCGCGGGGGTGGAGGAGATAGCGGTCTGCGCCCCGCCCGGCCCGGACGGCAAGGTGAGCCCCCACGTCCTCGCCGTCGCCGGTCTCCTGGGCCTCGACGAGGTCTACGCCGTCGGGGGGGCGCAGGCGGTCGGCGCGATGGCCTACGGCACGCAGAGCCTCTCGCCCGTGAACAAGATAGTAGGTCCTGGCAACGACTACGTGGTCGCCGCGAAGCTGGAGGTCTTCGGCGTCGTCGGGGTAGATGCTCCCGCCGGGCCGAGCGAGGTCGTCGTCATAGCAGAGGCCGGCGCCTTCCCCGAGCGTGTCGCCTTCGACCTCATGGCCCAGGCCGAACACCTCTCCGGCGCCTCCGCCGTGCTGCTCACCCCGTCAGCCGAGCTTATAGAGAGCGTTGGACCACTCCTCTCCGGGGAGCCGGCTGAACTCATAACTCTCGTGCGGACACGCGATGCGGCGCAGGCCGTGCAGATAGCAAACGAGTACGCCCCCGAGCACGCGCACGTCATCTCCGAGGACCCAGAAGCCATCCTCCAGAACCTGTACGCCGCCGGCATGGTAGCCATCGGCGACTTCAGCCCCGTAGCTCTGGGCGACTACGCTGCCGGACCCTCCCACGCCCTCCCGACCGGCGGCGCGGCGGCCTGGGCCTCGGCTCTAGGCACCCACGACTTCACCGCGAGGACCAACTACATCCGTTACACTCCCGAGGCCCTCGAGATATTGGGTCCCCACGTCGAACGCCTCGCCCGCCTCGAAGGCTTCGAGAACCACGCCCGCAGCGTCGGCGTACGACTCGGGAAGGAGCCATAGGCGTGGAGCACGAGGTCAGAGAAGCGCTCTCTGACGGGGAGATAGAGGCAACTTTCCAGGTGATGAAGCAGCTGCGGTCCCACCTGGACGAGCGAGACTACCTCGAAACGGTCAGACGCATGCAGGGCACCGGCTACCGGATCGCCGCCGCGGTCGAAAACGGGCAGGTCGTCTGCGTGGCGGGGTTTAGAGTCCAGGAGAACCTCTACGGCGGCAGGCATCTCTACGTGGACGACCTCATCACCGACGACAGCGCCCGCTCGCGGGGCTACGGGCAACGGATGCTCGGCTGGCTCACCGACCAGGCAAGGAGAGATGGGTGCGAGCAGATCCACCTGGATTCGGGTGTGCAACGCTCCGACGCCCACCGCTTCTACCTCCGAGAGGGGCTCACCGTCTCTTCCTACCACTTCCGCAAGGAGCTTTGATGACGACTAGGACCGGCATGGCAGAACGGCAGACAGGAGAGACGTTCGTCAGGGTGCGTCTCGGCCTCGACGGTGAGGGGCACACGGAGGTGAACACGGGTGTTGGCTTCTTCGATCACTCCCTCCACCTCCTCTCGCACCACTCAGGGATGGACCTGGAGGTCGAGGCGAAGGGCGACCTGCACGTCGACTACCACCACACCGTCGAGGATACCGGCCTCGTCCTCGGACGCGCCTTCGACGAGGCTCTGGGTGACCGGGCCGGCCTGGTACGCTTCGCCGACGCGAGCGCGCCGCTCATAGAGGCGCTCTCCACGGCGGTCGTGGACCTCGGGGGCCGCAGCCACCTCACCTGCAACCTTGGGCCGATGCCCGAGAAGATAGGGACCTTCGACGTCGAGCTCTTCCCGGAGTTCCTGCGCGCCTTCACCCAGTACGGTCGCTTCACCCTCCACCTCAACTGCCACTACGGCGATAACGCCCACCACAAGGTCGAGTCCGGCGTCAAGGCGTTCGCCGTCGCCCTCCGCGAGGGGATAGCCCAGAGGAGCAGCGGCAGCGCCTCCACGAAGGGGATCGTGGATTGAACGTGGCGGTGGTGGATTACGACGCCGGGAACACCCTCTCGGTGACACGGGCGCTAGAGAAGGTCGGGGCGCGGGTAGACCTTACGCCGGACCCAGAGAGGGTCCTCACGGCGGACGCGGTGGTCCTGCCGGGCGTCGGGGCGTTCGGGGACTGCATGAGGAAGCTCAGGGAGAGGGGGATGGACGAGGCGTGCCTGGAGGTCTACCGCTCCGGCAGGCCGTTCCTCGGGGTGTGTGTGGCCTTGCAGGTCTTCTTCGAGGGGTCGGCGGAGTCACCGGGGGAGAAGGGGCTTGGCATACTCCCCGGCGCGGTCGTGCGGTTCAAGGGCAACGGCCTCAAGGTGCCTCACATGGGCTGGAACGAGCTCTCGGTAGCGCGCCCGCACCCGGTCCTCAAGGGCTTGAGCGGCGAGGACTTCTACTTCGTCCACTCCTACTACCCGGAGCCCGCCGAGACGGATGACCTGCTCGGGACCTCCGAGTACGGGGAGCGGTTCTGTGCGGCGGCGGGCCGGGAGAACCTTGCGGCGGTCCAGTTCCACCCTGAGAAGAGCAGCCGCGCGGGCCTCAAGCTCTACGAGAACTTCCTCGCCTGGGCAAAGAGCCTTTGACGGGCTTCACCGTCTATCCGGCCATAGACCTGCGCGCTGGACGTTGCGTCCGGCTCAAGCAGGGAGATTTCGGGCGAGTCAAGGAGTACGACGCGGATCCGATAGGGCGTGCCTGCGAGTGGGAGCGGCGGGGGGCCGGGGCGATCCACGTCGTAGACCTCGATGGCGCGAAAGAGGGACGTCCCGTCCAGCTCGACCTCATCCGCGAGTTGGCCGGGTCGGTAAGCGTACCCTTGCAGGTCGGGGGCGGCGTCCGCGCGCTCGGAGACCTGCGTGCCATACGGGAGGCGGGGGCCTCCTGGATCGTGATGGGCACGGCGGCGGTTGAGAATAGGGATCTTCGTCGCCGCGCCGTCGAGGAGATAGGCGCTGCCCTCGTTGTCGCCGTTGACGCCCGCGATGGGGTCGTGGCGACCCATGGCTGGGAGCGTTCGAGCGGTATCGCCGTGCTGGAGCTCGCTGAAGAGCTCGTCGAAGACGGTATGGCCTCCGTCCTCTACACCGACGTCGCCCGCGACGGTATGGATGCCGGCGCCGCTCTCGAAGGGACCGCGGAGTTGGCCGCCATAGTTCCAACCATCGCCAGCGGCGGCGTTCGGGGTACGCAAGACGTGGCAACCCTCGCGAAGATTCCCGGTGTCACCGGCGCGATCGTCGGGACCGCCCTCTACGAGGGCCGCGTGACGCTAGAGGAGCTGCTGGAGGCCGCCAGCTAGGGAGGCGCAAGCTCTGGCCTTTACTGCTACAGCTGAAGCGTCCGGTTCTTCGGCGCGCCCTCTTCGTACTTGGCCGACTGTAGCGTCTTCCATGCTAGCTGGGCGAGCGTCTCGTCTGCCGGACTGGCGGCGACGTCCGGGTTCATTTCGGCGATGGCGGCGCGAGCTATCTCGACGCAGGCATCTAGGGCTGCATTGATTTCGTAGGCCCGCGCGGCCTGGTACTTTATTTGCAGGATCTTCGGCGGTGCGCCGTCCACGGCGAAGGAGAGCTCGTATTCCTCCGTGCGGCTCTCGTAGTCTCCGATGCGCTTTGCTGTGCAGGTTAGCTCTGGCATGGGCGAAACTCTAGCATCGCTACTCCTCGGGCGCTTTCACAGGCAACCCCCTTGTCCTTGCGGTATCGTTGGCGTGTAAAACTAGAAGGAACGGTGATGACAGGTGACAGAGCAAGCGCAGAACGTACCCACGCGCACTATCCGGGTCGCCCACAGCCCGGACTCCGACGACGCTTTTATGTTCTACGCCCTCGCGAACGACAAGCTCGACACGGGCAGTTTACGTTTCGAGCACGAGCTCTCGGATATCGAGAGCCTCAACCGCCGGGCGCTTACGGGGGAGTTGGAGGTCTCGGCAGTCTCGATCCACGCCTACGCGTACATCTCGGACAGGTACGCTCTGCTCTCCAGTGGCTCCTCGATGGGGGATAAGTACGGGCCGAGGCTTGTGTCGCGAGAGGAGATGGGGCGCGGGGATCTGAAGGGGAAAACCGTCGCGGTACCGGGGGAGTGGACCACCGCCTATCTCGCGCTCAAGCTCTACGAGCCGGGGGCAAGGCACGTCGTGGTGCCGTTCGATGAGATCATGAGGCACGTCACGAGCGGCGAGGCTGATGTGGGCCTCATCATACACGAGGGCCAGCTGACCCACGAGAGCGAGGGGCTGTACCTGATCGAGGATTTGGGCGAGTGGTGGTACGGGGAGACCGGCCTGCCCCTGCCCCTGGGCGGCAACGTCGTCCGCCGCGACCTCGGCGAGGAGACCACCAGGGAGGTCGCCCGCCTCCTAAAGGCGAGTATCCAGTACTCCCTCGACCATCGTGAGGAGGCGCTCGCCTATGCTCTAGACTACGCTCGCGATCTGCCGCCGGAGCTCGCGGACAGGTTTGTCTCGATGTACGTGAACGAGTGGACAGTGGACTACGGCGAGCGGGGCCGGGAGGCGGTTCGGATGTTGCTCTCGCGCGGGTACGAGGCGGGCGTCATACCGCATAAGGTGGACGTCGAGTTCGTAGGATAGCGGATATTGTGGGGCTCGCTGTGGGGAGCGCGGGTAGGTTAAACTGGCGCTAGAGACCCGTGGAGAAACTCTTCGAAACGAGCAAGAAGGCGCCTGGAAGGCTCGCGGGCGGAGATAAAAAGTCGCCCAAAAAGCCCATAAGATGCACCCTGCGTCTCTTGCGTTGGTGCTTCAACCTCGCCCTCATCCCGGTCGCCGGCACGCTCATCGCCGTGTCGGGAATCTATCTCTACGTCATCTATGCCTACGGCGACCAGTTCGACGAGCGTTACCCGGACCTGATCGAGAACTCCGCCGTCTACGACGTGGACGGGGTACGGATCGGCGAGTTCAAGGCAAATGAGAACCGGCGGGCGGCCGGCGAGGACGACCTCGGCGCGTATCTGCCACAGGCGGTCGTCGCGGTCGAGGACAGGCGCTTTTATGAGCATTACGGGGTCGACTTGAACGGCATCGGGCGGGCGGCGTGGGAAGATTTGCGGGCGTTCGGCTTCAGCCAGGGAGGGTCGACGATCACCGAGCAGCCAACCAAGAATCTGTATATCTCCCAGGAGCGACGCGGTGATGTCTCGCCCTGGCGCAGGGCCGGGCAGGCCGCGCTCTCGGTAGCGTACGAACGCGGGCACACGAAGGCGAAGATCCTCACCGCCTACCTCAACACCGTCTACTTCGGCGATGGCGCCTATGGGGCCGAGGAGGCCGCCGAGACCTACTTAGGCAAGAGCGCCGCCGACATCACCATCGCCGAGTCCGCCGCGCTCGCGGGTTTCCTGCACGCGCCCTCGACCTACCTCACCGCCGGCGGTGAGGGCTCCGAGAAGGCCACCGAGCGGCGTGATGACGTTTTAGGGCGGATGTGGGGCCAGGGTATGATCTCCGACGAGCAGTTGGACGAGGCCGAGGCCACCACGCTCGAGTTCTCCGGAGACCAGCCGCCCGACGATCCTGACTACGAGTCCTTTGTCGAGGCCGTGCGTCGGGAGGCCGAGAGAAAGCTCGGGGCCGGCGTTCTAGAGTGTGGGGGGTTGCAGATCTACACGACCCTCGACCCCACCTTCCAGCAGGAGGCTGTGGGCTCCATCGAGGAGACCCTCTACGCCTCCGGCGACCCCTCGGGGCGGTCGTGAGCGTCGAGCCTCAGAACGGGGCTATAAGGGCATTGGCCGGTCAGAAGGAGGACTTCAACCTGGCGCTCGACGCGAGGAGGCATCCGGGGAGCGCCTTTAAGCCGTTCGTGCTCGCGACCGCCCTCAAGGAGTTCGTCTCGCTCGAGAGCGCCTCCTACACCTCCCGCTCCTTGAGCCTCGACTACGGAGGGGAGGCCTACAGTGTCCAGAACTATGACGGCGTGGAGAGGGGGAGGATCCCGCTGACCAAAGCCCTCGCCGAGTCGGACAACACGGTCTTCGTGCAGCTTGCCCTCGACCTCGGTTTGAGCAATGTAGTCAAGACCGTGAGAGAGATGGGAGTAACCGCCCCGGTCGACTTATACCCCGCGACGGCCATCGGGGGCCTCGGCACGGGCGTGAGCGTCCTCGAGATGGCCTCCGTCTACTCGACCTTCGCCGCGAGCGGTATTCACCGCGAGCCCTACGCCCTGGAGCGAGTGGAGCATCTTAGCTTCGGCGAGAGCGAGCCAGTCTACGACCATAAAGTCGAGGGGGACCGCGTCCTCTCAAGTAACCAGGCCGCCGCCGCGAACGAGGCCATGAGGGGGGGCGTCAAGAGCGGCACGGCCAGCCTTTACCACGACCTCGACGGCGAGATAGGCCGGCCCTCCGCCGGCAAGACCGGCACGACCGACGACTTCGTGGATGCCTGGTACGTCGGCTACACCCTCCGCCTCGCGACCGCTGCCTGGGTCGGCTACCCGGAGGGCGGTACGCCTATGCGCGACGTCCACGGCGAGGCGGTCGTCAACGGCGAGACGTTGCCCATAGATATCTGGTCCGTCTACATGGCCGGGGCAACCGCCGAAGATTCAGACGCCGGCTTTTCGCGCCCCGACCGCGGCGAGTTCGTACCCCTGAACAGGGGCTACGCCGCGAACCGTGCTCCCGCCTGGTCCGGCGTCTCTACCCGGGTCACTCCGCCGCCCCGCGAGAGGCTCTCTGATTAGCATGACGCGGCGAGCAAAGACCTTTCCCGTGAGACTGTAGACCGGCGTGGACCTCGAAGGGCTCTACGGCGCGTCGTTCGTGGATTGGGAGGCGGTCTCAGCCTCCTGGACCAAACGAACCGTGGGGAGCAGACTCCTCCTCTTCGCCGCTCGCCGTTACCTGGAAGCCGGTCCCGGCGAAGCTAGGCCGGACCGTGCCGAATACATAGAGTCCGCCAGGCTCGCCGCGGAGATCAAAGCCGCCTTCGCCTCGCCCCCCGACCCCGAAGATCCTTCTTCGACACAGTGGGGCGGGTTCGTAGACGCCGCCGTAGCTGCCGAGCTCGAGATGGTCCCCTACGGCGAACGCCCGGTCCTGCTCGGAGAGCTACGCGCCGGACTCACCGGAGCCGCCGAAGAGACCGGTTTCGGCACCTCTCTAGGCCGCTGGTTCCTGGCTCGCCGCGACGCCCTCCCCGGCGAGGATCTCCCCGAGAACCCGGAGTACGTGCCGGTTTAACGAGGCTCTTCAGCCTTTTGACAAGGAGCAAAGCCTTGCGTCGTTGTATTTTGCGAAACATCCAGGATGGGCTCACCTATTGGGAGATTCGTAGAACCGAACCCCGACCAAAAGCCTCGTACGAAACTCTCCGGAGAAACGTTTGTAGCTTGACGAACCCGACCGATGCCATGAACCGGGTCAAGGTCAAGAGAAACGCGACGAGTTGTCCACGCTCGTGGTTAAGGGTCACAAGATCAGAGCGTTACGCCGACGGCTGGGAAGCCTATCAGGGTCAACATCGTAAAACGACTATCAGGACGGCGAAGGGGGCGATCAGAGCCAGCGCTCTGTCTTTGACCTGCTGAAACGCTGACAAGCCGACCGGCTAAGAAATAGAATCCGTATCGTTGACGAGCAATAGCATCTACGGAAAGGGGCGCGTGAATAGTGGAGGCTTATACCGAGCGCGCGAGTTATAGCATGACTTTGAGGGTGGAGTTCCCGAACCGTGGGGGGACGTTGGGTGCGATTCTGACGGTCGTCGGCGAGGCCGGGGGGATGGTAGGCGCGGTAGACATAGTCCGGATGCAGGCGGAGCGCGGCGTCCACGATATTACCGTGAACGCCCGCGACTCTGAGCACGGAAGGAATATAGTCGAGGTCGTCGAGGCGTTGCCCGAGACACACGTCGTAAACATCTCCGACCGCACGTTTCTGATGCACCTGGGCGGCAAGATCGAGGTTCGGTCGAAGATGAAGCTGCGCACCCGCGACGACCTCTCGATGGCCTATACTCCCGGCGTCGCCCGGGTCTGTCGCGCTATCGCCGAGGAGCCCGAGCGAGCCTTCAACCTGACGATAAAGCGCAACTGCGTGGCGGTCGTCTCCGACGGGACGGCAGTCCTGGGGCTCGGAGACATCGGGCCTCGGGCGGCGATGCCGGTGATGGAAGGCAAAGCGATGCTCTTCAAGGAGTTTGGTGAGGTGGATGCGTTTCCGATCTGCCTCGACACAAAGGATCCGGATGAGATCGTGGAGACCGTAAAGCGCATCGCCCCCGGCTTCGGCGGCATAAACCTCGAAGACATCTCCGCGCCCCGGTGCTTCGAGATCGAAGAGCGTCTCAAGCGTGATCTCGACATCCCCGTCTTCCACGACGACCAGCACGGCACGGCGGTCGTGGTCCTCGCGGCGCTCATCAACTCCCTCAAGCTCGTCGGCAAGCAGATGAAGGACCTGAAGGTGGTAGTGAACGGGATCGGGGCGGCTGGCGTGGCCTGCGCGAAGATCCTGCACGCCGCCGGAGTAAAGAACATTATCGGCTGCGACTCAAGGGGTATCGTTCATAAGGGCCGCGAGGGGCTGAACGTCTCCAAAGAGTGGTTCGCCGAGAACACGAACCTCGAGGGGCGCACCGGCGGTCTCGCCGAGGCCGTCAGGGGCGCGGACCTCTTCATAGGGCTCTCCGTAGCCGGGGTGCTAAGGCCCGAGCACCTCGACTCGATGGCCGGCGACCCGATCATATTCGCGATGGCCAACCCCGTGCCGGAGATCATGCCGGAGCTCGCGATAGGGAAGGCCAGGATCATGGCGACGGGGCGCAGCGACTATCCGAACCAGATCAACAACGTCCTCTGCTTCCCGGGCATCTTTCGCGGCGCCCTCGACGTCCGCGCCCACGAGATCAACGAACCGATGAAGCTCGCCGCCGCCGAGGCTATCGCCGGTGTCATCTCCGAAGACACCCTTTCAGAGGACTACATCATCCCGAGCGTCTTCGATGAGCGCGTCGGTCCTGCCGTCGCCGAGACCGTCGCCCGGGCCGCCGAAGAGACCGGCATGGCCCGCCGAATCAGCCAGAAGGAACAGGAGACCGGCATCACCACGCCGCTGCTGTTTTAGAGCTGTCGCCATCAGATCTTCTGGACAAAAGGCCCGCGCGGAATAAAATAGTATCGTGGGAGTACCGCGACAGATCTTTGTTTGTGCCACGCTCGGGGAGGGCCGGTGCGGGGCAAAAGGGGGCGGCGAGCTTTTAGAGGCCTTTCGCGAGGAGGTCTCGCGGCTGGGACTCTCGCCGTCGGTGGTGCTCCGCAACGCCTGCACCCGCCGTCACGAGGAGGGTCCGGTCGTCTTCGTCTTCCCGGACGACGTCTGGTATACCCGCGTGCAGCCCGGGGACGTGCCGGAGATAGTCGAGAAGCACCTCGCCCGTCAGACGACGGCGTAGAGGTAGGCTCGGGAGCAGCCCTACGGTTTATTCGCTGCCGGCCGGCTGGCAGGATAGTCGAAGCCCACGCGGCCTAACGTCCGCTCCATCGCCCAGTCCGCGCCCGTGAGGAGGCGTCCCCGGCGGCTCTTTATGAAGTAGAGGAGGACGCTCCGGTAGATCGCCTGGGCCGCCCGGCCACGCGTCCTGACCCCCAATGGGTCCGCCGCGCCGCTCTCGGGACCTATGCTCACCGCGTATCCCCTATCGAAGAAGCGGAAGGGCGGACGTCCCCGCCGCGAGGCCGCACCACGGAGCCTGCGCTTGAGGTCCCTGGCGACCCACGGCCCTTGCTGCACGGCGACAGAGGCGGTGGGGGGCAGAGGACCTAGCTCCGGATGCTCGTAGACGCCGGAATCCCCGAGGACGTAGATGTTCGGGTGACCGGGCAACGTCAGGTGCTCCTCCACCCGCGCCCTCCCGGCGTCGGCGTGCTCTCCGGGCAGGCCGCGTATCAGCGGGTTCGCCTGGACGCCCGTGGTCCATACCCGTACCGTCGCCGGCAGCCACTCCTCCCCGGCTCGCACGCCCGACCCGCTCGCCTCCCGGACCGGCGAGCTCAGGCGCACCTCGACGCCTAATCTCCCGAGCTCCTCCATCGCTACCTTGTGATAGTACGGGTCGAGCCAGCCCATCAGCTGGTCCTCCGCTTCCAGGAGCACGACCCTCGGCTCTCTCGCGGGCCTCCGGGAAGAGCGCTTTCGCAGGTGGTCGAAGAGGGCGACGACCTCGGCGGCTAACTCGACCCCCGTCGCCCCGCCGCCCACGATGGCAACTGTAAGCCCACCGGGAGGAGCATCCCTGCGTAGCGCGGCGCTCCAGGCCACGTTCAGACTACTCCGCAGCCGGAGCGCATCCTCAACACTCCAGAAGGTCTGGAAGTGTTCCTCTAGCCCTTCTGGCGGCGGGATGGCGACGCTGCCGGGCGCGAGGACCAGGTAGCGGTACTTTATGGGGCCTGAAGAGGTGAGAAGGGTGTCGTTCTGAAGGTCCACGCTGGTCGCCTCAGTGCGTACGGTGTTGTAAGAGGCGTCGCTGGGGGCGACCGGCATGCGGACGCTGTCGGGATGGATGCGGCCGACGGCGACCTCGTGGATCAGGGGTATAAACGTGTACCTTTCGGCGCGGTCCACGAGGAGCGTCTCGCCTGAACGCTGGAGGGCGGGAGGCAGGTTCCGGAGCAGGGAGCCTCCGGCGGATCCCGCTCCCACTACCACCAGCCGGGCGCCGGCGGGGGGCATCTCCAGTTCGTTCCTCGTTTGCGTCACCTGCTCTGTCCTCCTGCCGCTCTGGTGCGAGTATACCCTTCAAAACGAGCGGTATATGCTTTACAAAGTGGCTGGTGCTACGTAGACTCTACGCATGGCCCGGCTCAGGGGTTGCCGGGGTCGCGGCAACAGGGGATTCAAAGGGAACGCTCGTCTTACGGGGCTAGAAAGGGGCCGTGTTGGCGAAGGAGGAGTTAGTGGGCGTCGAGGGGATCATCCCGGGGCTCATCGTCAGGCATACCAACCGCAGATTGGGGACTCTGGAGGCCCCCGAAGCTTGTGGACATTTGATCTCCGGGAAGATCTCCTTTTCGGAGTTCGTAGATCAAGTGGGTGAAGGTTTTGGGGAGCTTCTGGACTTTATGATGGAGCATGACCTCCATCCGGGCCGTCCGAATGAGGTTCTCTACTGCGCGGACTGCGACGCGGATATTTGCCAACGCAACGTCTTGCGCGAGCAGCTCGGCAGGCTGTACCGGCTGGGCGGCGCCGCGTGCGAGAGAAAGGTAGGGTAAGCTCGGTACTCAGGCCCGATAGGGGGTAGAATCCTCCAGGGGCGGATCGCCTGCGCGATCCGCCGGTTGTGGAATCGGGAGAACCAGGGAGGATGTGGGCATGAACGACGAGATGCAGAAAAGGGCGATAACGCTACTTTCGACCGGAATCGCCTATCTCTTGGCGAGCCGCTTTGCAGACAAGTTCCTCGACGAGCCCGAGGAGCGCGGCGTGGCCGACGACGTGAAGGAGGCTCTCGTAAAGGCGAGCTTCTCGCTGACCGCGACTGTCATCGCCTCCGTGGTCATCCGGCGGGTCGTCGGCACCCGATGGGGCTCCTGAGAAGAGACGCCTAGAGGTCCGTTAGGCGGCCCGGGTGAGCACGAGCCTCCTCTCTTCGGTGCGGTTCGCGCTAGTCCTCGTGTTACTCGTCGCCGCCGGGCTCTTGCTCTACGAGCTCGTCGGCGTTATCGAGGTCCTCGCCTTAGCGCTGCTCATAGCCCTGATACTCGCCCCGGCGGTAGACTTTCTCGTCTACTTGAAGTTCCCGCGCATTCTGGCGCTGCTCGTGGTTCTGGCCGGCGCGGTGGTTGGCTTCGGGCTCCTCGGTTACATCGTGATGCCGATCATCACAGAGCAGGGTGGAGACTTCCTGGCCCGGGTCCCCGGCGTGGTCCGCGGCATCGAAAGGTATGCCAGGGATCTGGGTGAGCAGTATCCCGCCCTACAGGGCTCCGGGGGCGGGGGAGTGACGAGCCTCGACCTCACCACGGCCGTCCAGCAGATCATACAGAGGGCTGGGGAGCTCTACTCGTTGACCACGCGGGGGGCGGGTCTGCTCCTGCAGGCCGTTGGAGCGGTGGTCATGGCCCTGTACATGGTCTCCAACCCGAGGCCGCTCGTAAACGGGGTGCTCGCGCTGTTTCCGCTAGGGAGGCGGGGGAGGGTCGAGGAGATCCTCAAGCTCATAAGAGAGCGGGTCTCCGGTTGGATCCTCGGCCAGATCGCCGCTATGCTCCTCATCTTCGTCCTCACCTGGACCGGGCTGGCCGCCCTCGATGTCGAGTATGCGTTCACCTTCGCCGTCTTTACCGGCGCTCTGGAGATAGTGCCGTTCTTCGGCCCCATATTAGCCGCCGTTCCCCCTACTCTGGCCGCCTTCGCTGATTCCCCGACGAAGGCGCTTTTGGTCGTCATAACCTACGTCGCTATACACCAGATAGAGGCGCATATCGTCTCGCCGATGGTGATGGCGCGAAGCGTGCAGCTACACCCGGTCGTCGTCATTCTGGCCGTCCTCGCGATGGGCGACCTTTTGGGTCTCGTTGGCGTTGTCCTCGCCGTTCCGACCGCCGCCGTCGGCACCGTCCTTCTCGACGAGTTCTACGTCAAGCCTCTTGGCGCGGCGCCGTCCCCGAGGGCCGCCGAGCTTCCCGAGCGGAAGGGCGAGCGAGAAGCGGCGAGCCCGGCACCACGTTCTTAGGACCGATCTCTCAACTGTCCGAGACCACAGGTTGGGTTATTATCTAGCCTGTGAATATCGTTCTTGTAATACTGGTTCTTCTGGTCGTGCTTGTCGCGGCGTCGGTCGTGCTTGGGAGGATGACGCAGCAGGTCTCGAATGCCCGGGATACCGAGTACCTGGAGTTGGAGGGACACTGGATACGTTACCGCGTCGACGGCGGAGGACCGCCAGTCTTGCTCGTCCATGGTTGGCTCTCCTCTGGGAGGGTCTGGACCCGGCTTGCGGAGCAGCTATCTCGCCGCTTCACCGTCTACAGCCTCGACCTGACCGGCTTCGGAGAGTCGGACAAGCCCGTTTCCGGCTATGGTGTCCGCTACGGCAGCCGGCTATTGTACGCTTTCTGCGCCCACTTCGGTCTCGCGAGGACCGCCGTAATCGGGCACGACATCGGTGGGGCAATGGTCGTGAAGCTCGCCGCCGACCACTCCGACGTGGTGGGACGGCTCGTTCTCGTTGCCACGCCCGCCGACCAAGACCAGATAGACCTGCCAACCCTTCTCTGGCTCGCCACCGTGCCGGTCGTCGGGCCACTCTTCTACATCCTGGGGCGCTACCTGGGACCGCTGCGCAAGCTCTGGATGCGCCCGTTCGTCTTCGCCCCGCGGGACCTCTCCGACGAGGTCGTCGAGGACGCGGGACGGTCCACCCCGGCGGCCGTGGCCAAGACCCTCGACGTGACGCGGCGGGAGATCTCGCGCGGCAGGCTCCTGCGGCAGGCCGGCATCATAAAGGTCCCCACCCTCGTCGTTACCGGTGAGGACGACCAGATCGTGGACCCCCAGTCGGCAACGGGATGGGTCGGGGTCCTCCCGGCCGAGGCTGTCCTACTAGATCAATGTGGCCACCTGCCGATGCTCGAACGTCCAGACGAGTTCAACGCGCAGGTCTTCTCGTTCCTGACCGGCGACTCTAGCTTTCTGAGCGCGGCCCCGGCGTCCCAGGAGGAGACGCGAGAAGACCTGTCCATCGCAGAGACATCTAGTGAACCCTCCCTACCCGAACAGTCCGAAATTACTGATGAGCGGGATACCGGCGGTAAACCGACAGTCCACCGTAAACGAGGCGGAAGCTACTCGTCGCGCAGCCGCGAGACCGATAAGGGCCACGGGGACGTCTCGGACCCGGGAGATGACCGGCCGGCCGAAGATGCGGCTGGCCGGAGCACGGACAACGGTGTCGGGGAGCAGCGTCCCCTCGACCGGACGGACCGCGAGGGGGACGGCGCCGGTATGCCCGAGTTGCCGAAAGGCCTCTTCGACTGGCCCGACTCCATAAGCAAACCCCGGCCCTGGAACCGGCCCCCCGAGGAGCAGCGCCGCGCCGGGGAGGAACATGGCGAAGACACGGATCCGGAAGGCCCGGAGAGCCCGCATTCTTGACCCCATGAAGGCACTGCACGAGATACTCCGAACTTCCTTCAAGAACGACCCGAAGGTCCTGCCGGCTTTAGTCCTGGTTTGGACGCTGCTTCTCTGTCACGGTCTGCTCGGCTCCGTCCACCAACTCTCGTTGGACGCAGGCGCTTCGGCAGGTTCCGCCGGTCACCCCGCTCATCATATGCACGAAGGACCGGCGCCCTCCGGGGGAGCGGCGGGGGGAGAAGATGCTTCATCGTTCGGGGGCGCCGACTACTTCGCGGTCGCCCTGATCGTCTTCGCCGTCGCCTGGTCGTGGTGGAGGAGCGGGCGCGGTCGGCTTGTGAAGCGGCGCGCAGCATACCGCCGCGTTTTTCCCACGCCGTTCCACGTTTTCCGCCTTTTGCCCAGACCGAGGGCCCCCACGCTACAGGTGTTCCGTCTCTGAACCTCTCTCCCGGAACCCGAAGCAACTATCCCGATCCAGGAGAGGAACAACAATGAAGAGATATTTGCGCGTCGTGCTGTCCATGTCCCTGCTCGCGGCTATGCTTTCCCTCGCGTCTTGCGGAGGGAACGGCTCGGCCGGTCAGGAGCAGAGCGCCTCCGGCGATGTCCAGGAGACCACCGGCGGGATGGCCGGTATGGAACACGGCTCGACTGAGATGGGCTCTGGGGAGACTGCTCCCAAAGAGTTGATCGTGGACGGTGAGTACTCTGACGAGCGTTTTATCGACATGATGGCCGCCCATCACCAGATGGCTATAGACATGGCTGAGGTCGCCCAGCGAGAGGCGGAGCTACCCGAGATGAAGCAGCTAGCGGACGACATAGTCTCCGCTCAGCAGAGTGAGATCCAGGAGCTTTCGAACATCAGGGAGGAGGAGTTCGGCTCCTCGGAGGTGCCTACACAGATGAACCCGGAGGAGCCTTCGATGTCCGCGATGGAGATGCCCGACAAGCTGGAGGGGCGGGATCCGTTCGATCTGGCGTTCATAGACTCAATGATCCCGCACCACGCCTCGGCCATAGAGATGGCGAGCACTGCGAACATACGCAGCGACAACCCCAGGATAAAGCGCCTCGCCAGGGACATCATAGACGCCCAATCGCGGGAGATAGGAGAGATGATAGAGGTGCGCGGCCGGAGCTATCCGGAGGGATAGATAGGACCGGAGAAAGGTTACAGCTCTTTTTGCAGATATAGCCACTCCCTGATACCGAGGAAGTAGCCGGTGAGGAGCGAACGTTGGCGGGAGACTTCCTCGTAGCCGCAGGCTTCGTAGAGCTTGAGGGCGGGGAAGTTGCTGCCGCTAACATGGAGGCCCACGGTCCGCTTGCCCGACTCGCGGGCCAGGGTCTCCGCCGCATCGAGCATGGTACCAGCCACGCCCCGCCGGCGGTACTCGCTGGCGACTACGAGGCGTTCGATGTATGCCTCCGAGGAGGAGGCGGCGGCGTAGCGGGGGTAGGAGAGGAGGACTGCAGCCCAGGAAGCGTGGAAGAAGCCCAGGTTCTGGCGCAGGGTCTCCCACATCCCGCGCGCAAGGGCCTCGTCATCCGAACTACCCGTCCGAACGCCTACGCTCGCGATGATCTCCATCGGTGCGGCGCCCTCGACCACCAGGGAGCGGACTCCACCCAGCGAATGCTCCATTTGCACCCACCTCTCCATGAGCTTTGTCGACTGCTCCATCCGCCGCCCGAAGATCGGACGAAACTTATCGAGGAACCCTTCGACGACAAGGTCCGCGATCGACGGCTCGTCTCGATGCTCCGCCGGACGCACGATGAAAGTGTTCTCCTGCATCCGCCAATCGTATCAAAGCCTTCAGCTATCAGCTCTTGGTAAGGCAGCTAGGGTTGAACGATGTACGAGACCCCCTTACGCTCGGTAGCGCCCGAACAGACCGAAGCGAAGGCTTCCAAGATCGTTTCGACGGCTGCATACCTTGTCGAATGTCGACATGGCATCCTGGCGCTTGCCACGTGTTCTTTGCAGGGGGACACCTAATGCCGTCCTTCGGGGACGGTGCGAGCATGCGTGCTCGGCCACCTTGCACTGCCGGGCTGGCCTAAAGCGTCGTCGATCCCGTCCTCCAGCCCGTCGCCCATACCCGGGAGCAGTGGAAGTAAGTGTCGGACGCTATGGAGATGTTGGCATGTCGAGCGGTTTCTCGACGAGCTTGGGGTGCTGGCCCACCTTCGGTAGCATGGTCGTGCGAGTATACTAAACCCGTTGCGTAATTGAGAAGATAAGGGCAAACTACTGCTACTTATGCTCACCGTCAAGAAACTCCGCCGCAAACCCAAACACTTCCACAACTTCACCGGTCTTACCCCTCAGCAG